>Ga0233432_10000561_pt1 | contig 35918 bp, 45 predicted proteins | sample SI_122_August201_6_FD_179870 | JGI IMG/M metagenome (GOLD analysis project Ga0233432, IMG submission 179870) | Seawater microbial communities from Saanich Inlet, British Columbia, Canada - SI_122_August2016_10_MG | ecosystem: Environmental > Aquatic > Marine > Inlet | place: Canada: British... | reverse complement strand
CTATGATAGCGAATTACCAAGACCATGAAAATTTTAAATATATTGTGTTTTCAAACACAGATGTATCATTAATTGAAGGTGGTAATTGCCCTACAGTAGTTATGGGACGATTTATTAATGATTATGTGCACAATCTTGAAATTTGCTTAAAGAAAGTAAACTCTCTAAAGATAGACCCAAATGTTGAAAGAGGTAGCGGATTTAATACAACAGTAATACCATAATATGAAGAACTTTAAACTATATTTTGAGCAATACCAGCTCATAGAAGAAAACGCTAAGGGACACTTAACTCACTTAGAAGAACTCTTACTTACAAAGGGTGAGAGAGGGTATGATGAAGCTCGTACCTATATTCTAGATCTTTTAGGTATGCTTCAAGGTAAGCATAAAAGAAAAATAAAAATGTCTGTTAAATGGGATGGCGCTCCTTTTATTATGGCAGGGAAACATCCACAAAATGGTCAACACTTTGTAGCCACTAAGTCTGCTTTTAACAAAGAGCCCTTACTTAATTTTACAGAAACAGATATTATTAATAACCATGGCGATAAGCCTGAGTTGGCAAATAAGCTTAAAAAGGCTCTTAAGTTTACAAAGCAAATGGGTATTAAGGGTCTAATAGGTGGTGATATTATGTATACTAGTCCTAGTGAGATCGGAAACGCAGTGTATGATGATGAAGAGTTTATTTCTTTTCAACCTAACACCACTGTGTATGCTGTAGATAAAGATTCTGAACTTGCTAAAGAAATTATTAATTCAGTAATGGGTGTTGTTTGGCATAGTGCCTATTCAGAAATTGATGATAGTACCAAAAGAGCTTTATCTAATAGTGAATTTAAGCAGCTTAAAAAGGTTCCCGGGGTGTGGATGGATGATGCAGAATTTACAGATTCAACTGGTAAGGTTGATATAGATAAAGATGAAGCGAAGCAAGTTAAAAACTTAATAAAAACTGCTGACGGTATTAAAGTTAAATTTGGCCCCTTAACTAAATTTTTACCATTAGTAAACATCTATCTTAACACTGAAATTAGAAAGGGCGCATTTATTGAAGATCCCGAAGGTTCATTTAAGAACTTCTATCAGTGGTTGAGTAATAGAAACGAAACGGCTATTAAAAAATTAGTAGCGAAAAAGAGAATAGAGGAGAAAACGAATGCTAGTAAAGAGCAGTTAGCAGAATTAAAATCATTAAGTGGTGATATGATCAAGTTGTTTAAGAAGAGTAAGCTGCTGCAACAAGCAAAGCAGATTTTCATTAACAAATATAATAATGCTGTGTATAATACGAGGCACTTTTTTGATAACGGCGATGGTACCTTAAGACCGTCTAACCCAGAAGGATATGTAGCTATTAATAATGATGGTGACTTAGTTAAATTTGTCGATCGTTTGGAATTTAGTAGAGCAAACTTCGGATCCGGAAAACCAGGAGCAAAATAATGAGTAAAGATCAAGTAACAGAACTTAGAGAAGATATAAGACGCTTAAATGATACTATAATAAGCGAGTGTAAAGATATTCATAAGCGAATAAACCCAGTTGCTGAGGATTTAAAAGTTGTGGTGGATAAGACTAATAGACATGACAAAATTATATGGGCTACTATAGCAGGTATTATAACCGTATCTGGTACGTTTGCTAAACTATTATTTTTACCATGATTAGAACATTTAAAGAGTATTACAGCGAGGGTCAAGAAGATGTAAAATCTGTAGCTTTGTTAGCTGGCGGATTTAAGCCACCTACAAGAGGGCATTTTATGGCTTTTAATTACCTACTTAATGATGTTAGTACAGATGCTGATAGAGGTATTGTATATGTTGGAAAGGGTGATCGTGAGCTAATAAAGGATGATCCAAGTAAAGGAGTTATTACTCAAGAGCAAGCTATTAAGATCTGGCAAATTTACGCTAAATATTTAGGAAAACCGGTTGAGATTAAATTATCACCAAAAACTCCAGTTAAGGATGTATATGATTATGCAGATGCAAACTTGAATAAAAAGCTTATTGTGGGTGGAGGTGGGCCACGTGAAATTTCCCCAGGTGAATTTGATGAAGGTGATATGAAGCGTTGGAATTACTTTATTAAGAATCAAGAGAAGTATCCATTAGTTCAAGTTGTTGAGATACCACCACAAGAGCAAGGTATGCGCGGTACTGATATAAGGAGACTTCTCGCAGATGATCTGGATGCGGGTATTGAAGCTTTTGTTCCACAAGGTGAAAATGGTATATCAGAATCTGATAAAGATAAAATTAAATCTATATTGTCAGCATAAATATATACATGAATTCTAAGCATCATGATGCTGGGTTATTAGCTGAAGCTTATAACTCAATTAATAAGCCTAAAGTTGTTTCTGAGATTGCTCCGGCTATTCCTATTATTGCCAGAGTCGCACCCATGGTGATCGGTGCAGCAATGAGCGACGAAGAAGAAGACCATATGCACGCTGATCATGAATCTGAGTGTCAATGCTCTAGCTGTATGGGTGAGCATGATCAATCAGAAATTGATATGGCTGGTAGAGATCTTCTCAAAGCAAGAGAATATGCTGAAAAATTAAGTATGATGGTACAGGAACTACCAGGTTTAGAGGGTTGGGTAGCTTCAAAAATAACTAAAGCTTCTGATTATCTCTCATCTGTATTCCATTACCTTGATTATGAGATAAATGAAAAGGGTCATAATCACGATGAACATCATGATCGCGATGAAAAACAAATAGCTATAATGATTAAACCCAAACCAGATAATTTTAATACAGGGTATGAAGAGGTTTAAACAGTTTTTTGCAGAAAAGACTGTATTAGGTCTTATTGAATTTTTTAATATAGACGGTGTAGGTAAAATACCCGCTAAGTTAGACTCCGGAAACGGTGCTTATAACGTTTTACATGGTGAAGATATTCAAGAGCAGGGAAGTAAAGTATTTTTTAGAACTGCTAATGGTAAAACTCTACTTAAAGATAAAAAGGGAGAAATAACTATTAATGTAGGGGCTGGTAATTCTGAACATAGGCCTATAGTACATTTTGATTTTAAAATAGGTAGTAAGGAATTTAAAGATATACCATTTTCTATAGGTAATAGATCAACTAATCTATATAAAATACTTGTAGGTAAAGATTTTATTGAAAAAAAGCTCGATGCACTGATTGACGTCAGTAAAGAGAATATAGCTGACGATGATTTAGATGTTAATTACTAATACCAACGAGGCTTCTCACGTTTAGTCCAGTTAGCAAACGGTTTATCATGAATAATATACTGTCTATATTGCTCTACTACAGATAATTCATCAAACTTTTTATTTACTATACGACAGTTACAGTCGTTACTAATAGCTACTGCATATTCAGTTAGACCGTTTGACGTCATAATTGTATTATGAATATTATCTTTACACCACTTAATAAAATTCTTAGTAAAATGCTCATTTGAATCAGGCCAACGAAACATGCGCTCAGTAAACATTTCAAAGGTATGATCAACTAACCACTTAAAGTTATCTTTAGTTTCTCTAGCCCAGATAGAACATTGATGTTTAAAATATCCTTTACCTCTACGTCGCGGTTTACCGGTTGAAGTACGTGGAGTTGATGGATGGTTTAGCACTTCTTGAGGAAATGCATGAGCTAACATAATAGCTCCTTCAATTTGCATCTTAGATCTTACATGCTTATCACATAATTCATGCGCAGCTTGAATAGGGTCATCATCTGTTACAAAAATATTCATAACTTATTATATATTAGTTCCTTTTTATTTAATTCATTCATTTAGTGAATAAATATAACTATGAGGAGACTCTCCCAAAAAGAATTATTACAAGAAGGAATTGGAAGCATGATATTTGGATTAGCAAGAGTTGCTAGAAAAGCTGCTACTGGGACTGCTAAAGCTTTAGCTCCTAAAACTATGGAGGCATTAGGTAAAGGTGCTACTTTAGCAGCTGGAGCTATTGAAAATATAAGATCTGGAAGTCCAAGCGTGTCTATCGGCACTTTTTTAGATTCAGAAGATGGTAAAAGAGAGTTTAAAGGTGTAAAACTGGGTAAAGAGACTAAATTAAAAAATCAGAATTTTAAAGTTGAGGTTAAGAGTGGTTATTATCTAAACAGTCTAGGTGGTGAAAATATAGAAGAAAAGGACTTAACTGGCGGGTATTATATTGTACGTAGAAAAAATAGAGGGGGTGGTGACGGTTATGATAATGAAATAACAGAGGTATATGATGGTACCGGTAAACGTTTAAATAAAAACCCTATTAAAATTGGTACAGAAGTTCCGGTACCTGCAAAAGCTGGTAAACCTGATAAGACTGGTAAAGCTGCAAAAGCTGGTAAGACTGGTAAAGCTGGTAAAGCTGGTAAACCTACAAAAACTGCAAAAGCTGGTAAATCTGCCGCTAAGCCTGCCCCTGAAACTGCAAAAGCTAGTAAGCCTGCCTCCGAAACTGCTACCCTAGAACCAGCTGCGACACCATCAGCCGGCGCTCGTGGTAAAAAAGGGCCTAGAGCTGCAAAATCAGAATCACTACTAGCTACTAAAAAAAGAATAGCACGAGCAATTAAATCAGAGAGACCTCCAAGCAAAAGTGATATAGAAATGCTTAAAAAGGCAGGAGTTAAAGATAAACAAAAAATAGGTGGAGTTACGTTTAAAAACTTAAAGAGACGTACAAAATTAGCTGAAAGTAGAAAAAGTCAAAAAAATCTGCTGAAACACTTGCATTACGGTTCTCAGATGAATAAGTGATAACAGGACGCTAAATGAAACCTATGTTTCTATCTCTAATGCTCTATATTTAATATAATTTCAGTTGACTTTCAGTATATAACTGTTAAAATAATATTGTATGAGGTTCACAAGCAATAAAATAATTAATTTAGGATCTGCAGCTTTCAGGCAATGGAGATCAGCTCACAGTCACTGTCAGTATATACATGGTTATAATTTAACTGCAGATATTACATTTGAGGCTACAGAATTAGATGAACGTAACTGGGTTATGGATTTTGGTGGTCTTAAAGATCTTAAAAAAACCTTAGAACATACGTTTGATCATAAGCTAGTAGTTGCAGGTGATGATCCGCAACTTGACATGTTAAAACTCTTAGATGAAGCTGGAGTTGCAGAAGTTGTTGTACTTCAAGATGGTGTTGGATGTGAGAAGTTTGCTGAATTTGTACTTAGAACTGCAGATACCTTTGTTGACGAACTTACAAACGGAAGAGTACGAGTACAAAGTGTTCAGATTAATGAACATGGCAGTAATTTTGCTACGTGTTATAGGGAAGATAAATCAGTAATTACAACACAAGGATTTGTAACCGGTGCAACTAACTCTATAGATGTTAAGTTTGAAGAAGCATCAGAGCAGAGTAATAATACAGTTACTATAACAGATAAAGTAGCTAATCCAGCAAACGTAGGTCCGGGTAATAAGTCTAACGGTATGGGTAATCCATTTGGAGGTACTTCATGGGGGTAATTATGCTAGTTTATCGCATATAAAGCGTAGTATCTTACTACGTACAATTTCTTCTACACCAAACTTATGTGTATAAATTCCTTTATCGTTACAATCTTCAGTAGAAAATCTCTTATACACGTCAGCAAATCCTGACTGTCTAACGTCTGATTGTTTAGTATCACCGCAAACTATATATTGACTATTACGACCGAAACGCGTAAGAATAGTAGTGAGCTCACCTTTTGTTAAATTTTGTGCTTCATCTACTATGACGCAACTATTGTTAAAAGTTAAACCTCTTACAAAGTTTACAGGAATAGCCTCTATTAATCCTTTACTACGTAACATACTACATGTACCGGGACCAGCTATCTCCGTTACTTTTTCAATAAGAGGCATAGCGTAAGGTGAAAATTTATCATCTATTTCACCGGGTAAAGATCCTAGGCTTTTATCAGCAGATTCTACAACAGAGCGAATATAGACTATTTTATCGAATAATCCTTCCCTCAACATTTCTAAAGCAACGTAAACAGCAATATATGTTTTTGCAGTACCAGCTAAACCATCAACAAATGACATCTGAGTAGTAGATTCATGTAGAATGTTATATAGATCACGATGTTTTGGTTTAAAGTAAAATGGCTTTCGTAGTTTAAAATCCATTAACCAGTTACTATTTAAAATATCTTCACCAATTTCTTCGTAAGAGTTAATTTTTTTATTTTGTCTACTCATATTAAAATATTTAAGAGTATATATTATAAACCAAGAAATAAATAGTTTACTATAGTTTGTTAATTTAGTTGAATAACTTAAAATTAGTAATATACTAAGAGAGATGGATCTAGATAAAGAAACTTTAATTTTATCCGATGATAAAATCTTCTACACTATTGAAGGGGAAGGAGAGTATGTCGGACAGCGTTCTCTGTTTATGAGAATGGCGATGTGTAATTTAACTTGTATTGGTTTTGCGAGTGAAGACTCTCCTCATGGATGTGACTCTTATATCTCTTGGTCTGTAAAGAATAAGATGACGTTTAGAGAGATTTTCCAAATGATGGAAGATAATAACTGGATTGATAAACTTAAGAAGGGTACGATCTGGAAACTTACTGGCGGTGAACCTCTTGTACAGCAAAAACAATTACTTAAGATTGTAGAGGCTTTTATTGATAAGTATGGATTTATACCTAAGATTGACTTTGAGAGTAATGCTACTATTATGCCTGATACAAGATGGCATGAAGAGTTTAAAGCTACTTTTACTACCTCACCTAAGCTAACTACTAATGGAGATCCTGAGAGTAAGACATATAAGCCAGAAGTACTAAAGTATCATAAGAGTATTGGCTCAGGTTTTAAGTTTGTTATAAATGAGCCTGATGCTGATATTAAAGAGATTTGGCGTAAGTACGTTGAGGATGATGAAGGTATTAACATTGATCGTGACCGTATCTGGTTTATGCCTTGCGCCGGGTCTCGCGAAGAACATATTGCTAATGCTGAAGCTGTTGTTGAGTATGCTAAAGCAATGCACGTTCACTTTTCACCTAGACTACACTTGCTAGTTTGGAATATGGCTTTGAAGGTTTAGTGAAAAAAAACGTTGATAACCTTCACATTAATTTTATAATATAGTTGTATGTCAGATAACAATAATAGCTACGAATGGTTAGGAGATGATGAGCTTTCCGGTGAGAAAGATCAAATTGCAAAGAAACTTATGGGTGATGAATATAGTAAGGGGTATTTTCCCCCTATTAGAGTTTATGATAGTAAGATTACTGCTAGTAAAGAGTATATTTCGTCGTTACCTGATTTACAGAATGGACCTTCTAGTCTAATTCAAGGAGCTGCTGTACCTATTCAGCAAGTTGGTATTCATAACTTTAAATTACCATTGACCTATAAGAAGCGAAACGGTAAAACTATTGAACTTGAAACTAGCGTTACTGGTAGTGTGAGTTTAGAGGCTCATAAAAAAGGTATTAATATGTCTCGTATTATGAGAAGTTTTTACGATTATAAAGATGAGACGTTTAGTATTGATAAGATTAAGGATGTTTTAGAAACTTACAAAAATAATCTTAAATGTTTTGACTCGAGAATAATGCTTAAAATTTCTTATCCTATTAAGCAAAATAGTTTACGTAGTGGATTGGAAGGTTATCAATATTACGATGTTGTGTTTGAAGGTGACTTAACTAAAGAAGGTGAGTTTAAGAAATATATTCATTTTGACTTTGTATATTCTTCTGCCTGTCCTTGTAGCTTTGAGTTGAGTGAGCATGCTGAAAAGTATCGTAATAGAGCTACTGTACCTCATAGTCAAAGAAGTGTTGCTCGTGTAAGTGTTAAATTTGAAGATATGCTCTGGATTGAGGATATACAAGAGTTATGTTTAGCTGCTCTACAAACTGAAACGCAAGTTATGGTTAAAAGAGAAGATGAGCAAGCATTTGCTGAGAAGAATGGTGCACACTTAAAGTTTGTTGAAGATGCGGTTAGATTACTTTATGAGCAGTTTACTAATGAGTCACGTATATTAGATTTTAAGATTGTAGCATCTCATAATGAAAGTTTACATAGTCATAATGCTGTTTCAGTTATCGTAAAAGGTGTTGAAGGAGGATTTAAGGCTGGTGTTACTAGAGATGTTTTTGAATCTACTGGCTTACGGTAGAACGTAGTTATAAACATACTGGACCCTCTCTTACGTACGTGAGGGAGGGTCTTCTTCTTTTTGTCGTGAATACAGATCAAATATTAGTATTAAATAAACATTATTTTCCAATAGGAATATCTTCCTATCGTAATGTCTTCTCTAATCTTGCCACTGAATCGCAACAAGGTCTTGATATTCACTATGAAATTAGTGATGGAGGGTCAGTTATTTTTGAAAGTATAGAATATTGGAATGTTGCAAAGAATATAAAGGAATGGTTTGATTTACCCATTAGACCATTTGATAATTATATACACACAGTTAATGGCCCGGTTAGAGTTCCAACTGTAGTAGTATGTTCTTCTTTTAAAGGTATTGCATTCAAAAAAGCTCAGTTTCCTACAAAGAAAAATATATGGGAACGTGATAGGTATACTTGTGTGTATACTGGTAAGAAATTATCTAAAGAAGAATTAAGCGTTGATCATGTATGCCCTAAAAGTAGAGGGGGACTAGATACATGGGATAATCTAGTAACTTGTGATAAGCAACTTAACTCCAGAAAGAGTAACAAACTTTTATCAGAAACAAATCTTAAGTTGCGGTATAGACCATTTAAACCTAAAGATGGATTTAAGTTTGAAATTTACAGAGATGAATGGTATTCCTTTCTTGCTAATTTTTAATTTTTTGTAAATAGAAGTATGAGAGTTGCTTTTAGTGGTACAGCTAATTCTGGAAAATCTACTCTGTTAAAGAGTTTTCTCCATACATGGGATGATTTTACTACACCAGAGAAGATATATAGGGATATGCTAATCGAAAAGGGGTTAGAACATTCCTCATCAACTAATACCGAAACACAGAGTGCTATTATGAACTTTATGATAGATCAATTACAAGAGTATAGTTCTAATGATAAAGTAATCTATGATAGATGTCCTTTAGATAGCGTAGCCTATACCTTATGGGGGAACGAAAAAGGTAAGGAAGGGTTTACACGTGAGTTTGTAACAGAGCAGATTGCTTTATCGCGTGAATCAATGAGACACATAGATATTATTTTTCTCTGTAGGTTTGATGAAAAGCAAGGTGTTGAAGATGATGGATTTAGAGATGTAGATGTTGAATATATAAAAGAAGTAGATAATATTTTTAATTCACTATATCAACAGTATGCCCAAAATCCAGATGCAGATGTTTTTTACCCGAAAGATGATTCACCAGCAGTTATTCCTTTACCAAATGATATTCAAAGTCGAATTGATTTGATTGCTGAATATATTACACCTGACGGGGGTATGTATGACGATGAGGAGTCAATTCTTAATCCTAACAATCTCGACGAATTAGAAAATTTAGTTAAGCAGCAACAAGGTGCATTTGAGGCAGAGAAGAAAGAAAAGGAATTATTTGCTAAGTTTGGATTAAGTGAAAATGATAGGAATAGCAATTATAACTTGTAACCGTGAAGATATGTATAGAGTCTGTATTGATTCTATACAAAGCGATTGGTACGACGAATTAGTCACGGTCAATGATGGTGCGCCGTTAGATTGTGATAAGGGTGAATATATAGAAACTAGTGGAGGGGAAGGAGTAGGGCGCGCAAAGAATACAGCTTTACGATACTTGCTCAAAATAGGGTGTGATTATATTATTCTTGTAGAGGAAGATATGAGATTTAAAGCTAATATATTTAAAGCTTATGTAGACGCTTATAAAAAGACCGGTATACATCACTTTATGTTCGGTTATCACGGACCTGCTAATAAAGCTGGTATTAGTGGTGGTAAGCCTGTACCTCGTAAAGTTGTAGATTACGGTGATGTAAAGATTGCTTTAAATCAACATTGTGTTGGTGCTGTAACGTTTTATACAAAAACGTCATTAGAGGATGTAGGGTTGTATGATGAGGAATATACTAATGCGTTTGAGCACGTAGATCACTCGTACACGTTAGCCAAGAAAGGTTATAGTACACCCTATTGGTGGTGGTCTGATCTTGCAGATAGTGTAGAATACGTTGAGGAACAAAAATGCTCAGAAGAGTCTTCAGCTATAAGACCACGTAGCGACTGGCAGTCAAATATTCAACAAGCAGCTAAACATTTTTTAAATAAACATAATGTATCACCTGTTTCAGTAGAGAATGTAACAGTTGATAAAGTAATAAAATACCTTAAACTAAATAAACCATGAAAGTAAGCCTGTTAGTCCCGAGTAGAGAGCGATTAAATCTGAAACTTACTTTAATTAGTTCAATTATTACGACTGTTAACGATATTAATAACGTTGAATTAATTTTTGGTATAGACGAAGATGATCCTACTAGAGATACTGTCTATAAAATGGCTGAAGCAATACCATTTGTTAAAATTGTTGATATAAAAAACGAAGGTAAGTTTATTGGTATTAATAAGATTTGGAATTTACTCTACCCTCATGCAGAGGGTGATATATTAGGTTATATTGGTGATGATATGATTTTCAAAACACCCGATTGGGATGAAAAAATATTAGAGGAGTTTAATGAAGATAATTTACCAAAAGATAAAATTAAGCTAGTACATTGTTATGATGGATTTAGAAAACGAGATGAAATATGCGTAAACGCATTTTTACATAAAAAATATACAGATGTTATTGGTTACTTATGTAGAGAAGAATTCTTAATTAATTGGTCTGATCAATGGCTTTATCAAACGTTTAAGGCCGTGGATAGGGTTAAGTGGCGTGAAGATATTTATATTCATCATAATCATTGGGTATTCGGTAATAGGCAGAAAGACGAAGTTGCAGATAGAATGTTATCTGATGATAAGGATACTATTAGTGATCAACTCTGGTTTGATTTAGCTCAGGAAAGAATTGACGATGTTAAGAAAATTGCAGATTATATCAACATTGATCCAAATTGGGATGTAGTTGATACTGATATAGATGTAAAAATAAACAATAAAAATTAAACAAAATGATTGTACAAGTTACTTTAACCAAAAATGAACTTTTCTTATTAAAAGCAATGTTACCACATTGGCAAAAATATGCTGATGGATTTGTGTTTTATGATGATTACTCAACTGATGGTACGTATGAGTTCTTAATGGAAAATAAAGAAAAATACAACATACTGGAGGTATTAAGAGGTGAAGAGGATCATAATTATACGGAGAGCTTAAGAATGGAAACAAATATGAGACAACCTATGTTTGATGCTGCTTACAAATATAGCTCTAAAATAATTTGCTGCGATACTGATGAGTATTTAGATGGTGCTATTACTAAAGAAGAATTGGAACAGTTATTAGATGATACTCCAGGAACTAATTTAAACCTACAATGGATTCAATATACCGGTAAGAATCAAATAAGAGTTGACGGACCATGGGGATGTAATTTTAAAGTTCGTGCAGGTTCATATATTGAAAAAGGTGATCTCGGAAATGTGCAGATGCACTCCCTACACATACCGGACGCGGGTAAGAGTATAATGATTGACCCAGAAAGACTCTTTATAGCTCATCTTCAATGGCTCAGTAAACGATGGGTAGGTGTAAAACAGTATTTTTGGAAAATAAACGACTATGTTAATAGTACTGTTCATGGAGCAGAGGTTGTAGGTGGACCTGCCTATGATGTGTCAGTAAATAATTTTAAATGGTTGTATGATGAGTTTTCAGTTGATCTTAAAGTAGATGAAAATATTTATGAACAACAAGATATGAAAGATAATTACAAGTTGGAAATCATAAAAAGATATACGAAAGAGCTTGATATACCCAATCTAGGCGATTGGGGAATGGGTATTTACGATTATGTAACTAAAGACTCTTGAATTATTAAAAAAGTAGATTATAATAATTAGATGGCTAATATTAGTATTTGCATAGTTACTTTTAAAGAGCGTTTAGAGGATATTAAACGTCTTATTAGTCAAATTCAAAACGATAACAAAATTAAAGGGGTTGATATTCTCCTGGCTGTTAATGGCAATAATGAAGAAGATATGCCTGATGATTATAGACAGGAGATGTTAAAATTAGCGTTACGAACTCCTAATTGCTATCCTATAGTCTGTGCAGAATTTAAAAGCTTACCAAAACTTTGGAATACATTAGCAATTTTTAGTAATACAAAATACAATTTTATAATTTGCGATGATGTTGAATATACATCACCTACAATACTCTCTGAAATTGCCTCCTTTGCAGAAAGTACACGAGAAGAATTCTTTACTATTAATGGAGGCTTTTCATACTTCGTTCTTACTAAGCAAAAATTGCATGAATTAGGTTATTTCGATGAACGTTTAATTGCACATGGTGAAGAAGATGGTGATATTGTACATAGATATATTAAAAAATATGGTAAGTATATTCCTTCAGTAACAATTAATGGTATTTCTAATAAAGCAAGTTATGAGCCTGAATTTAATAATAAAAAGTTAGATTGTCATATTAACAATAAACCAACCTTCAATAGGGAATTTGCAAAACAGATATATCAAGATGATCCGTTTGGTATTACGGGGATGAGCCCTACTCCTCTTTCAATAAAAGAGGGTATGGAGGTAACTAACCAATACCCTTATGAGATGTTTGTATTGAGAAATAAACATAATATAGCTAAATTTGATAAAATTTTAATGGAATTTGAATAATGAACTCTGACGATAAAAAATTTATAATTAATAATATTACTTCGGCTGAAGTAAAGAACGATCCTTTTACACATATTGAGATAGATAATTTTCTACCTAATAGTCTTGCAAAAAATTTAAGTGAGGATTTTTTAGACTATCAAGATGAAAAGTGGTTTTGTTATAAAAATCAAATTGAAGATAAAAAACTTCTTAGTGACTGGAGACAGTTTCCGGCGCAAACATATCAGATGTTTTCGTTTTTAAATTCACCATGGATGTTGGAGACACTTTCTAATATTATAGGATGTAAACTTTATGCTGATAATGGTCTACATGGTGGAGGTTGGCATATGCATGCTAGCGGTGGTAAGTTAAATCCTCATCTAGATTATTCTATACATCCTAATTTAGGGCAATTAAGAAAATTAAATTTAATAATATACTTATGTGAAGATTGGAAGTCGTCTTATGGGGGTCATTTTGGGTTATGGGGATCAAATGAAAGAAAACCTGGTAAACTAATAAAAGAAGTAGAGATGGGATTCAATAAAGCAGTGTTATTTGATACAACGCAAAATTCATGGCATGGATTAAGTCGCGAAGTAACTTGCCCATCAGGTAGTTACCGTAAGAGTTTAGCTGTATACTATTTAACGGATGCTAGCGAACAAGATAGTGTTCGTGGTAGAGCGTTGTTTGCTACAACAGAGGAGCAAAAAGGTAATAAAGATATAGAAGATCTAATAGAAAAAAGATCTGATATTAATAAATCTAAAGGTGTTTATATATCATGATAGATAAAAATAAATTATCTGTTTTTGGATCTAAAGGTTTTATAGGTAGTAGATTTACTGATTTATACCCTGATGATGTAATTGAAATAGAAAGAGAGGATTGTAAGGCTAAATCGAGTAATATCTTATATTTTATTAGTACTATAGATAACTACAATATACATAACGATCTTCATATCGATATAGAGACTAACTTAACAAAGTTAATGAAAGTTATCGAGGCTAATAAAAAAGAAGATTTAGTTATAAATTTTATTAGTTCATGGTTTGTATATGGTCAAAATCCAAATATTCCATTTTCAGAAGATACTACAGAGTGTAACCCTACTGGATTTTACTCTATTACAAAAAGATGTGCTGAAGAAATGCTAATATGCTTTTGCAATACATTTAACATTAAGTATAGAATTTTTAGGTTGGCGAATGTTCTCGGCCCTGGTGATAATAAAATTTCTAGAAAGAAAAACGCGTTGCAATTTCTTATGAATGAAATGGTAAACGATCGTGATTTACATTTATATTACGGAGGTGAAGTTTTGAGAGACTATATTCACGTTGATGATGTATGCGCTGCTTTAAAGTTATGTACAGAAACAGCTCCAACCAATCAAATTATTAATATAGGGTCAGGTCGTCCTTATAAGTTTTTAGATATTATTGAGAGAGGTATGGAAATATCTAAATCAAAATCTAGAATAATTAATATTGAACCAACAAAGTTTCACAATATTGTTCAAACAAAACATTCATATCTAGATATTAAGAAGTTGAAATCATACGGATTTAAGCCAAAATATAATATAGACGAAATAATAACTAGTTTAGTTAAACACTACAAAAATAAAAAATAATGAAAACAACAAGAAAAATATGGTATGCTCCTAATAAGCTTGAAGCATACGGCGAAGAGGAAATTAAAGCTGTTGAAGAATGTCTACGAGATGGTTGGATTGCTGGTTTTGGTAAGCGTAGTGTTGAATTCGAGCAAAAAGTATCAGAATTTTTCGGTAAAAAGTATGGAGTATTTGTTAACTCCGGGTCATCAGCATGTCTATTAGCTTTAGCTGCTATCGATCTACCTAAAGGGAGTGAGGTTATTACACCAGCATGCACGTTTTCTACTACTTTAGCGCCGATTATACAGTTAGACCTTACACCTGTGTTTGTAGATGTTAATCTTACTTCATATGTAGTTGACGTCGAGGATGTAATTAATGCAGTAACTAATAAGACAAAAGCTTTGATGATTCCTAACCTCATCGGCAATAAACCCGATTGGAAATCTATTAGAGCTGAGTTAAATAAAATCGGTCGTGATGATATTATTTTGATTGAAGATTCCGCTGATACAGTTACATGTACACCGGAGACTGATATCTCTACAACCAGTTTTTACGCGAGTCATGTAATTACTGCAGGAGGTATGGGTGGTATGGTGATGTTTAATGATAAGAAATACGAGCAGAGATGTTTACAGTATAGAGATTGGGGTAGGATTGGAGATAATAGTGAGGTTATGTCTGACAGGTTTACACACGATGTAGATGGTATAGCATATGACTATAAGTTCTTATATGGCGTACTCGGCTATAATATGAAGTGCTCTGAAATGAGCGCTGCATTCGGTCTCGTACAATTTGGAAAGTTAGACGTATTTTTACAAAAGAGACGTGAAAATATAAAACGATACCTCAATAATTTGAAAGATATTCCAGAACTTATCTTACCTGACGATAGTATCGAGCCGAACTGGCTAGCCATTCCGCTACAGACAGAAAGAAGATATGAACTGCTTACCTTCTTAGAAGATAATAATATTCAAACTCGAGTTACATTTGCAGGTAATGTAACGCGTCACCCCGTATATAGGGAATATTATCAAGAGTTCACAAACTCTGATAATATTATGAGAGATGGATTCCTGTTAGGTGCACATCATGGAATGTCTTTAGAGGATGTAGACTATGTATGCAATAAAATTAAAGAGTTTTTTACAAAATGAAAATAGTATATATAACAGGCTGTCTTGGATTTATAGGATCATATGTTACACGATTAGCTTTAGAGCAAGGCTGGTTTGTAAAAGGTGTCGATAAAATAACTTACGCTGCTAATAAAGACCTATTAGACGAGTTTAAATCTTATAAACATTTTTCGTTTGTAGATAGTGATATAAATGATTTAGAGTTTTTATATGAATGTGATTATGTTATTAATACTGCTGCGGAGACTCATGTTGGTAACTCAATAGTTAGTAGTGAAGAGTTTGTACATTCAAATGTTAACGGTGTACATAAACTTTTAGAATTAATTAGAAATTATAGAGCTGAAGGAGAAAAGAAACCTACACTTTTACATTTTTCGACTGATGAAGTATATGGTGATATTACTACAGGGGAACATATTGAAACTGATATCCTTAAACCATCTAATCCGTATTCAGCTACTAAAGCTGCAGCAGATCAATTAATTACAGCATGGTCACGTACGTATAAAATGAATTATATAATTATTAGACCTACCAATAATTATGGTATTGGACAGTATACTGAAAAATTAATACCTAAAGCAATAAAATACTTAGGTCTAGGTAAAAAAATACCTTTACATAACAACGGCTTACCGATTCGTAACTGGTTACATGCAAACGATACTGCAAGAGCAGTTATTAAAATTGTTAATTCTGGTGTACAAAATGAAATATATAATATATGCGGTGGTTTCGAACAAAGTAATATCGATACTGTTAGTCAAATTATAGATAACTATTATACTGAAGATAAAGACATAAAGGACTGTTGCGATTTTTCTGTGTCGCGCCCCGGACAAGATGTCCGTTATGCACTAAACGATGATAAACTTCAAAAGTTAGGTTGGAAACCGAAAGCCGACTTTAATCATGAACTACCGTCTATTATAGAACATTACAAAAGTAATTTTATTTGGTAATTACATAATGATTCAAATAGTTGAAAAATAAAATTTATATATTAGAATTTATACAATGAAAAAAGCATTAGTTATAACGTACGAAAAATACCAAGATCATGAATTAATTTACCCGTATCATAGTTTAAAAGAAAATGAATATGAGGTAACCTTAATGGCTAATAAAACAGGGCGCTTCCATGGAATATTAGGAACTCATATGGTTGGTGATATAACTACAGATATATTTTTAAATGAAAATACAAGAAAAGAATATTTAAATAATTTTGATGTTTTAGTAATACCAGGGGGAGTTAAATCATTAGAAAAATTAAGACTAGAAACGGGGGTAGTTGAATTTGTTAAAGAATGGAATGCTGCTGATAAAACAATATTTGTTGTTTGTAATGGTGCTCAATTATTAATTACAGCTGATATTTTAAGAGGTAGAAGAATTAGCGGATACTATTCAATTGAACCTGATATAATAAATGCAGGTGCTACTTACGATAGAGGACCGGTAGTAGTGGATGGTAATATTATCTCTTGCCCGCATTATGATTTTATGGGAGATTGGATGAGAACTTGTTATAAGGTACACGAAGAGAGAAGTAATGTATAAAGATGTAGTTGTATCTAAACCATGGGGTCACGAATATCTTGCTTATGAAAATGAGGAGGTAGGTTTATGGTTTTTAAATATTAAAAAAAATCAAAGAACTTCTATGCATTCTCACCCTCAAAAAACAACTGGATTAATTTTGTTAGATGGTGAAGCTGAATTATCTTTTTTAGCGGATAGTAGAAAATTAGTAGCTCCGAGTAAAGTTATGATAAGGAGAGGTCTTTTTCATTCAACTAAGGCTCTTTCAGAAAATGCTTTAATATTCGAAATAGAAACACCTAAAGATAAGCATGACTTGGTTAGACTAAATGATACTTATGGTCGTTCTAAATTAACTTATGAAGGTGAAAAGTTTGAAAGTTCTAAATCTTCAAAAGAACTATGGATTGAAGAACCAGATTTAGGTAAGAGTATTGAATATAATTTTGCAAATTGCAAACTAAAAGTTGAAACTATTGATGATATAGAAGTTATTAATAATAAAAAAAATTCCGATATAATAGTATTTTTAAAAGGTGGAATGGTTAGAAGCTTTAAAAATACCACACACCGTGTAACAATGCCCGGGGACGTTGGGCATGGGAGTATAATTAAAGAAGTATCATCACAACTAGATGGGGTGGTGAAGAATACTATAATATTAACAATAAAAAAAGATGAACAGTAAAAATTTTCCTCCTGGTTTCGAAAATGACAGTAAAAATTTAGGTATAGATTTTGATGGAGTTATTCATAATATGGATAAAGGTTACCATGACGGTACTTGTTATGGTGATCCTCTACCTGGAGCTTTAGATGCATTAAAAGGATTATCCAAAAAATACACTATTATTATATATACTGCCAAAGCTAAACCATCAAGACCTTTAGTTCAAGAAAAAACCGGAACAGAGTTGGTATGGGAATGGTTAAAAAGATACAATGTCGATCAATATGTAACAGAAGTTACATCTGAAAAACCAAGAGCTATTTTATATATAGATGATAATTGCTATAGGCATGAAAATTGGAAAGATACTTTAAATTACATGAAATCTTATGAAAATTAAACTGTCAGATTATGTTTTTAATTATCTAAAAGAAAAAAATATAAATAATTGTTTTTCAGTTTCAGGGGGAGCTGCAGCCCATCTTTTAGACTCTGCTAGAAAATATAATATTGAATATGTAGCTAATTACCATGAACAAGCAAGTGCCATGGCAGCAGAAGGTTATAGTAGAATTACTAACACACCAGCTTTAGTACTAGTAACTAACGGACCTGGCTCTTCCAATACTATTACAGGGGTAGTAGGTGCATATCAAGATTCAATTCCTATGTTTATTATTTCTGGGCAAGTACCTACTAATCAAACAATTAATTCTCAAACACAAAATCTTAGACAATTAGGTGTACAAGAGTTAGATATAATAAAGGTAGTAAAATCTATTACTAAATACTCTTTTCAAATAACTGATCCGAGTACTATTAAGTACCATTTAGATAAAGCTTACCATGAATGTTTAAATGGTAGAAAGGGTCCTGTGTGGTTGGATATACCTTTGAACGTGCAATCTGCTTTTATAGAGACTGATAATTTGAAAGAATTTGTACCTTCACAAATTAAATATCCCGTATATGATATTAAAGATATAGTTAATCAAATATCTAAATCAAAAAGACCGCTTATAATAACAGGTAACGGTATACATTTATCTAATACTGAAACAATATTAAAAAAATTAATTAAAAAGCTTAAAATACCTATCGTAAGTACATGGACCTCAAAAGATTTATTTGATTGGAATGATCCATTATTTGTTGGAAATTTTGGACTTTTGGGTGAAAGAGCAGGCAATTTTGCAATTCAAAAATCAGATTTACTTTTAATATTAGGAAGCCGTTTATCTATATCTAATATTGGTTATAAAACTGAATTATTTTCTCCTAACTCTACTAAAATTATGGTAGATGTAGATGAAAATGAATTAAATAAATCTACTTTAAATATTGATTATAAAATTAAAGCAAATTTAAATGAATTCATACCTAATTTAATAGATAATATTCCTAATAATTTACCTTCATGGAAATCATGGGTAGAAGAAAACAATTTTTTAAAAAATAAATATCCTGTATTCCTTCCAGAATATAAAGAAAATAAAAATAAAGTAAATTCTTTTTATTTTATGGAAGTATTATCTAACCACTTAAAAGATGAAATAGTTATTACAGATATGGGTACTAGTTATACCTGTACGCATCAAGCACTTAAAACAAACGGTAAATTAAGGCTTTATACTTCCAGTGCTTGTTGTTCTATGGGATTCGGATTACCAGGAGCTATAGGATCTTATTTCGGTGATAAAACTAAAATTCCTATATTAATAGCAGGGGATGGAGGAATTCAGATGAATATTCAAGAATTACAAACAGTAGTTCACCATAATATACCTCTTAAAATATTTATTTTGAATAATGAAGGTTATTTAGCTATTTCTCTAATGCAAGATAATTTATTCAAAAGTAAGTATATAGGCTGTAATCCAGATAGTGGAGTATCTTCACCAGACTTTTGCAAAATAGCAAAAGCATATGGTATAAAATCTATACGAGTGAATAATAATAAACAATTAGAAGATAAAATTGAAGATGTGCTAAATTATTCAGGACCTATTTTATGTGAGATTATGATGCCTTCAGATCAATTGCTCGTTCCAAGAGTTCAAAGTAAGAAAAATAGTAAAGGTGAAATAGAATCGACTTCTCTAGAAAATATGTTCCCGTTTTTAGATAGTAAAGAATTATCAAATATAATGAAAGTATGAAAATATTAGTTACTGGTAGTAAGGGATATATAGCTAAAAAAATTATTAACAATTTTTCATCTGCAGAAGTTGAGGGTATTAACAGAGATAATTTTGATCTTCTAGACAAAAATAAAGCCGACGCTTTTTTCAAAAATAATAAATTTGATATAGTTATACACACAGCTATACAAGGAGGTACAAGATTGAAACCGGAAAATGAAAAGACCTTTTATAATAATTTAAAAATGTTTTTTAATTTATACGATAATAGAAAGAGTTTTAAAAAATTTATTAGTTTAGGTTCAGGGGCTGAAATACATAGTAAAGATAGTTTTTACGGATTTAGCAAAAAAATTATAAATGATATTATTTTAAATACTAAAAATTTTTTTAATGTAAGGGTATATGGTGTTTTCGATCATGATGAGTGGGATACCAGATTTATAAAATCTAATATATTAAGATATATAAATAAAGAAGAAATAATTATACATAAAGATAAATTTATGGATTTTTTCTTTATGGAAGACTTTTTACAAATTATTAGTAATATAGTAACTGGGAAAGAAAATACAAATTTAATAGAATGTTGTTATAATAAAAAATATAAATTATCCGATATAGCAAATATTATTAATAGTTTAGATGATCATAAAGTTGGTATTAATATTAACAGTCCGGGTGATTTAGACTCGCCCTATACCAGTAACAACAATCTTAATTTTAAAGGTAAAATAAGAGGTATCGAGAAAGGCATATATAAAACTTATCTAGCATTAAAAAATACTTAATAAATGACTGCTACAAAGGTACCGTGTTTAGTTGATTTATTATATTTGATAGTTATAATACATATATGATTATTGATCAGCAAGTTTATAATGGCGATCTTATTCACGATCGCTTCGCGTATAAGTTCTTTAGAAAAGAAGTTTCACCTTATGGTAATATTGTAGCTTTTAGAGCTCCTATGTATGTGAGTGATAATCTTATTGACCTAGAAGATACACTAGCTAATGACTATATTTTTTCAGAAGATGCAATTAACTTCTGCTGGGAGATACCTAATTTATGTCCACTAGGAGCAGTTGCTTTTCAACGTCTCTTTAATACCACTATTGCAGGTATGCTTGGTCAGCTTATTCAGCGTTCTATTAATATGGATGGAGACGATATTATGGTAACTGATGAGTTTCTCGGTAGTGATGATAAAAAGCGATCCGAGGGTAAAGTAAGCGTATCAATTACTTATAGTAAAGAAAATATTGCTCTTGGTCATACTGGTATTAATGTACAAGCTGGTAAGAAGGCTCCTGGATTTGCTTATTCAAGCAACCTTAATGATAGTCAGATAGAAACGTTTATGGAGGCTGTAATTAAAGCGTTCGAATTGGAGGTTAAAGATCAATGGATCGCAACGACTAAAATTATTAGTTAATGAACTTCTTTCAGCTACAAAACAAGCTGTTTTATTCTAAAAAAACTAAAGCAGAATTTTTAGATTCCGAAGGTGAGCAAGCCTTTATACCGTTTATGTTTAATAGATGGCTGTCCTTTTATAACAAAGGGATGGCCTCTTTTACTAACGAAACCTTAAATAGATTTGGTAGTATCTTTCAAGATAAGCAACAGCAATACAGGTTATATTACTATTTTATTCCCCGCTTAAAGTTTAAGCGAATTTCATATAATAAGAAACTTAAAAAAGAATTAAAAGAAGAAGAAGATCTAAAGTTAATAGCAAAGAATAAAAATATATCAGTTAGGGAGTTAAAGCGGTATATCGAGCTCTATGAGTAGAGTACTAGTTACGGGAGGTTGTGGTTTTATTGGGTCAACTATAGTTGATGAGCTAGTCAACGATGGTTATGAAGTAATAGTTATTGATGATCTTTCTGGTGAGTCGACTGAACAATTTTATTATAATAATAAAGCTACTTATTTTGCGGAAGATATAGCAGATTATGATAGAACAAAACATCTTTACAAAGATGTAGAAGTTGTATATCATTTGGCAGCAGAAGCTCGTATACAACCTACAATTAATAATCCTCTTTTAGCAGCAAAAAAGAATACGTTAGGTACTTGCTGTGTATTACAATGTGCACACGGAGCTGGTGCTAAACGAGTTGTTTATAGCTCTACTTCAGCTGCTTACGGACTAAAGAATAGTATACCTCAAAGGGAAGATATGATTGAAGATTGTTTAAATCCATATTCAGTCTCTAAGGTAGCTGGGGAGAAATTTTGCAAAATGTATACTGATTTATTTGACTTAGAAACAGTCATTCTTAGATACTTTAATGTATACGGTGAGAGACAACCTGTAAGAGGTCAATATGCTCCTGTTATATCAATATTCTTGAGACAGAATAAAAACAAAGAACCCCTAACAATAGTAGGCGATGGAAGTAGTACACGTGATTTTGTACATGTTAGAGATATTGCACGTGGAAATATTCTTGCAGGTAATTTAGATAATAAAAAGCCTAAAGGACATGTAATAAATTTAGGTACCGGTGAAGGTTATAGTGTGAGAGATATAGCTAATATGATAAGTAAGGACCAAATTCAGTTACCTCCACGTAAAGGTGAGGTAAAAGATTCCGTTGCAGATAATACTAAAGCAAGAAAATTATTACATTGGTCACCTACATTTAAAGTTGAGGGTTGGATTAAAAATAATAGTTGAGTAAATAGTTTATATGGCAACGGCATCTATTGATAATTTAGCTCCCACGAGAAGTCTAATCGACCTATCGCAAGGTGGTAAAGGAGATTTTGGTTTAGACGACTATCAATTAAGTTTTATTTTCGATGATATTCTACTTGTAGAATATGCTGATGAAACATCGAATGGAGATGAAGTAGTCCGTAATGGTATTGTCGTTCCTACGAACACAATGACTAAAGCATGGCGTAAAGGTAAAGTTATATTAGCTGGACCTGATACTAAATACGCCAAAGAGGGAGATATTGTTATTTTTCCTAATAATTTAGGTGTTACAATTTCCAATGTAGAGGTAACTGGTAAGGGGAAGGTTAAAAAGGGAATTTTTCTAAACGAAGAAAGAATGTTTGGTATTTGTAAACCTAGCGATGATAATTCAAAGAGCAGCGCTTGATTCTATTCTTCTAACGAATGTAGTAGATTTAAGATTTGCCCGCAGAACACCTAAACCAGGTTTTCCTGCCACCCGACGTATACTTTGTACGAAATCGTTAAATTTGTTAAATTCTACAAACGGTAGAATTACCTTAAATTATAAGACTCCTAGAGGTTCGCATAAAGTGAATGAAGCTGCTGATAATCTACTAGTTGTATGGGATATTTTAATGCAAGATTATAGAAATATTAGCATGAATCAAGCTATCTTACTATCTCAATACCCCGCTGACGATTCGTTTTGGACATACTTTAATGATAATATATACCCTATGTCAGCAGAACAAAAATTAGCTTTTATGAATTCATGAATATAAATTTAGAGAAAGTAAACCAACGCTTAAAGCCTTTCTTACTCGATGATATAGTAATCCGGACTGATAAGAAAATTATTAAAAGGGGCAAGCTAAAGCTTTTCAAGGTAAAGCAGTATAATATATCTCTTTCACTTGAAATAGATGATAAGATAAAAATTTACGAAATACCCTACCCCTTTAAAATGGAAAGTTTGCAGGATACATTAGTGTTTAACTATAAATTAAGTTCGTTTATACCCGATCAATATTCACTGTTTGTTAAATTATTAGATTGTAGTTCTAAATCTAAATTTTACGACAATTTAGTTTACATATTGCCTAAAAAAAGAACTATGATATAATTAGGTGTGCTAAATGAACTAATTAATAGCTTTCCGTCTGGGTATGATCCTAATCCAACTCAGGTAAAGCTTCTTAAAAATATTGATCAAGCATTTACAGACGGTTACAAGTTTATTGTATGTAATGCTCCAACAGGTTCAGGTAAGTCTATGGTTTCAAAGACTGTAGGTAATGTTGCAGAACAATGTACAAAGGAATATCGTGATATAGTAACAAACTACCTCGCCTATAAACGGACGCAGGGCGGTAATTATGCTTATGAAGATGAGTGTAATGAAGAAAAGGTGTTTGGATGTACTGCGTTAACTATAACAAAAGCTCTGCAAGATCAATACAAAGAACTTTTTAACGATGTAGAAGTATTAAAAGGTAAATCGAATTATAGTTGCGTAGTCGATGAGGATTATTCTGCTGAAGTAGCTCCATGTTTACATCTACCTAAATTACGTGAAGAGTGCTGGAATAAAAAGTGTTGCCCTTACTATGAGCAACGTAATAAAGCGTTAACATCACGTTTTAATACTCTAAATTATAATATGTTTTTCGCTTTACCTGACCATCTTAAAAAGCGTGAGTATTTAATATGTGATGAAGCTTCAGAATTGGAAGATCAATTAGTTAAAGAATTTAGCTGCACAATTAACTTTGAATTTCTCTATAAGAACGAAGTAGAAGTAAAACCATTTCTTACGAAAAGTACAAATGCACAGAAGTGGATAAATCATTTAATACTATCTCTTAAAGAACGTATTGATTGGTTGAAGGAAGCAATTTCTAGTAAAAGTAAAGTTAAGACTAAATACCTTATTCAAAAAAAGAATGAATTAGTAGCTCTTGGAAATCTTCATAGTAAGCTTGCTCTTATTCTTGAAACCTGGTATGATAGTGAATATGTATCTGAAAGGGATAATAAAACCATTACGTTCATGCCTCTTAAAGTAGATAAGCTATCTAATTATCTATTTAAATATGCAGATAAAGTGATTCTTATGTCAGCTACTATTATTGATCCTAAAAACTTTTGTAATTCGTTAGGTATTAATAAATTTAAATATATAGAAACCGAATCGACATTTGATGCTAAGAATGCTCCAATCTATTGCAATACAAAGGTAAAGTTAAACTACTATAATATGCAGAAAAATCTACCTAAGGTTTGTAAGCAGATAGAAGACATATGTGAGTTTCATAAAAACGATAAAGGTATTATTCATTCACAAAATAAAAGCATTACTAACTTTTTAGCAGAAAATCTTACCGATCGTAGATTTTTAATACGTGAACCTGGTGTACGAAATGAAGTAATTCTAGAGCAACACATGCAAACTGATGATCCTACTGTTTTAATATCACCTTCAATGTCTCACGGTGTAGATCTAAAAGATGATTTAGCAAGATTTCAGATTATTATTAAAGCTCCGTACCTACCTACTAAAGATAGACGTATTGAAAGCTTAATGAAAGATGATTTTGATTGGTATCAGAATAAAATGCTATGCTCGTTGATTCAAGCTTGTGGTAGAGGTATACGATCTCATAAAGATCATTGTATAACGTATATTTTAGATGCTGCTATCGTAGAGAGTATAGTAAAGAACAAACATAAGCTACCGAAATACTTTCTAGAGCGCTTCGCGTAATAAATATATGTAATGCGTAATAGAGCCTACCATTTTGAAATTAAAGATCTTCTCACGCAGTTTGTTGCAGCGTTTGATGATACGGTTATCTCTCGTTTTAATAAAAATCGTGAAGCTAAACAAAATATTGAAGTTAAATATGTCTTTGCACCAAAGCAAAGAGTAATGTATGATATTATTAATAAGGCGCAAAATCTTACACTACCTGTTGTATCTATTAACTTAACGGGAGTAACTAGAGATGAAACTAGAGTTTTTAATAAGTTAGCTCCTTCTTTTATACCAGGTCAGCTTACAGAGCACCCAGAAAAATCTTCTAAATTTTTAATGCCTGTGCCGGTAAATTTATCTGTTAGTATGTCAATAATGACTCGTTATATGGCAGACGCGGATCAAATAATATCAAATTTTATACCATATAATAATCCTTATATTATATTATCTTGGAAAGTACCTGCAGATTTTGGGACTGATTATGAGCAAGAGATAAGATCTGAAGTTTTATGGTCAGGAGACTTAAGCTATACAACTCCAACCGATACGTCATATAGTGATAAGTTTAGAGTAGTAATAGATACGTCATTTACAATAAAAGGTTGGCTGTTCCCTGAACAAAAAGATCCACAAAACACTATCTATAAAATAGATAATAATTTTATTACAGTTGATCTAGCTAATAGAATGTATGATCCTGAAGGTAAAGAATTAGATTTCTTAACATACGAGCAACAAGACTACCAATCCTTATCAGGATTTAATGACAAAGTACCTACATCTTATTCTGAAACTGTCACTATTTCCGGTATACCTGAATTTACTAATATATTTTACGCGACTACAGGTACGTTTAATGCTATACGCGGCTTAACTACTATTCTAAGTGGTAATAACAACAACTTTACTTTTTACGGTAAAAGATTTGATACTAGTAATAGTTACTATTTATCGTCTAATGTTGATAATTTTTATTCCAACTATCAACAGATTACTTCGGTTAAATCCCCTACTATATATGGATATAAATTAGATGAAAGCTTTTACTCAACGGGTAATGATAATATAGTTAATTTATTTTTACCTGCTTCGTCGTTGTCAGCATCTGGAGATTTTACCATTATTACAGCAAACAAAGCAGGTTGGGCTACATCATATCAAGCTCAATCTTCGATTCTAAAGATTTAAAGCTGTTATATATTTTAACTTTTAATACTGCGCCAGAACTCAACACCAGAATATTGTTTAGGGAGTTCCGTTCCTAAGATTTCTACACTATCGTCTTGTACGGGTAGAACTTCCTTTCGGATAGTATGAAGATCGAGACCATGTACAGTGTCGTCTTCTTGAGTGTATTGCTCTACGTTTTTAAAGTCGTGTGTGAAAGAAGTTTGACCTAAGAAGGAATAAATCTCTTCCATTTTCTTCTTAGGGTTATGTGTTAAGTCATCAAACTCAACAAAGTGCAGTCGGTCTTCGTAGCCTCTATGGATAGCATCTTTAAGTCGGTCAAAAGCAAGACCTAACACGCTACTGTTAAGAAGTTGCTGAGATGTCCTACCCTCTACTGTCTGCCCATTGACATAGTCTCCGTCTTGTTGACCAGTAGTGACTCGCTTTCTATGAAGCTTTTCGAGACTGGAAAGAATTTGAGTAATATTACGAACAGGTACTAAGATTTTTGCTTTCTCGTCCGTTACCCACTCCAACATTTCTAACATCGAGGTCCACCCACGACCTTTGTCAATAACAATAGATCGATCTGTATTATGATAAGTATTGAGAGTTGCAGCTAACACTCGCTTGAGATTTGCTGTGTCAGCAAGCTCTTTACTTGCTTGGTGCTCGATCAGCTTGTCCCAGTTGTTTTTAATACTGAAAAGAACATCATGACATCCACTTGTAGGTGTTGTGTGTATATTAGGGTTCTGTGCAAGTATGTTGGCTAGTAGTGTTGATCCTGCTCTAGGTAATCCGCATATATAATATATTGACCTCATATATATTATACTTACTAGCCCTCTCTTAGAAATCTACCTGCGTGAGCGTAATCCTGGCGACGCATCGAACTGTACCACTTGATGCTGCTACAGTAAGTTTTAAAGCCTCGTTGGTGTCGTCTCCAGATACGACAAATGAGGCGTTGCTGGTTCCTATGTTAACTTGTGTATCAGCAACGCCAGCTGCGTAAGTTGTAGAAGTTCCATCACGAACAATTAATCCATCAACTCTCTGCATTGAAGCATTAGCACCGGTAGCAGTCTTCGCAACAAAGTGTACTTCACAAGCCCATGCGCTCTGATCGGGAATAATAATTCTTTCTCCTCCTGCTCCTCCGATAAGTAATTCAGTAGCTCCTGTTCCGCTTGAGTCGATTTGAGCAACAAGATCAATTATACGGGCATTAGTGTTACCACCATGCACACGTGCATGAGAGAGGGCGTTAGATGGTGCGTTTCTACCTGTAATTAAGCTATAGCTGCCTGAGTTGGAGTGGTTGTAAAAGCCGCTGATTGTGGTGTAATTGCCTGAGTTTGAGTAGTTACCTTTACCAGTGATTGTGCAAGCATAACCAGAGTTAGAGTGATTATCTTCTCCGCTGATTAGGCAGTTGTACCCAGAATTATTTCTATTACCATTACCGGCAATTGAGCAGTAACTACCAGAGTTGGTGTGGTTACCGGTACCAGTGATAAAGGTGTCACCGCTGTTGTTGCTATAATTACTATTACCACTAATTGAACAGTTTGAACCTAAATTGGAATGGTTATTATAGCCGCTGATTGAGCAAAAGTTACCTGCGTTGGTGTGGTTACCTTTACCACTTATTAAGGTGTAGTTTCCGGAGTTGGAGTAGTTACCTTTACCACCAATTGAGCATCCAATACCGGTATTGGAATAATTATTACTACCGCTGATTAAGCAAAGATTTCCGGAATTGTTGATGTTATCCTCACCGCCAACTAGACAGTGAGAACCTGAATTGCCTTTATTATCTTCCCCAGCAATTAAGGTAAAATTGCCATAGTTAACTCCATTAGCAATAAAATTAGCTACTGTGTAGTCACCTGTAATAGATACAGCCGACCCTCCAGGACTTAAAGCAACTGCAAATGTGTTAGTTAGAATGTCTCTTGCATAATATGTTGTTGAAGTTGAAAGTCCTGTTCCTCCCGTTAGTGTTGTAAAGCGAAGAGGTTGATTAACAGTAACACCATGGCCCGTTTTATTAATAAGATTTGTTGAGGCGGTAGCAGTCGCTCCACTCGTTATAACTTTAGTGGTCCCACTTGCTATCTTTCCGCCGATTATTGAGTGGGTTCCGAAGTTACCTGTATTGTATTGACCGCTGATTGAGCTAAAGCTACCGGTATTCTCTTGATTTGATAGACCGCTAATTATGCAGTGGTCACCTGCGTTGCGGGAGTGGGTGGAACCAGTAATTAAACTGTAGCTACCTGAGTTGGAGGTTTGATATGCACCACTAATTGAACTGTGGTTACCTGTGTTTAAAGGGTTGTTGTAGCCACTAATGGAGGTGTGAGCTCCTGAGTTTTGAGTGTTGTTACGCCCGCTAATTATGCAGTAATTACCAGCATTAGAGTGATTACCCTGCCCGGTAATAAGACATTGGTCGCCTGAGTTATTATAATTATTCTTACCAGAAATTAAACAGTGATCACCCTCTTGTTTATCTGTACCTGTTTTGGAGTTAAGCTCTCCGAAGATAGCACAGTACTTTCCTGAGTTGGTGGAGTTACTCTTACCACTAATAACAGAATCAACACCTGTATTAGCTCCTCCACTTGTAGGATCACTAGTACCTTTAAGAATAATACTCCCCCCTTCAACTTTGAGTCTTAAATGATTTGATCTAACAACCTTATCTGCTGCGCTACTAAAGCCAGCCTCAACCTCAGCTGAGGTAGCAAACTCTACAATTCCTTCAGCAGCCTCTGTAGCAGTTGTGGTTAATCCTTTAACACTATTCAAGGTAGCTACTTTGGTTGCGGAAGATTGTACAATCGCTAGTTGCTCTGTTCCATCTAGCGTCGAGGCTGTTGGAAGATTTGAGATCTTTACACCAGGCATATACAATTATTTATAACAGTAGATACTTTTCTGTTGAATTTTACATTAAAAACACTATAATACAATATGGAAAAATCTCCTATAACATTTACAGAACATAATCATACCTATACGTATAATCAAACGGGTGAGAAGTTTACCTCTGTAACAACAATACTCGGCAAATATAAAAAGCCCTTCGATAAAGACTTTCATGCAAAGCGAGTAGCTGACCGTGAAGGAGTACCGGTTGAGATGGTACTAGAAATGTGGGAGAATGAAAAAAATAAAGCTTGCGATAGAGGTACAAATATACATAAGCTCCTCGAAGATTATATTGAATATGGTGAAGTTAATAATAATTTTAACTGGTTATATAAATCATATGATAAATCTGTTGAATGGCATGTCGATAAATTTGATAAAATTCTAAGTGAAAGTGTATTGTATAATGAAGATTATAAAGTAGCAGGAATGTCAGATCTTATTTATGAACATAAAAATGGTGAATTTACTGTAGGTGATTTTAAAACTAATAAAAAATTTAGATTCAGTTCACCGTTCGGGGAAAGAATGTTAGCTCCGATCGACCATCTTCACAATTGTGAGTTTAATGTATACGCTTTGCAGTTGTCAATGTACGCTTATATGTATGAAAAGCAAACTGGTAAAAAATGCAGAAAATGTGTTATTTTTTATTTAAAGGATGATTCTTTTAGAGCTTACCATGTAAATTATTTAAAATCAGATATTGTAGCTTTACTTAACCACTATAAAATAAATACGTTAAATGGCTAAGTTATCAAAAAAATTTGATGGGAAGATCGAACAGCTTTACGATTGTCTTTACGATATAAAGGCAATTGTTTATGACGTTGAGGATGATTGTGAGTTAGAAGAACTTTTAGATGGATTTATCGAGCAGATAGAATATTCTATATCTGACGGCGAAATAAATCTAGAACTAATAATTGATCATATTAAACAAACAGAATAATGAAAGTAATAATTGTAGGAAAGGGATACGTTGGTAATAATATCTTTAATCTTTTGTCTCAAAATAGCTATTTTGACTCAGTAGATATTTTTAGTAGGTCGGATTTAGACTATTCGGACCCGTTTGAGCTTAGAAGAGTGGTTGATAGTGATACTGTAGTAATTAATGCAGCAGGATTTACTGGTCGCCCTAATGTAGATGAGGGTGAGATAAGAAAAGAGCTTTGTTGGAATTTAAACGTTAAATTACCCCTCACTCTTAATAAAGTTTGTAGAGATGCTAAAGCTGATATTATTCACATAACATCCGGTTGCATTTTTACGGGGTATGAAAAAGAATGGGAAGAGAGTGATGAACCTAATTTCGGCATGTTTAGTGACGATTCATCCTTTTATAGTAAAACAAAGCATGCATTCGAGAATATTTCTGATTACGGTCTTCACTTAAGAGTACGAATGCCATTTTGTGATACGCTGCATGATAGATCTTTTTTAACTAAAATTTTAAACTATAATAATTTAGTTAATACTTTAAATTCGAAAACTTATGTACCTGAATTATGCCGCTTTATTGAATATTATATTACTGAAGGTTATAGTGGTTACGAAACTATAAATTTTTGTAATAGAGATCCTCTTTCTACAGAAGAGATAGTAGATTTAATGAGAGATAAAGGAATCGAGAATGATGAATGGAATTGGGAAAATTGGGATAAGATTCCAATTAAAGCAAATAGATCTAACTGCATTCTTGATACTACAAAACTAGTTGAGCAGTACGAATTTAATATACTTTCTGAGTACGATGCTCTAACAAGAGCTCTTGATAAAATTGCTGATCAGTATTAATATATAAGATGAGTAAGACGTATCTTGTTACTGGGGGTTGTGGGTTTATTGGCTCGTATGTTATAGAAGAACTCTTAAGAGATAAAGACGCTGATATAAAGGTTATATGCGTTGATAAGATGGGTGTAGGGTCCGATCTTAAACACATACCGTTGAACGATGATAGATTAAAGCATTTAGTCAGAGATATATCAAGCTCGAGCTTTACAGAGTTCTTAGGGAAGGTAGATTACATATTACATTTGGCAGCTGAATCGCACGTAGATAGATCCATTACTAACCCATTAGCGTTTATTGATAGTAATGTCGTAGGCACAGCAAATATACTTGGGCTATGCAAGCAGAACAATGCTAGAATGGTTCACGTCTCAACTGATGAAGTATATGGACATTTACAGCTAGACGAGGAGCCCTTTACTGAAGAGCATCCTCTTAAGCCTCGATCACCTTACTCCGCATCTAAAGCTAGCTCCGATCTATTAGTACAATCATACATTACAACATTCGGGATTAATGCATCTATAACAAGATGTTGTAATAATTATGGACCAAGGCAACATAACGAGAAACTAATACCAACAGTTATAAGATCTTTAGCTCAGGGTCAATACATTCCAGTATATGGTAGAGGAGATAACATTCGCGAATGGATTCACGCCTGCGATCACGCTAAAGCTATTATAGAGGTGTTACATAAAGAAGATGCTGCAGAGCTATATAACATACCAGGTAGTGCAGAGTTTACTAATTTAGAGTTAATTGATCAGATTATTGAAACTGTTGTAGATAAAGCGCCTCAGTATAAACGACAAGAGTATATTAAGTTTGTAGAAGATAGGGCAGGACATGATTTCAAGTATGCTATATCTACAAAGCATAATTTAGACGCTGTAGCTAATCAGCAAAAGTTTGATTTATCTGATACGGTTGATTACTACTTAAACAAGTATCTGAAGTACGAAGATGGCATGCCGAAGTGGTTTAGAATAGATACTTAAGAATTAGCTGATCACCAGTTAACGCTTCTTCCTCGTCACTATCAGTATCAGTGCCATCATCTAAGCCTTCTTCATATTCCTCATAATAGGAATATATATCATCCTCATCAGCTTCATAACTTACAGCTGTATTTCCTGATGAACTCGGTATAACCTCATATTTCTCTTTAATATCAGATAAAATAAGTTTTTTAAGGAGCATAGCATCTGTCTCCGATTTGGATCGTTCTAAAAAGTCATTAACCTCATTACTAGTAAACTTACCTTTAAGGTCAAGTATAGGGTCGTTAAATAAACCCCATATATGAATAGGTAGATATTTTCTCGTTACTCCTGCACAATCTCTTATAACATAATACGCAGCCTTTTTCTTTATTTCTACACCTGTATCTGGTTTATCAGCAGCTCTCGCGGCTGGACCATAAAGTTTCGCAATTTGCTCTTGAGAATTCTCTAATATACCTCTTCAAACATATATATACGTGTATTTATTGTTGAATACCAAAAGGAACCCTGATATAATTAAATAAAGTGAAAAAGAGATTTCCAAAAAAACCCTTCGAATTTGGTAGATATATTGTCGAATATCGTGAAACGGATGGTGTTCTGCGTTTCTTAAAGGAACGTCTGGATAATCTTAATGAAGCGCAGCTAGCTGAAAAGAAGCTACTTAGTAAAGGATACAAACCAGAAATAAAAAAAATCGGATGATTATATTAGAACCTTCGTGTGGTATTAAGAAAGATACAAAGCTTAATTTTAATATTATTGGTAATTTACTCACCACAATACTTGAGTTTAATCACAAGCGTAAAATTAATTTACATGTAAAAATTCATAAAAGTAGAAATGTAGGCATATCGTATTGTACACATATAGATAAAAACGCGTATCTGATTAATCTAGATATGTCAAATAAACGTAGAAAATATTTATTTGGTTCTATTCTTCATGAAATACGTCATTGTATTCAAAAGGAAGTTTTTAAGTTTTGGCCTAATCACCATATGAAAACTTGGCGTGATTATTGGTGCGCAAAAGAAGAAGTTGATGCTAGAAAAATGGAAGCTTTAACTACAGATTTTATAAAAAGTTATGATGCTTTTTTAGCAATGAATGAAAAGTTTAAAAATAAAAAACTTTACACGTTAGAAAAATGATTAACATTCATAGAGTTTTTCTTGCTGGTTATGGAACTTCTGCTACTTTTGATAAAAGCAAAAAGAACGGTATGGTGGCAGATACAAGATATAGCATTATAGAAAACAAAATAGAGGTCGATGATTTTACTATTAGAATAGTTTTAAATAAAATAATGGGAAAAGATATAAGTAATGATATTGATAAAACAACCTACTATACTATACTGCAATATAGTTTAAACGAAATTCAACAAATATATAAACAAAAAGATGGAAGCTAGTATTAATAATTACACATTTAAGCATAATGAGAGAACTTTATTTATTGAAGTTTACGATAGTGAAAATTCAGAGGAACCTTATTCCTTTATTAAAGTAAATAAGGATTTAAATGAAAAGGATTTTCATTATGAAATAAGTGATTGGTTCTTAAAAAATGTAGATGCTTATTAAAATAGTAGATTTTTCTAATAATAAGAATAAAATATTATCATGGTAACATTAGAACTTACAGAGCAAGAAGCGAATATATTGATTCAACTGCTCGATATAGCCGTAAAAGCAGAAGGATTAAAGGCAGCAGAGGCTAGTTTATTCTTTACTAACAAAATTAAATCTAAATCCTCTGCTAATGAAGATAATGCTATAGCAGCAAAAATTCCCAAACAAGAAGTAGTTAAAGATAATAACCATAAGGATGTTGTAGACAAAAAAGGTTAAAAATTTTAAGATAATTATACTAAAATAAAAATCTATATGGCTAGCCATATAGATTTTTTGTGTTCATGCATAAATATGTTATATGACCAGCCATTATAGCATATCCTTTATAAGCTATGGAAACACATTAAAAGAAGGAAAGACCTTAAGCGCGGCTGTTTAAGAATTTAATAAAATGTCGCGATATTTACAATTTTTAGGAACAGATGGTATTAACGTAGAGCTTAGCTCTGTTAATTATGATCCTTATGAACAGGTTAATTATATATTTTCATTAGATCCGAGCTTTGTTAATAATAATAGTATAGTTATACCTTCCTTAGTTAATACTGTTGAAGAGCAACAAAAAACTTTAGAAGAGCAGCAAAAAACTTTAGGAGGTAAAGGTACTGTAGCATCAGTAACAGCTGGTTCTGGAATGACTCAGATTGGTACCGATACTTTTAATCCAACTCTAAACGTTATAGGTGGTGATGGTATAACAGCAAATGCTGATGATATTACTGTTGATAGTACAGTGGTAAGAACTACCGGTTCGCAGACTATTGCTGGTAATAAGTCCTTTAGCAATGATGTTAATATTGCTGGAGATATAACAGGAGGAAGTGCTGTTTTCTCTTCTGTATCAGCTCTTTCAGCTAACTTTTTACAAACAATTATATCATCTACCTCGGCCCTATCTGTTGTTAATAATGGTACTGGACCAGCCTTATATGTTCAGCAGGATGGAAATGAACCTATCGCTCATTTTATAGATAAAACAGGCGACGATATAGTTTTTGCGGATAATGGCTTTGTTGGTATAGGCACATTTAATCCTGCAGAAAAACTTACCGTCACTGGTAATATAAGCGCTAGTGGCGGTCTTAGTGCTACTGGTAGTGTAAAGATCACCGGAGATTTAGCCGTTAGCGGTTCAGTAGATGGTAGAGATATATCTACTGATGGTACAAAGCTGGACGGTATTGAAGCTAGTGCTGATGTAACCGATACAGCTAATGTTACTTCAGCTGGTGCGTTAATGGACTCCGAGGTTACTAATCTAGCGCAGGTTAAGGCATTTGATAGCTCCGACTACGCTACTTCTGCACAAGGAACTCTTGCTACAAATGCTCTTCCCAAATCTGGTGGTGCTATGACCGGGGCTATCACTACTAATAGTACATTCGATGGAAGGGATGTTGCAACAGATGGTGCAAAGTTAGACGGTATAGAGGCTAGTGCTGATGTAACTGACACAGCTAATGTTACTGCAGCTGGTGCATTAATGGACTCTGAAGTGAGTGATCTTCCGGGTATAAAATCAGTAACCATTAATTCGTTACAAGTTAAGCCTAGCGAAGGAGCGTTTGCTAATGGAGATAAAACAAAGTTGGATGGTATAGAAGCTAGTGCTGATGTGACAGACGCAACCAATGTTACTTCAGCTGGTGCGTTAATGGACTCTGAGGTTACTAATCTAGCGCAGGTTAAGGCATTTGATTCATCGGATTATGCTACCTCCGCACAAGGTACTCTTGCTACAAATGCACTACCTAAATCAGGTGGTACGATGTCAGGAGCTATTGCGATGGATAGCCAGAACATTACCGGTGTCGGTCAAATTGGTATCGGAACAACTAGTCCTGCACAAAAGCTTCATATTAGTGGGGGTATCGCTAGATTTTCTAATACTGCTTCCAATTGGATTGACATTGATGGTTCTGTATCGGGTAATAATACCGCTAGGATTAGCTCAA
>Ga0233432_10000560_pt1 | contig 35946 bp, 43 predicted proteins | sample SI_122_August201_6_FD_179870 | JGI IMG/M metagenome (GOLD analysis project Ga0233432, IMG submission 179870) | Seawater microbial communities from Saanich Inlet, British Columbia, Canada - SI_122_August2016_10_MG | ecosystem: Environmental > Aquatic > Marine > Inlet | place: Canada: British... | reverse complement strand
GATCGTTATCGGTCCTGAAGCTGCGGCACATCTTTTGAAGGAATTCGAAGATGATGAGATCGAATTAATTTGCCGGGAGATGACCGGAATAATGGCGATCGAAGAGGACGATCAGAAGCAGGCTATTGAAGAATTTTCAGGGGTTGTCCTTTCGAGCTACAGTTCTTTGCTTGGCGGGTCGCGTTATACTCGGAAAGCATTGGAAATAGCTAAAGGAGATTTCAAAGCCACTAGTATTTTGGAGCGTATCGCGCCGAGCAGCAATTCAGCTGAAGTCATTAAGGAAATCGAGCAGATGGAACCTCAGCAGATCTTCAATATGATTAAGACGGAGCAGTCGCAGACGATAGCCTTTGTGCTTTCCTATTTGGAGAATGACAAAGCCGGCTTGATTTTGGGTATGTTCAGTCAAGAACTTCGCGAGGAAGTGATTGAGCGTTTAGGTATGCTCGAGCCGACTTCGCTTGAAATCATAAATAAGGTCGCTGGTTCTTTGAGTAAAAATTTAGATATAGGCGGTAAGGTTACGATGAATCGCAGTGGCGGTGTTAGTATGGTCGCTGATCTGCTCAACACTTTGGAGAAGGATGACAGTAAGTCGATTCTTGCTAATATCGAAGAACGCAATTCAGCTTTAGGATCGGAAATTCGAAAGAAGATGTTCAGCTTCGGCGACCTTATCCGTCTCGAACTTCCAGATCTACAGCGGATCATGCGAGAAGTAGATTCGGGCGATCTTACTTTGGCTCTCAAGTTAGCTTCGGAAACGTTGCGCGATTTTGTGATGCAGGCGGTTTCGAAACGCGCGGCTGAGACGTTGTTAGAAGAATTGGAAATGATGGGGCCAGTCAAGTTGACGATTGTCGAAGCAGCGCAAGAGCGAGTTATCCAGGTAGTACGAAGACTCGAAGAACAAGAGGAGATCAGCTTAGATGGTGGCAGCCAGACAGTCTAAAGAAGTATTGCGGCTTGATGAGTCTATCGTCGGACTCTCTATCGGTTACGATGGGGCGGAACGCGTCGGTGCACCTGCCCATCAATCAGTTGTCGAGGAATCATATCGTAAGGGATATGATGAGGCCAGTTCTCAGTACAATCAACAGATATTAGATTTTAGGTCGGAAGTAAATGATCTACGTGAAGGTACATTTTCTGCGTTAGAGGAAAGGTTCAGCTCGATATTGAAGGAAGCGAGAGACGCTCTCGTCACGTTGACTCACGAATGTGTCGTTCGTACGATTGGAGGCTTGGATATCGGTTCGGAAATCATTCTCTCGATCGTAAACTCGGTTATCGAAGAATCTGGGTTGGACGAAGAGCGAATGGAAATTCGGCTAAATCCAAAAGATTTAGATTTTCTCGTGGAATTCGAGGCCGAGTTGAAATCGAAACATCCGCGTTTAGAGTTTTCGAGCGATGAATCGCTGAATCGTGGAGATTGTATATTGAGCAGCCGGTTTGGAAAAGTAGACGGATTGCTGTCGACAAAAATGAATCGCCTTAAGGATGGGTTGGCCCCAAGATGAATAATCGATTACTTCCAGACTGGGCTGCAGATATCGGCGCTCATATCGGCTCTTCGGATACGGTTGAACGTTGGGGTAAGGTTGTTCAGGTTACAGGTTTGGTTGTCGAGTCGGAAGGTCCTCAGGCGAGTTTGGGGGATATTTGCGACATTGTATCGCCTTCATCGGACTTAAGGTTTCATGCGGAAGTCGTGGGGTTTCGCGATAATCGCATTTTGTTAATGCCTTTGGAGGATATGGAAGGCGTTCATCCTGGTTGCCATGTTCTTATGAGTTCTGGATTGAATCGAGTTCCTGTAGGTCTGGAAGTACTTGGTCGTGTGTTGGATGGTTTGGGAAAGCCAATCGATGCCTTGGGTCTGATCCATTATCGCGAAGAAAAGGTGCAAAGCCGGGAAGTTCCCAATGCACTTTTACGTAAGCGAATAACCGATACGTTTGAAACAGGAGTGAAGGCTATAGACTTGTTTAGTCCGGTAGGGGTAGGCCAGCGTTTAGGGGTTTTCGCAGGAAGTGGCGTTGGTAAATCGACTTTGATGGGCATGCTTGCCAGGGGTGGAGATTCTGACGTTAATGTGATTGCTCTAGTTGGGGAACGTGGTCGCGAGTTACGGGAGTTTATAGAAAAAGACTTGGGTCCTGAGGGAATGAAGAAAAGCGTTATCGTAGTCGCGACTTCGGATCAAGCAGCGCCTATGCGGTTGCGTGCTGCTAGCTTGGCAACATCGATTGCCGAAAATTTTCGAGAATCTGGGAAGAAAGTACTCTTTCTTATGGATTCGGTTACGCGCTATGCTATGGCTCAACGTGAAGTAGGTTTAGCGATTGGAGAGCCTCCTGCGAGTCGGGGCTACACTCCGTCTGTTTTCTCTAAACTTCCGAAATTACTAGAGCGTTCTGGGAATTCTGAAAAAGGATCAATTACAGCGTTTTATACGGTTTTGGTTGAAGGCGACGATTTAAATGAACCGATATCAGATACGGTGAGAGGTATCTTGGATGGCCATATTGTGCTCTCCAGACGTTTGGCTACGGCGAATCACTTTCCTGCAATTGACGTGCTCGAGAGTATCAGTCGACTTGTTAATGATGTTTCGACGACTGAAGAGATCGAAGTGGTTAGTGCCGCTCGAGATTGCTTATCTATGTATCGGAAGAACGAGGACATTATTAATCTAGGAGCCTATACTCAAGGTACGAACGCTCGGATAGATAGGGCTGTTAGAGTGAATGAAAAGGTTATGGATACTTTGAGACAGAAGTTTACGGAAAAGATCTCCCGAACGGATGCCTATGGTCAGCTTGCGGAGGCGCTTAGATGAAGCAGTTTGTATTCAGTCTTGAGTCGGTGCTTGGATTACGGGAATGGGAGGAGCAAGTCTCTCGCCTCGAATTCAATGAGATTTCCAGCGAAGTGACGCTTCTCGAAGAGCGTATCCGAAATATGGAAAACGAGTCAGCCGGAGTATGCGAGAAATGGAATGCTGTGCATGTCGAGGTTTTTAATCGGAATGATCGATTGGCTCTGATGGGGAGCGTGGATGCGCTGCGTCTTCTGAAAATTGAGACGAAGGCTTCGTTGAAAACGGCGAATCTAAAGCGAGAAGAGGCATTGGCGAAAGTAACGCAAGCCGTTCGGAATAAGAAAGTTGTAGAAAATTTGAAAGAGCGGCGCTTAGAGGCGTACAAAGTGGAGAGCATTTTACGTGAAGGTCTTGAAATCGAAGATATCTATAATGCTCGAAGAAAAAGAAGGGGTGTCTCATGAGTAATCTACTAACGAAACCGTGGTTCTTGGCGACATTGGCTCTAGTGATTCTGCTAGGGACTCAAGCAGGAGCCTTCTATGTGTATTGGGCTCAATTATCTCCCGCTCCAAGGGATTTGCTTGTCGTTAAGCGCGAAGATCCTGAGTCAATTCATTGGAGTTTCTCGAGCGAAGATCTTGGGCGATTGAAGACGGAACTTGAAAATCGTTTGGCCGCAGTTGACGCGAAGGAGGCTGGGTTGGCTAGTCATGAAGCAAGATTGAACTCGGATCGGGCGGAGATTGAAGCAATCAAATCCGAAGTCGAGCGAATGCGTGACTCATTGATGAGCGAGATAATGAAGGTTGAGGAATGGGAAAAGAAAAACCTAAAGACTCTCGCTACGACTTATAATAAATTAGATGCGGAAGCAGCCATTAGCATATTCAGTGAAATGGACGATTCGACTGTAGCGAAAATTATGCACTCCATGGATACGAAGACCGTAGGAGAAATCTTAGGTGAAATGGCTACTCGAAACGGAGGTAATGAAGGTCTCGTGAAACGTGCAGCCAAACTCTCGAACCTCCTCAGGCTTTTTACCGAAGAATAATAAATATATTTAAATATATATATAATGATATAAATATGTCTATAGAAACCACTAGCGTATCTCGCCTGGTGATACGCGATAATGACAATGGCTCCCTGCATAGCACGGGAGGAGGAACGCAAGGAAGCGCTACCGGTAGCAAGGAAGGACAATTTGGTAGTTTTTGGGATAAAGCCGTTTTCGGTGCTCAGAAATTTTTTGGAATGGAGAGATCGTCGAATGACGAATCGGAAGCGAGCGGCCTTGATAATGGCGACGATCCGAGTGGGGAAGAGGCCTACTCGGAAAACCGTCCCAGCGGGCATTCACGACTGGCATCGAGTTTCTCGGGCTCTAGTCTTGGAGGGCGTTTGTTGCAGACGGTCAGGCTCGATGGGATTGGGGGTATGCTCGCAATTGGATCGGTTGGCAGAAGTTTTGATGCTTCGTCTAGCGAGGAGACAAGTCGGGAAGTAGCCTTAGGTGATCGTTCCGAGGGTCGAAGACGTAATTCAGACGAAGCGACCGTTGAATCTCTAGCAAGCGCTGTGGATCCTGAGGACCATCAGGACGAATTATCTGAAGAAGATGAGATCGAAGGTAACAAGGCAAAAGTTGCCGAGCAGTCAGTACGCCCGTTTCCGTTTGTAGGTCAAATAGCGATGAATGCTAGAAGTTGTAATTTATTAAACTCTAATAGAGAGGATGTTACGTTAGGTTTGGAATCAGTTGGCATCAACCATGCTAGACAAACCGCAATAGATCCGAACATGCCTTCTTTAACCGCCAATTTAACCCCCCTGACTGATGAACCTAGTTCATTGACTTCGGTTGAGGGTGACCAAAGCTCTTCGAAGGAAGCGCAACATGGGTCAGCGGCAACCGGTGCCGCAAAATCGGTCCGAGCAAACGCTTTTTGGGAAAAAAAATCTGGGATTGGTAAGGATTCGAGAGTTTCGGGAGAAGTAATTTCTCAAACAGCTCAATCGGTACAGCGCAAGGGTTTAGGGGAACAAGCGGTCAAAGATAAGGCTGAAGCAATTGATTCCGAAGCTAGAACGACTTTTGGCAAAAATGGTGGCGAGTTGACTTTTGATTCTGAAAAAGTGAAACACAATTTGTTGAAGGCTTTTGATAAAAGCGTTTCACTGGATGTACTACGACAGGGAAAGGCCGCAGAAGCGAATTCAAACGCGAAATTGGATCGAGCGGAAGTAACTGAGCCTGCAGGTCAGTCTAAAATGTCTGCGAATGGAGACAATGGAGCCTCTGAGATTTCAGCGACCAAGAAAGTCGGTACGCATTCTCTTCATGAAATGATTCGTGAAATACGCCCCGGCAATCCGCGGTCGCAGGTAAGTGGGGCCCCGCGTCCAACGAATTTAAGGATGGTTGCTAGCAGCCTCTCAGCTCCTTCTGGTGGAGAACCTAGTCCCAAGGCGGGCATGGAAGCTCAGTCTCAAGGAAACTCTTTCGGAAATTCCGGGAAGCAGGATTTCGATATTAGCGCGGTGCGCGAAGTCGCTCCGAAAACGAATACGGTTTCTCCGAAAGGCGAACTTCAAGGTTTTCAGATGAACAGCTCGATTAGCGCGTCTTCTAGTAAGTCGCAATTTGCGGTGAAGACTGAATCAATCAGCTATTCTAGCAAAAGCGCTGAAGAAGTTAAGGAAGTCTACACTGCATTGTCGAAGAGCGTTGATCGATTAGTGAATACAAAAGGTGAAACGATTAATGTTCGAATCAATTTCGATCAAGGTGGTTCGATGGCACTAAAAATATCCATGGAAGGCGGACAGATCAAGACGATGATGCAAACGGATCTTCCGGGCCTTGAGGGAATGATCAAATCCAACTGGTCAGAGTTAGCCGCCGACTGGAATGCCAAGGGTGTGAAGCTTACCGCTCCCCAGTTTACGAATAGCGAAGGCGAATTAGCTCGGGAAGAGGGTTCTGGTAATTTTTTTCAGCGTGAAAGCCAGTCGCAGAACGAATTTTCCGGAAAATCCGGTTCACGAGGTAACCGTCGCAGCGAAACAGCAGTAGTTGGATCGAACGTCGGTGCTTCTCAATCCGAATCAGTTTCCCACGCTGACGAGTCTGAAGGGGCGGGAGAACAAGAATTGAAAACGTACGCATAAGCCATGTCCGATATAGCAACAGCATTACCAAATTCATCGCAGGCCCTTGATGGGGTGTTTGCAAATCCTACAAGCACTGGAGCCGAACGTTCTACGCAGAAGGCTTTAGGTCAAGCGGAGTTCTTCAAACTGTTGACTACGCAGCTTGCGAGTCAGGATCCTTTGAAGCCGATGGACGACACAGCGTTCATTGCCCAGATGGCCAATTTTAGCGAGTTGGAAATGATGTCAAAGCTGAGTACGAATTTCGAAGAATTCACTAGTATTCAGCAATTCCAAGCGGCCCAGGGCTACATCGGAAAGCACGTGACACTGCAATCGGAAGAAGGAGAGATTTCTGGTCTGGCAACAGGCATCGAGGATGATCGGGGCGACACACGCATTTTTGTAGACGGCAAAGGGTACAATATCGATACGGTATTTAAAGTGGAGCTGCCCGAAGGTTAGGCGGTAATCGAATTATAAACTGAGAATTTTAAAAACGAAATATTATGGCATTTGGAGCATTAAGCAGTGGAATTAGCGCCTTACGGAGTTTTACGCGAGGCATGGAAGTAATCGGTAATAATATAGCAAATACAAATACGGTTTCTTTCAAGGGATCTCGTATTAAATACGCGGAGAGTTTCAATCAAGTTTTAACGCACTCTGCACCTTCCCCGCAAGATGGACAAGGTTCGAATGTTACCGCTTCTCAAGTTGGTTTAGGTGTTCAAGTGTCTTCAGTTCAAGGTCTCTTTCACCAAGGCGGTCTAACTACTACGAATCAGAAGACGGACTTGGCGATTTCCGGCGAAGGTTTTTTTCTTGTGAGCGATGCTCGTAACCAGGGCACGAAATTCGCTACTCGTGGTGGCGATTTTAGGATCGACGACACGGGCAATCTTGTGACGTCTGAAGGTTTCCGAGTTCAAGGTACGAGCGATGGCGCCATCGGATTCAATGCAAGTGTCGATGCGAATGGGAACTGGAGTTTCGATAAGAACAACGATTCGATTTCAGGGACAATCGCCCCTACCAAAGTTGGAGATATTTCTCTTTCTTTCGAAAAGAACCAAGCGGAAGAAGTGGTAGGTCCTTATAAACCAAATGGCGTGGCTCGTAATTCGATCTACTATACGAACCATCTGATCTCAACTGACAGTAATGAAAAGATGGTTTGGGATGGCAATCATAATATTGGTGCAGGATCGATGACTCTAAATGTTGACGGTACTATTGATGAGGTTCCTGGCTGGCATACTTTTGCTCAAGACGCGGTAAACGCGATTATCGCCCAACGTAACCAAAGCTCTACCCAAGCGGATGCGATATCAGATCAGGATATTAAAAATGCTGTATCCAAGGATATGTTCCATGCGGTATTTTCCGCAGATGCTGGAACGCACGGTTTAACGGGGACGGCCATTACCGATTTAATGGCGCAAATAGACCTCAGTCATTTGGGCGATGCGACAGCTCAGGGAAATAACGTTACTGCGTTTCAAGGGTTGATTCCCTCGGGAGGAACGGACGCCCAAAGACAGTCGGCTGCTCTTCAGCGGATTAGCGGAGTACGAAACGATGAGTCTCCTGATTTGAATAACTACTCGGTCGATCCGGAAGGAATGATCACTTTCTTCCTATCCGATGGTTCTTCTTATAATCGAGGCCAAATCAAGTTGGTTGATTTCAATGATACATCGGCTCTAATCCGTGAAGGTCGTAATCTTTTTAGTGGATTTGGAGCGGCGGGATTGAAGGGTTCGGATAGCAATGGCGATGCGTTGTCTGGTTTGAAAGTAGCGGGCCGTGAAGGTCTTGGACGGATCCAGCAAGGAGCTTTGGAATTGTCGAATGTCGATTTGACTGAAGAATTTGCTCAAATGATCACTACTCAACGTGGTTTTCAGGCAGGTTCCAGGATTATCACTGTATCCGATGACATATTAAAGGAAGTAGTGAACCTTAAACGATAGTTTCAACGATCGGCGAATAGTTAACTAATTGAATTAATAGAAAGCGGACGTCTTTATGGCAGAAGAAACTCAAAATCAGGAAGTAGCAGCAAAGACAGGAAAGAGCGGAGGCGGTGGAGGAATGCTTCCTGCATTGCTTATTATCGCTTTGATGCCGGTGGTTTCCTATGCGATGTTTAAATTCGTATTTCTGCCAGAGTTGAAGAAAATAGTTCCGGAAGGGGGCACGACAACTCATCATGAAGGGATTGACCCGAAGAAAATTCACGCGGAGTCGGGTGAAACCTATCGAGTCGATTTTCCTGATGTGATCGTTAATGTTAAAGGAGTGAGCTTAAGCCGTTTTCATCTTACGACGTTTACGATCGAAAGTTCGAATCCGGATATCGATCACGAAGTGAGGGATAATTTAGCTGCCTTAACGGACTTGGCGGGTACCATTCTAGGAGGACTCACCTTGGCGGACCATGAACAAGCTGGTACCAAAAATGCGATTCGCAACCAGATTAAGCAAGGGTTCAATAAAATTTTGCAACCCCTTATGGTCGATGAGATCTATTTCTCTCAATGGGTAGTTCAATAATCAATACTTAGGATTAATGGCTGATGATTTCCAAGATGTCTCCGGTGAAGGCGAACTGCTCGACCAAACCGATATCGATGCCCTCATTTCCGAGGCAATGGATGAGCCGGACGAGATTATCTACGATCCTGAGGGCAATAAGGTTAAAACGCAAAAGGGTACGCGCATTGAACCCTACGATTTTCGAAACCCGATTTTCCTGACAGAGGTTGAGTTGCGCCGCGTTCGAATTCGCAATGAGGAGTTTATTCGGTATCTCGCTGCACGACTTTCTATTTTTCTTCGGTTGGAGTATTCGCTAAAAATGTCTAGTCTCTCGACGTCGACCTATGCGGAGTTTACCGAAACGATTCCAAATCCCGCTCATGTTGTTCTCTTTAAGATGGAGCAGCTTTTTGGAGTAGGCGTGATCGATATCAATCCACGTCTAGCGTTGACGATGGTTGATCGAATGCTTGGAGGTAAGGGACATTCCGTTCAAGGCGAGCGTTACCTTACCGAGATCGAAATGAATTTGGTAGATGATGTTGTAAGCATCGTCTTGGATGAATGGTGTCGTCAGTGGAAAGTCGAGCAAGAGCTCGATGCTTCTATTATTGGACATGAGAGCAATGGACGTTTCTTGGAAACCGCTCCTGCAGATTCGATTATGCTTGTATTGACGATGGAGGCTGGGGTTGGCGATTGTTCGGAGTCGATTAAGATCGGCATTCCTTACTATACATTGGAGCCAATTATCAGAAAGATGTACGAGAACAAGGAGAAGGAGATCAATCCGGAAATCGTTGGTTCTAAGAAAATTTGGCAAGGTACGTTCGATGATGTTGATATTCCGATTCGAGCCGAGTGGGACGCTGATAGCATGAGCGTAAAAGAGGTATCTCATTTACGTCCAGGTGACGTAATTCGGTTCCCGAGAACCGTATTGAATGAAACGCGCATAAGATTAGCGAACACATGCAAATTTCGAGGGGAAGTTGGATTAGATAACAATAAAGTTGCTGTCCGGATAAGCGAAAAACTTAAGAAAAGAAACGAAGAAAAATGAGTGATTTAATGCAGCAAGAGAAGGATATCAGCCTTCTTATGGACGTAAGGGTAAAAATGACGGTTCAACTTGGATCGTGTCGCATGCCAATGCGCGAAGTGATGGAGCTCGTGCCTGGCTCTGTGATTCAACTAAATCAAGAAGCAAAGGATCCTGTTGGTCTCTTTATAAACGACAAGCTCGTTGCCTATGGAGAGGTGGTTGTCGTGGAAGACAATTTTGGAATAAAGATAACTGAAATGGCTAGCACCTGATATCGAAATGCGTGCACTAGCTATATTCGCTATTTGTTTCTCGATAGCCCTGCCGACCGCGTACGCGCAAGAAGAGTCCGCTGACGAGCCAACAGTAGTTTATCCCCAAAACGCCCCTACCGAAGAGAATTCCGATTCGAACAGTCCGTATGCGGATCTTGTTTCTGAGAGTTCTTCGCCTGCTGGGATGATTGTAACTATCTTTGGATACTTGCTCATTCTTGGAGCGATGGCTGTTGCAGCTTGGTATCTTTTTAAGAGAGGCGTTCTTCGCAAGCCATTCGCTAACAAAGAGGGAAAGCTCAAAGTCGCTGAAAGTCGGATGCTTGGAAATCGGCAGTACATTATGGTTGTCGAATACGAGGATAAGAAAATTCTTTTGGGAGTCGGCCCTGGTAAGATAGATTATCTAACCTCTTTAGATGGATATCGGAATGGTTTTCCAAACCTTGAGCCTCAAGTCGATAAAAGTTCCGTTAATGAAATAGCATGAAGAAAATCGTATCCATAATCTTGGTTGCACTCTTTTTTTTGAGCTTTTCTTCCGTCGCCTACGGACAGGCTTCCGGAGGCGTTGGCACGTCGGGGGTACAGTTAAGTCTGAATATGGGGGATCAGGCAGATGGTGCTCAGGATGTGGGTACCGCTATTCAGATTTTACTTTTGATGACCCTTTTGACGCTGGGTCCATCGATCATCGTTTTGATGACTAGTTTTACTCGGATTATTATAGTTCTCGGTTTTGTTCGAACGGCTCTGGGAGTGCATCAAGCTCCATCGAATCAGCTAATTGTTGGGCTAGCTCTCGTTATTACATTTTTCGTCATGCAGCCTGTGTTTGAGGATGTGAATCAAAACGCTTTGCAGCCTTTGTTCGATAAGACGATTACGACCGAGCAAGCACTTGAAAATGGTTCTGGTCCGTTGCGCGAGTTTATGTTGAAGCAAACGAAATTAGATGACGTGGAGTTCTTTTTGGAATTGGCACGGATGGGGCCTACTTCAACGGATGAGCTTCCGATGCGAGTAGTGGTTCCTTCATTTGTAATGAGCGAGATCCGAACCGCGTTTCAAATGGGTTTCTTGATTTTCCTTCCCTTTATTCTAATCGATTTCCTCGTAGGTACGACTCTAATGGCTATGGGCATGATGATGATGCCACCAATTGTTATCTCTTTGCCTTTTAAGCTATTGTTATTCGTCTTGGTGGACGGATGGACGCTCGTCATCAAAAACCTCGTACAGAGTTTCAATATATGAGTTTGGAAATGGCCATAGAATTGTTTCGTCAAGCCATCTACAATGCGTTGCTGCTTGTGAGTCCTATCCTGTTGACGACGATTGTCGTGGGTCTTGCGATCTCTTTGATTCAGGCGGTTACAAGTATTCAAGAGCAGACGCTTTCGTTTGCGCCGAAGTTGTTCGCAGTGGGTGGCGTACTCGTATTTTCCGCGTCCTGGTTGATGGAGACGCTAATGAATTTTACGATCACGGTTTTAACCAAAATCCCTGAAATCCCTTTTTGAATCCATGGTTGAAATAGCGGACGTATTTGTATTCATGTTAATCCTAACCAGAATGGTTGGGCTCTTTTTGTACGTACCGTTCTTCGCCCATGACGCTATACCTCTGATTGCCAAAGCTGGTTTTTCAGTAGCTTTCGCTATTATTGTTTTTCCTTTAGTTGACATCAATGTAGCGATGCCGAGTTCCTTATGGGTGTTGGCGATTTGGATGGCAAAAGAAATCGCGGTTGGTTTGGCAATGGGTTTCGCTGTACGAATGCTCTTTTTCGTTTTGGATTTCGCTGCCTATATTCTGACTGTCGAAATAGGTCTTACTCCTGGCGCTGAATTCGATCCGTCAAGTGCTCGAGGAGCAGGACCGTTGAGCTCGATGATGTACTTTCTCGGAATGATGGTGCTTTTGTTGACGGGAGGAGAATACAATGTTTTTCGAGCGTTTATATCGAGCTACGAAGTTTCTCCGGTTGGTTACATGGTAGAAAATGGGTATGCTCTAGAGTTTTTAGTCGAGCAGACTGCAGGAGTATTTAAAGTAGGTATATTGATGGCGGCACCGGTCATCGCGGTCAACTTTCTGGTCAACCTCGTTTTTGCCGTGTTAGGCAAAGTTGTTCCAAAGCTCAATGTTTTCATTCTCAGCTTTTCGGTGCGGATCCTTGCGGGTACCGCTATTTTCTCCTTCTCATCATTGATGATCGTAAGCTATATTCTCAGGTATACTGAAAAGTTGCCTGAGATGATGATGCGTTTCATTATGTTTCGCCCTGCATTCTGATGGCTGAGACCGATAAAGATTCGAAAACAGAACAAGCTTCATCAAAACGTGTTGACGAAGCATTCGAGAAGGGAAATTTCGCTCAGTCTCCCGAGATCGGCATGGCGTTTACATTATTCGCCGGCCTGCTTGTCGTGGCTTGGTTCGGGAAAGGCGTTTCAATGAACGTCATGAATCTGACGGTTAAGATTTTCACGAATCTTTCTAGCGTCAATCTTAGCGAGAACGGTATAGAGTATTGGTCCCTCCAGGCATTGGCTACAATGTCTCGGCTTTCAGGACCTTTTCTGTTAGCGGGATTTATTGCGGCGATTATTGCAGGTGGGTTGCAGTCTGGATTCCGTCTCACTCCGAAAGCCTTGAAATTCGGTTTCGAGAAACTTAATCCGATTATAGGGGCCAAACGTCTCGTTTCTAAAGATACTCTGGTTAAGTTCGGTATTGATGTGCTGAAACTCGTCGCCATTGGTATCGTGCTATACGGAGCGGTACAGAAGATTGTGGGCGATCCGATTTTCTATGCGCCTATCGATTTCAATCATATCGGTGTTTTTATAACGGATACAATTATTTATGTATTTATTCGTCTTGTGATTTTTGTTTCAATGATCGCAGCAATCAGTTATATCTATTCTAAGATAAAGACGGCAACTGACCTCAAGATGACGAAGGAGGAGGTTAAGCAAGAACGGAAAGACATGGATATGAGTCCGGAAGTCCGGAAGGCTCGCATGGCGATGTCGATGCGTTTGATGGAAAAGCAAATGTTAGACGAAGTGGAGACGGCTGATGTTATCGTAACGAATCCGACTCACTATGCTGTTGCTATGAAATACGAGCGCGGCGTTGATGAAGCCCCGATGGTTTTAGCTAAGGGTGAAAATGCTTTCGCTTTGCGTATCAAGGAAGTCGCGAAGGAAAGTGGCGTACCGATTGTTGAAAATAAATTGGTGGCTCGGATGCTATACAAAGTTGGTAGAGTCGGGCAATCGATTCCAGCAGAAATGTACCAATCGGTTGCCGAAATTTTGGCATTCGTTTATAAGACACATAAATATTACTTTCACAAACTGAAGGCTAGGAGAGCAGTTAAAAGCAGTCGTTGACCATGGATCAGAAGAATAACGGATTCGACCTAAAAAGCATATTTGGGTCATTGAAAAGTGGCGATACTTTGGTAACGCTAGGGATGTTTGGCACGGTATTGTTGTTGTTCGTGCCATTGCCGGGTTTGATGTTGGACTTCCTTTTGGTTGGCAGCATTGGTGCGGCGCTTTTGGTGATGCTCGTTATCATCTACGTTAAAGAGCCTTCCGAATTTACTGGCTTCCCAACGATTTTACTCGGACTGACGATTTATCGATTAGGCCTGAACGTAGCTTCGACAAAACTGATTTTACTAAAGGGTGACGCAGGTAATGTCATCGAATCTTTTGGCACCTTCGTAGTAGGCAATAATTATTTGGTGGGTACGGTCGTGTTTTTGATTTTGGTGGCGATCAATTTTATGGTCATCACAAAGGGTTCCGGGCGTATTGCGGAAGTGGCAGCTCGATTCACGCTGGATGCGATGCCTGGTAAGCAGATGTCGATCGATGCGGAATTGAACGCAGGAATTATCGACGAAGTTAAGGCGACCGAACGACGGGAAAAGATTCAAAAGGAAGCCGACTTCTATGGAGCAATGGATGGTGCGAGTAAATTCGTTCGTGGGGATGCGACAGCTGGTATTCTGATCACTGCAATCAATGTTCTTGGCGGGATCGCGATTGGGATGATCCAGCATGGTTTGGGCTTTGGCGATGCTGTGCAGAAATTTACATTGCTCTCGATTGGAGATGGCCTTGTCTCTCAAATCCCCGGATTGATCGTTTCGTTGGCAGCGGGTGTTTTAGTAACACGGACCTCGGGCGATTCGAATAACCTTGGAGATCAAATTGGCGGTCAGCTTTCTGCCTATCCCAAAGCTCTTGGTTTACTTTCGGCTATGATGTTCGGGCTTGGTTTGATACCAAGTATGCCAAAGGCTCCGTTCTTTTTCATGGGATTTCTTTTTGCTTGTTTGATGTATGTTTTGAGAAAGAACAGCAAAAAGAAACAAGATGAAGCAGCGCGAATGGATGGAGGAACATCTGCTTCTGGGGAAGCGGAAGCTGCTGGCGAAGACGGTGAGTTGGATGGGAAACATTTGCCGGGCGAATTCGAAAAGCTAATCGAAGTTGATGTGTTTGCTTTGGAAATTGGATACAATCTGTTGTCCCTAGCAGATAAAGCCGAAGGAGGCGATCTTCTTGAACGTGTAACGGGAGTTCGCAAAACGCTTGCTCGGGAATTGGGGATAGTCGTTCCACCGATTGCAGTGCGTGATAATTTGGAACTCGAAAGCAATGAGTATCGTTTTTTGTTGCATAACAAGGAAATCGCTCGTGGCGAGGTTATGCCGAATCGCTGGATGGCGATGAATGTATCGAATAGCGAGACACAGCCGAACGGAATCCCAACTGTTGAGCCGGTTTTCGGAATCGAAGCGGTTTGGGTGGATGAAGAGGAGAAGAAGAATGCGGAATTAAGCGGATTTTCGATCGTAGACTCGAGCTCAGTTCTAGTTACGCATCTATCTGAGATTCTTAAGACCAATTCTATGTATTTGGTGAGTAGGCAAGATGTGCAGAAGTTAATGGATCATGTGCAGGAAAGTCACCCGGCATTGGTTTCAGAATTGTTGCCTGATCTCGTCACTGTTGGTATTATCCATCGAGTGTTTCAGAATTTGTTAAAAGAAGGCGTTTCGATTCGAAACCTGACCTTGGCCCTGGAGGCGATCGGAGATTTTGCGAGTGTTTCGAAGAATCCGGATGACCTATCCGAATATGTTCGCCGTAAGCTAGGGGAGTTTTTCGTAGCGGAATACGAGTCTGAAAAAGGGGTATTAAAGGCAATCACTATGGATCCTCGATTGGAACAAGTGATCGCTACCAAAATCCAAAGAACGAATACGGACTATACTTTGTCGCTTGATCCGCAGTTGGCGCAGCATTTGCTACGTGAATTGGCATTGAAAGCGAACGATATGATAGAGAATGGATTATTACCAGTGTTAGTGACCGCGGCGGAGATTAGGCTCCCATTCAAGCGCTTCTTCGAGCCTTCGCTGCCCAAGCTGAATATCCTGAGCTATCAGGAATTGCCGTCTTCGACGGAGATACAAAATCACGCAATCATAGTCTTGCCGGATTTTATCCAGTCGCAGATGCAGGAAATGGCTGGGAACGCAACCACCGAGCGTGCTCCGGAAATGGCCTTCAGTAACTAATAAGCAAATCTCTACACTCGCATGAATACCACTATTTCCCAAGCAGTTCAGACCCAATCGGAAACGATGCAAATCAAGATTGTTGCAGATAGTGCTGGCGAAGCGGTTCAGGCGATTCAGGAGAAATTTGGGGAAGCGGCAAAAGTGTTGTCGGTAACGCAAGTTGAAGCGGATGGATTGAAACGCTTTTTGAAAAAGCCACGTTTAGAAATTCTAGTAGAAGTTCCTCGATCCAACTTGGATTCAAAGGCGAAGGCAGAACCGAATGCGCAGTCGCCGGCTACAGAACCGGAACCGCTTTTTCAAGCAGGCAAAGATAAACCTATTTCCCAACAAGAGGAAAAAAATGCCCAGTCGGGATCAGTGGTACCCAAACCAAAGAAGCCGATCGAGAATCTGTATTCAGAAAATGGCTCGAAATCGTATTTCTCGGATATGGAGAAGTCGGATGTTGCTGCGATGGAAGCGCCTCTTGGAACGGCGGCTAATCCTGTTCGTTCGGGAACGATGGAACACGTTGACCGTGCAGTTTCAATGCTGCGGTCGGTTGGGTTCGACGATTCATTGATCGAGCGAATCCGTTACGAGTTGAACTTCAGCAGTATTGGCGATTTGCCTACTATGGAGATCTACAGCCGGATCTGCGATTGGTTGCGAGGTCGTTTCCCTAGCGAAAAGCAGGAATTGACCGGCTCGCGACGTGCATTCATTGGCGGATGTGGCGTTGGTAAGACCTCTGCTTTGTGCAAAGCCTTATCGGCTGACGTTTTCGTTAACGGCCTGGAAACTGCGGTTTTGAAGATAGATGGTTCGGTCCCGAATCCTTCGGATGGGTTGGAGGCGTTTTGCGATATCTTGGGTGTTCCATTGTATCGTTCGATCGAGGAAGCGGCGGAAGACCCCGTGCGTCGCCCTCTTTATTTGGATTTGCCTGGAGTGAATTTTTCAGATGCTGCGTCTGTCGGCGCATGTTCGCAGATACTCGAAGAGATGGAGGTCGACGAGAGTGTTGTTGTGGTGAACGCTGCCTATGAGACGGAATTGATAGCAGAGTCTATCGCGGTTGGCGGTAAAATGGGAGCCCGACATGTGGTTTTTTCGCATTTGGATGAAGCCAGAAGGGCCGGCAAATTGTGGAAGTTCGCTTTGAACGGCGGTTCTCGTCCGCTCTTTTTTAGTTACGGACCCAACCCAGCTGGGGAGTACACTATGGATCCGTACAGCTATCTTTTAGAAAAGACTTTCCCGCAGGGGCGCTCGCTCGCATCTGCAAAATCGGCGGCTCGTAAGCCTGTCGAGAACGGAGCAATCAACCGAGAGGCTATAGCCAGCGCATGAAATACGCGATGTGTCTAGGAGGCCTTTTGGGTTTTGTCGTGATATTCGCGACAAGTTTGGTTGCGGGAAAACCGCCCGTCGATTCGCTTGTTCATGCGAGTATTGGCAGTATCGTTATCGGTCTGCTTTTTCGATGGGTCTCGTTAATTTGGATAAGGAATGTGAAACAAATGCTCATGGAAAAGCAACAGGCCGCCGTAGCAGCGATCGCCGAAGCTGAAGAGCGCAAACGACAAGAAGCTAAAAACCCAGTTGTAAAACCCGCATAAGTACTCACGCCATGAACCAAACGATATCTAGGAGCCGTAACGAAACGTCGAAAATGAAAAAGGCAAGCGCAGCAAAAGCATACGAAGACGAATCGTCGAAACCACCTGTTCAACAGAAGGCTCTATATGAAACCTATCTACCATTGGTGAGGTCGATTGTCGCCCGCATCAAAATTAATTTGCCCCCTCACATCGACGAACAGGATCTTAACAGCGTTGGGATTACCGGGCTCATCAGCGCACTCAAGAAATACGATCCTGAGCAAAAGAAATCTTTCGGCTCCTATGCAGCGATGCGCATTCGTGGTTCTATTCTCGACGAATTGCGTCGAATGGACTGGATGCCTCGCAATGCCCGCACGAATTTCAAGAAACTTCGTAAAACCGTAGAGGAGCTCGAGCAAAGGCTCGGTCGCCCAGCGGAAGAGGATGAGATCCGCACGGAGTTGGGCCTGACCCATAAGGAGTACAATCAGCTCATGGTTGAAGTGCGTCCGATAAGTTTTTTACCCCTAGATAGTGCGTCTTCTTCGGGCGGCGTGGATTCCGATTCGGCGGATCTCAACGAGATCATTCCAGATGAAGGCGTCGTGCCGGTAACCTCCAAAATGGAGAAGGACGAGGTCACGCAGTTGGTCGCCGAGCGAATCAATCAATTGCCTGAGGTTCCGCGCAAGGTTTTGGCTATGTATTACTTTCAGGACATGCGCCTGGCGGAAATCGCGGAGGTATTTGGGCTTACCGAATCTCGCATTTGTCAGATCCACTCTCAGGCCATCATAAGCTTGCGAAGCTACATCACGAGCGTGATGCATAAGTAACCTCCGCAGATCTGGTGTTAAGCTCCTTGGAATCCAGCCGATAAAGGAGGCCGAGAGCTATGTTTATAATAATCGGATACATAATCGTTATCGCGGCTACAGCAACGGCCTTCACTATGGCAGGCGGAAACGTACTGTTGTTGTGGCACAATTCGGAAGCCATAGCAATCGTAGGTATCACCTGTGGTATGTTGCTCGTGAGTGCTCCGATGGACGTGCTCAAGCGTACTATGCGTGCGGTTTTTGGCGTGCTCAAGGGAGCTGGTCCGAAAAGGGACGACTACTTGGATCTGATGAAGGTTTTGTACGAGATGTTTATGCTGGGGCGTCGCAATGGTCTGTTGGCTTTAGACGAGCATGTGAGCGCTCCGGAATCGAGCTCTATTTTTCAGAACTATCCGAATTTTCTAGCGGACGAGGAAAAAGTGATTTTCCTTTGCTCGGCTTTGAGACCGATTATCGATGGTAAGATTAAGCCCGATCAGCTAGAGCCTTTGCTCAAAGCTGAGATCGATGCGAAGAAGAATACGGCTCATGGCCCAATCAACGTCCTGCATTTGGTGGGCGATTCGCTTCCTGGGATTGGGATAGTCGCGGCAGTTATGGGTATCATTTTGACAATGAGCGTTATCGACCAGGGACCGGCGGTTATAGGCTACAAGATTTCGGCTGCTTTGAGTGGTACGTTCTACGGGATTTTCGGAGCGTATGGTTTTGTTAATCCGATTTGCAATATGATCGAGTTCGGCAATGAAGCTGAGGAAAATTACTACATTTGTATGTCCCGCGCTATTGGAGCATTTGCTCGCGGTTTAGCCCCGATTATGGCGGTAGAGTTGGCTCGTCGCAGTTTAGAGGCGGGATTGGTTCCGAATGCGGACGATCTAGAAAATATTCTAAAGTCAAGCGGGGGCAAGTAGGCTCAGGCGAATTTTAATGGCTCAGTTAGGAACAAATCATGGCGGTGCTTGGAAGGTAGCCTACGCGGATTTCGTGACGGCAATGATGGCGTTGTTCATGGTTTTGTGGCTGACGGCTCAGGACAATGAGGATCTAGTGGAGATGGCCAAGGTCTTCCAGGATCCCTTCAATACGCCTATGGATAAGTCTTCGGGTATTCTGGAGGGAGAAGAATCTCCTCGCGAAGAAAGCATGGGCAGGGAGCGCGGTCGGGCTAAGATCTCGGATATGAAGGTCCTTACGAATATGGCCCAGGCCTTTATGGAACTCTTGAATATCGACCATTCCGATCCTGAAAAATCGATCGAATTGGAAGTGACGAGCGATGGCCTAAGGGTGACCCTTTACGACAGAGACGCTAATCCGTTCTTTGTCGATAATACGGCGGATTACACGGAGTGGGGGGCATTTGTAGTCGAAACTATGTCATGGCTTGTCCATCGCCATCGCTTCAAGGTGCGAGTTGAAGGTTTTGTTTCGGAGGGTTTTGAGGGCCAAAATACGGACTACACGGTTTGGGAACTGTCTAGCGATCGAGCGAATGTTACACGGCGTATGATGCAACTCTATGGGGTCGACGGCAAACAGTTTGAGGGAGTCAGCTCTTATGGCGATTCGCAACCGCTTCCTTTTATGCCTCCGACTGCTGACGCTAACGATCGGGTGTCGATCAGCCTTGTCTTGTCGGAAACCTTCAATACTCTAGGATTTGAGGATGGTTTCGACTCACTCGTTAAGTAAATTTAGATTAGTAGAATAGATGGACAGTTTTCTTTCAGGACGTGAGCACGTAGGTGATCAACCGAAGCCCAAGGAGGAAACTCCAAGCACTTCCAAGGGTGTTTTGGGCGATTTTCAACTGCAACAGGCAATAGAGAATGCCCAGTTGGAAGAAGTAACTGGCGAAGCCGGTAGCCGCGTTTCATACGTGATGGAAGAGGGTCGGGTTCAGAAAATCGTCGTTACCTGCGCTTGTGGCCAATTGACCGAAATCGACTGCAAGTACGAGGGCTAGTTCCTCGGAAAAGAGGCCTTGCGGCGCGAATTGCCGCTATTGGGGGAGGCAAAAACTGCCCTTTGATGCATTATTATTTTTTAATCATTGTTGGTTAGATACTTATGTATCTGGCATGTCGACTGCTTAGTGATAGTCGAAATGTTGAACGGTATCTATCAGAATGCGTCGTCCATGGATGGGCTTGAATCGTGGAATAACGCGATCGCTCAGAATCTGGCGCAGTCTTCGAATCCAGGATACAAGAAGGCCACGCTTTCGTTTGAGGGTAAGGCTAACGGAATGATTGGTTATCAGGGATCATTCGAAAAAACGCTTTTCCGAGAGACGATTGCCGCCTCGGGCAAGGATGGTATAGATTTTTCAGCGGGAGGTGTGCATAGTACGAGTATCCCCACGGATTTCGCCCTCGAAAGTGACGGTTTCTTCGAATTGAAAACTCCAGAAGGGCAACTGGTCTATACACGTGATGGACAGTTTAAGATCAACGGCGACGGGGAGTTGGTGAGTAAACAGGGGTATCACGTGATGAGCGATGCTCGGACGGTGATTCAGATGACTCCTAAAGGAGGCTCACTCGTAGGTAAAAGCGATGGTTCTTTGAGCCAAGACGGACGACCATTGGCCATTTTAGGCGTTCGTAATGTGGATGATAAAAGCATCCTACTTCGTTCTCACGGCGGCTTTGTAATTGATCCGTCTCTCGCTATCGACGCGGAGTCAGTAGAGCCGGATCGTATCATGGTTCGCCACGCAGCGCTCGAAGAGAGTAATGTGACTAGTACGAAGGAAATGGTGGATCTTATTCATGTTTCACGAGCTTTTCAGCTCAATCAACAAGTAATACGCGGACGCGATGATTTGATCGGGAAAGCTATTCAGTCTTTGGGAGGCCGCGTTTAGGCGGGCAATTTTAACTTAAATAGGACAACGAATTATGAGTATATCGTTATATTCAGCAGCAAGTGGAATGGAGGCTCAGCAAACGAACCTCAACGTGATTTCGAATAATATCGCAAATGTGAATACGGCTGGCTTCAAGAAGAGCAAAGTCGAGTTTCAAGATATGTTCTACCAAATGCCCAAAGCGGTTGGGGCGGATACGGGCGGCGACATTCTTCCTACTGGTATTCAAGTTGGTAGTGGTACCCAAGTTGTGGCGACGTCAAAAGTTTACACGCAAGGGCAAGTCAATCGCACGGACGAGGAACTGGATGTCGCAATTGTTGGCGAAGGATTCTTTAAGGTGAAAGACGAAAATGGCGAGGACCTCTATACTAGAGATGGCAGCTTGAAACGCGGACCAACGGGTTTGTTGACAACAAGCCAGGGCAAAGTATTGGACCCTCCGATTACGGTCGATCCAGCAGCGAATAACATTGCGATTAGCGAGAGCGGTACGGTTAGCTTTATGCAGGACTCGAATCCGCTTGGAACGGCTGAATTGAAATTGGTACGTTTTAACAACCCGTCGGGGTTAGCCGCATTGGGCGGTAATCTTTTTAGAGAGACGACCGCGAGTGGGGTTCCTGATGTCGGTACTCCAGGAACTGAAAGTTTCGGATCGCTTCGGCAAGGATTCGTAGAAAATTCCAACGTCAATATTGTGCAGGAAATGGTGAATATGATCGTAGCTCAACGAGCCTACGAAATCAACTCCAAATCGATACAAACATCGGATCAGATGATGCAGCAAATTGGTCAGCTAAAACGCTAGGTGGACGATGAATAAATTTACAATTATCGCTTTTTTTATCGCTACTTCTTGTGCAACTCGTGCTTCCTTGGAAGACGTATTAGCACCGCTTCCGGCAATTGCGATAGCAAGTGTTGTCGAAAAGGCAGTTGAGGTCAGTTCGGATAATACTGATTCGGCATTGGTTCGAGAAGCACAATTAAATAGTCCAGTTGAACGTGTTCGAACAGGTGAAGTTCCGGCTCTATTGGAAAATGTCTACCCATCAATTCCGATTACTCGGGAGGACTTTCTTAACGCCATTGAGCAGGAGGTTCAACGAAGAATTCGACCTGTTGGGGAAGTCTCGCTGTCTCCTTTGCGCTCCCTCCCGAATCTTTCGGACTATAGCCAACCATTCAATGTCCGAGTGAGTGGAGTACCCGTGCGTCTTTCGCGTAGCAGTACGATGAATTTGAATATACAAGTTGAGAACGACGAAGGCGTCGTTGGAAACTGGGCTTTGACGTTTCGTCCTCACCTTATAAGTGCGGCTTGGTTTGCTAGAGGGCATTTGCGAAAAGGGGATGTGGCATCGGAGTCCGATTTCGAGACGCGGCGCGTAGATCTTTTGGTAGAGCCGGATGCGGTGAATGCAAAATTAGATGTGTTGCAAAAACATGAATACAGCCGAGACCTTCATCCAGGTTACCCACTCAAGTGGAGTGACCTTAACGAACGTTCTTTGGTTCGCAAGGGTCAGGTAGTTGAAGTTAACGCCTACCAAGGAATGATCGCGATTTCGATGCGAGCAATGGCTCAGGGAGATGGTGTTCTAGGAGATGTCGTTTTTATGAGAAATTTGGATTCTAGCAAAGATTTTTCTGGCGAGGTTATCGGAGAAGGGCGTGTGCAAGTAACGTTCTAAATAATATATAGCGATATGAAAGCACTATTAATCAGTCTTGGAATGACGGTCCTTGCGATCTCGGTAGTGACCGGGGAGTCGCTTTGGCTTTCGAAATCCACTCGTGAGACGAGCCTTTTTGCGGATCGAACGGCAGCGGTAGTTGGTGATATCCTTACGGTGATGATAGATGAATCGACGATTGTTAGCGCCACGGCAAGTAAGCTCACCAATTCGGGTAGTACGCTTTCCGGAGGAACGATTGGGTCGTTTTTCGGTGTTGATATAGGAAGAGGACTTACTGAAGGCATTATTGCAACGCCTTTGAATTCGACCTCGAACGGAACTGGTAATGTAAGCAGTATACGTTCGGCTGTTTCTACGGCATCGGTTCTCGTGATCGACCGCTTGCCAAATGGAAATTTGATTATCGAAGGCGCTCGCGAGCAGGTGGTCTCAGGGGAAACGCAATACGTAGTCGTACGTGGAGTTGTGCGAAGGGACGATATCGCTAGCGATAACACGGTGATGTCTTCCAAGATAGCTAACGCTAAAGTGGAATTTTTAGATAAGGGAGCGATCGCTTCCGCTCAAAAGCAAGGCTGGATCGCTAAGCTCTTGGATGTAGCGAATGTTTGGTAAGGATTTATATGCTTAAACGAATCGTAGTTTATTTTTTAATCGCTTCTTGTTTGTTCGCGGGAACGTCTTTTGGCGGTTCGCGTATTAAGGATTTGGCGACCCTTAAAGGTAGTCGAGACAATCAGCTCGTCGGTTACGGTCTCGTGATCGGCTTGTCGGGCGATGGGGACAGTACTTCGGATGTGACCGTCAATAGTTTGGCAAATGCCATGAAGAATTTTGGATTGACGGTTGATTCAACAACTTTGCGAGGCGACAATGTTGCGGCAGTAATCGTTACAGCCGACATCCCACCATATGCTCGCGAGGGTACGCGGATTGAAGTTACCGTATCGTCGATTGGAGATGCAGATAGTCTACAGGGAGGCATCTTGGTTCAGACGCCATTGTTCGGCGCAAACAATCTCGTCTATGCGGTTGCTCAAGGTGGCGTCCAAGTTGGCGGTTTCCTTGGTGGAGCGACGGGACCTGGCGGTGCTACTGTTCAGAAGAATCATCCAACGGTTGGCATTCTGGCGAATGGAGCGATTGTCGAACGCGAGATTGCGATGGAAGTGGTAAGCTCTGGTTTCCTTAGCTGGCTGCTTTATAATCCCGACTATGGAACTGCTTCGAGAATGTCGGAGGCTATCAATGAAATTTTCCCTGGGAGTTCCCAGGCTTTGGATTCGGCGGCTATCAGGGTAGCGATCCCCGATATATACGAAGGCCGTGAAGTTGATTTTATTTCTTCGCTTGGAGCCATAACGGTTAATCCTGATATACCTGCTCGAGTCGTAATCAATGAACGGACCGGCGTGATCGTTGCTACCGAGAATGTAAGGGTATCGACTGTCGCGATCAGTCATGGGGCTTTGACGATTGCGATATCGAAGAATTTGAATGTCTCGCAGCCAACTGGTTTCGGAGATGCAGGCGAAACTGCGGTTACGCCATCAACGCAAACCGATATTACGGAAATGGTAGGAGGCTTTAAGATCGTCGAGGAGTATCCTACTATTCAGCAAGTGACGTCGGCTTTGAATGCCGTTGGAGTGACCACTCGCGAGATGATGTCTATCTTGCAAGAGATGAAGAGCGTTGGAGCGCTTCAGGCAGAACTAATAATCAAGTAAGTATGGACCCTATAGTGACAGGAGTTTCTGCCTTTGAGAGTGGAAAATGGAATCAGGGCTTACAGGGTGGACCACAGAGTGAAACTGCGAAAATCGACCAGGCTGCGAAGCAGTTCGAAGGGATATTGATGCGCCAGTTTCTTGATGAGGCGTTGAAAAATACGGATGGCGAAGGCGGGCTTCTTGGTTCGTCTGTTCCTATGTATGATCATTTAATTAAGGACACGTTGGCCAATAGCATCACTCAAGGAACTTCACTCGGGTTATCGTCCGTTTTGCAGGCTCAGTTGGGCAGTGAGCCAGCAAGCGAAGTCCAGAAATCGGATAAAAAATGAATATGACTTTCAATCAAAAAGATTGGGATCCCCTCGTTGATCTTTTACGTGAAGAAGTTCAGGAGTACGGAGGATTGTATAATTTGCTGGATCGTCAGCAGAACGAAATCTTCAACCGCGAACCAGAATTGGTTATGCAGACGAATGAGGACATCGAATTGCACATGCGGGAGATGAATGTTCTGCGCGAACGCCGAGAGGACCAAGTGAAGTATATGGCTGACAGTTGTTCTTGCGACGACTCCTTGTCGTTGACGAAAATGCTACTGTGCTTTCCGGAATTCATTAGGCCAATGTTGAAAGCATTGATCGACGAGGTGAATGGCATGGTGAACCGTACGCGACGCAAGGCCCGACAGAACTACTTGCTTCTATCTCGGACGATGGAGATTACGCAAGAAGCACTGAGAATGGCTGAGCCGGACAATTTTTCGAAGACCTATTCGCGAAAAGGTCAAGTGGGAATGGCTGGTCGTATGCCAGCGACCTACAAGACTTTCGTGTAGGATATTGGTATTTACATAGAGAATACGGGATATGAGTTCTAACATAATGGGTGATCTTGCCAACGCTACCAAAGCGTTGAATGCACATCGGTTCGGCGTAACGACGGCCGGTACGAATATCGCCAATGTGAACAATCCCGATTACGCGCGCCAGAGAGCAATTCTTGGCGATCGCGGTACGATTCAAACAATAACAGGTCCTCGTGGCCTAGGTGTTGAGGTTGTAGGCTTCGCTCAAATGCGCGATACGGTCCTCGATCGTGAGGTCCTGCGCGAAACGAGTATCAATAGTTCCCTTCAGTCGCAATACGCCGCCTTGGCGAAAGCGGAAGCTAACATGGGGCAGGAAATCAACCGTACTGGCGACTCGGCGTTTATCAATGGAGTTTCTAATGATGGTTCGGGAGCGGGCGGATTGGCTGAGGTGCTTAATGACTACTTCAATTCGCTTCACTCGCTCTCAGCAAATCCGAGTTCGGACGCGGAGAAGGAGTCTTTGCTACAGAAATCCGAGATGCTTATTCAGAAGCTAAATGTGACTTCGAGCCGCTTTTCGGATTTGAAAGACGACCTCTCCAGCGAAGTGGAAACGGATTTGGGTGATGCAAATCGTCTAATTGAAGAAATCGGGCGTTTGAATGCAGAAGTAGCCCGGGCCGAGGCTAGCAATGCGGGCCAGGCCCTGGATTTGCGCGATCAACGACAAGCTCGATTGGCGGCCCTTTCCGAATTTATTCAGATTGATGTCAGTAATATCAAAGGAAGCGGTGGGCAAGTGAGCGTTTCGGTTTCGACGATCAACGGCTCTTTCAAATTAGTTGAACAAGGTCGCTCGATGCAAATTAGTTTCGATGATAGTATTCCTGGCGCTCCGAAGTTTTCGATCAAAAGCAGTGGGGAACAGATCCTCATAAAAGGAGGAAGCATGCACGGGGCGTTAAAGGCTCGGGATGAAGGGATACAGGATTATATCGGATCGTTGGATCGTCTAGCTTCCGAGCTGGTTGTCCAGGTCAACGGTCTGTACAATACTGGAACAGCGCCGGGGAACACGAATTTCTTTACGGATACGGGAGACGCTGCCCAGAAGACTGCTGCAGGAATCTCCTTGGATGCTACCTTGTCTACGACAACCCTGCGCACGACGAACGATGGTGCTCAGGAACAAGGAGACAATACCTTGGTTCTAGCCATCGCAGAATTGGATAACGCTGAGTTTACGGGATTGGGTGAACGTTCGTTTAGCAGCTACTACCGAGCGACTGTTTCCGACTTGGCCCAGAATGTAGCCACGGTCGAATCTCGTTTGGAAGACGAAGGTATTGTGTTCAATCTTTTGAAGGAGCAGCAGGATTCCGTGTCTGGCGTTTCCATTGACGAGGAAATGACTGACATGATGAAGTTTCAACGAGCGTTCGAAGCAACGGCACGACATATAAAAGCGATCGATGAGATGCTCGATGTGATCATCAATCGATTGATATAATAGAGTGCACTGAAAAGAAATCCCGTCATGAGAGTTACTAACAATACCTATCCCGACACCCTCTTGCGTCATTTGCAGCGAATTACCAATCAAATGAATTCGTTGCAAGAACAGGCGGCGACTGGACAACGGATCACTCATATTTCCGATGATTCAGCTGCGGGAAACCGAATCCTGGATATGCAGGAGGAAAAGGGTAAGCTAACTCAATTTTCGAAGAATGCGTCTCGTGCTCAGAATATAAATAGTACGACGATTTCTCAGGTTCAGAACTTTATTCGAATATCGGATCGTATTGGCGAAATTTCTACTTTGGCCAATGACTTGACGGGTAAAGAAGGCTTGCAGGCTTATGCGGAGGAGGTCGATGAGTTGATCGAGCACGCTTTGGGAAGCGCTAATGCCAAATTCAATGGCGAATACATTTTTGGAGGTACGGCTAGTGGAACGGAACCCTTCGCGGTCAATGTAGACGTTGCCGGAAAAATCCAAGATCCGGATGGAACTGGAGTCGGAGCGGCTATTACTTATCAGGGGGCTGCAAAAGGTCCGGAGTTTCATTTGTCTGAGTCGGGTAAGGTGTCGCCTTTTACCGATGGGACCACGAATCAGCAATTCGGCGAATTTATCAATCGGATGGTGGAGTTGCGTGATGCGTTGGAAGGCGGTAATCAAAATGCGGTGACATCTACGATGAGAGAGGGGCTTGAGGCCTCAGAAGATGATTTGATTTTCTCGTTGAGTCGACAAGGCTCGGTTCAGCTACGAATCGAATTCGATAGGAATTTGAGTCAGCAGCGATTCACGGACTTGGAAGAGAATATATCGGCGGAAGCGGATGTGGATCTAGCGCAGACGATCGTTCGTCTAACGCAAATACAGAATTCATACCAGGCCTCGCTGCAAAGTGCTGGCAAGGTGCTTAACTCATCCCTGCTTAATTATATATAAAGCAAAGAGAATTATTGAAATTTATAAGCCATGAGATTAGCAACGGAATCGCTAGAGGATAAGGAAGTTTGGGTAAGACCAATCCAGTTTCGTATATCGAAAGGAATGCTAGGCTTTCCAGAGGATCTTGAATTCGAATTATTGGTAAACGGCGAGGAGCTTCCATTTATGTGGATTCGCTCTAAGAGAAATTATGAGCTCGGGTTCGTTGTGATCGAGCCCTCCGAGATATTGCGCGACTATGAAATCGAAGTGGCGGACGATGATGCGGAGACTCTCGGTATTGAAAAGGCCGGTGACGCTCTAATTTTGAATATAGTAACGATACGCGAAGGCGGGGATATCGAATCCGCAACCGTCAATCTTGTTGCTCCTATTATACTTAATCGCAATACGTTGCTCGGAAAGCAAGTGATTGTTTCGAACCATATGAGGTTTTCAACCAAGCATTCGATTTTAAAAGATTCTGTTAACGGCTAACCCAGGAAGGAAACAGCCATGCTCATTTTATCCAGGAAGGTAAACGAGGCAATAGTCATTGCCGACAATATAGAAATTCGCATTACGCGCATCGATGGAGATGTCGTGAAGCTAGGTATCGACGCACCGCGCTCGATACCGATTGTACGGAAAGAACTCGTGGAAGAAGTTTCCGCGACTAATCTGGAAGCTGTTGCCGCTCCGATTGTCGCCACAGGAGAATCTGCCATCAAACCACAGCTCTCTGGGTTGGCTAAGCGTTTGGCAAGCAGGAAGCAAGACAAAGATAGAGTAGAATCGGAGTAAGGTTCGAGACTGTTCGCAACTACCTAAGGGATGAGGTCGTAATATGGTTATCAATACAAATCAGAATGCAGTGGAAGCAACTTCCGCTTTGCAGCGGAGCCAATCGGCGATGAACCGCTCAATGGCTAGGCTTAGCACGGGCAACAAAATCGTTAAACCGTCGGATGATACGGCAGGTTTGTCGATATCAGAGAAAATTCAGGCTCAGAATTCGCGGATCGAAGCAGCGCAAACGAATATTCAAAATGCCGTATCGCTCTCGCAGACGACCGACGGGTTTTTGGAGTCGATGGGCGAGGTGCTGAACCGTATGAATGAATTGGCTGTGATGGCTTCCGATGTAACAAAGACCGCGGAGGATCGCGATTTGTATGGTTTGGAATTCGAGCAGATGAAGGATCAATTGCGTGACACGATCGGCGTTGGAGATAATGGAACGGATAGCGATCCGAACTGGAATGCATCGGGCACCACACCGATAGGTTCATTCAATGGAATTAGTCTTTTCGGGGCTCGGGCCGACATGATTGTCATGGTCGGCGCATCGGGAGGTCAGTCGATGAACGTGAGTCAGGTGAATTTACGCGAGATTGGTTCAGGAGTTTCCGACTTGATTTGGGACAGCTCAGTGGACGGGTCGCAGTCGGATATCGACGTAGACAGTTCTAACGTTCTGCAAGCTCTGGACGCTGCGGTGGCCCAAGTTGCCCAAGAGCGGGCGAATATCGGCGCGGAACAATCTCGTTTAGGTGTCGTGGGAACCCAACTCCAAGTACAGCAAGAAAATTTGATGGCAGCGAATTCTCGTATCCGCGACGTAGATGTTGCGGTCGAATCGACGTGTTTGGCCAAGAATCAAATACTAACGGAAGCGAGTGTTTCGATGCTGCACAAGGCCAATAGCTTACCCCAGGCGGTACTTCGTTTGCTCGTTTAATCGACAGTAGGAGACTTTTTATATGACAAACGATATTGATCAGTATCTTTCATCACTTCTCTCGTTTACGCCTTGTCGCAAACGAAATAATCGCTTCAGCGGCGATTACGTTAGTTTGATTCATGTCCCGGCGAATGGTCCTGAACAGGTTTATTCGGTGGTTTTCAACGATGATTCGAACGTGTTAACGCTCGCTCGGTATTGCGAAACCGTTTGGGAGCTTTTGGAGGATTGCGAATTAGTTGGATCCGACGATCGATCACCCGAAGTGGACGTGCTTCAAACGAAAGTCAAACCGGACCATCCTGTATTCAATTTTCTAAACCGTTCATTGCTGCAAGAGTGTCAGGACCATAGCGACGGCGAACGAGGAATGGACTATTATATGCTCATGTGGCAGAAAGACGGTCAGGGTTCTGTCGCAGAATGTTGGGAGCCTTACGGACGAAATGATTTCAACTGGATGGCTCTAGTCGGTTCGATGGAATTATTGGCTAGCCAGTTCGAGTACGCGGCGACCGCGTCTTGAAACATTAGAGGAAGGGTTCGGATCATGCGTTCTCAGTTATCTCGAAAAACAACCAATAAGGGAAAACGTTTTCTTGGCGTTCGTTTCGTGAATTGTGCTTGCTACGGGCGATTGTATCAAAACGACGAAGGAACGGCGTACGTCGGTAGTTGCCCGCGATGCGGTAAGTGCTATCAAGCTCGTATTGGCGAAAAAGGTACCGATAACCGTATGTTCATGGCTGCGTGTTGATCGGTTTCTCTATCGAAAAAGAGAATTGTCTGCATTTGGCTTTTTGCCCGCAGATTGCTCAGATGAGCACAGATAAAAGCTCTAAGGGTTTTTGTTCAATCAGCTGAATCTCACTGTTCGATTTCAAAATCATCTGCGTAATCTGCGGGCGGAATTTGTAATTCCTACGATTTTACTAGTGCGGCATGTTTCAAGCATCTGCAGTACGGTACGCTAGAGTCTTGGTTTCTCAGACTTAATTGGCACGAGGTAAGAGAGTGCGGGCGTTCCAGCCATCGCGTTCCTTAGTAGTGGCGACCTCGGATTGGAATCCGCGCATTCCAGGCCGAAAGGATAGGGTTAGGTCGATGGTTTTTGGCATATTCGGTTGGGGAGAGATGTTCAGGATCTTGGCGATGGGTGGGAGATCAAGAAGAATTGAGGACTGCGAAAATGATCAAAGTGGGTTTCTTAGAAGCTCAATTTTGAGATAATGGGATCAAGATCGATCAAAATTTGCTGTATTCAAAAGCTTGTGAAGAGTTGGCAAGCGATTTGCTAGAGACGAATTGCGGATCGGTTTCTCGATCCGCATTAACGATAAACTCACTGAATTAATTATAATGAACAAAATACTAACTGGATTCATCGCTTCGGCCTTATTGGCTGCGGGTTCGATGTATGGTCAAATCGAGGTGAACGAAAACCTCACTGTAACCGGATTTTTCGATATGTCCGCAACGAGTACGGACGACGATAGCGGAAGCTCGTCTTCGTACAATTTCGATCAGGCGGAAATCGATTTCATATTATCTTTCGAGGATGTGACTGGGCAGGTCGATTTAAACTACTTGGGCGATAACTCGACGGGCGATTTCAGCTTGGAGCAAGCGTTTATCACTTACGATCTCGATAATGGATCGAGCGTTAGCGCGGGTAAGTTTCTTAGCTACCACGGTTGGGAAACGGCGGAGCCGACTGGGCTGTTCCAGTACTCGTACGCTTACGACCTCATGGGCACGATTCCTGGTTACCATAATGGTGTCACCTACGATTACAGCGATGATTTCGTCACGCTTGGCCTTGGCCTTTTGGATTCCGTGTATTCAGCTGATGGATCGATCCAGGACAGCGAGTACGGTATTGAAGCGAAGGCAGTGTTCACTCCAGCTGAAGGGCTGACGCTCTATTTGGGATTAGCGAAGGATTCGATGGATACAGGTCCAGATAAGGATTTGATCAATTTTTGGGCGTCTTACGAAGTTGGCGACGCGACCTACGCGGTCGAGTATAACACTTATGATTTCGGATCTGTCGAAGGCAACCAATGGCTCGTAATGGGCAACTGGGCATTGAGCGATACTTTTGGAATCACTGCTCGCGTGAGCGACGATGCGATTGACGGTGGCGAATCGGCGATGAAGTACACGCTCAGCCCAGGCTGGACAGTAGGCGAGAACCTTGGAATGCTTTTCGAAATCAGCGAAACCGACTTCGATACGATGGGCTCTGCTACTTCGTTCGCATTCGAGACGATCTTTTCTTTCTAGTTGGTAAATAGAAATTCATACTGGGTAGTGTCAGTCCTCGGAGAAATCCGGGGACTTTTTTACATTTATGGGCATTGGTTTGATTTGACTGAAACCGAACATTGACACGCCCGATTAGGCGCATATGCCTTTCGCATTCTAATTTGACTGTGGAGAGATGGCAGAGTGGTCGAATGCGGCGGTCTTGAAAACCGTTGTTCCGAAAGGAACCGGGGGTTCGAATCCCTCTCTCTCCGCCATTTTTATAAAAAACGCTTCCACAACTGGGAGCGTTTTTTGCGTGTAGCACAGAGGGGATTTGAACCCCATTCGATGGTAGATTCTGCCGCAATCAAACAACAGGATTCTGCTTTGCTGTCTGTTCAAGCAGAATCACGGAGCTTATCAGGCAAGAACACTCTCCTTTGGTCCGGTTACCATACCAACAATCCGAATTTGATAAGACAACCCTGCTCCATCACGCTTGAGGAGGCTTTAAAAGTCAGAACCCGCCACGTCAGCAATTTACTCACTCAAATTCCATCAAAATGTTCCTCAAATCCAACATTAGATACTCAATAAAGACCATTGCGTCTCTTTCAATCGCGCTTTGCTCCGTCCAAGGAGCTTCGACTCAATACGAAGGAGATCTGAGTGACGTTGTAACGATCGATGAGCTGGATCCCTCGGGCCCTTTCAACAAAATCTGGGAACCGCATTTCGCCAAGTGGTCTGACGATCACTACATCTGTGCTTACGGACTTCAGGTACGGGGAAAAGGAGATATGGGAGACATGGTCGCGTCCATAAGCTTGGACAAAGGGAAGACCTGGAGCCCTAGGGTCATGATATTTGATCACCAAGAACGTAATGGCAGCGTGCAATACGCCTACAACAATGCGGTCCTTTTCCGTCCGCCGGACCAGGATGTCATTTGGCTTTATGCGATGCGCGCGCCTATGCACTACCGCGATAGCGAGAACGCGGATCTGGTGGCTGCTTATACCGCAGACGGTGGATACTCCTGGCACCACGTCGAACTGGCCATGGGCTACCAGGGTTCTTTGATAATCGTCGCAGGGATCGAGACGGTGAAAAGAAATGGAGTAAATCACTACCTTCTCCCCGCCCATCGCAATTCGCAGCGTCATGATCTCCATGGCGATCGCAGACAATTCGTTCTGGAAAGTACCAGCCTCGTGCACTGGAATCTTGCGGGTTATGTTCCTTACGCTAGAGATGACCCGGTTTTTCTGCACGAAGGCAAAATTGCCCAGACAGACGATCCCAACATCCTGAAAATGGTCATGAGAACCGCAACCATGGACCGCGAGCGCCCTTTGAACCCGCCTCTCGCCTATTCGTCAATCAGTAAGGATGGGGGAACTACATGGTCGATATCTCAAGCGGAACCTGACCTGCCGAATCATCGCTCCAAAGCCTTTTTTGGAAAAGACGCCAACGGAAATCACATTTACGTTTACAGCAACAGAGTCGATCGAAGAGGGCTCTATTACAAGACCCTGAAGCCCGGCGGCAACTGGTCGAAGGAAAAGACCTTCTATTTCAACGACAACCGGAACAGTTACCCTACTCTAGTCGAAGATATGCCGGGAGAGTGGCTCGCGGTCTGGGACAGTTCCAACAGCCCTGACAAACGCCGAACTGCTATCCGATTCGGAAGGTTGAAAAATCAATAAGCAGACTTCGGGAATTTCAGCTCGCAGTGGACGAATGCGCTGCAGATCGCTTCGTCAAACCCTGAGGCCAAGATTTATCAGCACTTCACCAGCCGCTAACCATTGGTTGGATCAAGCCCAATCGCGATAGGCTTCCACCAACTCTTCGTATGCCTTTTTATAGAATACAATATCGGCACCATGAACAATCAACTGGGCTCCGAGGTCTTTCATGTGTTTGGCGTGGTCCATATCGAATGCGAGCGTCCCAAATACTTTTCCTTCGGCGATTGTTTGTTCAGCGATTATTCGAGCCGCCTTGAGCGTCTCGTCTCCTTTGACATCACCAGGTCTTCCTATGAGAGCCGAATAGTCACCGGGACCAAAGAAAACGCAGTCTACTCCCTCGACTGCGGCGATTTCCGAAACGTTTACCAATGCCTTGGGCGATTCGATTTGCGTGGTAACCCAGGTGTCTTCGTTTGCTCTATTCGTATAGTCTCCGGCTTGATATTGACCGTAATTATTATCGGGGCTTCCCCCGTCAAATCCGCGTTCGCCCGCGGGATAGAATTTCGACCAACGAACAACTTCGCGAGCTTCGTCCGCGGACTCACATCGCGGATACAGTATGCCAAGGGCTCCTGCTTCAAGAAGACGACCCATTCGCATGTATTCCCAGCGTCCCGGGCGAGCGAGTATATCTACGTCGCCAACCCGAGATGCCCGGGCGAGGTTAGCGAAGGTTTCAACGCTTTTGTCAGCGTGCTCTAAATCATACCAAAGAAAATCCAGCCCAGATTGGCTCAGCACTTCCGTGTGCACGGGGTCCGTAGACTTAACAAGAGTGCCTATGGCGACTCCCCCCTTCTTCCAAATTTCCTTAACTCGACTCTGTTTCATATGGGTAATTCAAATTAGTATTGAAACGTATTTTTAATCGCCTTTTCTCGCGATTCACACTCAATGTTCCAACCAATTGATGTCAAACATGATAAAGCTGATGGTTTCATAAGGGCTAGACTCTCCAATTTCGACCAGTAGACCGACATTGCCATTGGGAAGACCGACCATATTTGAGTAGGCTCCGGGACCTTCATGTATCATTTTGCTGACCGGCCAGGTTTCTCCTTCGTCGTAACTTAAGCGGACAGTAATGCCCTCGCGTTTTTCTCCGGTAGGACTGGAAAATAGAATGCGACTGCGGCTTTCCTCAGGCCAACTGTATCGCTGTATATTCGCCTGACAAACAGGAGACTGAAGTCCGTTATCCAGATAGAGAGGCGCAAAGCTCGCCCCGCCGTCCTTGCTTAAGGCAACCGCCCGATTCCCCTTCCCATGATAGGAACGCATGTTTTGCATGACCGAGCCGTCAGCGAGCTCGACCACCGTAGATTCATTGGTAAGTGGTTCTTGGATCGCCCCAAGCTGCCAGCTCATTCCATGATCGTCAGAATAGATGATATGCGACCGGTAGGTCTTTGAATCGCGTTTGGCAGTGACCCGATCGGCGTGATTCGCAGGAATGACCAGACGACCGTTGTACTGGCCTCGCGAAAGCTGGACACCGTTTCCCGGTCCGGTCGCGTACCAGGTCCACTCTTTCTTCCGAAGATGGGGAAGCTTTTTCGGATTCGCCCAAGTTTTGCCATCGTCTTCCGAATAAGTGACCCATGGGGAACGAGGATGCTCGCTTGCTCCCGTCATAATCGCGGTCTCGCTATCGCTTCCAAGATTCCACGTAAGAAATAGCCAGATGGTCCCTGTATCCAGATCTACAACCGGACACGGGTTTCCACAGGTATTGTCTTTATCATCCCAAATTACTTCGATACCGCCCCATGTCTTGCCACCGTCTTCAGAGCGGCGCAATATGAGATCGATGTCGCCTTTGTCGCCAGCTTCGCGACCTTCTGCGAAAGCGAGAAGCGTCCCAGCCTTTGTGACGCAAATAGCGGGAATGCGAATATTATTGTATCCATCAATTGCCTTGCGAAAGAGAACTTGGGTCTCGATAGACTTTTCCACTCCCCAAAGCAGTGTTCCTAAGGCTAGTTGCACAAGGAGTGTCTTAGCGAAGATAAGAATGAGTTTATGCATGGAGGTTAATTATAGAATGGATACCAGTCATAGTTTTAGTCATTGATGAAAGCGTGTGTCTTTTGCTTCATTCGAAATCGAATAATCAGTCCAGGAATGCTTTCCTTAAGGGAAATTTATCCAGATCCTTTTCCTTGATCCTCAAATACAGGACCCGTTCCCAACGATGGGGACAGAAAATATTAATGAGGCCATCATCGATAAACGCATCTAAGTAAGACGTATTGTAATCGCGCCATATATTGTCGAAAAAAGGCTCGAGAACTGTCACGAATACAAATTGCGGTTCACTCCAGCTACGGCCTCCGTCTCGGGAGGTGGCGAACCAAATTTCAGACCGATCGTAATGCTGAGATCGGTTTCCGGCAAGATCAGCGGTTTGGATCTTGCTTCGATTGTGATGGAAAGCGATGAGTGTTTTGCCATCGGACAACTTGAAAAGCATGGGCGGCGCGTCGGGATGAACTAGTGGAGTGGGCTTTGGATAGGTCCAGGATTTCCCATCGTCCTTGCTCCACGCACCCCAAAGATGTCCCTCTGCCGCTCGGGTCATAAAAAATACTTCGCCCCCCCCAGATCGATAGGACGGCCTTCGTCCATGCGATTAAACCCCTTGGCATACCAACCCCCATGGCGTTGACCTGGTAACAGTTCCCACGTCTGTCCTTGGTTTTCGCTTCGCAGCAGGTATT
>Ga0233432_10000559_pt1 | contig 35949 bp, 23 predicted proteins | sample SI_122_August201_6_FD_179870 | JGI IMG/M metagenome (GOLD analysis project Ga0233432, IMG submission 179870) | Seawater microbial communities from Saanich Inlet, British Columbia, Canada - SI_122_August2016_10_MG | ecosystem: Environmental > Aquatic > Marine > Inlet | place: Canada: British... | reverse complement strand
CCGGTCCGGCCCAAATCATGGTAGCTCCATTTCCTTCGGGAAATGCTGCCGTTTATGATATAACGCTTTCTTCTCCAGGTGCAGATAACACTCCTACGATTCTTACTCCCGGTGAGGGTAGTGTGGTGGGTAGTTCTTTCCCTGTGGAGTTAAGCCCTCTTGGAACTGGACTACAGCAAGAATTTTACGTGTCAGAAGAGTTCGGAGACTCATCGTTTTTGTCTCTTGCTCCAGACATGACATCGATCAATGTTCCTGGGCCTTTGAGCGCAGGTAATGTTGAATTGGCTTATTACAACATTCAAGAGCTGGGGCAGGTGAATCTTGTCGGTCAAGAAGGTGATAGTTTTGATTTTTCTCAGAGCTATACCAGATTTGAGAAAATTGAGGTGGCTGTTGGTGCATTGTTTGTTGGTTACGACCCTGGCTTTTCTCCAGATCGTTTAATTCCTGATGGTGCAAGTGGCGCAGAAGTGCTAGGGCTAACCTTGAGCTCTTCCAATACGGTGACTTTGAACGAGATGTTTGTTGAAGTGACGAGAGCTGACGCCGGGGATGTCTCTCTAGATATTAGCTCAGCAACATTGACACTGACCGACTCGAATGGAGTGATGGATTCTTTTAGTGGAGTTGTGAACTCGTCTAATATCGAATTCTCTTTTGCTGGACATGTTGTGGATGACGAAACGGTTTTGGGGACTCTGTCGGTTGATCTAGTAGCCTTTCCTGAGCCTGGAGGCGTGAACTTTTCTGTTCGGCCAATCAATGTTGGAGTGAATGAGGGCCCAAGCTTTGGAGATGGAGTGATCAGTGAAGGTTTCACCTTGAGCACGGCTGGTTTTGTTTCTTCTGTGGTTAAAGATTTGTCCTATGAAGTTGGTCCTGGAGAAATTCCAGCATCCGCCTCAACTAACCTTTCTGTGATCTTGAGTTCGGGGTTTAGGCCTTCTCAAAATGGATTTAACACGGTGATTGTTGGGGTGCCTAGTGTCTTTGATAATGCGAATGTCCTGTCTGTTTCAACAGGAGCCTCTAATACGACTTTGCTTTCCAGCTATAGTGATTTGTTGTTTGGTTCTGATTACTCAGTGAATGTCATGGCTGGGGGCTTTGAAATATTTTTGGCTAATTCAGTCAATTTTTCTTCTGCTAATAAACTTATGAAAGTAGAGTTGGGAGTTGTGACAAATAATATTGAAATCAATGGAGCTGAATTTTCAGTTGGTGTAAGAAATACATCTGCTCCAGAAGCACCTTCGTTTGCTGATTCGTCAAGTTTGGTCAGCCTTGATTTGGACAACAATATTAATAGTCCAAACAAGGTCGATATTTTTGTTGCAACTAGCACAAGTGTTCCGCCTGTGTCAGAGTTATTTGCTGAAGTAGATACTGTACCAAACACCTTGTTTAGTGCTGACGATACGGTTTTTAATGGTGTCGAGGCGGAAAGCCTCGTTGAGTTTCGATTTGCAGTGAGGGCCGAAGTTTTGGCCGGAGACCCAGGTTTTGACTTAGTTGCGATTCAAGTTCCTTCGGTTTTTGAGATAGACTTTGATACCATTGCTGTGACGAATTCAGCTGGTTCACCTCTAGGGATCGCTGGCAATAACATTTTCGGAGAGAGATTAGTGGTTCAGCTTGATTCGTTGCTGAATACCACAGGACCGAATTATTTATACTTGAACTTCAGCGCGAATACTATGGGCCTCAATCAAGGTGTTGAGTTTATGGTTGATGTCATGAATAGTGCTGACCAGAACGCATACCCTGCTTCAGAAGGCCCAGCTGAACTAGACCCTTCTGATCCAATGAAATGGAACCTTTTAAGCGTTCCTTTTCTTGAAGACACTAGCTTGCCTGAGGGCGATGCGGTCTCTGCCCTCTTTGCTGAAGTTGAATCTGAAAACTCTAATCTGAACACGAATGACGTTGAGGAGATAACCATTCTCATTGAGACTGAAGTATTTGGTGGGCTTCCTGGGTTTGATTATTTGGAAGTCATTTTGCCAGCAGGCTTGGCCTTTGAGGGCTTGCCAACTTTTGAAGACTCTGTGGAGACGACTTACTCTTTTACGAGCTTTACAGGTGGAAAAGCGACGATCGAATTGGGATCAGCCCAAGCCTCAGGGAATATGAAAATTTATGCTAATGTTTCAACACCAATTCAAGAGGTTGATGGTGAGGTTGCTGTAATGGTTGGGAAAGTTGGATTGGCAAATTCTGAAAAATTTGCAGAGCCCAAGGATGTTGATGAGGATGGTCTTGGAGCAGATCTGTTTGTGAGCGTTGTCGCTCCTATATCAACGATACCGAATATCACCGGCTCACTGGTTTATGAAGTGGATGTGGCTGATTCTTTTGACGGAACAGACCTTGGCAGTGTGACCGGAGGAAGGAACCCTTTTTGGAGAGTTTATGTTAGACCTCAACTTCAAACGGGCGACGCTGGATTTGATTTACTGAAGATTTCTCTTCAAAGTGGATTGCTGGGCCCAAGCCAAGTTGCTGGGGTGAGAGTCTTCTCAGTCAATTCAGCAAATGCTGCTGACCTTTCTTCTTGGCCTAATTCAGAATTAATTGGGTCGGCAAATCTATTGAACGTTACCCCTCAGGCCAATGGGGTTGAGGTGCAGTTGTCTTCAGCTAGATCAGGTGCAGCTCTTGATGAAGTCTTGATTGTCACCTTCCAGAAACGAGTACCTGAAAGTGCAGGTTCAATAGGAGTTATCGTTGAACTAAACAAATCAAATAACATTAATTTCCCAAGAAATGGAAATAAGGGAAATGCCGATGGCGACCTTAGTGATAGGAACGCAGCGGGCTTTACTGTGAATGGTGCCGAACCTGAGCCAATTTTGACCAATGCAACGGCAGAAATCATTACAGATGGAGTGCCCGTTTCTGGTAATACTTTTGATTTTAGTGTTTATCTTGATTTGGAGTTCTCTCCAAATGACTTGGGCGTCAAAACGATTAATCTTGTTTACCCAGATTATGTGACCAATGTTCAAGAAGGGTTAACAGCTGTTGACCTCAAGGGGGTTTATCGAGCAAGTGGGAACGCAACGTTGGATTCGTCGGAACTTCCTTCTGCCGCATATGCGACCCATGATTCGAGTCAAGATGACGACTTAGAATTGGCATACAAATTCAAAGAAAGTGCTGATGGAACTAGTGTTGAACTAGAGGGCTATCCCATTGAGTTCGTTAATTCGACGAATGTCTCAAGATTGATTCGTTTGGACTTTTCTGCTCGAGCCCCAGAACCAATGGCTTTTCTTGATTTTGAGGTGGTGTTGGACAACAGTGCTGGAAGTCCACTGCCAGCCTTGTCTGGAAATGTAGTCAAGACAGATCAAGGAGACGATCTTTCTATCACAGTTGAGTCATCGGAAGATCTCGATACTCTTAAAGATGTGGTCCAATTGGCAACGGCTGAAGCCATCATTGCACTGCCATCTGACGCAGGAGCAAGAACATTCCTTCAAGCTGGTGATGAGGCTCAGGTTAGCTTATTGCTAAAGGTCGACGTTAATGAATTTGACCCCCAAGGGTTTAGGTCGATCACGATTTCTGCTCCCGGAGTTGAGTTTGGCCCTGCTTTTTCAGTTTACAGATCATCGACTGACGACTTGGGCTTGTCCGATTCAGAGGGTCCAATTGAACTAGAATTGGAAAATATTGTATCTGAAGGTTCAACAGCGGTTCTTGTGTTGTCGAGCCTACAGGCCTCTTCAAGTCTAGAGACGACGATTTTCTACAGAGTCGATTTTACTCCTTCTTTTAGCTCGGTGACTCCAAATGACTTTTTTGAGGTCATTCTTAGAAATCAGAGCGCAAACGAGGTTGGTGTTCTTTCTGGAAATGTTGGTGCCTCAAGTTTAGTTTTTGGTGCGGGTAATGTTGTTCTTGAGAGAAATAACCTCGCCTACTCTGTGAAACAACCACCTGCGAGAGGACCCGTGTCTCAGCTGTTGGCAGAGATCAACGTTTTGGATGAAGAAGGTAATAAAGTTGGAGATTTAGAGATGAACACTAGAGGAACTTTTGTGCTCGATTTCCGTCCATTCTTCTCGTCGACGGAAAGTCTCTCTGGATTTGATATCGTAGAGCTGCAGGTGCCTGATGGATTTGGCGCGCCGACCTTCAAAACCCTAAAAGAGTTCACCTCTGAAGGTACTTTCGTCGGTAACGTCAGTTTTACCGAGTCGAATGATCTCGTTGGAGTTGATTTGGTTGATGGCGTCATCGATTCGAATCCTGTCTCAGTTTCTGGAATTCCCAACTATTACGAATTGGTTTTTGAATCGACAGGTCTTCCTTACTCAGATCCGATCTCTGAATTCAAAATCCGAGTTGATAACTCATCAGAATCAAAAGGTGAAAGGGCTGAGGCAAAGGACGTGGATGGATTGGTAAACACAAATGGTTTGGAGCTTTACTTTAGTCCTCCAGCAGAACTTCAGAACTCGACTCCACTGGTGAACCTTTTGAGCATCGAAGTTAGCCCAGGATCGGCAACGATATCAACCTCGGAAGCTTTGAGTGTTACAAATTATTCGATATATGTTTTTGCTAACAATACCAGTGGACAACGTGGCTTCGACGAATTAACGGTAGACCTTCCTGATTTTATTAGTGTGAACACCCCGAGAGTTTTCAAAACTGATGGGGCCGGTGGCTTTACCGCTCTTTCAGAGGAGCCTATTTGGGATGGTGAGAATCAGAAACTGAGTGTTGACTTCACGTCTGTTCTTGGTGTGAACGCAGATGAGATCGTGAAGATCACTTTTGCTGGCCAAAACCCTCTGACTTCAGGCGCCTTTGACTTTACTGCTAAGGTGGATTTAGAAGGGAAAGGTCTGGATTTGCCTGCTATTGCAGGAAATGCAACAACGGAAATCGATACCGATGGAGCTAAGATCTTTTTTGACCCACCAGAAAATGACGATGTGCTATTAACCTCATTAAGGGCAGCAGCTTTGGCTGGTAGTGCAGTCGATAGTGAGGATGAATTGACCGGTCGAGCACGTGTTGGTGATGAAATTTATGTCGACTTGGTTGTTAGTGCCCTCAAATCGACAGGAGAGATTGGTATTGACCAGTTACTGATTGATGTTCCTTTCTCGATTGAAGGGACTAAGCTACTGACGGACTTTGTGACCATGGACTCTGTGCTTAAAAGTACTTATGAATCCTTGGGAGCGACTTCTTGGGAAGAGATATCGTCTGCGAACCTAGTGGTGACTAAATTTACTAAGGCTGGAAAATTAGGCCTTGAATTTGGTGATGAGTCTGAAGTTGAATTACAGAACGGCCAAGAGAGACTCTTTCGAGTAAGAATGCCCATCGTCATTGATGATGCACTTGATTTGGGTCAAACCTTTCGATTTAGGGTGGAAGCCTTTTCATCTGACTCTTCAGGAGTCTCGGCTCTTCCATCTATTGGAGTGGATGTGACAGGCGCTTCTTCAAGGAGAATGGAAGTAGAGGTTTTTCCAAAACTGATTGCTCAGGACGACATTGGAAAAACCCCAGTATCGGTTTTCTTGGCCGAGCTTGGGCCAAACTTGGTTCCAACGGGAGAGCTCGCTGCTTTAACGATTGCAGCAAATATGACGATCGAACCTAGTAGTTTAGGATTCGACGCTATTTCAATCCAATTGCCAGCTGGTTTTGGAGAGCCTTCTGTTTCCACCTTTAGTTTTGGTGGTGACGTTAGCGCTAACCTTCTGGATCTTCAGATCAACGAGTTCCAAGTTTTTGCTGAAGAAGGTAAGGTTTTGATTCAGCTTAATGACTTGAGTGTTGACCCAAGATCGACTTCGTATGAGGTGACTCTTGAAATCAATGTTTCGGTCCTCGCTTCATCTGCGCCAATTGTTGGTCAGGTCGTTAACCTTGAGGTAATTGGTTCTGATGCAGTTTCCATCGCAGGTTGGGGCGAAGTCAGAAGTGATGTCGGAGCGATCGCTAGACCAGGCTCTTTAAGATTGAATACTTATACCGACTTTAGTCAGATTGTGAAAAAAGACCCTGTGGAAGATCTCTACGGAGAAGTGGATATCCGTGGTGTCAGTAATGCAAAAGTGTTTGCTGGTGATCTCATGACTGTTACGACTTATATCAATGCTTTGAATACAAATGGAACAGCTGGTGGGTTTGACCTCTTGGTGTTCAAGATGGACCCTCTCATGAATAATTTCCCTGAGGATATTGAAGTGAAAGTTGTGGATTCTACTGGGAACCTTGTGGCTCTGGCACCAGGAACGAGTACTGGATATACCGTGGATGTAACGAACCCTGAAAGGCCTAGAGTCGTTTTTAGCTCAATATACAGTAGTGATAATGTTGAGATGGTCGTGACTTATGAAATGACAGCTCCATCGCAATCCAGTGTTTACGATATGGATTTCTACGTTGATAATCAAAATGTGCCGGTCTCGGTTCATCCAAGTTATGGAGTTGTTGATCTCGACGGTGAACCCAATGACGGAAATTCTCTTTCTGCCAGAATTTTGCCCGCGCCAATTGTTGTTGATGAGAGTTTTTATGTCGTCGATTCCGTTGTGGCTGAAGTTGTTGGGGAAAACCTAGATGTGAGCACATCTGGAGAATTAACTTTGTCCGTGAATGTTGCCAATGTTTCAGGAAATGGGTTTAATAGTTTGACCTTCGATTTTGATGAACAGGCAAACTTTACTGGAATGAAAACGTTTAGAGATGTTCAATCAAATACCTTTTATGTAGAAAACGAGAACGTCTTCTTGACTCCTAGGACCGGAGCGATCACTCTGAGCTTTTCAGAAAACGTTTTGAGTTCTGGCTTGTATGAGTTGGAGTTCAGCCTGACGGCACCAAGTTTCCCCAAAGACCTTCGGTTTGATGTTGAGGTAGATAACGACAACTTATCGAACCCTGTTATCGCTATTGAGGGAGATGCCAATGGCGTATTGGATGATCATGATGACCTAACAATTGGAGTTTATGCTGTCATTGATGGTGATAAAACGAATCTCGAAAGCCTCACAAGTGAAGTGGCCTTTACGGGAGGAGCAGCCAAAACGGCGATTGTTAATGAGGTGAAAACGATCAGGGCTTTTATTCGTCCTGAGTTTAGTTTGCCAAGCGGGAACAACGGGATTGATTTGATCAGTTTGACAGTTCCAACAGCTTTTGGTCAACCATACAATGTGAAGGTGTCGACTGGAAATTTGTATGTGTTGGCAGGGTCTTCAAGCCTGACGGAATTAACAGGTGGGTTTGATTACTTCTTGAATGAAAACTCTCCATTTAATCAAATTGAAATTGACTTTAGCTCATCATTAACGGCGCTATCACATATTGACTACAATAACACGGCAAGTGAGAATCTATATTTTGTGGTAGATTTCGATGCTGTCATGCCTGAAGCCGATGATACCTACACCATCAATGTGGTCGCCACTAATAGTGCCCAGCCAGTGCCAGCGAAATCTCGTGGAGGAGACGTCAATGGAAATGCTGATGACGATGGAAATGGCACAGATAATGGCCTTAACGATAACAACAACAACATTCTCGTGCAACCAGCACCTCAGAGTTCAGAGGCTTTGGCTACGATAGACAATGCTGAACTGGTCTTGGTCGAATTAACAGGACCGACATCAGGAGCACTTGGTAGTTCATTGGAGATCTCGATGGCAGCCAATGTATTGATGAGTCAAAGCGGTGGCAATGTAAACCGCTTGAAATTGATCTTGCCAACAGGATTTGAAAACATCAAGGGTTTTGAGATTTCTTCCCAAGGATCAGGAGAATCAGAAGGTACGAAGCTACAAGAGGTCACAGACTACACCGTGAACCTGGAGGACCCTAAGAAGATCTTGGTTAGTCTTGAAAATGCTTATGTGACCGACGTCCTATTTACTTTTGGGTTCACAGTGACTCTTCCTGGAGTGTCCCGTGAAGTTGCTTTTGCTTTGTCTGTGGATAACACATTGGAGCCCAAGAAAGTTGATGCTACTGGAGGAGATGCTGTCTCCTTCTCAAGTAGTGATTCGATGATTTTCTTTGTGGATCAACCTGAGTTCAATGATGACGACTTGGTTAAGACCATGTTGACGAGTCTGACTGCTTCGGCCAATATCGAAGGTGACCGCTTAGAAGTGAACCACACAGGAGTGGTTTCATTAGAGCTGAATGCTGACTTTGGTGCGTCTGACGAAGGCTTTGACTACCTTGAAATCTTTTCCGCTGGTCTTAATGAGTTTCAGTCTTTTGAGGTTGAGAAGCTAGTGGGTGGAGTCAGTGAACTTCTTTTTGCAGAAGAGGGTGACTATACTTTGAGCGAAACCGAGACGGGAGTCATCTTAACTTTTAGTGAAACGGTGTCCTCCAATGCTACGTTTAATTTTAACTTTGTCGTGATGGCTGGAACGTTACCACAATCAGCTCAGGTGGGAGTGATTGCTTACAATTTTAGTCTTCCGTTCAGCAAACCTGCTCTCTTGGCTGAGGGTGGAACGCTGACGGTTGAGGTTGTTCCTGCTCAAGCATCACCTGAAGAGTTGAAAGAAAGACGTCCGAAGCCTGTAAGCTCTCTTCTTTTCGATGTGACACCCACGTCTGGAAACGTAGGAAGCTCGCAAATGCTAGAGATTTATGTCAATGCAACGGCATTACCTTCGGACAACCTTGGCACTGGAGCCAACGTAGAAACGATTCCAGCAAATAGTGGTTTTGACCAAGTTTTTGTTGATCTTCCAAAGAAATTTGGTGCACCGAGTGGTCTAGAGATCTACAGGTATGACAACGACACTTTCGCTGGTGAAGGAAATCTCTTACAAGAAAACTCAAGTTTTCTTTGGGACGCTGATAGTGAGAACAGGATCATCATCACTTTGCTGGCGAGTGCAAACTTGATGCCAGACGACACTGGAGTGCCACGTTATGCAAATTTCAAGGTTGTTCTAAATACAAAATTGTCAGGGCGTGCGGTCTATGGTTTAGGGGTGTCAGTCGACAACTCTATCCCTAGCAAGTCTAATAAAGTGTTTGGTGTGAAAGGGGAGTTCTCGGGAGATCAGTTCGCAAACGATCAAATCGTTGCAGTGCCTCGTGGAAGAAGTGCTGAAGAAGAACTCTTAGCTGTTGCTACAGCTGCTTTCGCAACAGTTGTTTATCCGCAAACGACAGGTGGAGAGAATGATCTGCCATTTCCTGGTCAAGAACCCTACGCTTACACGATTAGGGTTCAGGCCAACGCTGGAGATGCAACGGTCGGTTTCGATTCTTTGGATATCGGTTTGCCTTCTCGTTTCCGCAACGTATCGGTGACGTCGGTCACGAGAATTGCTGAGGATGATACGGAAACGAACGTGCCTCAGGGAACTCGAGGCTATGTGAGTGGCGTAGATGAAGCAGATTCTTTACTCAGTCTAGAATTCACAGAACTTCAGGCTCTAGAGAGCGGAAATACGACATTCAAATATATGGATATTGGCCTTGTTGCTAAAATGCCATTTATTGAAGCTACTTATCAGCATACCGTTGAGCTATCAAATTCTGCCGAAGAAATCAGTTTGACGGCAGTGCGATCTAAAATTAATCCGGAAGATTCTGGTGAGACGGGCAAGCTTGCTGTTGAAGTGGCTCCCTGGAGCACATCTAATAAGTATGGTTTCTTTGGGGGAGGATCAGGAAACATCCTTGCGAACTTCAAAGGGGCTGTTTTTGCTTGGGACGAAGAGGAAGATGCTTTCGCTTCAACAATTACTCAAACCACCACAGCGAGAAACATTTTAGTTCAAACAGAACCTGAATTTTCGACTGAAAATGGAGATGGTTTTGATTATATGCAAATCGACTTGCCATATGGAGCTGGTGAGCCATCTAACGTGGTGGTCTTCTTTCAAGCTGCATCAGGTAATTATGTGTACCTCCAAGAGTTTTATGACTATCAGGTATTTTCGACTCCGGGAGACCTGACGATTGAATTCTCTGATGTTGTGAATGAAACTTATATGAGTAGTTCGACTGAAGGTGTCTTTACCAAAATTGGAGAGACTGAAGTGGCTGAAAAACTCTTGGTTAGTTTTGAAATGGAGATGCCTAATCGTTTAGGAAGTCAGTTCTTTGATGTTTTTGTCTTGAACACCGACGTGAATAATGTGGTATCAGACCCTTTCTTCATCGACCCTTTGGTGGGGGAAGATCGTGATGGCGTTCAGCTTCTGGGCGCTGTGAGCACGGTCACTCGAAATGAGGCTCTAGATGGAACTCGATTTCTAACACTGACTGTCGAGGCGGCAGCCTCAGCTGTGGCTGTGGTTGAAAGCGTTGTTTCTGAAATCGTAGCGATCGGTCAAGAATTCATTCCTCCTGCTGCTTCAAGGCAAATGAGGCTAGATGTCTCCGTTGAAAACGGATCTGGAAATAGTTTCAATTTTATTGAAATTCAACTCCCCGAAGGCTTCAGCACAGTGGCATCATTAGTCTTGAACGAGGGAGGTGAAACTCTGACTGAGTTCATTGATTACACCTTGGATATGGAGCACCCAAGGGGTGTTGGAATTAGCTTGAGTTCAGACCGAGCTTCTTCGACAGCTTTTGATATGACCTTTACGATTCAAACTCCGGTGGCTCCTCCTCAAGTTGAAGTGACTTACACTTTTGGAGTGGTGGTTTCAGATCAGAAAAGTGGGCTACTGACAACGGTACCTGTTTTTGCTATAGCTGGTGATGCGTCTGCCTTGAATAGTGGTAGTTTGAAATCTGTAGGTGCGCTGGGTGTTGTTCTGAAAGATGGAGCTGTGATATCAGGAACCCTCGTGCTGGGAGAGCTGCCTTTGGGAACTGTAACAGGTACTCTAACGCTCGAAAAGACGGATTTGAGTTCTACATACATGGAGTCCTTCACGCTGACTCCTTCTGAAGGAAGCTATCGATTTGTCATCAGTCAAACGTCAAATTCTGCTTCGGCTACCTTTGGCGTAGAGAATGGTTCCTATAACTTCAAGGTGAGTTTGCCTCAATACTCGAACTACGTGTCATCCTCTCCGATTGTTATTAGTGGTGGAACCTCTGCAGAGGGTTTGGTGATTGATCTTGTTCCTGAAGATGTTCAGGGGACTCTTTCTCTCTCATCTGTGGGCGTGTCTCCAGGCGGAAGCGCTTCGGTCAACTTGAATCTGGAATTTTTGGTCAGCGATGGAGTGAGTGCATCTGCTTACGAATTCGAATTTGTTGCAGATGGCGAGGTGACGGGTGATTTCTCTGAAATTTTAGTTTCTTCGGTTTCAATGGGAGGAGTTGCAGTAGATTTGAGTCGGGTTTCTGATGCAAATGGGCTTTACACCGTTAATCTGAGCGGCCTGGCTTTAACTAGTCCGTTACAAGTGAGCTTGGAAGTTACAGCGCAAGCCACTCAAACAGGTTTTTACTCTGTGAACAACACATTGGTGACGAGTGCAGGTAACTTCTTAGGAAGTAACGCTTCAGTCATCGGTTCAGCCCCTCAGTTCAATGTTGGCGAAGCAATTAGGATCTTGTTGGGAGAGCTACCAAGAGGACTATTGGATGGCCAATATTCATTTGCGCTTAACAATGAGGCCTATCTCTTTGTGGATGAGTCTCAAGTGAGTCGTGGAGACCTTGTCTTTACGTGGACAATTTCATCTCAAATTTCTTCAACCTTGGAAGGGACAACAGGTGGTGTTCTTCAGGGAACGTTTGACCTAGCAAGTGAAGACGGTTTTTCAGTTAGCGTCACGGTTTCAGGTGGAGGCGCTTCTGCGACAAAAGAATTCGCCCTCCCCGTCTTTAGAGAACCTCTCTATCTGTCATCGATAACACCTGCAGTGCTTCCAACTTCTGGCGGCGAGTTTGTTATTAAAGGAACCGGTTTTACTGCATCGTCCACTGTCTATGTGGGGTCAACAGTGATCTCTGGAGTGATACGAAACGATCAAACGGAACTGCTTGTGAGCTTGCCTGCTATCGAAGTTGGAACTTATGGCGTCACCGTTGAAGATGGCAGTGACTTTGCTGGCCTACCTAACCCATTGAATAGTTCAAGTTTATTAGTTGCTGCGTCGGAGGTGATCTCAGAAGTTGTTGAGCCATCTGTGGCAGGAGAAACAGCTTCGATTAGAGATTACGACATTGTTGGTCTGAAAGGGTTTTATCAGGGTAGTGTGCGTGAAATTCTTGAGGGAGCCTACGGAACTTATGACCCAACGGCCTGGAGAGTTTTTGGATACGATCAAGGCTATTTTGAACTCGATGCTTTTGCCATTGGAAGTGATGGTGCGAAATTGCGTCCTGGTTCTGCTTTCTGGAAGATTTCTAGGGTCGGCGGTTCTGTTTCGATGAATGCTGTGCCTTCAGGGAATATTCCTTCGTACACTGTTGAGGTTGCGGCGGGCAGTTGGGCGCTGATTTCAAACGTTTACGATCAAGCTGTTGAGTGGACCTCAGTAACGATTTTGGCCGGCACGACGGATGTACCGGTGATTCGCACTGTTTCTGCAGATAGACTTGCTGTAGATCCAATCCTGAATGCTAACCTCTATGCGATGAACAAAGAAGCGGAAGATCTGTCTCGCCCTTATCAGGCTGCGGATGCACTAGAGCCTGGAACTGGATATTGGGTTCAAAATAAGAGTTCTTCTTCAATCTTGCTCAAGATCGCCAATCCAGGTAGTGGCTTAAATAAAGTAAGAGGAAAAGCAGGGGAGCCTTACTTTAAGGCTGGTGAGGACGTACCTCCTGAGGCTCCAGTTTCATTCTCCAAATCTGGAGCAACATCATCGGCCGCAGGTGGTGGCGGTGGTTGCCTTCTTAGATAATCGGAAGCTAAATTAATGTTATGGGCGGGAGCTAAGTGCTCTCGCCCATTTTTTTTGTGTGACAGGGCATGGCGCGAAGCGATATGGCTGGCGCACGAGCGTGAGTTGTGTCGATTTGCTATAGGAAGCGATCGCTAACGGGGAAGAGATTTGGGGGGTGAAAGTCGCCTATGTCTTTGATGACAGGAGCCGTTAGCCGAACAGCAAGGGTGTCTCCCTTGCGTTGAATCTGAAGGGAGCTGTAAGCAAACTTCCGGCCCAAGGAACACGACCTACACCTGAGGCGTCTGGACGTTGGGAATGTATTAGCTGATGGGTCTAACTGAAGGCTTTGGGCTAGTCAGAGCAAGAGGAGTTATCGGGATGAAGGTTTTGTAGAGTCGATCTCTGTAGAGATGGGTTTTTCTTCTTTTGGGAAATGAAAAAATAGTTTGCCAAGAACGTTTAGGCTTTCGAAAGAATAAGGGCCTTGAGTGAGGGAATCATCGAGAGAAAGGGTTTGATCGCGATGAACAAGAAAAAGGTGCTCAACTGGGACCTGAGGATAAGTTCTTTCGACATCATCAGGAACTCCTTTGAGACTTAGGTTGATATTTCGACTAGAAAGTGAATTGCCCTTGAGCTTGAAAGTGTCGTGAGCTGTACCTGCGACCCATGCAAGGCGAAGGGGTCCTTCTTTTGTAGAGAAAAGGATAATATCACCGGGGAGATAATCATGTAAGCTAGGCCTTTGATAGAGATAAAGGCTTGTCCCTGCGGAAACAAGGGGCTCCATCTCAAGGCGCTCTTGGGATAACTCAAATTTTGAGAAAGGTTTGAGAGCCCAAAAAAGGTATAAAGCTATCAAGAGAAGGAATCCCCATTTCAACTTGGGGGGGATGCGAAATTCGATATTAGCAGGAAGTTTTTTTTTCATGGACGCTCCAAAGGCCGCCATAGAATGCGGCAAACACTCCTAAGCCCATAAACCCTTGCGCAAGACCATGTTTCAGGCCATTATTTTGGCCTTGCTCCCCCTCAGTTTTTTGGTGGCTGAGGTGAAAATCCCAGACGTTAAGAGCATTCTCTCAGAAGGGAAGGCCCCTTGGGAGCTGCTTCTGGACAAGGGGGATGCTGAATCTTTGGAAAAAGCCAAGGCTTTGATTCTCTCGTTGAAGGGTGAAGACGTGCTCGAAGGTTTGATCGCCATGATGCAAAAGGGCCTTGGGACGGTAGATGAAGATGTCCTGTCTAGAGTTGAGAAGGCCTCTCCTCTAAATCAAATGAAAATTGCTCACTACGCGAGAATTTCCAAGAGCGCTAAATATATACCAGTTCTTTTGGATTGGGCAGAAAAGTCTAAAGACACGATGGTTCGAGAATTAGCCATACGCACCTTGGGCGATTGTGGCGGAGCAGAAGTGATTGCTCGCCTTGAAGCTATGATTAAAAAGGGTGGATTGGACCCATTTGTTGAGTCAGCCACGAAGGCTTCTCTTGAAAAACTCAAGAAGACCGATTCATGAATGTGATCAAAGAGGGACTGAGTCATTTTGGGCGGGCCTATTGGGGCCTTCCTGACCATAAGACGAAGACAGAGCAATCTTTTGACCGAAGTGAGCTCTACTTCAGGTGGGGTAATGAATCAGGTGAAACGGATGATTTTATTCAAGCTCTTCATGGTTTAGAGGATTTGGACCCTGATGAACTGACGTTCAAGGATAATCTTCATCGGCATGAAAGAATTCTTAATTGTATTGTCGAAATTCTACGCTTAAAACTTCGTGATATTGCCGAAGTTTTTGAGTTTCTGTGTGATCATCGTGCTAAAATTGAACTCCGAAGTTTGGACTTCAAGCAGCAATTATTTGACTGTATCACCACCTTTATTGACGAGGAAGAGACGTTTTTTTCCCAAGGGGAGAGAATTAAGACAAGTCTGGCAGATCTTGATTTAGAAGAGACTTTTAAGTCTCAGCGAAAGGAAATGCTAGAAAGGTACGATCGCCAAAGTGAGGAGATCGTGGAAGGGTTGAAGGCTTTTTATGCCAGGGTTAAGGAGTATGCCAACAAGGGGTGACCTTGTGGTGAGAGAGTTGATGAGTGGAAACGTTGGATTAAGGTTGAACCATTTGGAAAATCCTATTTATATGTCTAGGGCAAAAAAGGTTCTGGGCGTATGCCTACTGTTATTAGTGGCATCTACGTCTCTTCTGGCAGCCAAATTGGATGTCGAGGCAAGGGATTTAAATGGCCAGGACGTTCGTCTCTACGGTGGCCTAGTTCAAAGTGGGGTCCTTGTTAATAAATCGACAGGGAATGCTCGTTCAGCCGGTATCGAGGAAGGAGATGTCATTGTGGCGATCAATGGACATCAAGTCCATGGTATATTTGACATGGAGGAGATTCTTGGCTCAATTAGGGGCTTGAGGTTTCAAGTCAACGTGAAGCGAGTTCTCCGCCAAGGACTTCTAAGTTTGGAGAATCATGAGTTCAAGATCGAGAGTGCGGTTGACCTTCAGATTCAAAAAGCTCATAGCATCGAACTTGGGGCTGAAGCCACAGTTGTGAGTGGACGTTTTCGAGGAAAAAGCCTTCTGCTTTGGCATGCAAATCGAGTTTTAGTTTATGATCGAAAACATGACCGAGAGCAGATGACCAGTTTGTTGAAAGTCTACAGCATCTCTGAGCACAAAACGTATCGTTATCCAGTTCCTGGTAAAGTGATGGAGTCGGGCTTTCTAACTGACGATGGATTGATTTATTATTTATCAAATAATGAGAAATCGGCGACTCTAGGCATTGTCGATATCGACACTGGGGAAGTTAGGGCGGATTGGTTTTTTGAGTTGCCAGCCTTAAAAGAGTACGCTTGGGACATCAAACTCAAAGACGTGAATGGAGATGAAATTCCAGAACTGTTTTATTCATTTAATAACACTCTGACCTGTCTAGATGGTATCACCGGAAACACAGTTTGGTATCGTTCAGACTTGAAAACATTTCTGATGGACGAGCGGAAGATGGAGGAGCTGGATTATTCAGACATCGCTGTTGATGATTTTAGCCAAGATGGAGTTCAGGAGGTTGTGGTAGGCCCTCTTCTTCTGAATGCTGCGACAGGAGAAAAAGTTGGCTACCTTAGTTTTGACCCAATCCGGCATCAAAATGGCATCCTTCAGTGTCGTCAAATCATTGGAGACCCCATCCCTGATATCATCACGAGCAATGGTCTCTATGATGGGAACTCTGGAGAAAGAGTGTGGCAGCCTTTAAGGTCACGAAACTTCTTTTTGGCAGATCTCAATGGAGATTTTGTGCCTGAGATCGTTTATCTTTTAAGTGATGAAAAGTTACACGTGCACGACGTCGAGAGTCACAAAGAATTGTACAGCATGCCACTGGAAGGGTTTCGGGATTTAGAACTGGCTGATTTCAATGGTGATGGATTTTCTGATATTCTAGTTAGAGAAAACCGGGTTGCTCACCTTTATCAGACCAACATTCCCGTTGACCATGCAGTTGTTGAAAATGATCGTGGAATTGGATATGCCGCATCACTATTGGATTTTGGTTTAAAAAAAGACAAATTCTTTGTGTTTGCTAGGGAGTTGTACCAAAAACAAAAATATTCAGAGTCAGTTCCTTTGTTTTTAAGGGCTCTGAGCGATACGGATGATCAGAAGCAGAAAGAGCGTTATGTTAGTATCATTCGCTATCTTTCTTCTGCTTTTATGCAAACCGGAAATGTGGAAGGCGCCCTGGGCTTATTGAAACAAAAGCAAGGAAACCTGGCCAGAGAAGTGTTGAAGGACTTCTCTTCCGAGATTGTTGCTTATTTGTTGGATAGAAATGAAACCTGGCAGGCAATCCATTTCTTGGAAATGAGCAACGACGACGACCCCCTTTTGTTGGCTCGTTGTTATCTAGCAGTGGGTCGACCTGAAGTGACGGTCAAATTACTCAACGAATTGGAAAATAAGCCAACCGAAGCTCAGTTGTTATTGGGTAGAGCATATGTCTTGATGAACCAACCCATTGCTGGGAGAGTGGCTTTTAAAAGTTTCTTGAAATATTTCCCCACCTCTGCAGAGGGATGGCGCGAATTGGGGCTACTTGAAGCTTCTGAACAAGGTTGGGAAGACGCAGAGGAAGCGCTTAGGATATGCCTTGACCTAGATCCTATCCAAGGTCATCTTGCCTTATCGTCTTTTTATCTCATCGATTCTCCGAAGCTTTCATTGGAGGAGTCGTTGGGGCAAGCTAGATCGGCGCACCGGTTGGAAGCTTCCAGTCGAACTAGACTTCAGTTAGCTGAATCGTTGGTTGAAAATCACCAGTATCGAGAAGCGAGTCGCCTGTTGGGCAAGGTGAAGGACCCTGGGCTCGAGTTCAACAGATTTGAGAAGTTAACGCAGCGATGCATGTATCAGATTCAGGCTGAAGACAAGTATGAAGAAGCTGAGAAACTTCTGCTGTCTCCTGTATTTAAGAAACGAAATTTCCTATCGGCTAAAGATCTTTTAAATGAGATCATCGATCGTTATCCCAAAAGTTTGATGGTCCCCATGGCTCATTTTCGATTGGGTGAAATTTTCTTAGATCCTGAACATAGGGATGAATCCAAAGCTGTCTTTCACTTTGCTAGAGTGGCGGAGTCAGGTCATTTCCTGACGGACAAAGCTCGTAGTCGTTTGAGATTGCTTGAGAGCAATCGCACGATCGAAGATATGGGAAGGGAGGTCTTGCAAATCGAGACGGAATCTCTCATGGAAGATGATCGTCGACGTGATGAGCTAGAGGCCCCTGCGAAGCCGGTTAAGGTAAAAGCACCTGAGTTCAAGCCTCGAGCTCCAAAGGCTTTTGAGAAAAGAATGGAATCGTTGGATCAGCCTAAAGAAGAAGTGAAGAAGGGGCCTAAGGCTGAAGAAGCACCTTTCTCTGAAGGTGGGTCTCGCAGAGGATCTTCTGATGAAAAAGAAGATAGCACTTTTATTCCTGGTCTTCGTTTAGAGGGTGTTGAGGAACGACCGGCACCTTGATCGGGAAATAGAGGAGTTGATTTGGGACTCCTGATTCTTTATGTAATCACTGGAGCTATTCTGGTGGTTTGGGAAAAAAGGAATTTTGCCTCTAAAGGCTTATCCATTCTGATTCCCCTAAGATTTGCCGTTTTGTTTCACGCTATTTATCTAGCGAGTGAGTGGCTTGGAATGGGGCCACTTACAAGTCCCCACATTCTTCAGGCAATGGCTCTTTCTTTGGGTTTAATGTATTTGATTTCTCTCAGGAGAAGAAACTCTCAAGGGATGCTGTTGGTCATATTTCCACTCTTGCTAGTGATATTGGTTGGAAGCCAAATGGTGCCCGAAGGAGGGGTGTTGAGAGATGAAGTTGCTCTACATGCACGATCCATTTTCCTTCACATCATGCTGGCTCTACTGGGCTACGCTAGCTTTTTCATGGTGACGTTGTGCTCTTTTTTATATATTCTGCAGAGCCGAGTGCTGAAGGTGAACAGCCACCCTCTATGGTTGTCGAGGATTCCTAGTCTTCTGGAGTTAACGGAAATAAAATGGCGAGCCTTAACTTTTGGTTTGGTCTTTTTTTCCCTTGCCATTGGTTTGGGAAAGCTATCCCCATACCTTTGGGACGTGCCGCATCACTGGGGGGCTAAAGAAATTCTTAGCGTGATGACTTGGTCATTGTATTTAGTTCTTTTCTGTGCTAAGAAATATTTCCGTCAGCGTAAAGAAGTTTTTGCCTATGTGTCTTTGGTGGGCTGTGTTCTTTTGCTTTTGACCTTATTGGTTTTGAACTTGAGTCCTTTTTCAATGGGAGAAATAGGGATTTGAGTCAGCTCCTTAACTGGGGAGTTCATCACAAAACTGCTTCCGTAGAATTTAGAGAAAAGCTCAGTTTTTCTGAGGAGGATGTTTCTAAATTTTATCCTGTGCTTAAAGAAAGGGGGCTTTCAGAAGCCTACGTGCTGAGTACCTGTAATCGCACCGAAGTTTATGCTGTTGCCGAGGATATTTCCGGAACTGGAATTGGAGAATTGGTCTCTGAGTTCAAAGGGATAACTACAAAGGAGTTGGAGAAAGCTTCATTTCTTCATGAAGGAAGCGATGCGGTTCGTCACCTTTTTGAGGTGACGTCTTCTCTGGACTCGATGGTCATTGGGGAACCAGAAATCGTGCATCAGGTGAAGGTGGCTTTTGAGGGGGCTAAGGCACGACAGGCACCAGGTAAAATATTGAAGCAGTTGATTCAAAAGGGGCTACAGGTGGCCAAAAAGGTGCGTACCGAGACAGACTTAGCTTCTCGACCCACTTCTGTTGGTGCCGTTGCTGCAAACTTGGCCGTAAAAATATTTGGGGAGCAAGGAGCTAGAGAGATTTTGACTCTAGGCGCTGGAGAAATGGCGGAAGTCTGTTTGAGAAATCTTTCTGGGCAGGTACCAGGAGCAAAGGTGGTCGTTTGCAATAGGAGCCTAGACCGAGCAAAAAACTTAGCTGAACAATTTGGTGGGGAATGGGGTGGACTTGAAGATTTGAGTGAAAAATTGGTAGAGTCTGATATTGTTGTTTGCAGTTTAGGGGTTCAGGACTATTTCCTTACAAAAGAGCAACTCAAAACAGCGATGTTGAGGCGAGAAGGAAGGCCACTTTTTATCATTGACCTAGGAGTGCCAAGGAATGTCTCTCCAGATGTTAGGAACTTGGAAGATATCTTTCTTTATGACATGGACCATCTCCAGGTATTTGCAAATGAGAATCTTGAACGGCGGAAGGAGATCATTGAGGACTGTCGCCCATTCATTGAAGAAGGTGTTATAGACTTTCTGCAATGGAAGGAGAGCTTGGGCAATCAGAACCTGATTGGAGAAGTGATGATTCGAAATCGATCTCTCATGGAAGAGGAGATTGGGAAATCTAGGAAAAAGTTATCTCACCTCAATGATGAGGATTGGAAGGAAGTGGAGTACCTGCTTGAAAGAACTTTAAAAAAAGTTCTTCACCATCCCATTCATACTTTGAGAAACCCTGAGCAAACCGAAGGAAATAAATTTAATTGGAGAGCCTTCTTTTTTGGTCGTTGATTTAAGAAGGAGGCTAGAGCGACTCCAGCTCTTTCAGCAAAGTCTTCCTCAGGGCCATCTCTGTTTGATCAATCGGAACACAGAAGACCTATTTTCTAGTTATAGCGACCGAGAGAACGATCTTTTTGAGTGGATTGGATTTAAGGGGAGTTCAGGTCAGTTATGCATTGAGAGGCAACGGGTACGTTTTTATGTTGATGGTCGATATCTTCAAACAGCGAATAAGCAGTATGAAGGGACAGCAGTAGAAGTTGTAGAGCCTTCGGGCAGGGAAGCTTTCCTTGATGATTTAAGAACTTGGGGACTCGAGAACGAACATTATGCAGTTATTGAGTTAGATGGGCGAAAATGGCCTGCTCAAATTATAGAAAAATGGAAGACAGCTTTAGGCGGAAAGGTAAAGTGGAAAGACCGACGTTGGCTGGATGAGGAGGCAAAGCCTCTTCACCGCTCTGATCTAGATTTGCTGGAGTTTGATGAAAAGCCATCATCTCGTTTGAAGAGAATACAGTCGAATATGGATGAAGGAGAACTCCACGTACTTCTTTGCTCAGATGATGTGGCTTGGCTATTTCAAGCACGGAGTAATGATTATGACTACCGACGGTCCGTGTCTGGAGTTATTCTTCTTGGAAAACAATATGCGGCTCTTTTTCGTGATATGAAACAAGAAGAAGTGATGCGCCTTAGCAAAGAAAGAAAGGGATGGCGAGTGATTGGAAACCGAGGGTTATGGAAAGAGGCTGTCGATGCTGTCTTAAAAAAGAATAAAGAGGTCAAAGTTGTCCTTCCATTTCATCAGAGGCCAGGAGCCATGTCATGGAGTGATTTTAGGAGACTCAGAGAGGACGATCAAAGTTATCCCTTGGTATTGAATGACAGGACTTTGGTGGAGAGAGGTCGCTTAAATAAGAACCCAGCAGAGATTAAGTCTCTGTCAGACAAAACATCCAATCTGGCGATGATCATGAGGGAAAGTATTGAGCATTGTCAGAGGTCTTTGGATAGGGGCGAAAGATTGTCTGAGATAGATTTGTGCTGCTGGATAGAAACTCGGGCCAAAGAAGCCCATCGGGCTATTCGACTTAGCTTTCCCTTGATTGTTTCTTCTGGTAACCACACCTCATTGCCTCACCACCATCCTACAGAGAAAGTCATCGAAAAGGGGGATTTGGTGATGCTCGATTTAGGTTTTTATTTTGGAGATGGTGGCTACGCGACGGACGCGACTCGTTGTTTTTTAGCTGGAGCAGACAGTGAGGCCACTACGAGAATGAAGGACGTGTTTTCCTTAGTTTTGAGAGGGTTCTTGAGGCAATGGGGGGCATCTTTTTTTGAGGGAGAAATGAAAGCAAGAGAGCTAGATGCTTTGGCTAGGGATCTTTTAAACCGAGAGGCTCCCGAAGGTTATGCTTTCATTCATGGGACGGGTCATGGTCTTGGGATTTCAGACCATGAATTGGGTTTGACCATTGGCCCTTCTAGTGGAATCACCCTACGAGAAAATTATGTTTACAGTCTGGAACCTGGATTGTATCAAGAGAGGCCAACTGTTGATCAAAAGGATAACTTTGGAGTAAGGTTTGAAGACGTTGTGGTTGTTGAGAAAAGGGGTGAGTCTCTGAGGCACCGGAGTCTTTGTCCCATGGATTTTGACACTCGCTTGCTCGATCTATCCCAGTTGGACCATTCGGACCTAGCCTATTTGGAAGACTATCGATCCCAATTACTTTGAAGGTAGCCCTATTACAGAGTAGCTCCGGTGATGATTATCAGGCCAATCTGCGTTGGTTGGAAGGCGCTCTAGATGAAGTGATGGGAGCGGATCTAGTGGTGCTTCCTGAAATGTGGCCTTTTTTGGTTCCTGACGCAAGGGGTCATGAGCGGAGGCCTTTTGCAGATCGACATGGAAAGGACTTATTGAATAAGATGTCTGAGCTTTCAAGGGAAAAAGGTATGTGCCTTCTTTCTGGGAGTTTCTTTTTGCCGGGCCTGTCCGAGAACAAAGTGACGAATAGTTCGATGGCTCATCTGAATGGAAATGAAATTGGCCGATATGACAAGAATCACCTTTTCGACAATCAACTCGAGGGTGGTTATGGTGAAAGTCAGACTGTAGAAGCCGGAGAAAAACCCGAGATATTTTCTTTTCATGACTGGACGATCGGGCAATCGATTTGTTACGACTTACGTTTTGCTTATCACTTTAGTTCTCTTCGTGAGATGGGCGCAGATTTAGTGGTCTGCCCTTCAGCTTTTACATGGAAGACAGGCAGAGATCACTGGGAGACGTTGGTTCGAGCTCGTGCCATTGAAAATCAAATTTATATGGTGGCAGTGAATCAATGTGGGAGAGGCGAGTCAGGAGTTCATTGCTGGGGGCATAGTATGTTGGTGGACCCTTGGGGTGAGATTGTCTTGGACCTTGGAGAAAAGGTAGGGGTCGGAATGGCGGAAGTGGATCGAGAGAAAGTGATAGGCTGCCGTGAAAAAATGCCTGTTTGGAGCCACCGTAAGAGTGTGACTGGGAGATGACGGAGGTTATTAAGTTAGCGAGTGCATCCCCAGAGCGGCTTGCAATTCTTGAAGATCTAGGGTACGCTGTTGATGTGTGCCCTGTAGATTTGGATGAGACACCTATGGAAGATGAGAGTGCCTCGCAATTGGTTCTGCGTTTAGCCAGAGAAAAGATGAGAGCCTCTCATGGAATAGCAGGATGGACGATCGCTGCTGATACTGTGGTGGAAGTCTCTGGAGAGGTGAAAGGTAAGCCAAAGAACGAGGATGAAGCTAGAGCAACTCTGTTGTCATTACAGCAAGCAGAGATCACGGTTTGGACGGCGACAGCCATGACGTCTCCAGAAGGTGAGGAGATGCTGGATGTGTCTTCAGCTGAGCTGACTGCCAAGATTTGGTCAATGGATGAGGTCGAGCAATACCTAAGGAGCCAATTGTGGAAGGGTAGAGCTGGTAGCTTTTCAATTTTCCATGACCCCACACCCGTGATACTGAAGAAAGGTCGGCTGGATGTGGTTAGAGGGTTGAATGGGCAAGCGGTGCTAAAAGCGATCGGAGAAGTTGGATGAGTCGAGACCTGAAAATCTTAATGGTGATTCTGGTTGGGATTGTATTGGCGATCTCAGTCATCCTTTGGTTGGCTAGACCCCACCAAGGTGTGGGGACTTATTGGGTCGAAAAGCAAAATGGCGATGGCCCCTATCAACTCAAGACCGGCTCAAGAAGTGAGGAAGAGAGAAGAAAAAATCTAGAAAATGTGATTCGTCTAGATGGAGAATTTGATGTTCAGGAAAACCCCTCTCAGACACCGGTTCATTTCTCGACAGGGCCAGGAGTTCAAGGTGGTGCAGAAAAGAGTGCCGACCGAATTCCTGAAGTGAATTATTGATGGGAAAGAAACTAAATGAGCTCTGGCCCCTTGATCGAAGGGGAACCCACACCTTGTTGGCGATCTCGGCGGTGGTGGTGGGTTTTACTTTTGTTGTTTCATTAAAGGCGATATTTACTCCTTTTTTTATAGCTCTTCTTTTTTCTTATATTCTAAATCCTCTTGTTAATGCTGGTGAGAAAGTTCGTATTCCCCGCTGGATGACGACTTTCTTGATTTTTGTCGTAAGCCTTCTGATGATGGCTTTTTTGGTATTAGTGATTTTGCCATCCTTTGCTCAAGAGTTTCGCCGCCTGACAGGGGATGGGGAATTAGTGAAAGAACTCCCCCATCGTATTTCAGTGGACATGAAAGCTTTTTTGAATGAAAAACTTCCATCAAATCTGTTGGCAATCCTTAGGGAGATTTTGGCTGACTGGCAGAGGGGGATGGAATCATCTTCGGATTGGTTGCGAGAGAACCTCCTGAGTAGTGCAAGAGGTTTATTGGTGCAGGTGGGGGTCTGGAGTGTCTTGCTCTTTGACCTAATCCTGATTCCATTTTACATGTTTTTTTTACTGACTTCTCTCAATCGTATGTGGTCTTCGCTGGAGGAGCGTTTGATTCCCTACGACTACCGAGAGCAATTCCTTAGAATTCTCAAAAAAGTTCATCGTTCCCTTTCGGCATTTTTTCGTGGTCGATTGTTGATCTGTTTGATGATTGGGACGATGGCATGGGTCGGGCTTCTCTTTTTGGGAGTACCCTTTGCCTTCTTTTTTGGTTTCGCCATTGGGTTTTCTACCATTGTTCCCTTATTAGGCTTAGTCTTTTTGTTGCCGGCCATGTTTTTTTATGGCCTTGCTGGGGCTGGGTGGGAACAGCACTTGATCTTGATTGTTTTTTACATGGTGCTTCAAGGGCTGGAGATGCTCATTTTGACCCCTTTCATTTTGGGAAAAGAGGTTGAGCTCCATCCTATGGTGTTGGTTTTATCGATCTTGACCAGTGGTTACCTTTTTGGGGGGATCGGTGTTGTTTTGGCGGTTCCGATTGCATCGACAGCCAAGATTCTTCTTGAGGAATTCATCTTTCCCAGCTTCGTTGAACTGTCCCGTAAGGGGCCAAACTCCTCGGGCGTGATTAAAAAGAAAAACGATTCTTCGGAGACCTCATGAGGTATTGGACTTTAATTATTTGTTGCTTATTGGCTTTTTCATCTGTGCTTCTGGCTGGACCTAGAGCCGAAGCAGACTTTTGGTCCTCTGAAAAAGGACAAGAGGGAAAAAGGACAGGTTTGGCACCCTTCCCAGGGACCTCATATGTTGAAGGGGGGCCAATGCTTTACGGAAATTATGGCGGATCCCGAGATAACGAATGGACCGGAGGTTTTCGTATCGAAGGGGTTTATCGCGACGCTTATGAATACCTTCATTTTCGCCTTGGAGGCTTTGTTGGAGTTAATGGTATTGCCGAAGGTTTGGGTTTGGCCCAAGTGGTGTTGATCAAAGGGTTGAAGGCATCCGTTGGAGGAAGTTACACCGAGCGATTGGAATTTTCTTTTCGGGCTGGCTTGTCGGTTGAAGACCAAGCTGACCCTCGCAGAAGAGGGGGGATCTACTTGTTAGGTAGTGATGGCGGAGGAATAGAGCTCAGCTGGCCTTTAGATAATAGTTGGTCGGTTTGGAGTGACTTTGGTCAAGAAGAAGATAACAACGACAAATACAACCGCTTTCAACTTGGGGGCATGTACCGGTTTTAAAATGAAGTTATTCATATTCTCCTTTACCCTTGGGTTAGCAGTTAGTGGTCTTTTCTTTGTCCGGTTATCTCATGTCGAACAGGTGCCCGAGGCAATCCAAGCCCTGACAATCCAGGGGGTGGATGGTTATCGATCTATGTTGGTTTGGTGTAGGGATGACTTATTGAAGGGCCTTTGGATGCCTAGTGGGGTCGAGGTGCGCGCTCTTGTAGCTGGTATGACTTTTTTTGTGATTATTTGGTGGGTCTTAGCCTTTTTTAGAGGGCTTCCCGGCTTTTTCCGAGACCTGGGGGCATTTTTCCCTATAAGCCGATAAAAAAATAAATTGATTCTTCTATTGGGACCCGCTTGAAATATTTCACATTTCACGATAATAATCTAAAATGATTATATCGGAGTTGCCCATGCCTTGGTTGAGTTTCGTGGGAGCTATTTCAATGGCTCTAATTTACACATCTATCATGCCCCAGTGGATCACATCAATTTTATTGAAGTGGGTGATGGAATGAAGCGCCTTTATGTCATCCACTCAATGGCTTTTGTGCCAAAAGGCTTAGAGGAGTTGTCGCCTTATCCACTGAAGGGGTACGTTTCAGCTGAGTGTCCATATGAAGCTTTGTTTATGTTTGAGATTCACATGACAAACATGATGAATGTTGAGTCGTATTTGGACCCAATGATTGAATTATTAGACCATGAAAATTTCGACCCTGAAACTCATGCCGTGGGAGATGTTAGAGATGCCATGCTCCTCAACTTGGTCGTGGTGAAGATTGATTCATGTGTTGAAGAAAAAAGAGAACTGGCCTGCGCCTGATCGTCAGGTGGACCTTTTCATCTAGATCAGAAACTAGCCCGTTTAGAAATAACTTAGACCGATCTGGTATTCCCCTCGATGAAGGAATTGCTCCCATACTTCAAACTGCTGAAGCCGGTCAGGCTTCAGTTTGTGGGAGCAATATTGTGTGCTTTGATTTATGGAGCATCGAGTGGCTTTGGTTTGCCATTCATGACCCACAAAATCTTTCCATTAATATTTTCCCATGACAATTCAAAATTTGAGTTGTATACGCAGCTCAAGAATGGCGAGTACTTCCCATTAGAAGGGTTTGCGGAAGCTAAAGCTCCAACTCTATATGAGAAGAAGGAAGATGGATCTTTTGGCGTAGTCGTCAAAAAATTAAGAATGAACAGCCAGGGGTTTTATGATGATGAGGAGGGGGAAAGGCTAACAGAAAAAATTTTTTACGTGAAATCGAATGAATCAATGGTTGAGGTCGGAGGAGGGCTATTTAAAAAAAATGAATCAACGAAAGCTTATTTATCATTGGAAAAGGAAGAAACTCCGCGAGAACCATGGGTTTTGATAGGGGCTGTGATGATGTTGCCAGTCGTGTTTCTCATTCGTGGAGCAAGTAGTTTTTTTAATATCTATCTAATAAGTTATTGTGGAATGCATGTATTGGAGCAAATTCGATTGAGAGTATTTGAGAAGTATCAATCCATATCGATAGGGTTCTTTCACAGTCATAAATCTGGGGATTTATTCAATCGTCTGATGGGAGATGCGACTTCTTTACAGAATAGTATTTCAAATATTGCGAACGATATTATCAAACAGCCCATCACCTTATTTGGAAGTATTGGTTATCTTGTGTATCAATCAATCAATCAAAAGGAATCGGTCTTTATTCTGTTATGTTTTGCCGTGATAGGTGTTTGTGTCGTGCCAATTAGGTTCATCGGGCAACAACTCTTAAAAAGGGTTTTCTTGATGCAAGAGCAGATGGGAAAAATGGCATCTGTTGCCAACGAGAACTTGGGGGCATATCGAGAAGTTCGAGCATTTAATCTAGAAGAGCGGGAAGTGAGACGATTCCGAAATGCGGTAAAAATATTTTTCGAACTGCAGCTCAAAGTTGTTAGATATGGAAGCGGGTTGAATCCCATGGTGGAAGTCGTGACAGCGATTGGGTTGTCTACTGCGATCTATTATGGTTCTCAAAAGGGCATCACATTAAACGAAATACTGCCTTTGATGATGGCCCTTTATATGTCCTACGATCCTATTAAAAAAATGGGAAATATGAACAGCCAAGCAAAAACTGGCTTGGCTGCTCTCAGACGTCTGGATTACGTTTTAAATCAAGAAGATCAAACTCCTGAGTCTAACGATCCTCAGCCATTTCCTGAAACGTTTAAAACAATTCAATTCAATGGAATTAACTTCTCATATGGTGAAGGAAATGTGCTGAAAGAGATTGACCTAGAGATTAAGGAGGGAGAAGTGGTCGCTCTTGTTGGCCCGTCTGGGGCTGGGAAAACGACTTTTGGAGCCTTGATGACAAGGTTTTATGACCCACAAGAAGGGGGAGTATTTTTAGATGATTTGGATATACGTGATTTGTCGAAGTTTGATTTGAGAGATCATGTGAGTATCGTATCTCAGGATACATTCTTATTTGATGATACCGTGGAGGGAAATATCCGTCTGGGGTATCAGAATGCTTCTATGGAAGAGATTGAGGGAGCGGCGACGAAAGCTAAAGCTCATGAATTTATCGAGGCACTTCCTGAGGGCTACAAAACTAAAATTGGAGAAAAGGGAACCCGGTTATCTGGCGGTCAAAAACAACGTTTGGCATTGGCTAGAGCATTTCTGAAAGATGCTCCCCTCTTAATTTTGGACGAAGCCACCTCAGCGCTGGACTCTGAAAGTGAATCTCACATTCAAAGTGCTTTAGAAACATTGGTTGTTGGGAAGACAGTATTTATCATCGCCCACCGTTTTAGCACCATCCAATTTGCAACAAGAATATTGGTCTTTGAAAATGGAGAGATAACGGGAGATGGAGATCATGAGGCCTTATTGGAGCACCACGATCTTTATAAAGACTTATATGAACGACAGGCAAAGAGTTGAGCTTAACCGTTTTTAATAAATAAGAGAATCTCATTTATTATCTATGAACATAATAAGATTTTTTGTAGTGCAGCCTATTGGCTGATATCCAACAAAAAAATTGGGTACTTATTTCCCATTCATTTAACATGGATGGAAGAGCCTCTAGCCAAACGATCACCGACAAGATTCCTTTTTTGAAAGAGATGGGAGTCAACCCTGTGGTGATCAGCGGAACATCAGGCTTCAAGGATCCAGTGCTTGAGCATTATCAGCTTTGGCCGTGGGCTCCATCTGGTTTAAGGTTCGACATGCGGCACTGGATCAAGATGAAAATAAAAAATCCTTTTTTGATGAAAGTGTTAAAAGGAGTATTTGCCGTACTGATACTTCCATTCTATCTGATTGAAAGAATTTTATTCCCTATGGAGAGTCATTGGTCTTGGTCATTTCCTGCTGCATTGAAGGCTATTAAAATGGTAAGAAGAAATGACGCTGAAGTCATCATGGCCGTAGGAAGTGCAAACTCAGCCTTCTTGGCAGGATATCTAGCTTCTTGGTGGACGGGGAAGCCATGGATTGCAGAAGTTCATGACCCGATGGTATTTGAAGGAATACCTGGATCTTGGTTGAAGACAAAATGGGCCACCTGGATGGAAACGTTGATATGTCGTAAGGCGAGCCATGCCTGGTGGTTTACTCAAAATGCTTTGGATCGAGCTAAGGAAAGAAATCCAGAGTTGGCAGATAAAGGATTTCTAGTCTTACCTGGAGCTGAAGAGCCAGATTATGGTGGATCAGATTATCAAAAAGGCAACACCTTGACCTTTAATCATTTTGGAGGTTTAGCTCCAAACCGAAACCTCTCGGTGTTTTTGAAGGCGATGGCACTTTGGGTAAAGAATCATCCAGAAAAGAAGAAATTGGTAAAGTGCCATGTATATGGAACGACATTAGATCATGTGTCCCAAGTTACAATGACAGAGCTGGGGTTAGATGATATAGTTCAGGTTCATGGCCGTTTGGAATATGATCCCAAGACGGGAAAGAGTGGTCGTCAGCAAGTTCTTGAAATCATGAGGTCATCTGGAGTCTTGATTTTGTTGCATGGCGAGGGTCGTTTTTGTGAGGAGTATGTTCCTTCAAAATTTTATGAATATCAATGGACATGTCGTCCCATTTTTGGATTTGTTCGAGACAACCATATGCTAGAGGAGTTAGTTTTAGAAATGGGTGGAAGCTCGGTTTATGCTGATGATGTTGAGTCAGCGATGAAGCAGATTGATAGGTATTTTGAGGAATGGGAGGAAAGTGGATTGCCAGATCGGAAGACTGTAAGAAGGTATTCTACTAAAGGAGCGGTGGATAAAATTTTAAAAGAAATTAAAAAGGTCTGAATGGAAGAGATCGTCATCGTTATCAAATCATTTTACAATGATATTAGTCGCGCGGCTCGGCTGATGAAAAGTATCGCAGAGTTCAATGTGGATGAAATACCAGTTCATTTAATTATCCCTGAAAAAGATAAAGATTCTTTTGTTGAAAGCTTGGGTACAGGTACTTATGAGTTGCATCTAGATGAAGAGATTCTAAAGAAAGTGATGGCATGCACCACTAGTACTATTGCTGACACTTCCGGAGGCGTGCTTCAACAAATCATCAAATCAGAGTTCTGGCGATTGGGACTAGCTGAAAATTATCTTATCATTGATTCAGATTCATACTTCATCAAAGACTTTAGTGTCTCAGACTTCATGTTTCGCAATGGAATTCCTTACACCATCATGAATGAAGGGGGGCACCAAAGAGAATGGGCTGCAAGAGCGGGTGACCGGAGATTTCTAAGGGATTATTGTGAAACTAGAGATCGAGGTAAAGAATTATTTAAGCGAACTGGACCATATTTTGATTTTGCACCGACACCGGTGATATTTTCATCTAAAGTCATGGAGGCATTGTTCGAGACAGTAGCTAAGCCGAAAGGGATTAGCTTTTTTGATCAAATTGTCCAGTTCCCCTGTGAGACTCAGTGGTATGGAGAGTTTCTGCTCAAGGATTTAACGATTCCAATCATTCCTAGAGAACCGTTGTTTAAAGTTTGGGGGTTTAAAAGCCAATGGGAAGAGGGACAGGTATTGGGAGAAACGGATGACGTTTTAAAGGAGAATTTTCTAGGAGTTGTAGACCAGTCCTATTGGAGTCGAGAATTGGATGCATTAAGCTTCAAGGAGAAGAGGGCCATTAAGTGGGAGAGAAGAATTAGGCGTTGGAAAAGGTGGCTATATAGAAGGACTTAAAAAGCCCTTCCTGAAATTCACTAGGGATTTGCTTATTGAAATTTTAAGGTTCTAAGAATAAAAGTAGAATCTTAGTAATCAAATGGAACATGACCGTTTTGCGAATAGTAAAAACTATTCTAATGACCAAGTTCCCTCAAGAATCGTCAAAGTATCATTTCCTAGAAGGTGTTATTGTTCGCTTGCGTTATCCGGAGACATCTTTGGAAAGAATAAAAATTATTTTGACTCCTTATTATTTGAAGGGAAGAACAAGAAAAGGCATGAACAGGTAAAGAATGATGAGGGGGATTTTTTGAGGTTTAAGTAAAATGAAAGATGATCAAAGTAAACTCGTTTCATGTCGAAGGTAGAACTTTTTTAAGAATCTCATGATGGGGCGAGGGATTCTACTCCACGGTGTTCCAGCATTGTTACGAATAGCTGACTCAATAAATGAATGAAAATGTTGGCTCTTTCGATCCGAGCACCATTTGTACAAATACTTGAGGAGAGACCTGTTGTCCAGAATGAAGCATTTTCCACTGGTGGTTGCCCAATCATCACCCATCTGATGTTTGTAAAATTCAGTCAGAGCAATGGCTTCTTTTAAAAATGGCCCCGAGGTTGATGTTTGCGAGTCTTGACCTGCATGAATGCGATATTGAATAAAAGGGAATTTTAAAACGACTGCTTTTCCTGATCCTAAGAATTCAATTAGAATTGGCCGGTCGCAAATTTTACCAAATCTATCGAAATTTATATTAAGATTATTAAAATTAGTTCTTTTATAAATAGCAGAAGCAAAATTTATCGTATTGCTAGTGTAGCAAAAAGAAGTAAAGTGCGCTTTGTTTTTAAATATCATAACTTGATTGTTGAAGCCACCCCATAAATCTGCATGGGGCCGATCGGTTCCCAAAAAATTAGAACCTATTAGAGAAATATCTTGGTCATTCTTGATCAGTTCATATGCTTCCTCTAAATACCTAGGATGTAATATATCATCATCATGAAATAGCAACATCCATGGCGCTGATCCATGATTTTTTGCTGATAAAAAATTATTTAAAAAGCCAATATTACTTTCCTGTTGGATGATTTTAACTGGATATTGACTAAGCTTAGTAACTGTTTCATCAGTGCTGCCATTATCTAAAACGGTGATGCTGATATCTTTGAAGGTTTGGTCGACGAGACTACGAATAGTTTCTTCAATGACATCGCTTCTGTTGAAGCTTAGGATGAAAACATCGAAAAATGGCATATTTAATAGGCCTGAAGCAATATATCGACAGAGAGAATTTCGAAGTTAAGCCAATTCAGTATATGGAAGATCAAGTAACTTAAAAACTTGATGCCCAATAGAATTGACATATTCCTTAATAGTGAAGGCATCTTTTTGAGATGACTGGATATAATTCTCAATAGATTCGAGGTAAGAATGATATTCTTGTTCACTCATACATCTCAAATAAAGATGAAGTTCTGAGATGCTTTTGAATTTCCGGAACGGTATGTAGCAAGTTTCTGGGATATAGTTCTTTATATTGGGGGCTCCATCATAAATAGGCACGCAACCAGCGAACATCGCATCAAATATTTTTTCTGTGATGTAACCATTGATATTGCTGGCATTTTCTAATGTGAAAGCAAACTTATAGTTTCTCATGGTGAGACTTTTTTTGTCTACAGTGCCGCAATAATTGTTTAGCTTATTGATGAAAAAAAAGTTGAGTGGCTTTCTGTATAATAGTTTACGCTTAATCCAAGGGACAGCCATTTTGTGAGGCCGATTCCATCCAGTCCCAAAAAGGTCAAAGTCGTTGGGGTGGTTTTTTTCAAACCATTCAATGATCTTTGCTCGTTCAGAATAAAGCTCTCCGGGGTGAGAACATCTTTTGTTACCAGCAATCATACATGATAAAACTTTTCGATCTGAGTCTCTGTCGATCATGTTGGGAAAACTAAAGGAATATTTTGACCCGAAGATGTTTGTATTATTAATAATGTCGTCTTGATATGTTAAAATAATTTCGAAAAGCCTTCGGTAAGTAGAGGTATTTAAGGGTGGAAGTAAATTTGTGCACTCTGAGATCATGAGGATTTTTTTGGGTCTTAGCTGACTGATATAATTAGGTTCGTGATGATTTAGGACGATGATAAGGTCTGCTAGCGATGGCTTGATTATTGACTGAGTATCGAATTGAACGGAATGAGATAAAAAATGATTTCTTAGTGTGATAAACGGGTCAAGAGAATGGTCTCTATTCAATTCATTGCCAAAAATCTCATTATTGTCAAAACATGGTTCAACAATGAAAGATATTTTTTTCATGGTATTCAAAATATTATCTTAATTAAGTTTGTTGGCAATATGTCGAAAAAATGCAATCGGTTTGCAAGTTATGAATGACATGATGATTTTCAGATAGATCTATTTTTTGGCAGAGACTTGAGCCAGCCATGCCTTGGTGGCCGCAAATAAATATTTTTGATTTTGTACTGATGGAACTCATCGTTTAAGTTCCCTCCATGTCTAATGGTTTTGCTTCTGGTTCCATTTCCGTCATCGGTTGCCCAAATGCAATTTTGGGGTATGCGTTATTTTTGAAATTAATGTTAACTTGTAGGAGGTAGGGTTCTAATGGTTTTTCCCAGAGTTGCAATAGAGCTTCCTCAAGATAACTTTCTTCACTAACTGAGGAAGAAGGTATGCCATAGGCTAATGCTATGTTTTCAAAATTTGGTGTGGAGTATCCATCTTTTGTTGATACGTAGCGTTCTTTGAAATAGCTCTGTTGAAATTGACGAACCATTCCATGGCACTGATTGTTGATGATAACGATTTTGATCGGTAATTGGTGATGAGCAATTGTTTCCAATTCTTGCAGATTTAGCTGGAAGCCTCCGTCGCCTGATATTGATATGACGGTCTGCCCTGGGCAAGCATGAGAAAACCCAATAGCTGCGGGCAAAGCGTAACCCATTGCGCCCATGCCTCCTGATGTGATCATTCGTTGGTTTAAAGTGATTTCAAGTGATTGAGCTGCCCACATCTGATGCTGTCCAACGTCAACAGTATATCCGGCAGCACTAATTGACGCCTGTGAAAGTTTGTGCATGAATATGTTGGGATTGATGCCTTCAATGCCTTGAATTTCTTTTGTGTCCGGAAAGTCCTTTTTAAGTTCTTTGATTGTGTTTTTCCATGTTGATTTTTGGTGAATAGGATTACGGCTAAAGTGCTTAATCGCTGTAGTTATGAAATAGTTTAGGTCACATTGAATCTCGATGCAATCTTTTAATCGATTATTCATTTCAGAGGGATCAATGTCGATATGAAAGATTTTCTTTCCTCTTTGAAAGCCAGGAATATCAGCTCCCGTTTGTCTGATGTCGAGGCGACTGCCTAGGACGATGAGTAAATCACTTTGCCCAAGAGCCTTGTTGACCCAGCGGTTTCCGTAAGACCCTAAAAACCCTATTCTATTATCAGAATGGTAATCGAGTAAATCAATTGCCATCAAAGATGATATGACAGGAATATTGATTAAATCAATAAGTTGTTCAAATTCTTTTTGGCTATTGGAGCTATGTATGCCTCCACCAGCTATGATCAGTGGTGAGCTGGATTGCTCCAGAGCTAATTGGAGCTCAGATAATGATGGAGCTAAATTTAACTCATGTTGATCATTCGGCTCGATTTTCTGAGGGGAAGAGGATATGATTGAGCGTTGAACGTTCATTGGAATATCGAGTAAGACAGGCCCAGGCCTTCCCGTTACTGAAAGCTTAAAGGCTTGCTCTAGACGGTCAGGAATTTCATTTGGATCATTTATGAGCCAAGTTGCTTTCGTTATAGATTTTACCATCTCCACAATATTCGTTTCTTGAAACCCTAATTGTCTGACTTGAGACTCTCCTTTTTGTTCGTGAGTATTGACTTGACCAGTTATGAAAACTGCAGGGACGGAATCAAAATAACAGCTTCCTATACCAGTGATCAAGTTTGTTGCTCCAGGGCCACTGGTTGCCATGGCGACTCCTGGAACCTTTTTGATTCGACCGTATGCGTCTGCTGCGAAAGCCGCACCCTGTTCATGATGAACGCTGACTAGTTGAATTTGTTCTTCTGTCGCAATGGAGTCTAATAGAAATGTGATCATCCCTCCGACAACTTCATAAACATGTGTAACACCTTGTTTATGTAGGAATTTTGCTATATAGTCAGAGACGGTGATATTATCCAATGTATTTGATCCATTTTGCAGTGTGATTTATTGACTGCTCAAGTGTAACGAGTTGCTGAGATTGATGATTTGTTGAGAAAGCTTTAGTATTTGGGAGATATTGGCTTGCCGTATCGTTGGAAGCCATGTCTCTGTTTAGATCGAAAGGCACTTTCATTTCATTGCAGACTTTGGAAACTAACGTGAATATAGAGGTGATGTTCTGTGACCCAATATTATAAACCCCATTCGAACGACTGATCGCCAAACTCCAGAGGTGCCTAGCAGCATCTGCGCCATCCAGATAGCTTCTCAAGGTATCTAGTTGACCTTTAGGTTTTGGACATGAGTGATGACGGTGGACATGCTCAATAAAGTCAGTTAATGCATAACCAGAACTTGGCATTAAGTATGCTCCAGAAAAAGTGAATCCTCTGGCAATGGCACAAGGTATTTTATTTTTTTTTGCCCAAGAAAGACAATGCTTTTCTGCGACCAACTTTCCTTTTCCATAATGTGTCGTGGGTAGATGATTCGTCTTTGAAAGCTCACATTCTTCTTGAAAAGGTTTATCCCCAGATTTCTGGTTTGAATACACTGCTCCAGAACTGAGAAACATTAAATGCCTTAGGTTGCTTGAGTTGATCCTTCGGAGAGGGTTATCTACGGATTTTAGCATGGAATCAATGACTTTAGTTGAATTGAGATTCCGATCATTCGAAGATGTTGCTCCTAGGATGACATGAGTTGGTGTGCATGATGAGAAATCAAAGGTCGAGACATCTCCAGTCAATGCCTCAAGAGATGGCCAATTTTTGAACTGTGGGCATCGATTAAAAAACCGTTCAATATTTCTGCTAAGAATTTGTATGTTTAAATTTAGTTCATGAGCTTTCTCCGCTTCATGTAGTAAATTAAGTAGCCATGTGCCAAGGAAGCCTGTTGCTCCAGTTAATAAAAGATGACTATCCTTAAGGTTTTCCCAAGCCTTCCCACCCATAAAAGATAGCTGTTGTTCGACAGAACTTTTTATGTATTGATCATAAAAACTAGGATGAGATGAAGTCATTCTGAGCTTAGATGTTTTTGACAGCTAATAGATCAATCACCTCTTGACTCTTTGATAACTTTTGAGATTTGATCTAATTGTTGGGTGCTCAGCCCAGGGTACGTCCCAACAAAAACACTTTCATTCATGATGCGATCAGCACCTTTTAGATCACCAATGACTCGAAAGGGCATTGTGTGACCATCTAATTTAGTCATTTTTTCTAACTCTACAAAAGCAGGTTGTTTGGTCATGTTTCCACCAAAAAACATTCGATTTCCAATATTGGCCTCATCTAGTCGCCTGACCAATTCCATTCGAGTGAAGTAAGGGTTCTCTTTCACGAGAACCATAAATGCAAACCAACTGGGTTGAACGACAGGTTTGTTTGACTCCCATGTGTAGCCATCTTGACTCCATGATTTGGCGTGTG
>Ga0233432_10000558_pt1 | contig 35956 bp, 39 predicted proteins | sample SI_122_August201_6_FD_179870 | JGI IMG/M metagenome (GOLD analysis project Ga0233432, IMG submission 179870) | Seawater microbial communities from Saanich Inlet, British Columbia, Canada - SI_122_August2016_10_MG | ecosystem: Environmental > Aquatic > Marine > Inlet | place: Canada: British... | reverse complement strand
ACTAATGGTGTGGTACACGTAATAGACATGGTACTAATACCAACTGAAGAACCAGAATTACCTTCAATAATGGATATAGTAACTGAATCAGAAGCGCACACTATTCTTGAAGCAGCAATAAATGCAGCGGGACTAAATGAATTATTAGATGGTGAAGATCCATTCACATTATTCGCACCGACTGATGATGCTTTTGATGCATTACCTGAAGGAACAGTAGCTACATTGTTAGCTAACATAGATGAACTTATTGAAGTACTTGCACACCATGTGGTAGGAGGAACTTTTATGGCTGAAGACCTAAATGATGGTGATGTATTAACCACAGCGAATGATGATAATTTGACGGTTACTGTTGATGGAATGACGTACATGATTGATATGGCTACTGTAATATCGGCAAATATTGAAGCCAGTAATGGCGTAGTACACGTAATAGATATGGTTCTTATTCCAGAAACAAACGATCAAACGGTCATGAGTATCATTGAAAACTCTCCAATACATACAACATTAGAAACAGCTATTATTGCTGCAGGCTTAGCAAATACGCTTTCAGGTGATGGTTCATTTACAGTATTTGCACCTTCTGACGAAGTATTTGCAGCACTTCCTGACGGCGCACTAGACCTTATTTTAGCAAATACTGAACTTCTTACTAACTTACTACTAGGTCATGTACATGAAGGTGAGTTGTATTCAGCTGATTTAACTGATGGCTTGAACGTAACTATGATGAATGAAGGAGACTTAACTGTATCAAATGATGGCATGACCATAATGATTGACGATGCAATAATTTTCCAAGAGGACTTACCAGCAACTAATGGAGTAGTACATGTAATTGATAACATTTTACCGTCAACAGTAATTGATCCTGATACCCTAACAGTAATGAGTATTATTGAAGCATCTCCAGAACATACTACTCTGGAAGCTGCTATTAATGCTGCGGAATTAGCTGAAACTCTTTCAGGTGAAGGTCCATTCACAGTATTTGCACCAACTGACGATGCTTTTGCTTTGCTTCCAGCAGGAACAGTTGAAGGCTTACTTGCTGATATTCCAGCCTTAACAGAGATTTTATTACACCACGTAGTAGGTGCTACTGCATTATCAACTGATTTTAATGATGGCGATGTTTTAACAACATTGAACACAACCGAGCTAACTGTTTCAGTAGATGACGGCACATACATAATTGATATGGCTACAGTAACAGCTGCAAATTTAGAAGCTGATAATGGTGTGGTACACGTTATAGGTATGGTATTGATACCAGCAGACCCTTCAAGTATTAATGAGTTTAATACTACAGATATCTACATGTACTCTCTTAACTTATTAGGAGAAAAAGTAGATAGAAATACCAAAGGAGAGGTTATAATTGACATTTACACTAACGGCAAAACCGTTAAAAGACTTAACTTAAATAAGTAATTCATATTTAATTTTAATTCAATTGGGAGGGCGTATGCTCTCCCAATTTTTTTCCAAAAAAATGAAACATATACTAACAACTTTTTTAGCACTTTTTATCATGAATACAGCATCATCGCAATCCATATATGATATCTCTATCAATACTATTGATGGAAAAGAAATAAAAATGAATGAATTTCAGGACAAATACATTCTTATAGTAAATGTCGCTTCCTATTGCGGCTATACTTCCCAGTATTCTGCTATGCAGAAACTTCACGATAAATACGACAATCTTGTAGTTTTAGGAGTCCCTTGCAATCAGTTTGGAATGCAGGAACCAGGCTCAGAAAAAGAAATACAAACCTTCTGCGAAAGCAAGTATAATATTGACTTTCCTATGACTGAAAAAATTGATGTTAAAGGAAGTAATCAGCATAATCTATATGAATGGTTAACCTCAAAGCGAACGAACTCTATAGATGACTATACTGTATCGTGGAACTTCAATAAGTTTTTAATTAGCCCAAAAGGCGAACTGCTATCCTACTACAAAAGTGGCGTTGATCCTATGGATGATAGTATTACTAATTTGATTAAATAATGAAAAAAATTGGCTTTCTTCTTATAGCAATAGTATCTTTATATGCACTTTACGCTTTTAACGTGAGCTACAACACGAACTATACCGTCATAAAAACAGTTGATTCTGTTGAAATTAGAAAATACGAAAAGTCGTATTACGCTAGCTATTACACTAGAGATAACAGTGACAACTCTAAATTCAGAGTGCTAGCGAACTATATTTTTGGTGGAAATGACAGGCAAGAGCAAATTGGCATGACTTCGCCAGTAAATATGCGCATGTCTTCTCAGAAAAATGAGATGCTATTTTTGATGCCAGATAGGTATGAAATGGAAAGCTTGCCGACACCTGACAACAACGATATTGAACTCATTTCCATAGACGAAAGAATTGTGGCTACCATACGGTTTTCGGGCTATGCTAACGATACTAAAGTTCAACGCAAAAAGAACGAATTAATAAGCACACTTGACAAGTATTCTATCAAGCATAAAAATGAGTTTGAGCTGCTTGTATATGACTCGCCCTACAAAGTATTGAATAGAAGAAACGAAGTCTTAGTTGTACTTAAATAATGCCTGAAGGTCCAGAAGTAAAAATAGCATCTACTTTCTACAATGAATTTTTCAATGGTTCAAAAAACATTCAGTTTGAAATCCTAACGGAATACTATGAAGCAAAATACTTTAGTGTATTCGACGCCATTGGGAAGCATCTAGCTAAAGACTTTCGACCTAGCTACACCATCGGTAAAAACATTTTTATCCCCCTTCAAAATAAACAAACATTTAATTTTCATTTGGGCATGACTGGCGGATGGAGTGAACAACATATCAAACACTGTCACTTTAGAGTCTATAGCGGCACTAAAGAATTATTTTTTAGAGATGTAAGAAAGTTTGGTAAAATGAGAATTCTCACTCTAGAAGAAATTGATAAAAAACACACTATTGAATTCGATCTTCTGAATGACTCATACGATTTCGATCGCCACTTTAGGCATTTAAAAACAAAAATAAACTCAAAAAAATCAGTGTGTTCCGCACTAATGAATCAATCCTTTTTTCCAGGTGTAGGCAATTACATAAAATCTGAAGCTCTGTATGCTGCTAAACTTCATCCTGAAAAAAAATGGGGAGAGCTTTCGGATAAAAAAATAAAGGAACTAGTCCTTAACACCCAAGATATTATGCAGCGAAGCTACTCCACCGGTGGAGCGGAATTAAAGGATTTCAAAAATCCTTTTATCGAATCCACTTTTAGCCTGCACGTTTATGGAAAGAAGACTGATAGTAAGGGTAATAAAGTGGAAAGTGCCCTCACATCTGACCAAAGAAAAAGCTGGTTTTGTCCAAACATTCAAAAATGAAATATTGCGTCCACTTCATATTTAAAGATGAGCAAATTCTGTTGCTGAAGCGAAAGGACTCAAACCCCTTTTATCCAAGTATTTGGACACCAATTATTGGAAAACTGAAAAAAGAAGAAGACCCTTTTAAAGCCGTTGTCAGAGAAACTATTGAAGAAACCCAACTGAAAATAGACAATCCTAAGTTTATAAAACAGTGTGAATTTGATAACGACCAGTATTGGTTTTTTCACTCCTCAATTGTAACAGATGATATTATCTTAAATCACGAAAACGACCAATTTGATTTTTTTGAAAAAACTGAATTGCCTCAAAATTTATGGTCATTTTTTAAGACTGTACTTGATGAAATTTAGAGAAATTACTTTGTGAGCCTTTTGATAATAAGCGGTAAATAGACCAAATCAAAAAATACAGCTACAATGGCACTTATTATTGTAATGACCGAGAGCTGTGATACTGATTTAAATTCAGAAAACATTAAAGGCAATAAGCAAATCATTACTACCAAAGTGGTTTTGATTACAGCACTACCCGTATTATTCACTACTAAGGTAAGTGCATCCACCTTGCTCAAATTTCGCTTTCTGTGATTTGTATAGGCACTGATAACGTGTATAGAATCATCGATAATTAAACCAAATACGATGGTAAATATGAAAGCATTTGATAGGCTAAAATAAAAGCCAAAACTGTAAAGTACTCCTACACAAACTAGTATGGGAGCTATGTTTGGCAATATGGCTATGATGAAGTAATTAAAATCAAAATTATTGAACAGAAAAAATAAAAGTCCGATTGAAAAAATAGCTAAAAGTAAGCCGTAGATTAATTGCTTAGTCAAGTCATTACCCAACAAATCGAACAAATATCCAGCACCTGAATAATTGAATTCTAAGGCCATAGGATCAAAACGATTTTCTAGCTTTTCCAACTTTGCAAGAGTTGCTAATGAGCCCTCATCGCCTGTTCTGCAAATAAAGAAATACTGGTCTTTGTAATCGTCCATGGCAAAGCCCATTTTATCAAGCATCAAGCTATTAAAATTAGTATTTGTGAAATCCACCACAAAACCCAATGCCTTTAATTCATCTTCAATATCTTGTAGAACGCTCTCGTCTTCAACTTCACCCTTATCTAAAAAAACAGTGATTGGCTTTATTCCGCCAAAGTGAGTATCAAAAAAAGCAGTCTGTTGATAGACTTCAGATTTCTTATTGATTTCGTCCGTTAAATAGTTATCAATTTTGACATTACTGACCCCATAAACCCCTAAAGCAATGAACAAAAACATAAACAAATGAAACACTTTACTAGTTTGACCATTTTTCAAAAACGCAATAAATCGGTTGGTGTTTATTTCGAAAAAAGGAATGGGTTTTGATTGGTTAAAGTTCTTATCTACGCTTATTGCATAAACAAGCATAGCAACGAATAAAGTCGTAACAACTCCTATGGAAGTAATTATTCCAAAGCGTAGAATAGGAACGATATCGTTCACTAAAAAAGTCAAGAAACTCATGGCAGTAGTAATGGACGTAAGAGCAACTGCCTTACCAACTGTATTCATTCTCTTCTTAAAAAAAACGTCAACAGAATGCCCCTTTTTCTCCTGTTTGTTTGTCAAGTGCATAATGTCAGACAAGCATACAATAAACAAAATTGCAGGGGTAATAATCATTACAAGCTCAATACCACCAAAAATAGTTTGGGAAATGCCTAGCGTTATAACTATACTGGCAATGACACTGAATACAGTTAGCGATACTAACTTGATATTTTGAGTAATAAACAAAAGGAACAAGAAACATAGAACGCCACTAATAATGGTAAGAATAATAAATTCCTGAATCACCTTCTTAGAAAAATACAATTCGCTTGGTGAACGTCCACTAATGTATACTTCCGCCATCTTATCGGTTAGCGTAGTGGCATAAAGGGAATCAATAAATACTTGATTATCCGATTTGCTCATTGCACTTTCATTCTCAATAAGGAAAAGTAATTTTCTGCCATCTTGAGATATAAAATTATTCTGGTTCTGAACAATTTTCCGTTTGGTAAGCGTGTAGAGAGAATCGTTTTTTAAGTTCAGTTTTCGTTTAGAAATAGGAAACAGGCCCGTATTGATAAGTTCCCTATCATTGATAATACTAAAAACTCTCTTGACGTATTTTGATGACTTCAACTCTTTGTGAAAAGCATTCACTTCAAGCATCTCTTGATAGTTCAAAGTATCAGAAAAAGACACCCCAAAGAAGACTAAATTATTATCATCAAGTACATTAATATCAATATTGGTAGCCTCTAATTCATTAATGATTCTTTCCGAATCAAAATAAATCTTAGCATCAGTCAATTGATACAAACAGAATCCAAATACTACTAAGGTAAATGCGAATAAGTAGTACTTGAATCGCCAAAAGAAATTATACATGCCTTACTTCTTAATCGTTGATAAACCACCATCGACATGAAGAACTTGTCCAGTCATCCAAGATGATTTATCAGACAGTAAAAATTCTATAGCATCGGCAATGTTTTTGGGCTGACCAACTTTCTGTAAAGGATGGCGTGAGTTCATTTGCTCTACTTGAGATTCTGTTCTGAATAGTCTAGTAGACAGTTTAGTTTGCACAACAGAAGGTGCTACACAATTAACTCTGACCTTTGGCGACCATTCCGCAGCTAAAGATCTACATAAGCCCTCAATAGCTGACTTACATAATGAAATCGAAGAATGATAAGGCATTCCAACTTGTGCAGCTACAGTACTTATAAAAACCAATGACGAATTTTGAGCCAATTGTTTGTGAAAATGTTTAAGAATTTTAATCAATCCTAATACATTTATTTCATAATCTGTTTGAAAATCGCTCAATTTAAGTCCCGAAAACGGACGAAGATTGATAGAGCCTGGAAAATAAACTAAACCGTCTATTTCGCCTTCTATAGAAGGAAAAGTGCTTTCATCTTGCACATTTATTTCATGCTGATGACTGCCGCTTGGATTAGAAGTTAGCTCAATAAAATCATGCTCATTTGAAGCATTTTTAATCATGTATTGAGCGATGTCGCTTGATGAACCAATAAGTAATACTTTCATTTTTTTTTGCAAACTTAATACTTTTTGTATAATTTTAACCTCTGAAATTTATACAAAATGAAAAAAGTAAGAGTAATTCGCCGCGAACGCTTCAATGCAGCTCACCGTTTATTCAACCCAAATTGGACTGATGAAAAGAATGAGCTAGTATTTGGAAAATGCTCAAATAAAAATTGGCATGGGCACAATTACGTCTTATTTGTAACGGTTGAAGGTCATGTAGATGATGATACTGGTTATGTTATTGACTTAAAAATATTGAGTGACCTCATCAAAGAAAAGATAGTCAATAAGATGGACCATAGAAATTTAAATCTAGAAGTAGATTTTATGAAAGACTGCATCACTACCGCTGAAAATATTGCTATAAAGATATATGAGCAGCTCGAGGAAGGTATTAAGTCCACAGGTAATCACTTATATAGTGTGAAACTTTATGAGACAGAAAATAATTATGTAGAATATTATGGATAATCCAAAACAATATAATGAAACAGCTCAAGTCATAGATCTCAATCCTGAGTTGAGAAATATTGGCTTTGCCGATGGCGTAAACATCGGAGGAGCACTCAATGATTCGGAGAAAAAGGTGATGATCGAAAAAGCGGCTGTTAAGTTCGGTGAATTTTTAGAGGCACTAGGCTGTGATTGGCAAAATGACCCCAACTCAAAAGAAACTCCCCAGCGTGTAGCCAAAGCCTATGTCAACGACTTATGGGCAGGCAGATATAATGCTTTCCCAAAAATTACAACCTTTCCTAATTATGAATATGATGGAATAATATTTGAAGGAAACATTCCAGTAATTTCAATGTGTTCACACCACCACCAAACTATTATGGGTAAAGCACACATCGCTTATATTCCTCAGATTAATCAAGAAATTATTGGTTTGAGTAAGCTCAACAGAATTGTAGAACACTATGCAAGAAGAGGTGCTATTCAAGAAAACTTAACGGTTCGTATACATGATGCAATCAATAAAATTGTTGATAGTAATAAAGGTGTTGCTGTTATGATTGAGGCTTCTCACAACTGCGTACAATGTAGAGGTATTGGACATCAAGGCACATCAATGAAAACCTCAAAACTTACAGGTGAGTTTATTGATTCTAATAAAACACGTAACGAATTTTACGAATTCATAAAGTCCTAAAATGGGAAAAGTATCGGTCATAGGTAGTGGGTTTTCTGGTTTAAGCACAGCCGCCTTTCTTGCAAAAGAAGGGCATGACGTTACCGTCTTCGAAAAAAACAAAGAAGTAGGTGGACGTGCTCGTCAATTCCAAGCAGAAGGCTTCACTTTTGACATGGGTCCGAGTTGGTATTGGATGGCTGATGTGTTTGATAAATTTTTTCATCAGTTTGATAAAAAAGCAAGCGACTACTTTGAGTTAATACAGCTTGATCCAGGCTTTCAAATCATATTTGAAAATCAAAAGACACTTGAGTTATCAGCCGATTGGTCATCCGTTCGCGAGCTGTTTGAAAGTTATGAAGAAGGCTCTTCAAAAAATCTAGAAGCTTTCATGAGAGAAGCCGAATACAAATACGATTTTGGAATTAATCAATTGGTATATGAACCAGGACTATCTTTAAAGGAAATCTGCAAACCAGAGCTTTTTACTAATGTTTTTAAGTTACAAGTATTTACCTCTTACAGAAAACACGTTGCAAAATATTTTAAAAACCCCTATTTAAAGGCATTGCTAGAGTTCCCCGTTTTGTTTCTAGGCACTGCACCAAGCCAAACTCCTGCGCTATACAGTCTAATGACGTATTCAGGAATCAAAAAAGGTACTTTCTACCCAATGGGCGGCTTTGGTAAAGTGATAGACGCTTTCAAAGAGATTTGTCTTGAGCAAGGCGTGAAGTTCCAAACGGATGAAGCTGTAGAATCGGTAAATATAGAAGGTAAAAATATCCAGTCTATACAAACAACCAAAGGCGTATACAATACCGATATTGTAGTAGGCTCTGCAGACTACAATCATGTTGAAAGCAAACTCTTGCCACCAAAATACCGCAACTATAATGATGCCTATTGGGAAAAGAGGACTTTTTCGCCATCAAGCCTATTATTTTATGTTGGTGTAAATAAAAAATTGGATAAACTCATTCATCACAATCTTTTCTTCGATGAAGATATTGAGCAACATACCGATGAAATTTACAGTGATCCACAGTGGCCTGAAAAACCACTATTTTACGTCTGCTGCCCTTCAAAATCAGACCCTCATGTTGCCCCTGAAGGCAAAGAAAATATTTTCTTTTTGATGCCTATCGCCCCAGGTCTTGAGGATACTGACAAAATGAGAGAGCACTATTTTGAAATAATGCTAAAAAGACTTGAAAAATACACTGGTCAAAGCATAAAAGAACACATAGAATACAAGAGAAGTTATTGTGTCAACGACTTTGTACAAGACTACAATGCCTACAAGGGCAATGCATACGGACTTGCCAACACATTACTTCAAACAGCAAATCTTAAACCTAAAATCATCAACAAAAAAATTAATAATCTGTTCTACACAGGTCAGCTAACTGTTCCAGGCCCAGGAGTTCCTCCCTCAATTATTTCTGGTCAAGTGGTTGCCAAACATATTGTAGAATCTAATCTTATGACATTATGAAGCATCTATTCGATTCCGTTTCCGCTAAGTGCAGCAAGATGACAACTATCGCTTACAGCACAAGCTTTAGCTTTGGCATTAAAGCCCTAGACAAGAAACTACACGCTCCTATTTATGGTATTTACGGCTTCGTCCGTTTTGCTGATGAAATAGTTGATACTTTCCATGACTACGACAAGCACCGTCTGTTTCACAAGTTCAAGGAGGATACTATTGAGGCTATTGAGTCCAAAATTAGCCTTAACCCTATTCTTAACAGCTTTCAGAAAGTAGTAAATGACTATCAAATTGAATGGAGCCTAATCAATACATTCTTGGATAGTATGGAAATGGACCTTGACGAAGAGCAAAGCTATGACACCGACAAATACAACAAATACATCTTAGGCTCTGCCGAGGTAGTTGGACTGATGTGTCTAAAAGTATTCGTAAATGGAGATGAAGAGCAATACGAAAGCTTAAAGCCTGCGGCTATGAGCCTAGGTTCTGCTTTTCAAAAGGTCAACTTTTTAAGAGATGCCAACAGTGACTTCTCCTACTTAGGAAGAACTTACTTTCCAGACGTAAATATGGTCGAGTTTTCCGAAGAAGATAAAATCAAAATTGAAAGCGACATAGAAGAAGATTTTGATGATGCTTTAGAAGGAATCAAAAATTTACCATTTAGCTCAAGAGGTGGAGTGTACTTGGCTTACATTTATTACTACAACCTTTTCAGAAAAATTAAGTCCTTACCATCTTCAAGAGTAATGGAAGAACGCATACGTATTCCAAATAAGGATAAACTTGCGTTGATGGTTCAATCAATGGTCAAAAATCAACTCAACCTTATATGAGGATTGCACTCCTTTTTCTTTTAACATTTAATCTTCAATTAGTTCAAGCTAGTGACTTTGATTACAATGAACTACGCAAGCTCTATATAGAAGCTTCAAACAACGAAGTAGAATGTCAAAAACTTTTCAAACTCACTGAAGAGAGCATCTTGGAAGAAAATATTCTAGCATATTCATATCATGCAATTTCAAAAATGCTCATCAGCAAATTTGCTCTTAACCCTCTATTTAAATATTCAGAATTCAACGCTGGAAAAGAAATGCTTGAGAAAGCTATTAGCTCAGACCCAAATAACCTTGAACTACGTTTCCTCAGGTATTGTGTGCAAATAAACACACCTAAATTTCTCAATTACAATGAAGATTTAAAATCTGACAGTTTATTTATTACTAGTCAACTAGAATCAAATGTTGAATTGAAATCATTTATTAACCCAATTTTTAATGCGCTATAATTATGGAAGAACAAGTCATTCTTGTAGATACCAAAGACAACCCAATAGGTAAGATGAACAAGCTAGAAGCTCATCAAAAAGGGCTTTTGCACAGAGCTATATCTATCTTCATATTCAATTCAAACGGAGAAATGCTACTCCAAAAAAGAGCATTGCACAAATACCACACTCCAGGATTATGGAGCAATAGTGCGTGTAGTCATCCAAGAGCTAATGAATTCACTAAGCAAGCTGCCGAACGCCGCCTTAAAGAAGAAATGGGAATCTCTTGTGATTTATATTTTTCATTTAGCTTCTTGTACAAGGCAAGTTTTGAAAACGGACTAATCGAAAATGAATTAGACCATGTTTTCATCGGGTTTTCTGACGACAAACCCATGTTTAATCCATCGGAAGTTTGTGACTACAAATACGCTTATTCTGAGGAACTTTTGAAAGAAATTAAAGACACGCCAGAGCAATTTACACCTTGGTTCAAGATATGTCTAAACAAAGTTTTAGAAAGCCAATATTACCTTCAAAAAAATGCACTAATTGCTTAATTTTGTATTATGAATTTGATAACAGGGCTTCTGGTAATTTTTGTGACATTTTGGGTAATGGAGTTTGTGGCTTGGGCTACACACAAATACGTTATGCATGGTTTTCTATGGAGTTTACACAAAGATCATCATCAGGTGGATAAAAGTAGAATATTTGAAAATAACGATGCTTTCTTCTTAATTTTTGCCATACCTGGCTCAACATTAATCGTATTTGGAGCACCTTTATTTTTATACATAGGGCTTGGAATAACCTTGTACGGATTTGCCTATTTCATTATTCATGAGGTATTTATCCATCAGAGAATTAAAGTGTTTCGGAACACTAAATCAAACTATCTAAAAGCCATTAGACGAGCTCACAAAATTCATCACAAAAATTTAAAGAAAGAAGATGGAACGTGTTTTGGAATGCTTATTGTTCCTTTAAAGTATCTAAAACTTAGCTAGTTTTTCGTTAGCAAAAGCTCCTTTAATAATACCAGAACCATGCACACTATAGAAAGGTGCATCAGTATCCCCGATATCATTATTAGGTATTTCACCCAAGTAATGCCATGCCACATCATCCATAAGCCGCCAAAGGTGACTATTAAAGAAAGTGTAGGCTCAATCATTAAAATAGTTTTGAAAAAGGAAGGCAAGGAAGTGAAATACACCATTACAGAAAGTATAACAAATAAGATTGAAAGAGTAATGACATGACTGTGAATAATCCCGTGAAGCTCACGCTCAGACATTTTAAAATGTAGCTCATCTGCCTCTTCATCAAATTCATTTCCCAATACATTTTCCTGTATACCTTCGGCCTTAAAATCAGTCGTATGCTTTAGCATATCCAATCCTGAGAAATAACCAAAAGCAAGTGCTAAAAGGAAAACCGATAATGACAACCTTAAAGACTTAGGTAATTGATGAAGTTTGAAATCCATTATAAAATTTTAAAGTTGGCTACTTTGCCAATTTCTCATTTTTTGAGTCAGCGAATATACGGCCATTTTCATAGATTCTACAGAAATTGTCGCACCGGAAATGGCTTGAACATCACTAACCTCTCTACTAAGGAATTGTTTTAGCCAGCGTTTATTGGAAATTTCTCCCCCGTAATTTTCTCTGTAAGTCAATACACGGAGTTTCAGCAACTCCATTTCGGATGAATATATAGCCATGAAATCAAACATATCGTGTTTGCTTGGTGCCTGTTGAATACAAGCAAAACCTATTATGCTGTCTGAAGACATAAGTTGATAGTAATTAGAATTGATATCAATAGCTGATTTACTGTATTCCATATCAAAATATTGTTCAAGAGTACTCTCTGCTTTAGCTAATGTTTTTGCAGAGGGTTGCCATTGACAATTTGCCGAAATTGGTAATAAGCAGAAAAAGAGTATTCCCAGCCAAAAGGCAGGAAATACTCTAATCACTTTTACCGTCTTTTTATAAACTTTGTTATCAACCAATTTTTAAAAGATTAGAACCATACGGCAACGCCAAGGTTAAAGTGTTTTGTTTCTTCTGGAGAAGCTTCATTACCCTTTAGTTGGTAATCCGCTTTGAAGGCTGCTCCTTGATTTAGTTTATAAGTAAGTCCAAAAGTCTTATCTGTTCTATCGTAAGCAAGATTGGCATCAAAACCATCTGTCTCTTCATGAGTATTGTAGTTCTCATATCGAGCAAATGCGATTAACTCATTTTCTGATTTACCTTCTAAAAGATTATAACCTGCCTCAATATAATACCCCAATAATTTTGATCCTACATCACTAGACGTTTTAGCATTATACTCATCTGTATTTTCTAAGTCAGCAAAAGTATACTGACCTCTAGCCTGAAATGCACCATTGTTATAACGGGCATCAATACCCATCATCGTCATTCCCACTTGAGTTGAATCGGCTTCAAAATCAGTTGTCTCAGAATTTCCTTGATAGAAAGAAGCACCAAAGTTCCAGCCTAACATTCCATAGTAAGATACTCTACCAGCAAAGTCAAAATCAGAAACTATAGCCTCAGCACCCTTCTGACGACCACTTCTAATCCCTTTACTACCAGAGAATTTAGCCACTCCATTGTCATAGCCTAAAGGACCATTAACTACCATTAACTGATAATTCAAGGATTGCTCATCTAAACGCCCACTTAAACCTACACCAATCTCTCTCCAAGTTGTTGGTACAATGTACTTATCTACATTTGTTCTCTCAACGCCATTGAATGTTGGTGGCTCATGGTATAAATTTTGAATACCCATTGGAATTAACATCAAACCAGCTTGTAGACTCATATTATCTTTGATTTTATAGTCTAAAAATGCTTGTTCCACATAAAGTTCAACGATGTGTTCATATTCAACTTCAGAAACAAAAGTTATCTTATCATTGAATTTGTAACCCAAAAATGTAACTAAACGGTGAACGTCAAGTTTACCATTAGAATTCATTTTGTTATCGTCGTCTAAATTGAAATTTCCATCAATTTGACCGTAACCTCCTATGATTAACTTTTCGTCAGAACCCAAAATATTTTCTGCAGTATTTTGAGCAAATAATGAAATCGAAAACCCAAGAGTTAACACCATTATTAATTGTGATTTTAGTTTCATTGTCATTTAGTTTAAAATTTGTTTCTGCAAATATATAATGTTTATTTTTATTTAGACTAATTTTAAATAAGGTTTTTTTTTACCTATTTTTTTTCCTCTGATAATTACGTTAATTTTGAGCGATGAAAAACTACTTATTAATATGTATTATACTTTTGAGCTGTACCCCTCAGGAGTTTTTAGTATCTTCTTCTTACCATCATTGGGTTGGCGGAAGAAAAGAAACAGGCTCAGGCACTAATTATACATTCACATTAGTTGCTCCAGAACGTCATGCCAATTTTAAAATCAATGGGATTTACGCCCACAATACGGTTTTAAGATTCAACGTAAATCCTCAAGAATTTGAAAAGGGTGACACTCTGAAAATCAATGCTTATAAAAGCAAAGAAAAGCAACATACGGACTCTATCGAAGCTATTATTAATTACCAACTATTTGATAAAAATCATTCCCTTCCAATTCAAAAAATGACTGAATTGGACAAATTATACTACCCCTAATTAAAGTCAGTGTATTGCCTAAATAGTTTTAGCTATTTGCCAATAAAGAAATTATCTTTGTAGCACTATGCGAGGAAAGAAAACGGTTTTAATGATTTTGGACGGATGGGGACATGGTGACCGAACTAAATCTGATGCTATTCACCATGCCAATACTCCATTTATAGACTCTTTATACCTCTCTTATCCGAATACCGAATTGCAAACGGATGGTTTAGCTGTTGGTTTGCCTGAAGGACAAATGGGTAATTCTGAAGTTGGACACCTAAACATAGGAGCAGGCAGAATTGTTTACCAAGATTTAGCCAAAATTAATAAGGCATGTGCTGAAAAGACTTTAGAAGATATGCCAAAGCTTCAAGCCTCTTTTCAATATGCAATAGACAATAATAAACCTTTACACTTGATGGGCTTAGTATCAGATGGCGGAATACATTCCCACTCATCTCACCTATTTGAATTGTGCAGATTAGCCCAAAAAGCAGGTGTTAAAGAAGTCTATGTTCACGCTTTTACAGATGGAAGAGATACCGACCCTAAAAGCGGAAAACAATTTTTAGAAGAATTAGAAAGCAACCTTCACGGTGCAAGAATAGCCTCAATATGTGGCCGCTACTATTCCATGGATAGGGACAATAGATGGGAACGAGTAAAATTAGCTTACGACCTACTAGTCAAGGGCGAAGGGCAAAACTTCAATTCTGTAAGCGAGAGTATACAAGCATCTTATGATAATGGAGTAACTGACGAATTTATTAAACCCATTGCCCTAACGGAAAATGACAAATCTATTGCCACTATAAAAGAGGGTGATGCTGTAATCTGTTTCAATTTCCGTACCGATAGATGCCGAGAAATAACTACGGCTCTTACTCAAAAAGAAATGCCAGAGTACGGAATGCAAACTCTAAACTTGCATTACACTACCATGACGATGTACGATAAAAACTTTAAAGACGTAAACGTCATTTTTGAAAAAGACAATCTACACAACACCCTTGGGCAAGTAGTCGCCGAAAACGGATTAAAGCAAATTCGAATTGCAGAAACCGAGAAATACCCTCACGTTACCTTTTTCTTTTCAGGTGGAAGAGAAGCAGAGTTTGAAGGCGAAAAGCGACTAATGGCAAGTTCTCCAAAAGTCGCTACATACGACCTTCAACCAGAGATGAGTGCACACGAAGTCGTTGCTAAGATAGTCCCAGAGCTTGAACAAGCCACATCAGATTTTGTATGTCTAAACTTTGCCAATCCTGATATGGTAGGACATACTGGTGATTACGATGCTATTGTAAAAGCGGTAGAAACCGTAGACCAATGCACTAAAGAAGTTGTAGAAGCAGGTTTAAAAAGCGATTACGCCTTTATCATCATTGCCGACCACGGTAACGCCGACTTTGCAGTCAACCAAGATGGAAGTCCGAATACAGCACACACCACAAATCCAGTGCCTTGCTTTCTACTCAACACCGAACATACAAGCATAAAAAAAGGAAAATTGGGCGACATTGCCCCAACACTATTAACCCTCATGGGAATCGCCATTCCCCAAGAAATGACCGGAGAAACATTAGTATAATTATGGAACACATCAACAACTATATTTCAGAACACAAAGACCGATTTATTAATGAGCTAATGGACTTATTACGCATACCGTCCATCAGTGCCGACCCCGCTTATGCCGATGATGTACACGCCTGTGCCATAGCGGTTGAAAGCCACCTCCTAAAAGCAGGAGCTGATAATGTAGAAATCTGTCCAACACCAGGATACCCAATCGTATATGGCGAAATGATTATTGACCCTAGTCTACCCACTGTTTTAGTGTATGGACACTATGACGTACAACCGGCAGATCCTCTTGAATTGTGGGAAAGCGGTCCTTTTGAGCCAGTGATTAAAAAGACAGACATTCACCCTGATGGAGCTATTTTCGCCAGAGGAGCTTGTGACGATAAAGGTCAAATGTATATGCACGTCAAAGCCTTTGAGCTAATGATGGAAACTAATTCATTAGCCTGTAACGTAAAGTTCATGATTGAAGGCGAGGAAGAAGTAGGCTCAGACAATTTGGGCGACTTCGTAAAAGCCAATAAAGAACGTTTAAAGTGCGATGCCATTCTCATTTCCGATACTGGCATAATTGCCAACGACACCCCTTCTATAACAACTGGATTAAAGGGTTTAAGTTATGTGGAAGTAGAAGTTACAGGTCCAAATAGAGACTTACACTCTGGCTTGTATGGTGGTGCTGTAGCTAATCCTATTAATATTTTATGTGAAATGATTGCCTCATTAAAGGATGAAAACAACCACATTTCCATTCCTGGATTTTACGATAATGTAGTAGAATTATCTACACAAGAACGAGAAGATATGGCACGTGCTCCATTCTCATTAGACGAATACAAAAAGGCCCTAGACCTCAGCGATATTCATGGAGAAGAAGGCTTTACAACTATGGAACGAACAGGTATTCGCCCAACCTTAGACGTTAATGGAATATGGGGAGGCTATACTGGTGAAGGTGCCAAAACAGTAATTGCATCCAAAGCCTTTGCGAAAATATCCATGCGTTTAGTCCCTAATCAGACCGACGAAGAAATCACCAAATTATTTGAAAACCATTTCAAGAGTATTGCACCAAAAAGCGTTACAGTAGAAGTTCGTCCACACCACGGAGGTGAGCCATACGTTGCCCCAACAGATAGCCCTGCTTACTTGGCGGCAAGTGCTGCAATGGAATCTACCTATGGCAAAAAACCTGTGCCTGTAAGAAGCGGAGGAAGTATCCCTATCGTAGCTTTATTTGAACAAGAGCTTGGTGTAAAATCTATCCTTATGGGATTTGGTTTAGACAGCGACGCCATACATTCGCCAAACGAACATTACGGTATTTTCAATTATCTAAAAGGCATAGAAACCATTCCACATTTTTACACAAATTTCAAAGCGGAATTTAAGGGATGAAAATCCTTGCAAATGCAATTGTTACCTTAGCATTAATAATTAGTTGTAATGGACAAAACCCACAGATGAAGAATCATCCACATACCAACGCTCTTGTAGACGAAACAAGTCCGTATTTGTTACAACACGCTCATAATCCAGTTAACTGGTATCCGTGGAATGAGGAAACATTAGCTAAAGCAAAATCAGAAGGTAAGTTACTTATTATAAGCATTGGCTATTCGGCTTGCCATTGGTGTCATGTGATGGAAGGCGAAAGTTTTGAAGATGAAGAAGTAGCACAAATTATGAACGACCGCTTCATAAATGTAAAGGTAGATAGAGAGGAACGACCCGACATTGATCAAGTGTATATGAATGCCGTTCAGCTCATGCAACAGCGTGGAGGTTGGCCACTCAACTGTATTGCCTTGCCAGACGGTAAACCCGTTTGGGGCGGCACCTATTTCCCCAAAGGACAATGGATGGATCAAATCCAACAAGTCGCTAACTTCTACGAAGAAAAGCCTCAGGAGATGTTGGAGTATGCCGAAAAATTAGCCAAAGGCATTCAGCTGTCAGAGCTAGTAACTTACAATTCTGAAGAAGCCTCTTTTTCGTGGAAGGAGCTGGAAAGTATGCTTGAGGTTTGGGACAGTCAGTTTGATAATAAAGAAGGCGGATCTAACAGAGCACCAAAATTTCCCATTCCCAACAACTATCAATTTTTAATGCGGTATGCTCATTTAAAAAAGGACGATAAACTCAGCGAATACGTTCAACTTACTTTAGATAAAATGGCATACGGCGGCATCTATGACCAAGTAGGTGGAGGCTTTGCTCGGTACTCTACGGACAAACTGTGGAAAGTTCCTCATTTTGAAAAAATGCTTTACGACAATGCCCAATTAGTCAGTTTGTATAGCGAAGCCTTTTTGGCATACGGAAAACCGCTTTACCAACAAACGGTAGAGCAAACCTTAGATTTTATTGAGCGTGAACTCAGCGACACAAGTGGAGCTTTTTATTCTGCTCTAGACGCCGATAGCGAAGGTGTTGAAGGCAAGTTTTACATTTGGAAAATAGAGGAATTAAAGGCCCTTATTGGCGAAGATTATAGCCTATTTTCTAATTATTACAATGTGAATAGCAAAGGCTTTTGGGAATATGGCAACTACATTTTGCTAAGGGACAAATCCGACCAAGAATTTTGCCAAAAAGAGAAGATCGATTTATCCACTTTAGAAGAAAAAGTAAGCTCTTGGAACACTCTCTTATTGCAAGAAAGAGAGAAGCGTGTGCGACCAGGCTTGGACGATAAATCCTTAACCTCTTGGAATGCTCTAATGTGCAAAGGCTATGCCGATGCTTACATGGCTTTTGGCAATACAGACTACCTCAATAAAGCCATTAAAAACGCCAATTTCATTCTCAATCAACAGCTACAAAAGGACGGTAGTTTGTGGCATTCTTATAAAAATAGGCAGTCTACCATCAATGGTTTTTTAGAAGATTACGCCTTCAGTATTGAAGCCTTTATGCGTTTGTATGAAGCTACTTTCGATGCACAATGGTTAGACTATTCCGAAGCTTTAGTGAGCTACTGCAAAAGGCATTTTTACGATGCCGAAAGCGGCATGTTTTACTTCACCTCATCCCAAGATGCCCCTCTAGTAGCACGAAAAATGGAAATCAACGATAATGTGATACCAGCCTCCTCTTCTACTATGGCAAATAACCTCTTCGTATTGGGGCAGCTTTTAGGCAATGAAGACTATATAGATATGGCAAAGGTGCAACTGAATAATATTAAAGCACAACTGCCCTCATACCCTTCGGGCTATTCCAATTGGTCAAATCTAATGCTAAAGACTATCGCTCCATTTTATGAAGTAGCTATTGTAGGCAAAGACGCCACTTCTACAGCTTTAGAACTGTACCAAAACTATCAGCCCAACAGTTTATTACTAGGCAGCACTAATGAAAGTGATTTGCCTTTACTAAAAAACAAAATGGTAAAGGGACAAACTACCATTTACGTCTGTCAGAATAAAAGCTGTCAGTTACCCACAACGGAGATTAAACAAGCATTAAATTTAATACAATGACCTATTTCAAAGAAGAACAGTATTTCAGACAAAAGTTACTCTGGCTAGTCATCTTATTTTTTCCTGCCTTTTCCTTGTATGGTATCTATGAGCAAGTACTGATGGGTAATGTCATTGGAGACAAACCATTAAGCGATGGTGGACTTGTTAGTTTTTCATTAATTGTAGGCTTAGGCTTGCCTGTTTTATTTTGGTTTATGAAGCTTAAACTAAGGGTAAGTGAAAAAGGCATGCACTATCAGTTTTTCCCCATTCATCTTAAGGAACGCCTTATTGCTTTTGAAGAAATTAAAAGCTACAAAGCCCGTACCTATTCCCCTCTTAAAGAGTTTGGCGGTTGGGGTATTCGTTTTGGTTTTGAAAGTAAAGCCTACAACGTTAGTGGCGACAAAGGCTTACAGCTAGAACTGGAAAATGGTAGAAAAGTACTCTTTGGTAGCCAAGACCACAAAGCCCTTGAGAAAGCCATGAAAAAGGCAGAAAAAGCTATTTAGGCGAACACTCTTCTTCTTTGCAATGCAAGGGAATGATTTGACGTTTTACCGCCAACTCATTATAAGCCCAATGCCCCAATCGACTGATTTTTAAAAGAAAAAATAAAGGGACAAAAAGCCACAAAAGGGGCAAACACAAAACAATTTTCCACACACTATCGTAACCATAAAAAATACGAGATTGAACATCTACAGACGCTAAAACTTTAAGCCCCTTTTCTTTGGAAATGAGTGTGCCTTCGTAAGTACGAATATCCTTTTGTTGGATATTACCAAAAACATCCAAGTTTTTGAGCAAACTACCAAAACGAACACACAAGGGGCACCAAGAATCTATATAAATGGATAAAGAGCTCATTAGTACAAAAATAGATTATTGTACTAACAATATTTTATAAATAAAATGAATATAATTCCTAATATTAAAAATGTTACGTTATTCAACAATATTTTTTTTCGCTTCAAAATTATCGTTCCGTATGCAAAGTACAGCCAGAATCACAACCGTCACAATACACAACAGCACCAAAATTTGCTGATTTACGCTTACATTTCCCCGAACATCCACTACAAGTACTAGCAGAAGAATTAATATTATTAGCTTTTCTCAAAGTATATAATAAGCCTGGTTCAAGCTTATCATAAGGAACTGCTAATAACACTTTATGGTCATAAACAGCCAAAGGAACATAAACTGTATTTTCAGTCAATGAAATTTCTTCAGCTGGTTTTTTCCAAACTCTCTCCAATAGCAAATCAACCTCGTTAGCAACTTGTGTGTAAAAATGCTCCGTCATATAAGGTAATGCTATCCATTCTTTTGTGTCGCAAATTGGATGGATAGGATTAAATCCAGAAAGAGCACTTAAAAATACACCATCTCCAGTTTGTGGAATTTTAATAAAACTAATTGTAGATGTAATATATTGATTATTGGAAGACGTTCCAACACAAGTAGAACAGCCCTCTTGAAAACAGCCTGTTTTTCCTCCAGCAGTAAAAGGTTTACAAGCTCCGTCTCCAGAAGTGCAATCACACCGTATACTGCCACTTGATGTCGATGCAAGTGCCTTAGTCTCATCTTCATTCATTGATATAAACTCATATCCTTGAGGAAGTGTAAAGTCAATAGCTTCATCCAATAATAGAGACTTCTCAAACTGTGTGCCTTCAGGAAATATAAAAATGGTTTCTCTTTGTTTTAATTGCTTAACATAAGGTTCTACTCCACCCTTGCTACAAGACGTCAAAACAACTGCTCCAAAGAGGACAGCAATAACCACTAAAGTTATCCTTTTAAAATTTAGTTTTTTCATAGTAATACATTTTTTAATTAATAATTAGCCAAAGCTAATGGCTCAGCGTCTCATTTGATGAGACTCTAAAACAATTTTTCCATAAGCTCTAGCTTACTTAACTCAAATTTTTCGGTGTAAGAGTATACTTTAGTCAGTGGGCAACATCGAATTGGAGCACCTATGTCTTAAAGTTTCTCAAAATCTCTAAAAAGGGTGGCTCTAGAAATTTCTAATCTTCTAGAAAGTTGGTAAGAATTAACTTTTCTTCCTGCGTAAAGTAATCGGTGTAGTCTGTAAAGACGTAAAAAGCTTGCAGTATGCATGGCTGTTAATTATAAGGATTAATAGAAAGTTTTGACTAAAATAAAAAAAATATTTTTTCTATTTCTTTACTCCCGCTACAAATTCCTTAAGGTAAAAAGGCTCGTAATAGGCTACATCTTCAAACTCCTTATTTGCAAATTTAGTGTATGCCAACTTTAGCATACCACGAGCAGAGGGGTAAATACCCAATTCAAAATGGGCGTTGGGCTGTGTTAAGGTATCTTGGCATTTGTCGGCTCCATCGCCAAAAAATAAAATCTTGCTTTGCTCTAATTCCTTGGCAAAACTATCGGCATCTATAACTTTAGCACTAACAGGACTTTGCTGCTTACCAAAAAATGCACAATAGACTTCCATACGTCTGGCATCTATCATTGGGCAAAGGATGAAGTCAGGGTAATCCTCTACCATAAGCTGTGCCATAGCCTCCAAAGTAGAAATGGATATAAGGGGAATATCCAAAGCATAACATAAACCTTTAGCAGTAGATACGCCTATACGCAAACCGGTATAAGAGCCTGGACCAGAACTAATGGCAATAGCCTCTAAGTCCTTGGTGCTTAAGTGGTGTTTTGCCAGTATGTCTTGAATGAAAACCGTAAGCTGTTCGGAGTGGGAATACTTTTCAGATACCTCCTCAAAACAATCAATGAGTTGCTCATCTTTTGCCAAAGCTATGGAACAACTCTTAGTAGCTGTTTCTATGCTAAGTATATAACTCATTGGCTTTTACTCACGGAAATTGAAAATGAGGATCCTCCAGCTGATCCATCTCCACCGGATTTAGACACAAAAGCATCATCCTCTAAAAGTCGGGACACAGCACTGTATGGACCTGTAATTATATCTTGCCCTTCCTTTAAACCACTTATTATTTGAATAAACTCATCGTTCTGAATACCCGTTTCTACCTTTATGAAATTAGCGGTATTTTCTTCAAAAGCAAATACGCATTCTACTTTGTCTTCTATGTTCGCAGTATCTTTTCTGGTGGTTACGGCTTGTATGGGTAAAGACAATACACCATAAGCACGTTCGGTTTGTATGTCAACAGTAGCAGTCATTCCTGGTCGGAAAGAGACCTCATCCAAAATCCTAACTTTTACTTCAAAATTGGTAACCTGATCGGCACTAACGCCCATAACATTGGCTGAATTGGCAATTTCAGAAACTATGCCTTTGTAGGTATTGCCTAAATAGGCATCTACTTCAATAAGAGCAGTATCGTTTAAGCTCACGCTGTTAATATCATTTTCATTCACCTCAACGGCTACTTCCATAAGTTTAAGATTTGCCAAACGCAAAAGCTCTGTACCTGCCATCTGTGCTGTTCCTACTACACGCTCACCCAATTCTATATTCAAACGTGAAATAGTGCCGCTAATAGGAGCGTAAATATTGGTTTTGTTTAAATTTTCTTGTGCTTCTCTCAAAGAGGCTTCGGCACTTGATACCATATACTCTCCGTCTTCTACGCTTAGAACAGCTACTTTATAAGACGCTTCTATTTTTTCAAATTCAGACCTTGAGATAGTTCCATTTTCGAATAAAATTTTGTTTCTACTAAAGTTCGACTCGCTTTCCGAAAGCTGAGCAATGGCTTTTTCTAAAGCGGATTTAGAGGTATTTAGAGAGGCTTGACTTCTCTCCAACATCGACTGATAGGTATCAGGCTTTATCTTTAATAATAAGTCGCCTTTTTCAACTTTATCGCCTTCCATAACGTACAGACTTACTATCTCGCCAGAGACATCTGGTGAAATTTTCACTTCTGTTTCAGGCTGTATTTTACCACTTGCCGAAACGGTTTCTATTATGTCTCTTTTCTCTACTAATTTAGTCTTCACAGAAATAGGTTCTTCAGAAGAAATCCAACCTATTTGAGAGGCAATAAAAATGAATAAGGCTAAGCCTCCAATGACTAGTCCTGAAATCTTCATCCATTTGGTATTCTTTCTTCTACCAAAGTAAAATAAGACGGCACCTATAATAATAACTAATACTGCTTTCATAATCTAAAAAGTAAGGGGTTTGCCCATGTAAAAATCTAACATTTTGGTTTTAAAAATGTAATCGTACTTTGCTTGTAATAGGTCTGTTTCAGCTCTAAACAAGGTGTTTTTTGCGTTGTTGTAATCGTATGAGGTAATAAGCTGTAAATCGTATTTCTCCTGCGTGTATTGAAAGGACTGCTTTTGAAAGTCAACTGTTTTCTTTGAAGCAAGGTATTTCTTGTGTGCAGAAAGGGCATCGTTCTGAGCTTGTTCTATGGTCTTTCTCAAATCGTTTTTGGATTGCTGCAATCCGTATTGTGACTGCAAGACGCCAATCTTTGCCTGACTGATACGGTTGTTGGCTTGCCATCCATTAAATATTGGTATACTCAGGTTAAAGCCTATAGACTGACTTACGTTATCATTAAATTGGTCTTCAAAAGAGTAGTCTTCGTACATTGGTAAAGGCAAAGTTGCTAAGGAATCATAGCCTATAAACTTGCGACTTGCTGAAGAATAAGCTGTTCCTAAACTTGCCGTCATACTTAAGCGTGGACTTCTCCCCCCTTGTGCTATGGCTAAAGACCGCTCGGAACTTTGCAGTTTAGACTCCGCACTTTTAACGTTTGGCAAATTCTGAATGGCTTGATTGTATATATCATCGGTACTCAATACTGTAAATTGTTCGGAAGGTTCTACATCAAAATCTACAATACTAAAATCATCCGTAGATGGTAAATCCAATAACTGCTTAAGATTCAACAAAGCAATGTCTCTTTGGCTTTCAGCATTAATAAGTTGTAACTCTTCTTGTGCCTTTTGTGCTTCTGTATTTAATAAATCTCCTGCTGGCAAACTACCCACCTCTACCATATTACTAATTCGCTGCACTTGTAACTCAGAAACATCAACTTTCTGTTGGCTTACCAAAATCAAGTCTTCATTATATAGCAATTGCAAATAAGCTGTTACAATATTTACTGAAATATCATTAGCCATTTTCTCAGCGTCGTACCTTGAGGCTAAATAATCGTAATTGCTCTTGCGAATATTATTAAGGTTCTGAAAGCCATTAAATAGCGTAACAGACGAGCTTAAACCAAAGTTATTGTTTCGTATTCTATCAACCGTAATCTCATTGGTAACAGGGTCTATATTTCGTCCAAAATTGGTGTTGTCAGAGATGTTCCCATTCAAAGATGGCAAGAGTCCCATTTTAGATTGAAATAAATTCTGCTTTGACAAGTCCGCATTTAAATAAGCTTGTTTTATTGTCAAGTTATTTTCTTGAGCAAATCTCAGACACTCTTCCAGAGTCCATAATTTTTGAGAGAATAAATTTAATGTAAGAGTGCTAAAGAATAATAGAAAGATGACTTTCTTCATAACAACAAAGTTAGATAAAACAATTAACTAAGCTTTTTGACGCTTATTGTACTTTGACCATACCAAAGCTACAATAGCCAAAGCAATGTATGGCATCACCATCAAATAGAGAATACCATCATTAATGCCTGCGCCAATACTGCTACCTCCCTCAATATTGCTTTCTACTACAGATTTGCACATGGCGCATTGAGAAAAAGCGTCTGTAAAAGCAAACAGGCTTAAAACGATAAAAAATAATGCTTTTTTCATAGGTACAAATTTACGCATAATACGGCATCATAAAAAGATATACCAACACACCCGTAATGGCAACATACATCCAAATTGGAAAGGTCCATTTTACGATTTTTACATGCTTCTGAAATTCGCCTGTAACTCCTCTGTATATTGCTAGTAAAGCGAGTGGCAATACAGGAATAGATAATAGGATATGGGAAATGAGAATAAAAAAGTAAGTAGGCCTCAACCATCCCTCGCCACCGTAAGGCACTGGCGAATTAGATAATTTTGAAATGACGTAAGACACTAAAAATATTGCTGATAATATAAAGGCACTCATCATAGAAATTCTATGAAGTGCTATCTTCTTATTTTTTATCCAGACGAAACCTACAAATAGGAGTACCGCCGTAGATGCATTTAAAACCGCATGAAAAAAGGGTAAAGACCTCAAATCCGCCCCACCAAAAGACAGTCTTAAGTCGTCTGGCAAAAACATAAGTCCTGCAACGGCTAATGGAATAATAACCGATAATGCTACAATAAGCGGAATATAAAATTTATCGTTTTGATTCATCTTTATCCTTCTTGGCTAAATTGTATTCTGCCATTAGTACTTTAATGTCGTCTATAAGCAAATCCACTTCATAATCGCTTGTGCCGTCATAAACTCCAATATTATTTCCAATGTCATCCTCTCTTGCTCTGATGCGACCTTCTTTGTCGATAAGGACAAAATACTCTGAGTGTAAAAAACCACCCTCAGCAGTACTGTCTTCCATTGCACTTACAAAATAGTTTTTGGCTATGCCGTAAATATCCTCTCTGTTACCCGTCACAAAATTCCAATTTGATAAATCGACTTCCATCTTATGTGCATATTCCAGTAATACTTCAGGAGTGTCATATTCAGGAAATACAGAGTGCGAAATAATTTTAAAATCAGGATAACTTTCCATCTTTTGCTGTATACGACGCATATTATAGGTCATCACAGGACAAATAGTCGGGCAAGTCGTAAAAACAAAATTAGCTAGGTAGATATTTCCTTGATAATCTTCTTGGCTTATGGCTTCGTCGAACTGATTGGTAAAACTGAAATCTGGAATATACTGGTGCTGAGATTCATCTTCTCCACCAACATAAGGCAGGTGTGCAAAGTTATGATTACCATAGCTAAAGAAAATATAAATAGCTGACGGCAGAATTAGAATTAGCGCTGCTAATAAGCCTTTATACTTCTTCATCTTTATAAGGTTCCGAAGATGTAATGACCTTCTGTGAGTAGAATAAATACTAAATATGGAATCAATACAACTGCTGGCAATAGTATGGATAGTTTTAACCCCTTCACTTCATGTCCTAAGTGCATAAATTCCATTACAATATAAGCGGCCTTAATAATGGTTAAAACAATAAATATTAGGTTCAATAAGGTTGTTCCTAAAAACGAATTGTCAATCAATACTGCAGGCTTAATAATTCCTAAAATAACCTCAACGGCGGTAACGATTAGTAGTATCCAAAATACTCTCCAAATCCACCATGTTCCTGTTTGCTCTGACATAATATTATTTTTTATTGTTAAACTAAATAGAAGAATGTAAATACGAATACCCAAACTAAATCGACAAAGTGCCAATACAGCCCTACTTTTTCAATCATTTCGTAATGTCCTCTTCTTTCGTATGTTCCTTTAATTACATTTATGAATATCACTATTAAAATTACTACTCCACTAAAAACGTGGAAGCCGTGAAATCCTGTAATGAAGTAGAAGAAATTAGCAAATAACTGATGTCCATATTCGTTGCGAATTAGATTTGCTCCTAATACTACTTCTGCATTGTTCAAATACGCTTGTGCTGCTGCATCGCTTACCACTGATTTATCAGTTAATCGTATTCCTAAATCTGGACGTTGAGCTAAAGCTTCTTTAACGTCATCGATAGTAATATTTACGTCATCGGCATATGAATCTACTCCTACCAAATCGTATATAGAGTAAAAATGTTCGTCTTCATCTACCACATGGACAATCTCATGGTTTGGCAATTCAATACCACCTTTGTCACCATGAATGAAGTGTCCCCACTCCCAAGCTTGTGAGCCTAAAAAGGCAAATCCACCAATAATGGTTACTAACATCCAAAGAGTTACACCTTTTTTATCATTTTTGTTTCCTGCATTTACCGCTAATACCATTGTTACCGAACTCATAATAAGTATGAAGGTCATCAGTGCAACGAACAATAAGGGATGGTCACCTTTTAAGAATGGGAAGTGTGTAAATACATCTTCAGCTACCGGCCACAAATGCGAGTACTTGAATCGCATAAAACCGTATGCTGATAAAAATCCAGAGAAAGTTAGTGCATCAGAAACTAGGAAGAACCACATCATGAGCTTGCCGTAGCTAGCTACAAATGGTTTTTCTCCACCAGACCATGCTTCTTTTTCATTTTTCGTAATGTCTGTCATTTTTTCTAGGTTTGAAAAGTTTTGCAATATTAATGATTATATAGTAAAAATAGGAATAAATAGAGCCATAAAAAGTCAAGAAAGTGCCAAAAAATAGCACAAAGCTCAACTCCTAGATAATTATTACTACTATATGCACCCTTTTTTGCTTTGTAAGTCGTATACACTAATGCCAATAATCCACCTCCTAAATGGAATAAATGCATTAAGGTTAGGACATATAAAAATGAACCTGAGGCATTACTTCCTGGACCTGTAAAATACACACCGTTGGTATACAGCACCTTCCAAGTTATATACTGAGATAAGGCAAAAGCTAAACCTAATATTAGCGTGTAATTAAAGCCTTTTTTAGCTTTTTCTAGTTCATCATTTTTAATACTCTTTTTTGCCCAGTTAATAGTAAAACTGGAAAGAATAATAAAAACCGTACTTAAGTAAAACCATATAGGAAATTCGAAATCTAACCAATTGCCTTCTGCTTTTCGCACCACATAGGCACTCGTAAGACCGGCAAAAATCATTGCCATACTAATCATTGAAATCCATAATAACGGCTTAGCCGATTTCTTTTTTTGTTCTTCGAATGTTGTCATAATAGTTTATCAATAACGTAGATTAATTGTAAAATAGGAAGGTAGAAGAAAGAGGCAAACATGAGTTTTTTTGCGTCTTCATCTCTCAAGGTTTTAAAAAGGATAAGGGATTTTGTAAAAAACCATAAGCCAAGTAAAATAGCCAAAAGCATCGCCACAATGGACATCTCTAATGCTCCTGTAAAACTAAACACTGGCAGCATGGATAAGGGTATTAAGAATAAAGTATATATCAAGGTCTTTGATGCTGTATTTTTATCTTTTCCTCCTGGCAACATTTTGAATCCTGCTCTTGTATAGTCATCATCACAGACCCAAGCTATTGCCCAAAAGTGAGGGAATTGCCAAATAAACTGTATGGCAAAAAGTATACCTGCTTCGATTGAAAAATTGTTAGTCACTGCCACCCAGCCCAACATAAATGGTATGGCTCCCGGAAATGCTCCTACAAAAACCGAAAATGAAGTTGTTCTTTTTAAGGGAGTATATGCTAATACATACAGGAGTACAGATAAAGCACCGAAAAATCCGCAATACAGATTAATCATGAACAAAAACAATACACCAAAGCTCCCCATGAATAGGGATAAGAAAAAAGCCTGATTGACTTTCATTCTACTTTTAGGCAGAGGACGATTGGCAGTTCTTTGCATGAGCTTATCCAAGTCTTTTTCAATAATTTGGTTGAAGCCATTGGATGAAGCTACAACTAAAAAGCCACCAAGAACTAAGTAAAATAAATCAATCGAATTAAATGCTCCTCCGGCAATAAAAAAGCCTGCAATGGCAGAAAAAACAACACTTGTTGTTAGTCTGATTTTTGAAAGTTGAAGAATGTCGCTTAAAGACATTTTATAAGTGGTTGATTTAGTGTAACTTACGTATTAAATGGAAGGTTTTTTTCCAAAGGGTAAATTTACCACTTTTTCTATTTTCAATGCCCTGTAAAACGGATAAATATTTACTTATTTAGAAATGGTCTAAAAATCGTAGTAGATATTACTCAAATCTGTTTTCAGACCAAAGAATATATATTGATTTTCAGCACTTGTACTTAAATCTTCTTTAGTTCTATTTGAGACTCCTACCTCCAACTTCAAATTGGTGATGGGATTAATAAGGTAACCCACCCTGAAATCAACAAACTGAAGGTCAGTCGTATTTCCTTGAGCTACTTCGTTTCCATAATCCTCTCTATTCTCGTCATAGCTAACAAGAATATCACTTCCGTAGTTTCTTGAATCTCCATCAATTTGACCGCCTTGTTTAGCGATAACGACTTTTAAGTCCGCCGTCCATCTTTTCTGTCTATATCTCAATATACTTACATTCTCCAAAAAGTTTGCTCCAAAAGGATGTGCTAAAGGCTGTGAATAGTGCGAATACGATAAAATTGGGTATCTGTGACTAAATGTAAATGGTCTTGCAGAGTTTATCTCTGTTTGAAAACTTAAGTTTTCATAACCAAATAAGTCAAAACATTTGAACCCAATTTGCCCGCCAAATTTATTAGCCCAATAGCCATTTCCAGCTCTTAACTCTGATAAGGTAAATTCATCTAAAACTAATTGACCGTACAAATGAGACAAGTCGGAAAGTTTGTATTTGAAGCCTAAGCCCATAACAGCATTTCCTTGCCTAGAATAAGAAATCGAATACTCAACAGGTCTGTAAAATATAATAGGGTTCAAGTAATTTATGTTAAATACATTGCCTAAGCTGTCCTCTCCAATTATAATCGACTCAAATAAACTCAAGGTTAATCTACTGCCAATATTCGCACTTAAATAATGAGTTGCGTTAAATTTTTCTCGACTGATATCACTTGGGTCAGTAATCCAGTCCAACTGCTGCAAACTTGAAAACAGATTAACGTACTTTATTTTCCAAATGTTTGTGGTTAATTTAAAATAAGGGTAATTAAAAGTATTATCAGAAAGAATCATGGATCGGTAACCGTCACCAAAAAAATGTTTACCATGCCCTATTTCGAAGTTAAAATAATCACTGGCATCATAGTTTACATATGCTTGGGAAAAATAAAAGTCTAAATCAGAATTCGTGTTTATTCCATTAATTTTTGCCATTCCCTGACCAGGCACCACCCTGTTGTGAGCTAACATATAATCATAAATATAATCAGATACATTCATCTGATTTTCATAGAATGAAGAGTTAAAACGCACCTTATTGCCGATTCTTCCTTTAAGCTCAATTCCTCTTGTATTAACAAATCTATTTTTATCATCAGCACCTACTTCTAATTGTAAAAGAGGGTTTACGTAAAATTCATAATTTTTTGATTTAACAAAAAATAAATTGCCATTCAAAAAATTGTGGAGATACGTCTTTTTTGTTTCTATTGGCGAAATAGAATTATAATGGGTCGTATCATTTATGGATAGCTTGAAGGGTTTAATGGAGGTGTGTTCAGAAATTCCAATGACATGCAAATCTTTTTCAAAATTAGCATTATAGGTATGGCTTATAGGGGCATTGAACTGAGCGAATGACACTTTAAATAGTAACAGAAAAATAAGTTGAAACAGTATTCTTTTCATACGAAAACAAAGGTAATTAAAAGATTAAGACAGTAGCTGCTTATAGTTAGCTGCTATTTCATCCCACGAAAATGTAGTGTTAATGGTCTCAATTGCAGATTTTGAAAACCCATGAACTGAACCTTTATCCTCAAAAAGAGTGTTGATCTTATGGGCTAAATCTTTAGCATTAAGTGATTCAAAAAGCAAGCCATTTTTGTTGTGCTCTATAACCTCTTTAAATGGCGGTATATCAGATGCTACTACTGGCAAACCGTAAGACATAGCCATCAGTAACACACCACTTTGAAAAATTATTTCATAGGGCAAAACCATAGCATCTGCTGCTTTGAAATACAATTCTCTATTAGAATCAGAAACATAATTTATATCTAAAATTACGCGCTCACTTATTCCAAGCTTATTGATAAGGTTTTGATATATATCAAAGCTTTCCTTTCCTGTATCACCAGCAATTATCAAATGAATACTAGAATTAATACCTGCCATAGCTCTTAGCAAAATATCGAGTCGTTTGGTAGACTTAAATCGGCCAAAGAAAAGTATATAAGGTGTTTCAAAATCTAAATTTAATTCCTTTCGAGCATTAGCCTTAGTTATATTAGAGTCAGGCAGTTCTATAAAGCCTCCGTGTTTTATTATGCGAATCTTAGAATGCACTTTAGGGGATATCAAAGGCAATATATTTTCCTTCGAATACTCATTATGAACAATAATATAATCAGACCAATGGTTGTAAATTAGTCGATGATATAATCTATTATCTTGATTCGTGAAGGATGATACATCATGAGAAATAGTTATGATTTTGAAGCCAAACAACTTACACATCAAGTAAGTTAAGAATGCCATATTGTGAGTAGAAAATACATGAACGATAACCTCCTTTACACCTTGTCGTTTACAATCTATGCAAGACAAGATAATCCCTTTAAGAAAGTCTATTAATTGAAGCAACTTAGAGGAAAAGAAAGTTCCAAAAAACAGTTTAGAAACTATTGATTTTGAATGGCTTTCAAAGTTAGAGTATATAAACGTCTGAACGTTTAAATCGTCTAGAGCTTGGCATAAATAAATATCATATTGATTCATACCACTTTTAATCCCTACTGGGTCTATTATGGCTACTCTTTTTTCCATCTGCTTAAATCTACTTCTAGTAGGGATTCTAATTTCTCAATATCAGCCAAGTAAAAGGCTCTAATTTTAAATTTTAATTCATTAGAAAAAACAGGTTTATTCTTTTTTAGAAAGACTGTTCTTTTCACAAGCTCAAGACTCTTTTTTGATAGTAAAAACTTAATCGATTTCCTTATCCAATTAAACTTATAAAAATATGAGATTACAGTCGACGAGGGGGATAAAAAAGGATTTTGAATAGTGAAATCTATATCCAACTTTTCAATATCTAAAAAGTCTGTAATCTCATTCATTATTTGAGCAGTTTTAGTTTTAAAATCTGAATAGAAAATGATTTTCACTCTGTCTTTTCCAAAAACAGAAAGGTAACGTTCAAGCTGACTATTATATAGCCCTAGCTCTAAAAACTGCTGAAAAAATTGCGGATATTTTTCTTTGTTTGAAATAATATCCTCAAGACTCAAATTACAAAATCCTAGCCTACAATCCATAAGGTAATGAGACAATGCTCTTTCAAGGGGGTCTCTAAGCATAATAATTACTTTTGCGTCCTCATTATAATCATGAATGCGTTTTGGCACATTCTCATAAAATAAGTAAGACACACTAGCCTCCCCCATAATCTTTTTGTTTTCAGTAAACAGACTGTGATAATTTTTAGTGTTATCTACTGACTTAGAATCATAGTATAAAGAAGACACTTCTGTAGATGAAAAAAAGTTAGGTTCTTTGACTGTACTCATGCTCACATTTGCATGATTACTTAAATAATAATGAAGTGAGGTTGTTCCTGCTTTTGGCGCACCAACTATAAATGTATTTACCTTCATTGCTACATTTTTAACCCTCTAAAATAAGAGGATTGAATTAATTTAAACGTACTCCATTTCTTTTCAAAGTTGGAACTGAAAAAGAATCTTAATGACATATAAAGCCACAATTGAATAAGGAATATAAATAAGAAACGCGGTTGATTTTTTTTCAAAAAATACACATGATTCTTACAGTTTTGCTTAATGAAAAATTCACTGTAATAATTAGAACCCTTTGAGCTTCTGGACTTTGTTAGACTACCTATTTTATGAAAAAATTCCACGTCATGTATATACCTTATCTTATGCCTTTTATCTAGTTTTAGTCTGTAAAAAAAGTCGGCGTCATCAAAATAAACGAAATATTTTTCGTCCATATTTCCAATATCTTCAAAGACTTTTTTATGAATTAACACACAGCATGATGGAGCGTAATCAACAATGTCATCTTCGTTATACTGTTGCGTATCTAGCTCTCCTTGACCTCTGTGATAATTTAGAAATGCCTTATTTCTATTGTAGAACCCACCGGCATACCAAATTTTATTTGGTGGAGAAAAATAATTCATCTTAGGGACTACCACACTAGAACTATCCTTGGACTGAGTATTCAGTAATTTGGAAAGCAAACTTGCTTCAAAAACAGTGTCGTTGTTCAGTAAAAGAACAAAATCGCAATCGTTTTCAACAGCCAATTTTATTCCTTGATTATTTCCAGTTGCAATGCCTAAATTTTGCTCGTTTTCAACTAATACTTTATTAGGAAAGTCCCATGATTTGATGTGTTCTACCGATTTGTCAGAAGAGGCATTGTCAATAAAAAAAAGAAGGAAATTTTTATAATCTTGCTGCTGAATTGATTTGAAAAAATCGTCTAAGACATGTTCACTGTTATACGTAACGGTTACAATTCCTATTTTCATTTCATTAAGCCTTTTTTCTTCATTTCAGTAATAGACTTCTCATAATTATCAGATTGTATTTCTTGTTCCTTCACCCAGTTAACAAAGTTTCTAAGACCAACTTCAAAAGACGTTTTTGGGCTGAAACCTAATACTTCTTTTACTTTTTCAATATCCGCTTTATTGTGGCGAACATCCCCTATTCTATAATCTCCTGAAATGTTAACCTCAATATCCGAACCGTACAGCTTTTTTAGACTGTACGCCAAATACTTTACGGTTGTTGAAACTCCTGAACCAACATTTAGAGCTATATTATTTTTAATATCCTTTTGAATGGCCAACATAGTAGCATCAATCACATCATCAATATAGACGAAATCTCTACTTTCTTCACCGTCTTCGAACACATTTATTGAATTGTTATTCAGTATTCGAGTTGAAAAAATGGATAGTATACCTGTGTAAGGATTTGTCAGTGATTGACCCGGCCCATACACATTCTGATACCTAAGAGCCACAGCAGATATGTTCAAACTTTTACAACTCATCAATACCATTTGCTCTTGATTACTTTTTGTAATCCCATAAATTGATTCAGGATGAATTTTTGAATCTTCGTCCGTTGGTTTTAGCTCCAACACGCTACCACAATAGTTACATTTACACTCAAACTTTCCGCTATCTAAATCACTTTGACTTCTACTTTCTGGAAAGACTTCTCCGTCTTTTTCGCATAGATATTTCCCTTCACCATAAATAGCCCTTGATGAAGCAACTATTACTTTTTTTACGTCGTGTTGAGAGTTTGCTAATACATCCAGCATTTTGGCTGTTCCAGCGCAATTAACCTCAACATATTTGTCTATTTGATACATGGACTGACCTGTCCCCGTTTCGGCAGCTAAGTGTACAATAACATCATTTCCATCAATCGCTTTTTGCCAATCGGAAAGGCTACGCACATCACCATGAATAAAACGAACCTTATCTTTTATGGAATTATATAAAAACGACTGCCCAGGGGTATCAGAGTGAATCTGTTTAGAAAGATTATCCATAACAGTTACTTCATAGCCTTGCTCAACTAAACGCAAGCTTAATCGAGAGCCAATAAAACCCGCTCCTCCTGTAATTAATATTCTTTCCATCTAAATTTTTCAAAAAAATGTATCGTTCCAGACATCACAAAGGTTAAGAAAAAGGGCCTAAGCAATAATGGCTCTGACATCAAAGAAATTACTATAAATATAAAAAACCATAATCGTTTTTCCAAAATGAACTGTTGAGAATAAAGCATATAGAACACAACAACGAAAAAAGGAATTCCTGCTGCGGCTAGAAAAAAGCTTACCGAATTTGTCGATCCTTTTTTTCTGTTTGTAAAATCAACTGCATTAAGGTTTAATGAATATGATGTGTTTTGTCGAGTACTAACGTATTGTTCGTCGTCTAAACCAACCCCCGTTAGCGGATGATCTGCAAGTATGTATAGTGGCTGTACTAAATCAAATAGCCTTGCCTGAAAAGATACTTGTCCGTCACCAGAAATTTTATTCTGAACATTTGCTACTGTAATAACATAAATCACGCCTATCACACCAAAAACAAGAATGGATATATATATATTTTGCTTAAAGGTGTTGAAGAAATATAAAATCAACTGAATAAACATCACTAATAATCCGGTTGTAGAAAAGGTACTAACAATTGACAGTATTGATAGCCAAAAAACTAGTCCTCTTTTTTTCAATATGAATGCCTCTATAAATAGCAAGAGATTCATAAATATTTGCAGTATACCTGGCTCCCAAAAAATGCCCTGATTTCGTGCAATTTCAAATGTAGAAAAGTTAATGAGGTGTGTTTCTCCTAAATAATAAAACAAGTAATTATATGTTAGGCAATCATACCTCTCAGTACTAATTTCGGTCAAGTTAAGCTCAATATATGGATAGATAAAAAAGTTAATTAGGCTATGAATCAAAACAAACTTCAATATAGTCCGTACATGTGAAATGAATTTACTTTTATTCTCTTCTCTTGAGTAGTATAAAGCTGCAAAAATTGAAGAGGTAAATACTAAAAGATTTGCAAATAACTTTTGAATAGATTGCTCAACATCAGCATAATAATAATTGGTCAGCAGTAGAAATGCAAACAGAACAAACAACTGAAAGAATCTAATAAGCTCATTTTTATATAAGCCACGGATAAAAAATAGAATTAAAAAGAAAAAGAAAATTACGAAAAGTAACTCCTTTCTAAAAAATACAAAACCTAAAGTCCCTCCTGATAATAAGAGCATCAGCATAGGGAACCAGTTAAAGTTATATTTTTTTAAATCAATTTCCATTTACTATACTTCAATCCAAGTATTTGTTGTTTGATCAAATTTCTTAATCACTTTTGCGGGAGTCCCCACCGCCATCGAATAATCAGGAATATCTTTTGTAACAACAGAATTTGATCCTATAATACACTGCTTTCCTATGTGTGAGGACAATACGCATACATTTTCTCCTAACCAAGTTCCATCGCCTATTAGCACTTCCTTTTTAAATCCAACGCCTTGCTCTTTATAAGGCTTATATCCATCTTTAAAATGGTGATAGTTATCGGCCAA
>Ga0233432_10000547_pt1 | contig 36220 bp, 26 predicted proteins | sample SI_122_August201_6_FD_179870 | JGI IMG/M metagenome (GOLD analysis project Ga0233432, IMG submission 179870) | Seawater microbial communities from Saanich Inlet, British Columbia, Canada - SI_122_August2016_10_MG | ecosystem: Environmental > Aquatic > Marine > Inlet | place: Canada: British... | reverse complement strand
GCAGATTGAGGAATAATTGCTTGGAAAGCCTTGCTCCCACTTCTGTCCATTTGCCTAGATGGTCAGCGTATTCCATAATGGTGTGCTTAATGGTCCTTATGGCAGACCCCGTGCTTCTTACTGCCTAGCTTTGACTAAAGCCAATTACTGATTCCTTACCAGCGGACATAAAAGAATGTGAACCCCTTCAATTGCGGACTTTTCGTTCCAACCTGAAGACGCCCTTCCACATCGACTTTCACATCCCAATCTCTCGTCGTTTTAAGAGCCGGCTCCGTCAATCTTAGAACAAAACCTTTATCTGATTGCTCGATCACTTCATACTGTTCATCCGAGCGAACCTCTTTCGAAGGCATGTACATACGGATACGATCCCTGCGGATAACCATTTCGGAATCCCTGAAAACTTCGACCATCCCCGACAAGATCTTTCTAATTTCTTCCTTTTCGAATTTGTAGACTTCCGCCTCAGTCGATTCCAAATCGAAACGCCAATTTCCAAGAATTAACTCCAATGGATCCTTAGCCGCTTCACCACTCGCCTTAATCGGCTCACCGAAATCGATCTTCGCAGCATCTATATTGAAAAAATAGTACCGATCGCCAAACGCCTGATACGGCTCGGAAAACTGCAAACGCCCGTCGTAGAGATAAAGAGTTCCCTCAACCGTCGCAGTACGACTATTCTTTGGGAAATCAAACGTGTGTTTCGATGGTGGAGTCTCGAGGAGAAAAAACACTCGGCCGCTAATCGCGATCGCAGGAGCCCCAAACGCGTTCTGATGAAAGACCCCAACGACCTTGGCATTTTCCCCAATCAAAGCACCCAATTCCGCTTCCGACGCATACGGAGTAATTTCCGTTTGTGCGACAGTAGTCGATCCTATCAACCCCGTTGAAATTAGAACTATCAAGGTAAGGCTAAGCTTCATAATGTGTATTTCTAACTTTTTATTGTTCGATCGGTTTTCTACAACTAACACGATCCCGAAAAGCCCAAACTACTGTAATTGCTGAAAAGAGGCCAAAAACCAAAACGCTCAGCCAGTCGCGTCATTCCTATTTACAGAGACACTCCGCGATTTGAACCGCATTCAGGGCAGCTCCCTTCCAGAGCTGGTCTCCCGCAACCCAAAATGCCAATCCATTGTCGTATCCAAGATCCTTTCTAATGCGACCGACTCCGCAATTCTCGCGACCAGCGAAATCAAGCGGCATTGGGTACTTTCCGTTTGCAGGATCATCGACCAGGTCAATCCCCGGAGCAGCTTCGATTGCAGCACGTGCCGCTTCAATAGATACCGCATCTTCGAACTCGGCGTTAACCGAAACCGAATGCGACCGCATAACCGGTATCCGCACGCAAGTGCACGAAGAAATAAGATCCGGCAGTCCCATTATCTTGCGACTCTCGTTCACCATTTTCATCTCCTCCTTCGTGTAGCCGTTCTCCAAAAACGAATCCACATGAGGCAACGCATTCAACGCTATCTGATAAGGATACGCCTCCACGGTAGTCGGCTCGCCACGAGACAGCTCGCCCATCTGCGTTTCAAGCTCCGCCATCGCAGCCACACCACTGCCGCTTACCGCTTGGTAAGTCGACGTGAACATTCGCTTCAATCCAAAACGCTGGTGCAACGGATGAACCGCCATCAAAGTAATCGCAGTCGTGCAATTTGGGTTAGCAATAATTCCATTATTCGCTTTGGCAGCTTCGGGATTAATTTCCGGCACCACCAAAGGCACATTCGGATCCATCCGAAAAGCAGAACTATTATCTATGGCAACCGCTCCCGCTGCCGCTGCCGCCGGACACAATTCCTTCGCCAAAGTACCGCTCGCCGAAAAAATAACAAAATCCAGTCCGTTAAAACACGTTTTCGTAGCTTCTTCGACAGTGATGGTTTGCCCCAACGCTTCGATCTGCTTTCCTGCAGAACGACTGGATGCAAACAACTTGAGTTCAGACAGTGGAAACTGCCTTCTTTCAAGAAGTCCTATCAACTCCTGCCCGACCGCTCCGGTCGCACCTACAATGCCTACTTTGTAACCCATTATCTTTTAACGCTAACCGCACCGTATCGATGCGGTTTCCAACAACAAACAAATGTCCTTGGATTTAAATCAGCTGTACACGCATAAGATAGAAGCCCTGAAAATCAAGCCCTCAGCGCGACGATTGCTTGTATCGATTACCGGCCAAAAAACGGATCTCATCGAAAATGACTGCCCTCTACAAACCTTCTCCGTGTCCACCAGCCTAAAGCCTCCGTCTAACCTCCAAGACTCGGAAGGCACTCCTTCCGGCTTGCATCGAATCGCCGAGAAGATCGGGACAGATGCCCCCATTGGCGAAGTCTTCAAAGGCCGCGTCAGCATCGGAAAACGCTACCACCAACTGAGTGCAGAGGAACAGCGCCCCAACCTCATCACGACACGTATCCTCTGGCTCGAAGGCCTCGAACCTGGCATCAACCAAGGCGACAACTGCGACAGCTACCAGCGCTACATCTACTTCCACGGCACGAACCATGAAGACAAAATAGGCCAGCCATCGAGCGGCGGCTGTATCCAACTCCTCAATCAAGAAATGACCGAACTTTTCGACCTCATCGAAATCGGCGACCACGTCTTTATAGAATAAGCTCGACCCGCACCCCCAAAGAAATCCTCTTCACTACAAGATGATCTCCCCCAATGAAGGCAATGAAAGCGCCGCTTCATCCGTCAACCTGACGGATTTAGTCGCCAAGGTCTTCAAACCTGGAGGATGGCTGCAAGAAGCGCTTTCCCTAGAGCATCGCCCCGAGCAAGATACGATGGCGACCACCGTCAGCCAATCGATGTCTCGCGACCAGGCGCTCATTTTCGAAGCAGGCACCGGAGTCGGCAAAAGCCTAGCCTACCTCATCCCTGGCATCATTCACTCCATAGAGTCGAAACGCCCCGCAGTAATTTCTTCGAATACCATCGCCCTCCAAGAGCAGATCCAACAAAAAGACCTCCCGATCTGCCGCGAACTCTTTCAAGCGATCCCCGAGCTGAACGCCTACGCCGACTTCAAGTCGACTCTCCTTGTCGGCAAAGGCAACTACCTGTGCCCAACGCGCTTGGGCAACGCTATCGCCAACAAAACCGAGCTATTTCCCAACGACGAACTTGAAGAGCTCCAACGAATCGCCGCATGGTCCCAAACAACCCAAAACGGCCTTCGCCAAGAGCTCAATCCAACCCCAAACTGGGACGTCTGGGAAATGGTCAACGCCGAAGGCTCAGCCTGCAATCGAAAGAATTGCAGCCCTGACACTTGCCACTACCAACGTGCCCGCGCCGAGATGCGCAAAGCCCAGGTCGTAATCGTCAACCACAGCCTGCTCTTCGCCCTCCTCAACGCCGGAGGGCTCTCGCCCAACGCCAAAGGCATTCTTTTGCCGGACGATTTTCTCGTCATCGATGAAGCCCACACCACTGCGGAAGTCGCCACCGAATACTTCGGGGCCCGTATCAGTTCCTACGGCTTGGACCGCCAACTCAAAGCTCTCTTCAACCCGAAACGCAAATCGGGCATCGTCCGAAAGTTCGCTCACACTAAACAGCTCCAAACCATCATCGACGCTCAAGAAGCGTCTCAGGAATTCTTCGGTTATATAACGGCCACTCGGCTTGAAAAACGCCCCATCTCCCGGATCTCGGAACAAGATTGGTGCGAGCCTACTATCGTCTCACCCCTTAAAGCCGTGGTCGAAGTCATGGACAGCATCCTCGCCAAAGTCGAAGACGGAGCCATGCACGACGAGCTCAAAGACCAACGGAACCGATTGCACTCCTCCTACGCCGGCATCCGGCGCTTTATCGCACTCGCCGAAGAAGACCACGTCCACTGGCTAGAACGCAGCGGTCGCCGCAACCAAATCGTCACTCTTCGCACCGCCCCAATCGACATCGCCCCCTATCTAAAAGAGGAACTCTTCAGCAAGGAAATCTCGGTCACTCTCACCAGTGCCACCCTTTCCATCGCCCAGCGAATGGAACCCTTCCAACGAAAAGTCGGTGCCCTCGCCGAAGAAGCATATCGCGTCGAATCCCCTTTCGACTACGAAAAGAATACCCGTATTTACATCGCCAGCGACATCCCCGCTCCTTCCAGAGAAGACGCCCGCTTGGCCATGGACGCCCTTATCGATTACATCGACTACTGCGTTAAAAACGTATCCGGCGGTTCCCTCGTCCTTTTCACTTCCTACTCCGATCTTCGCAAAGCCGGAGACGCCCTTGAAACCGAATTCGCCACAGCTGGACGCCCCTTCTTCGCCCAAGGACAAGGCCTCTCCCGCTCCGAAATGTCCCAAGAATTTCGAGACGCAGGCAACGGCGTCCTTTTCGGCACCGACAGCTTTTGGACCGGCGTCGACGTCCCCGGAGCTGCCTTGTCCCAAGTGATCGTCACCCGCCTTCCCTTCGACGTGCCCACCCATCCGATTACCGAAGCCAAAGCCGAACGCATCAAAGAAAACGGAGGCAATCCCTTCGGAGACCTCACACTCCCCGAAGCACTTGTCAAATTCCGTCAAGGCATCGGACGCCTCATTCGCAAAAAAGACGACAGAGGCATCATTACCGTCCTCGATTCGCGCATCCTCCAAAAAAGCTACGGACGCCAATTCCTCCAAAGCCTACCCAAATCGAAATTCATCCGCATCAATCGAGGCGATCGTGACGAACGCTTCTGCGACATTGAAGACACTCCTCCCGCGCAACGCAATAGACCCCCGAGAGACTAACGGTCCTTTTCCAACAAACCATGAAATCCGAACGATTCCAAAAACTCGTCGAGGCCAATCCCGACAACGAACTTTTTCGCTTTTCTCTAGGCCAAGCCCTCATGGAAGAAAAACAAGAAGCCCCCGCAATTGAAGCCTTCGACCAATGCCTCGCGAAAAAGCCCGATTGGATGGTCGCATCGATCTTCAAAGGGAAATGCCTTCTCACTCTAAAGCAAAACGACGAAGCCAAAGCAGAACTCCAAAAAGCCCTCCAACTTGCCATCGACCAACACCACGAAGACCCCGAAGTCGAAGTCCGCAAACTCCTTTCCACCCTCTAGAAATTCAGGTCCGGTCTCGATAGCCGACCAAGTCACATAATCTAGAGATGCCCCAAAGCTGCAATCCTGCCAGATTTCGCTAATCGAAACTTGACTTGACTTAGATCCGAGCCAGCTTTTGCTCCCTTCTTATACGGTTGCCAGGGTAGCTCAGTGGTAGAGCAGGAGACTCATAAGCTCTTGGTCGGCAGTTCAAGTCTGCCCCTTGGCACCATATTTCGTTACTCGTGGAACGAAACACGAAGACTGTATCAGTGCCTTAAAAAGAAGCAGAAGCCACAACTTCTCGAATCAATTGAATTGAAGCGTGATGCCGCTCCTCGCAATCAATACTCTTTCGTTTCCTAAAACCGCACTTCCCTCGGCCTGCACCAATAAGCCAGTCCGGTAATTAACGCCAAGATAGCCCAACTACACGCGACGAACCAGTCACCATGCTCGGTATAGAAAGTCTTCTTGCCCTTCCAGCGTTTGTCTCGATCGACTTCCCAGGTCGTTCCACCGGAAAACCAAATCTTCCCATTTTCGTCCAAGAGTTCTTCGCGTACGTTTCCGAACTCGTCGATCCAGCCAGTCCACCCGTCATTCCCAACTCGAAATACAACGCGCCGATTTTCAACCGCCCTCAACACCGAATGGGCCATATGTTGAAACGAAGCCCCACTTTGCCCGTACCAAGCGCTATTAGTCGCCACGAACAAGACCGCCGCGCCTTCCAGGACTGACTCACGAGCCAATGAGGGGAACACATCTTCATAGCAAATCAATGATCCTATCTTGATCGTCCGACTAGGCATTGAGAGCGGCAACAGGGCCGGCTTATCGCCCGAATACAAATCGCCTTCGATCGGTACGATCTTCTCGATCCACGGCCAGAATTTGCGCAATGGTATATACTCGCCGAAAGGCACCAAATGCCGCTTCGAATAATACTCTGGATACATTCCCCACTTTGGCCGAATCATAAAAACGCTATTGCGCCAGACTTCATCCGACTCGGCCGCCAGAGCCCCCGCGAAAATCGGCGTATCAATCTCAGTCGCCAATCGCTCCGCCCAAGTCTGCATCGAAACGTCCCCTTTTATAGGATACGGCAATGTCGCTTCAGGCCAAAACATGACATCGGGTTTCATCGAAGCCAATCGTAACGTGTTTCGTTCAATTTGCTTCAAAATATCCAGTCCTTTGGCATTGTCCCATTTTTCATCCTGCGGAATCGCAGGCTGCATTGCTGCGGCCCGAAACAAAGGCTCGCGATCTTGACCGGAAATGTGACGCGTCTGCAAAAACGTCATGCTGACGAAAACCAGCAGGGCCAAATAGAATTCTGGACAAACTCGCTTCGAGCGGATTCGTGAATACTCAACGATTCGCACCCCGTATGCCGCGACCCCGGCATTCAGCAAAACCAAGCAAAACGAAATTCCCCATGCTCCAAAGAACACTGCGCTTTGAAGCATAATCGGCCGACTCCATTGGCTGGCCGACAAGGGCAACCAAGGAAACCCCGTAAATACCCAACCTCGGAAATGTTCGAGAATCACCCACAAAGCCGCCGTTCCAAGGGCAAATGGAACGCCCATCCAGACTTCGCGTTTCAGTAGCTTTCGGCTCAACCAAGCCGTTCCGAGACACCACAGGACAAAATGAAGCGCGACAATACCTGAAAGTAGAATCAATCCAAGCCAAGTTACATGCCGCAACCAAAAGATCAATACGACCCACGATGCCCATCCAATCGCTAAACCTGCCCAAGCCACCTGCTTATACGACGGCTCCATTCGTAGCCACAAGAGAACTGGGATCAACAGTACAAAACCGGCCTCCGGGATATCGAACGGTGGAAATGCCACAATTGTGCCAATCGTCGTAAAAACAACCGCACACACTTGAGCTATCGCCATACGATTTCGGGAGAACCAATTCGAAATATCGCTAATCAACATTCGCCGCCAAGGCAGGCCCAATTCCTCTTCGTGAGCAATCAAAAATACAACAAGCCATTTCGAGACCTGAGTTCCTACTATCGAAATAGATTGATAAAACAATCCCATCAACACCCAGCCCTTGACGGTTTCGCGACAACAGATACATCTAGATCATGGCAACCTACATTTATGAAACGATTCCCTCATCGGAATCCGAGGAGCCGATTCGATTTGAAGTTAAGCAAAGCATGAACGACGACGCGCTCACACTCCACCCGGACTCGGGAGCTCCCGTGAAACGCGTCATCACAGGCGGATACGGTTTCAATGTGAACGGTAACGAAGCATCAACACCGATGCCATCCGCAGGATCTAGCTGCTGCCAAAGCGGCGGCTGCGGCTGCGGCTAACATTTGTTTCAAGAATCTGCTCCATGCGAATCTGCCTCATCGAGCCGTTCTATACCGGTTCTCACAAACGCTGGGCAGACGAGCTCGCCAGTCGATCTCGCCACGAAATCGATATTCTCTCGCTTCCAGGACGTCACTGGAAATGGCGAATGCACGGAGCTGCCATTACCCTAGCCCGCGAGTTCTCTTCAAAAAACCAACGCTACGATCTCATTCTCGCAAGCGACATGCTCGACCTAACGGTCTTCCTTTCCTTGCTTCGACGGGAAATCTCCCAGACCCCAGTCGCTCTTTATTTCCACGAGAACCAATTGCTTTATCCATGGTCGCCGCGCGATGCCGACACGAAGAAAGGTCGCGACCTGCACTACGCATTCATCAATTACACAAGCGCCCTGGCAGCCGATAAACTCTTCTTCAACTCAGACTATCACCGCACCGCCTTCCTCGCTGCTATTCCGGAATTCCTGACGCGTTATCCCGATTTCGAAAACAAAGAAACCGTTCCTCAACTCGAAGCCAAAAGCCAAACTCTCTGGCTTGGAATGGATCTAAAAGCCTTCGATACCCACCATTGCCCAAACAGAGGAACTCAATCCGAGCGCCCCCTCATTGTTTGGAATCACCGATGGGAATACGACAAGAACCCGATTGGTTTTTTTCGCATTCTTTATCACCTAATGGAACGCGGCATCGACTTCGACCTCGCCCTCCTGGGCGAAAGCTTCGAAGAAGCGCCTCCGTACTTCGTCGAAGCAAGAGAGCGATTAGGCAGTCGAATCGTTCACTACGGAATTGCAGAACAATTTTCAGACTACGCAACTTGGTTATGGAAAGCCGACATAGCGCTCGTCACCTCCAATCAAGATTTCTTCGGAGGCAGCGTGGTCGAAGCCATCTACTGCGGTTGTCACTCGATATTACCAAACCGATTAGCGTATCCAAATCACATAAACATTTCGCAGAACCAATCAAATTTCTACAAATCGGAATCCGATGCTGTAGACCTTTTGGAGCAATGGATTAAAAGTAAAGCCTGGAAGAAACCTTCAACGCTAAACGAACCCGTCAATCGATACGATTGGTCCAATCTGATCGCAAGCTACGATACGGAATTTAAATCCCTCGCGATGCCCGCAAGGCAGATTTATCCGTCAATCTAACCGCTCGTCTCGATGAGGTGCGCATTATACAATTTTTCAATAATGCATCCGTACTTTAAGTACATATAACCTCCAACGCCCCAATGAACACCCCGTAAATTTCTAAATACGAAAGTTACGTCTTCCAACTTTCCTGTCGGGCAACGATACCCGACCAGTGTGACGGCATGACCATAACCCGGTCGTGGCTTTTGATTCTCTAGATAAGCCGCTTTTAGGATAGCACGGTAATACGGCCAATATTATGGAACAAGACAACTAACTGAATTGGTAGGGTCCTATCTCTAAAATCCTATTTTCGATTCTCGGCAAAACCCGAAGTGCTATTACACCTAACTCGAAAATTACGCGTATAGCAAAAATGATTCTACACTTCGGACACAACACGGCCAAACTCTTCCTAATCTAAATCGATGATCGACGCGTACTCCGGATCGTAGAGTCGCTTGTGAATGCGCAACGCCTGACCATCGGTCAAGTTAGCCAGGAAATCTCGAGCTACCAATCGCTTCCGCCTATAGTCCTTTCCAGCCGCCTTCATTAAAGCTGCAGCTTTTTCAGGCAAAATACGCGACTGTGGCCGATCGGTCGAAAAATAGGAATCGTCCAAAGCTCGGAAAAGATCTTCGAGAACCCTATCGCCTTTGTAATCCATCTGTTGCAGAGGGGCAGAACGGAAAATCAAATCTAAAGCCACGCGTTTGTAAAACTTGGCAACCCGCTTAGCTTGAGGGTCGATCGCAAGTTTGAACGCATATCGATTCGTAGCGCTCGCTAGGGCGCTCTTTCGAGGAACCAATCGACAAGAACTAATAAATTGTCCGATTTTCGCTCCGAATACCGCTTCCAGTCGATCCCTTCTGATATCCGCTATAAACGATTCGAACAATGGTTGCGTCTCCGCATCAAGTCCCTCCCGCGACGCCCAACGTTCCAGTCGTTCCAAAGTCAGAAAACCCGCCCGAACCCCGTCTACGATGTCATTGATGCAGTACGCTGTATCGTCCGACCAATCCATTATTTGACACTCGATACTCGAAATTCCGTCAAATGCTTCTTCGCTCTGCGGGCCTACCAAAGACGAATCAGCGCTGTGAGCGAAATCTCGATACTCTCGCTGAAAATCGTAAAGAAAGTGATTCTTAGGATTATCCCGCTCGGACATCGTGGACTTGTATTTCAGAATCCCATCGAGAAATGCCCGCGTAGGCGACATTCCCGTCTGACGTCCAACCGATTGATACAGAGTATCCGTTATGAGGCGCAGGGTCTGAGCATTTCCTTCGAAACCATCGATGTCCTTGAAAAGGCGATGCAAAGTTCGCTCACCGCCATGCCCGAAAGGCGGATGCCCTAAATCATGACTCAGACAACACGCTTCTACTAAATCCGAATCGACAAAAAAGCCATCACTGAGATACTCGGAGTCCTTTTGCAAGAAATGGCAAATCGACCGTCCGATCTGAGCAACCTCAATCGAATGAGTCAGGCGAGTCCGATAAAAGTCGTATTCTCCAGATAAATACACCTGCGTTTTCGACTGCAACTTTCGAAACGCCGCCGAATGGATAATTCGATCTCGGTCCAATTGAAAAGGGGTCCTATAATCCTGCGGCCGAGAACCGCCCGAAAAGGGTTCGAAATCGTAATCGTTATAAAAGGCGTTCGTCGGCATCGATTATCAGCTCGCAAATTGGAGAAGAGCCCTCCTTAAGAGCCGAAGTGACTCTTCAGGAATTCCAAATCCAATTCGGGATACAGTACGAACGTTTCCAATAATGCCATTACGCGGCGTTTACCTTCTTCGACCACCCCTTCGGCGATATCGTACTTCACCTTACTCTGCTGACCAGTATTCTTCCCTTTATTCAAAATCTTTGGCGTCGTATTCGATAGGATCAGTTTGAAGATCGCGGCAATTTCCTTCATCTGCTCCACGCCCATTCCAAGCGAAGTGACTGCAGGCGAGCCAACACGCAAACCACTCGTATAGTGAGGCCCATTCACATCGAATGGTAGAGAATTTCGGTTCAACGTAATCCCGCATTCGCGCACAGCAGCCTCGGCTTGGCGACCGTTCAGGCCGAAACCGGTCACGTCGATCAACAACAAGTGATTGTCCGAACCGCCCGTACAGATTTTCAACCCCTCGTCGATCATCGCCTGAGCCATTGTTTTGGAATTCTCGACGACCTTAGCCGCGTAGTCCTTAAATTCCGGCTCGTTCGCTTCTTTGAAAGCGACCGCTTTTGCCGCCATAACGTGAGGTAACGGACCGCCTATCACGAGCGGACAACCCTTATCCACAAACTCGGCAAACTCCTTCTTGCACAAAACAATGCCGCCGCGAGGACCGCGCAGAGTCTTGTGAGTCGTAGTCGTCACGACATCGGCATAGGGCATCGGGTTGTAGTCGCCTTCGAAAACATCGCCCGCAACCAATCCAGCAAAGTGAGCCATATCGACCATAAACACCGCGCCAACTTTGTCCGCGATTTCCTTCATGCGACGGAAATTAACTTTGCGTGGGTACGCACTATAGCCAGCCAATAGAATCAACGGCTTAACCTCTTCGGCCTGCTTCTCGAGCTCATCGTAATCGAGCAAACCCGTCTCTCTGCTCACCGAATAATTGTATGCATCGAAAAACTGGGCCGATATGTTGAACCGATACCCGTGGGTCAAGTGGCCACCAGAGTAATAGTCCAAGCCCAGCATACGCTGATTACCCATCGCCGCACGGACCTTATTCCAATCTTCCCGCGACATATTCGCCGGATTGGTCTGCCCCATTTCCTCCAAAAGCGGCGTACCCACTCTCGCTTGGAGAATCGCCCAAAACGCTATCAAGTTCGCATCCGCCCCAGAGTGAGGCTGAACGTAGGCGTGCTCCGCTCTGAAAAGCTTACAAGCCTGAGCGCAAGTTTCGCTCTCAATATCGTCGATATTGTCGCAACCCGCATAATAACGCGAGCCCGCAAACCCTTCGGCATACTTATCCGTGAGCAAATTGCCCATGGCCGCTTGCGTGTTTAGCGAAGTGAAATTTTCAGAAGCTATCAACTTGAGATTGCTGCGTTGATCCTCCAGTTCTTTGACAATCGAAGCCGCAATTGGAGCATTGACCGCCGCAACTTGTTGCAAGCTCGCAACATAGCCAAGCATCGCTGCATTTGTGTCCCCAAGCGAACGTGAAGACAAGTACTCCGAGAGGGGTGATGACGTTTGTGTGTCAGACATTTTGGAAGCTTTTGAATGTGAATGATGAAAATGATTCTACCCAGGCGCACGATAGAATCGCGAAGCTTCCTAGCGGTCGATCCCGCCTTTATCGCCAGTCGCGAAGACGCCAAGATGAGAAAGCGAATGCTCGAGAGAAGTCAACAGTCGACATTTCATTTCTAAACAAAATTCTCTCGCCCTATCATTGGAAGCGACCGATCTCCGAGCGGCCATTAATCCTTGAGGCTTCTGAAAGATGACATCGTTCAGCAGGGCCCACCTCCACCAAATTATTTCGAATCCCTACCTATGAGCGATCCCCAGTAATTCGCAAACACCAGATGCTGACGCGCATCCTCCTGGGCAACGTTCCAAACAGGCGACGCCAGAGAATCAATATCCACCATTCCAAAAGCGTCAATCGGACTAATCGGCCCCCCGACCGCTCGAGCGATCGTCTTATCGAGCCACTGATTCAATCGCTCCAACCGCGCCGCATCGTCGCGCAATAGAAGATAAGCCGCTTCCCAATCGACAATCGACTCGAGAATGTCGCCGCTCAATTGCCCGCCCCACAACCAATACGCCCCGTCGTTCGCCCAGTTTTTGAGTTCAACCCACTGCTTCTCGCTCATCGAATTCAACGGATTGACGAATCGAATTTTCGAACCTATCGCAGAGACCGATTCGAAATTCACGAGAGGAGGCCGTGCCCATGCAGTAGCCAATGTATGAATGAGAGCGTCGAAACGATCACTCTTCCGATCGACGGAATTTGCCACGACCGGACGATCCAACTCGATTGCATTCGGGGCCCCTAGCTTATCGGTCAACGCCAAGATTCGCGACTGCATATCAAGGATGTTCGTAGCGAATGCCCATGAAATCGTGTCTTGATCGGACTGCGTGCCGGTCGGCCAATTCGCCGCAACCGCCGTTTCCCAATCGCCAGGATTCTCCAAATAATAATCCGGATTGCCCGTGTATATTCGAAGCAGCTCCAAAATTCCCGACCGGCGAAGCTTTTTGTCCGGCTCAGCCATTCCATAAGCGATCAACGGAATCGAAACCGCCCGATCCTTCGCCTTGAAAGCGGTAAGCATGAAACGATCAGGAGCGACCTTCAACCCACTCGCCACGTAGGAAAGCTCCTGGATGCATTTTTCGCAACTCAAACTATACACGAGGATCCGATCGGGGATCACGCTCGCCTCTCCACCCGGAGCCAGCCAATCCATCGAATACGCCAACAATGGCTGCACCGGAAGAACGATCGATTGCTCGGATTGAGCATTTACCCATAATCCGGATACAATTAATAAAATAGCGGAAATGCCCAAGGCCCTGGTAGAAAATCGAGTTTTCAACATACCCCGGCACTGAAGCCGCATAAGTCCGCGAGCGCAAATCAGAAATCACGGCGAGGCCGGCGAGTCTCAAAACGATTCTACTCTATCGTTACCCTCTAATTGACAATCCCTCCAAAATCCTCAAAACACATATCCACTCATGAAACTCACTTCACGTCTCTTCATCATTCTTTTCTTATTCGCCGCGAAAACAGCCGCTCACCCGACCGTTCTGCCCCATTCCCACCCGCACACAGACGAAGCCGGCGCTCTTAACTCCGCTCTTGCGATAGGCGGTCTCGCCCTCATAGCCGGATTCGCTTGGTTCGCCAACTGGAAGCTCGCCAAATCAGCCAAGAAGAAGCGTTCCGACCGCTAGCTCATTTTTATCGACCAGCTCGACCTATGGAAAACGTACTATTCAAGACCCTTCTGGTATCGATCGCAGCGATCTTCGTCTCTAGCCTAAGCTTCGCCGGCAAAGCCAAAGTCCTCCTCGTCGCCGGTAAGAAAAGCCACGGATACAATGCTCATGAGCACAATGCAGGATCTCTCCTGCTAGCGAAGATGCTCAACGAAAGCGGTCTGGAAATCAACGCTTTCGTTTATTACAATGAGGAAAATCCAGGCTGGCCCACCGACAAGAAACTTCTCAAAGGAATCGATTCCGTTGTTATCTATTGCGACGGCGGACAACGCCACGTAGCCAACAACCATGTAGGGGCTATCGACGCCCTGCAAGCCAAAGGCGTAGGGGTAGGTTGCCTCCACTATGGAGTCGAAACGGTCGACGGCGAAGCGGGCGACGCTTTCCTTCGCTGGATGGGCGGCTACTACCAGCTCTATAAATCCGTCAATCCGCATTGGACTCCACACTTCGAAACGTTCCCCGATCACCCCGTTGCCAATGGTGTCAACCCTTTCGGCATTAACGACGAGTGGTACTTCAACATGCGTTTCCGCAAAGATATGAAAGGCGTCACCCCTATCCTTTCCGCCGTTCCGCCACTCGATGTAATTCCCGAAAAAGACCATCACCACAACTCCACCCCAGACGCCCGTGCCGCCGTTGCTCGAGGCACTCTTCAGCACGTAATGTGGGTATCGGAAAACGAAGATGGCAGCCGCGGGTTCGGATTCACTGGCGGTCACTTTCACGACAACTGGCTGGACGACAATTTCCGAAAAGTTGTGCTCAACGCAATCTGCTGGATCTCGGACGTAAAAATTCCCGCCGATGGCGTCGCCTCCAAAGCTCCAACGCTCGAAGAGCTTAAGCAAAATCAAGATTACCCGGAGGATCTCTCCAAAATTCGAGCGGACAAATACGCCCCCGAAATAAATTGGAAGCGATAGCCGCTCCTTTTGACCATTCGAGTTCTTGATTTAAATCAAACCTTTCCAATTGACGGCTTGAACCACCGCCACACGCCAATAGAAGGCCGATTCATTCGCATTGCTCGTCCATTCGCGAGCGATGCCCTGACTCTTCCATTTAAATGAGACTCCTAACCTTCGCCTTCATCGTTCTCGTCTGCCTTCAGGTAACATTCGCTCAGAAATTCTACGAGCTTGAGCCGATTAACTACAGCAAGAGCGAAGCCGAGGACGCCATAACCGACTACTTCTCAAGCCCTGAGAATATCGAAGCCTGGAAGAGCGAAGGCGACAAGGGTTACCTCGCCAACTTTTTAGAAGCCTTCGAGATCCCCGCAGCCTCCCAAGTTCTGGTGTTCTCAAAAACTAGCCTCCAAGTAGAACGTATCTTTCCCAACAGTCCGCGGGCCATCTACTACAACGACGACATCTACGTCGGCTGGGTTCCTTACAGTGACATGCTAGAGATATCCGTATCCAGCCCCAAGACTGGAACCAATTTCTACTCGCTCAAACCCGTCGACGGAAAGCCCAAACTCACGCGCCAAACGCACGACTGCCTGCGCTGCCACGGAGGATCATTCACCCGCGACGTCCCTGGCCACCTTGTCCGCTCCGTTTACCCCGATTTCGAAGGCCAGCCAATATTCAAAGCCGGCACCCATTTCACAGACCAGACCACTCCTCTTGAAAACCGCTGGGGCGGATGGCTCGTCTCCCGCTCGCCGATGGACCATATGGGAAACACAATCTTCAAAGAAACTGACCGAGGAGCCGACCAAGGAAGACCGTTTACGATAAAAGACGTCCCGAACATCGACTACCCAGGAAAAGGCAGCGATATCGTGTCTCTCCTAATCCTCGGACACCAAACCCAATTACACACTCTGATGGCCGACCTCACCATCAAAACGCGACGCGCTCTGCACGACCAAAAGATCATGGACGAGCTCCTCCAACGCGACGAGCCCCTATCCGACTCCACCCGAAGCCGTATCAAGCACGCCGCCGACAAGGTTCTCAAATGCATGTTCTTCATCGAAGAAATCGATCTCCCGAAGATCGATATGGCGGGCTCCGTATTTTCCAAGAACTTCACCCAGCGCAGCCCCAAAGACAGCCAAGACCGTTCCCTCTTCGAACTGCAGATGGATGGGCGCATGCTTCGCTACCCATTCAGCTATTTAATCTACTCCGACACCTTCAACAACCTGCCGCCCGAAGCCCTCAACTACATCTGGGCCGAAATTGAACGGATCTTGGCGCCAACTGAACGGCGCGAAGGATACGAACGCCTTTCCCGGCGAAATAAAATCACTATCAAGGAAATCCTTCTTGAAACCCACCCCTCCCCCAAGAAGTATTGGTGACATAGAACGCGAAACCAAAACCCGGGCAACCGCCCTATAATGGATCTTCGCCGAGATACCCATATTTCCTTTTGCCCCTAACGCCCTTTTTAAGAGCCCCTCGAAAACCCATGCCCGAATTGTACAATGGATTGCCTAATCAATACAAGATGGTTAACCCTTTTCAGTATATCCTCTAGAAATACCTAAATACTCTCTTATGAATTATCCCAAACTCCATAACGCAATGTGGCCCGGCCTCGTAGGCAAGGGCGGTGACGAACCCGGTGCAGAACCGCCAATTAGCCTCGACCGCATGCTCGAATTAACCGCAGGCGCAGACGTCGATGGACAAAAATTCGAAGGCATCGACTACTTTCTCTTTCACCCTCACACCGATCCTGACGCCAGCGAAGACGAACTTAAGGCCATTGCCGACAAGATCGCCGGACATGGTTTCACCGTTGGATCGCTCGTAGCGCCAATCTGGCCAGGCACGGTTGGCGACGCAGCCATGGGCACCGAGGAACAGCAAGGGAAGTTCCTCACCGCCATCGAAAAAGCCTGCCGCATTGCGAAAATCTTCAATGAACACGGCGTACGCCAATACGGTTGCATCCGGATAGACTCGGCTTCCGGGGTCGAAGACTGGCATAAAGATCCAACCACCAATACCCAGCGTATCGCCGACACGTTCAAAAAAGCCGCTCAAATAGCAGCCGACAATGGCGAACGCCTCGCTGCCGAAGGCGAAATCTGCTGGGCTGGTATGCACTCCTGGAAGGATATGCTCAATTTGCTTGAAGCAGTCGGAATGCCCGAATCACTCGGCTTCCAGTGCGACCTCGCCCACACATACCTTTACCTTCTAGGCTATAATGCACCAGAGCATGCGCTGCTAAAAGAAGGTTACAGCCAAGAAGAATTCGACGACGCCTACAAGACGATGGCCGACGCTCTACGCCCTTGGACTATAGACTTCCACGTTGCCCAAAACGATGGCAGCGTACACGGCACTGGCTCGCACGACAAGACCGGCAAGCATTGCCCAGCCGACGATCCGAATGGCAAACTAGACATTGTGAAATGCTCCGGCTACTGGCTCGAAGGCGCAGCCGAACGCGGCATCAAACATATCTGCTGGGATGGATGCATGTTCCCCAACGACATGCTCGAGACGCAAGCCACCTGGAACACGATTCTCAAATCAATGATCGACGTTCGCGACGCTCACGGCTGGAACGCGTAAAAACCTTTTAGATCAAGGGGCGAGTTTCAAACGAAGCCCGCCCCAATCTTTAACCCAAATACCGAAAAATTATGGCTAACATATCTCTTGGCGCAGAAGTCTACACATGGTTCATGCGCGAAACCGGAGCCGCCTACGACAACAAGCTCGGTCACATGATCGAAATGGTCGAGAAAGCCGGCTTCGAAGGCATCGAACCGATGCATTTCTGGATGGGCGACCTAACCGACCCAGCAAAGCTCGCCGACAAACTCGCCCAGCACAACGTCAAGCTCGCCGGCATCGCTCTAGTCCTCGACTGGAACAATCCCGAAGAAACTGACGACGAACGCAAGCAAGCAGACAGCGTTATCGAGACCTTGAAGCTGTTCCCCGAAACGCCTCTCTGTACCGTGCAAATGCCAAACGGCCGCCACGAACTCGAGCAACGCCGCCTCAACCTCGTCGCCAACGTTAACGCCGTTTCACGCCGGGCCCACGACGCAGGCCTCAAATGCTCCTTCCACCCAAATTCTCCCGATAGCTCCATCAACCGAACCGAAGAAGACTACGCAGTCATCCTCAACGGCCTCGATGCCAGCGTCACCGGATGGACACCCGACGTCGGCCATATTGTCAACGGTGGCATGGATCCCCTCACCAAGATGAAAGAGTTCAGCTCCCTCATTAACCACGTCCACTACAAGGACTGGGACGGCAATCCAGAGTGGGCTCTCATGGGCGAAGGCAAAGTCGATTTCATTGGCATCACCCAATGGCTCGCCGACCAAAACTTCGACGGATGGATTATCTGCGAAGACGAAGCCGACAAAGCGATCGAAGATCCCGATGGCGTCACTCTCCACGACGGCGAGTACTGCCAAAAGAATCTCATGCCGATCATCAAAGGCTAACGATTCCAACAAACCAATTTTCCCAAGCCTCGCAGCGAATGCTGCGAGGCTTTTTTATAATCCCGAACAAACTCCATCCCAGGCAATCAATCACCCCTCTCGTTTCGTCCCACTCCAACACATGAACAACATCAAAGAAATCAATCGCCTCGCTTCCCCCGCCCCCATGCCTCGCCTAGCATAACGAAAACCTTTGGATGGGGTCCATGACCAACAATACCGTTCATCAGATCGATCCCAACACGGGAGAATACACCTGGGAAACACCAGCGCCAGGCACACCTTTTGGCATAACCTCCGTCGGCGATGAGCTGCACGTCCTTTGCGGCGAAACTGAAGAAGACTATCGAATCATCCGTCGCCTAGTTCCGAGCGAAGGCTTCGATACCAACTTCAAGCTGCCTTGCCCCCAAGACACTGGATCTCAACTCAGTTTCAACGGCCAGCAACTCCACGTCAGCCAATGGTACAATAAAGTCGTCGTCGCAATCGACCACAATGGAAACGTCCAAAAGTCCTACGAATCGCCCCACGGCATCGCCGGACAAGTCATCGTCGACAATCGTATTTATCTCATCACTACCGAGGCCGAGGAAACCAACGATTACTTTCTAACTCGAATCGACGTAGATAGCGACACCGCCACCGACATCGCGAAAATCCCATTCCCAGCCCGATCTCTCGCCTTCGACGGCCAACACTTCTGGAGCAATCACCGAGCAGCCGACCAAATCGTCTGCTTCAAACATCCCGATTAACCCCCGGGCGGGCGGCATCGTCGAAGATCCTGAGCCCGTCGAAGGACTTCGCCGCTAATTTCTAAATACCTCGGGACTTGCCTCGGAGATTCATTGTTGGTGACGAAGGAACCAACCTTATTTGCCCGGAGGGCATCCTAGCTACTAACAAGGAGCGGTGACTCACCCTATTCCAAAACCTTACGCTCGCCAGGCAACCGCTACTTCGCATTCTCATTCCTGGAAAATGCCTGACGCCCTCCACATCTCTCCCCGCGGACATTTGCTGCTCTCTCCAGAAGCAGCAAGCGACCTTATCAGCGGTGATGCTGCCAAAAAAAAAGTTCTCCACGCCTTCACTCGCTCCACCGCAGAAGGCCTCTTCACTCTGGGATCTCTACTCGACCACTCGGACGACCTTTCCTTGAACTACTGGAAAGATTTCTCCGTCCGTTTCCTCTCCAAACTCTGCCGAAAAAGTACCGTATTTAACGAATACCTATTCCCAATCGATCCACCTAGCGACGAAGAACTCGCGCTCATCGTCTCTGGTATTCCGCCTGCTATCGGCACTGAATACCTGAATACAACAATCCTCGCCACCCTATGGAGCGACCTTTCCAAATGGACAACCGACGCGCTTTCCGCAAGCGGCCTTTCCCTTTCCGATTGGCTCAAGAATAAAGCCCCAAAATGGCACCAAGTAGGACGCGTCTGCTTCCACCTTGCTGAAAATCCCAATGATCCCAAATATCCTTTCGCTTTCATGGCCACCTACGCTCCCTCAATCGCAAAAAGCGGGCGCGTCCAATTTCTTCCCCTTGGAAACGCTCTCCAAGAATACGCCGGAGCGAAAAACAAAGCCAAACTCGTCGAACTCCTCGAACCTGTTCATCAAGCCTCCAAACAAATTCCATTCGTATTGGAGTTAGCGGATACCGGCGACATCTACCATCCACTCGCGTGGACGCCCCAAGAAGCCTATGCCTTTCTCAGATCGATTCCCGATCTCGAAGAGAATGGCCTGCTCACGCGGGTCCCCAATTGGTGGCGAAATCGCAAACGCGCCCAAGCTTCTGTTTCCATCGGCGAATCCAATAAAAGCCTCCTCGGCATCAATTCTCTCCTTGAGTTCAAAGTCGACGTCGCTCTCGGCAACCGAAAACTAACTCAAGAAGAAATCGATACCCTGCTCGCGGGTCAAGACGGCCTCATCGCTTTCAATGGCCAATGGATTGAAGTCGACAAAGCGAAGCTCCAGCAAGCCCTCGAACACTGGGAGAAAGTAGAAGAGCATGCAGCCAATGGCTCCATAACCTTCGCCCAAGGAATGCGACTCCTCGCTGGCGTTAGCCAAAATGCCGAACCCATCGATCACGCCGAAACCGACCGCGAAACCATCCGAAACTGGACCGCCATCAGCGCCGCCCCCTGGTTAGCCGATACCCTTACCCAACTCCGCTCCCCCCCAAAACCAAACACCCACCAAGCCCACCCCAATCTTCAGGGACAACTTCGCCCGTATCAACAAGATGGATTCGCCTGGTTAAATCTCCTCACCCAGCTCAAACTCGGAGCCTGCCTCGCCGACGACATGGGCCTAGGAAAAACCATCCAAGTCATCGCCCTCCTCCTCTCGCTAAAAGAAACCGTTCCTTCGAACCTTCACCCCTCCCTCCTAGTTCTCCCTGCATCGCTGCTCGCTAACTGGAAAAGCGAATTCGAAAAATTCGCGCCTTCCTTGCGCCTCAAATTTATACATTCCTCAGAAACCAACAAAGCAGAACTCGACGCCCTAGCCAACGACCCCGAAAACCAAATTGCTCAAACCGATATCGCGCTCACTACCTACGGTATGCTTCTCCGTCAGAAGTGGATTCTGGATACGCAGTGGAATCTAGTGATTCTCGACGAGGCTCAAGCAATCAAAAACCCGAATACCCATCAAACCAGAGCGGTAAAATCGCTAAAAAGCCAATCACGGATTGCCCTAACTGGAACGCCCATAGAGAACCGTCTCTCTGATCTCTGGTCTCTCTTCGACTTCACCAACCCCGGACTCCTTGGCGATCTTCCCAACTTCCTCCAATATTCTGAATCGCCCAGCAATGGAACCCAAAACACCTACGTTCCCCTCAGAAAACTCGTATCCCCTTATATACTACGACGCCTAAAGACCGATAAAACAGTCATCACCGATCTCCCCGAAAAGACCGAAGTCAACGCCTACAACAACCTCTCTCCCAAACAGGCGACTCTCTATCGAAAAGTCGTGCGCGAACTCGTCGCCAATCTAAAAACCACAGAAGATCTTAAACGAAGCGGACTCATCCTCACCACGCTCATCCGTCTAAAGCAAATCTGCAACCACCCCAGCCAAGCGACAGGAGATAACAAATACACACCCACCGACAGTGGTAAATTCGAACGCCTACGCGAACTCTGCGAAGAAATAGCCGCCCGCCAAGAAAGAGTCCTCATTTTCACCCAATTCAGAGAAATCATCGATCCCATAGCCGACCACCTCGCCGACATCTTCAACCGCCCCGGTCTCACCCTCCACGGCGGCACGCCTGTCTCCCAGCGCAAACGCCTCGTCGACGCCTTCCAGCAAGAAAATGGCCCTCCCTTCCTCGTGCTCTCACTCAAAGCCGGCGGCTCCGGACTCACCCTCACCGCTGCATCCCACGTTATCCACTTCGATCGCTGGTGGAATCCAGCCGTCGAAAATCAAGCCACCGACCGCGCCTTCCGAATCGGTCAGAAACAAAACGTACTCGTCCACAAATTCATATCCCGCGGTACCATTGAAGAAAAAATCGACCGGATCATAGCTGACAAACGCTCGCTCAGCGACACTCTCCTCGAATCCAACTCCGAGCTAAAACTCACCGAGCTAACCAACGAAGACCTCCTAAACCTAATATCCCTCGACATCACCCAAAGATAGGGAAGCATCAATGGCAGGGTAACATTGCCGAATCCGCAGCAATCCCAAATCCTTCACCCTTTATACTTAAAAGAATGCCCCACTACGACGACGATTCCCCTCGCTACATCACCGTCGCCGAACGCCAAGCCCACGCCGCAAAAAAAGTCACGGAACTCGAAGAACAAGGTCACACTCCTCAGCCAATCAAAGCCTTCCGAACCAAGAAGATCGCTCAATCATTTTGGGGGCACGCCTGGTGCCGTCACCTTGAAAGCTACAGCGACTACGAAAGTCGCCTCCCACCCGGTCGCTCATACGTCCGCAACGGATTGGTCTGCCATCTCGAAATTAGATCCGGATGCATAGAAGCCTTCGTTAGCGGTTCCGAACTCTACCAAATTACGATCAACATCGATCAACTCTCATCGGAAAAATGGGGCGATCTCAAAAAACGCTGCTCCGGTAAAATCGGCAGCCTCATCGAACTACTCCAAGGCAAACTCTCCGACGAGGTCATGGCCCTCGTGACCCACCCCGAGCAAGGCCTTTTCCCCGATCCGCAAGAAATCCGACTCTCCTGCGATTGTCCCGACTACGCCGACCTTTGCAAGCACCTCGCTTCCGTCCTCTACGGTGTAGGAATCCGCCTCGACGACCAACCCGAACTCCTCTTTCTCCTTCGAGGTGTCGACCACGAAGAACTCACCGAAACCGATCTAAGCGACTCTATCCAGCAACCCCTTACCAACGAGCGGCCCCGGATCGCTACGGACGATCTTTCCAACGTCTTCGGCATTGAAATCGGCCCCATCGATCCTCTTAAAACCTCAACCTCCGTCCCTCCCCCATCTTCGAAAACCAACAGGAAACGAGATACCCGCTAATCCAAAAAAACCTTCCACTTTCACCCGATTTCGCTCAGTTTGATACTTTCTCCAGCAACACACAATGAACACACAAAAACCAGTTGCTCTCGCTTTCGCCATTAGCCTACTCTCCGGCATAATCACTCTTGCCGTTTCGCCCAAAGATTTGCCCGACGGATTCACCACATTGGAAATCGGAGACAGCGCTCCCGATTTCTCGCTGCCCGGAACGGATGGCAAACAGTACTCCCTCAAAGACTTCTCCGGCCCAGACATCCTAGTAGTGTATTTCACCGGTACGCATTGCCCGACTTCCCATGGAGCGATGGGACGCGTGAAACAATTCGTCAAAGACTTCGAAAAGGAAAGTTTTACGTTTATCGCGATCAATCCCAATCACTCTTCCGGCCTACGCCCCGACGAATTCGGGTACACCGATTACGACGAGACCTTCGCCGACTCGAAACGCTACGCCGAAGACTACGAATGGACTTTCCCTTTTCTCTATGACGGGGAAAAGCAACTCACCGCCCGTTCCTACGGCTGCCTCGCCACTCCGCACGTATTCATCTTCGATAAAGAACGAAAACTCCGCTACAACGGGCGCTTCGACGACTCCCGCTTCCCTGACCCCGCCACCGTCAAGCACCCCGACGCCCGCAATGCGATGGATGCCCTCCTAGCTGGAAATCCCGTTCCCGTCGAAACCACGCGCCCCCATGGCTGCTCAACCAAATGGAAAGAACGCAGTCAGCACGTAGTCGAAGAAGAAACGCAATGGCAGTCCATCGAAGCCACGATCGAAGAAATCGACGCGGCCGGAGTAGCCGCGCTCGCTAAGAACGGTACCGAAAAAGTGCGGCTCATTAACGTCTGGGCAACCTGGTGCGTTCCCTGCGTCGAAGAGTTTCCCGACCTCACCGCCATCGCCCGCAAATTCAGCCGACGGGAATTCGAGCTCATCACTATCAGCCTCGACCAACCCACGCAGATCGGCAAAGCCAAAGCCTTCCTCGGCAAGCACCGGGCCATCATGAGCGATAAACTTCGCAAGTCCGTCCAAGCCGAAGGCAGGACCTCCAACAACTACCTTTACACAGGATCGAATATCGACGAACTAGCCGACGCCCTCGATCCAGAGTGGCCCGGCCCAGTACCCTACTCTGTTTTGATAAATCAATCCGGCAAAATCCTCTACCGAAAGCTTGGCAAGATCGACCCCGAAGTCGTGCGCAATGAGATTTTAGATACCTTAACGCGACACTACATGAATCCTGTCGAATAGATTTTCGCCAAAGTCTTCATTACCCTCTAGAAAACGAGGCTTACAACGGACGTCCTTGAAAAAAGATTAGTACACGATCATGAACTCAGTCAACCGTCGCCAATTCATCCAAAAGGCAGCTGCCCTCGGAGCAACATCAATACCCATGTTTTCTATCGGAAAACCAGGGCAGTCCGCAAATAGCAAAATCAACGTCGCCGTGGTGGGAGCTGGAGGCATGGGCGGCTATGCCTACCGTCGGGCAGGCTCGATGGAAAACTTAGTGGCCGTTTGCGATGTTGACTTCAGACGTGCCATCCAGGTCACAATAAAATACCCCAATGTCCCCCGCTTCAAAGACTTCCGAGTGATGCTCGACAAGATGGGCGACCAGATCGACGCGGTGGCAATATCGACTCCGGACCACACCCATTTCCCTGCGGCTATTGCTGCCATGGAGCGTGGCAAACACGTGTTTGTCCAAAAACCACTCGCCCACAACATCTGGCAATGCCGTACGCTGCAAAAGGCAGCGAAAAAGTATAATGTGATCACCCAGATGGGCAACCAAGGGCATACCATGGGCGGAATCCGTCGGATCAAGGAATGGTATGACGCCGGTATAATCGGTGATGTTTCCGATGTAGTCACTTGGACCAACCGCCCGATTGGCCCGTGGTTCGTTCCGCCGAAGTCATTCGATCTATCGAACGCCGCGGTGCCCAAGGAACTCGACTGGGATCTCTGGCAGGGACCGACCGCAGAGCGTCACTACAGCCCTGAATACGTGCCGGTCAAGTGGCGCGGCTGGTGGGACTACGGCTGCGGAGCGCTAGGTGATATCGGCTGCCACACTTTCGACGCTCCATTCTGGGTGCTGGGCTTGGGCATGCCGACCAAGGTCGAGGTGGAACGCCAGCAACCGCCCGACCCGGGTTACATCACGATGAGTTCCATCGTGACCTACCACTTCCCTGCCCGTGGCGATAAGCCGCCGGTGACAATGAAGTGGGTCGAGAGAGGCAACAAAGTGCCCAAGCCTGCCGGTTGGGAAAAAGACAAACCTCTGCCCGAAGAAGGAGGCATGTACATGACGGGCACCAAAGAAACCCTCTTCCATGCCGGTATGCGCCCAGCCAGTCCAGCGATCATTCCCACCAACCGCTTCATGGATATGCGCGAAGATCTGAGCAAGATTCCCCGTCTACCCAGCGTAGGCGCCGGCCCCGTCGAGGAATGGTTCACCGCCATCAAGGGTGGGCCAGCACCTGGCTCGAATTTCGATTATGCGGCCCCGCTCAGCGAGATGGTGCTACTCGGAGCCTTGGCCCAGCGCAGCGGCAAGACGATTGAGTGGGATGCAAAGAATATGAAAGTTAAGGGCCACCCAGAATTCGATACCTGGATCAAAGAACCCGTCCGCAAGGGCTGGGAATACGGAGAAGACATTTAAACCACGGTAGAGCCCGGCAACTCAGATTGAGCCAACTGATACTTCCCATCATAAAATGAGCGACGATTGACAAGAGCCTACCCTACCCAATGGAATTAATCGATTCTGGCGCGAACCGCATCGACGGAATGTCATGCGAGTCGCTACGGCCTACACAGCAGTCGGTTAGTTGCTTATCCAAATTACGGCTACGCCTTTCGAACATAAGCCTGGCGACAACACTCTTTTCAATCAACGATCGCAATTTAAAGCATTTCTAAACACCCCATTTTAGATGCTCTTTTCCTTTTCTTAAACCACCTTTCTTATGAAGGGCAAACCCATCCATTATATGGCTATCTACGGCACCGCCCTGCTCTCGCTCTGTCTTCTCATCGGTATTTTTGTCGGTAAGCTTCTTGGCATCCTCATTGGAGTTAACACCAATGTAGGCGGCGTAGGCATCGCCATGATTTTATTGATCTTCTTATCCGAGCGGCTGCAAAAATCCGGCCGACTAGAACCGCCCAGCGAGCGCGGTATCATCTTTTGGAGCGCCATCTACATTCCCATTGTAGTCGCCATGGCGGCCAGTCAGAACGTTCTCGCGGCTATCAAAGGAGGGCCTCTCGCCCTGGTAGCCGGAACGGCTTCCGTCCTCGTATGCTTCGCTCTCGTACCGCTGATTAGCCGAATTGGAGAAACGAGCTCAACCCCCGACTCGGAATTATGAATAACATTATAGACGTGCTCGAATCCGTACTTGCCAAGTATGCACTCGTCACTGGATTTGTAGTAATCGGCGTTACTATTTGGGTGTCGTATGTTCTTTCCGATCGACTAACCAAAGGACGGCTTCACGGATCTGCCATAGCCATTTTCATCGGCCTCGTCCTCGCCTACTGCGGTGGGATCGCCACGGGAGGTTCGAAAGGCATTTCCGACATCAAAGCGCTCGCTGGCGTAGGCATCATGGGAGGTGCCATGTTGCGAGACTTAGCCATCGTTGCCACCGCGTTCGGCGTCCGTATGGATGAATTTCGAAAAACCGGACTCAGCGGAATCCTCTCTCTTTTTGCCGGCGTTATCATTTCCTTTATTGTCGGAGCTACAATCGCCTACGCCTTCGGTTATCGAGACGCCGTTAGCATAACCACTATTGGGGGAGGAGCGGCAACTTTCATGGTGGGTCCCGTCACTGGATCGGCAATCGGAGCCAGCTCCGAAGTCATCGCCCTAAGCGTTGCGACTGGACTGGTCAAGTCTATCCTCGTCATGACCCTCACCCCTTTTCTCGCCAAATACATCGGTCTCGATAACCCCCGCTCCGCTTTGATCTTTGGCGGACTCATGGGAACCAACAGCGGGGTCGCGGGCGGACTCGCCGCCACCGACCCAAAACTCGTGCCCTACGGAGCTATGACCGCGACCTTCTATACGGGGCTGGGATGTCTACTTGGACCCTCTGTCATATTTATCGCAATACGAGCACTTTTCTAGAAACACGAACCCCACAATATCATGTCTAACGAACTTGAACTGATCAAACGAGCCGAGACTCGCAACAATACAATCGCCATACGTTCGAAAGCCAGCGAACACACCTACGCAAATCTAGTCGATCGATCCGCCTCAATTGCATCCTCGATTCTCGGTGGCGAAGGTGACCTCGGCGAATCTCGTATCGCTTTTCTGGCTACTGAAGGCTACGACTATGTTTCAATCCAATGGGGAATCTGGCGAGCTGGTGGCGTAACCGTACCTCTATGCCTGTCCGCAGCCGAACCAGAGCTTGAATACACGCTTTCCAATTCCGGGACAAGCCAAGTAGTTACAACCCGAGAGCTGAGCCCCAAGCTCGAGGTCCTATGCGAGCGCCTAGATCTTCGATTGTCTATTTTCGAAGAAATGAACTCCGAAACCGCCAATGAGCTTCCCGATATATCCGTTAATCGGCGGGCTATGATTCTCTACACAAGCGGAACAACCAGTAAGCCAAAAGGAGTCGTAACCACCCACGCGAACATACAATCGCAAATCGAAACGCTCGTAGACGCCTGGGAATGGCAACCCAGCGATCGCATTCCCCTATTCCTACCCCTTCACCATATTCATGGGATCATAAACGTCCTATCCTGCGCTCTCTGGTCCGGAGCAACGATCGAGGCATTTCCAGGCTTTAAAACCGAGGCTATTTTAGATCGTGTTGCCGCAAGCGCCTACACCGTATTCATGGCTGTCCCGACAATCTACGTTAAACTCATCCAAAAGCTGGAAGCGCTTTCGAGGGACGATCGCGCTCCCATCATTCGCGGATTCGCAGACATGCGCCTGATGGTTTCCGGTTCGGCCGCGCTGCCAGCTAGCGTCCACGAACAATGGACGGCTTTGACGGGACAAAAACTTCTGGAACGCTACGGTATGACCGAAATCGGCATGGCCCTTTCCAATCCTTTTCATGGCGAGCGAAGGCCGGGTTCCGTTGGCCAGGCGCTTCCCCTCGTTCACGTACGGCTCGTATCTGAAAAGGGCGATCTCGTTACCTCCGAAGGCGAGCCAGGAGAAATCCAAGTTCGCGGCCCGGGAGTATTTGATGAGTACTGGAATAAACCGGAAGTGACTGCTGAGTCCTTCGACCATGGCTGGTTCCGCACGGGGGACATGGCCGTGCTAGAAACCAATTACTACCGAATCATGGGCCGGCTGTCCGTCGACATTATAAAGAGCGGTGGATACAAATTGTCCGCGCTTGAGATTGAAGCCACGCTCTTACAATATCCCGAAATTCGCGAATGTGCTGTTATCGGAGTGGCCGATGACACTTGGGGAGAAGCCGTAGCAGCCGCGGTCGTTTTAGAAGAGAGCTCAACGCTCAATTTGGAAAACCTTCGATCCTGGTGCCGAGACAAGCTTTCCAATTACAAAATCCCACAACGCCTACTCGTCCTAGAAACCCTCCCCCGTAACGCCATGGGTAAGGTAACCAAGCCGGCAATCAAAGACCTGATCTAATCCAATACGCCGGAGCTCATTGTCACTTGCATCAGAAGTCTTTTCAATCGAACATCATACCCTCAAGCCCTTTCCCAACTCAGTCAATCAACACCCTTTGCCATAATTAAATCTACAGCCCTGTTAATCGTCTTCCTCACTTCGTTTCTCCCTTTATCAGCCAAAGAATCGATCAACGTTCTCATGTGGGACGAACGCCAACCGAGACAAGCGGAAGCATACTACAACTTTCTCGGCAACGCCTGCCACTGGCTAGGAGACGAATAGGTAGGGCTGCATCGCCGAGGCCGCAGCAGAACTCCCTATTTCACCCTTCACCCCTTCAACTACCCCCATGAAACGGCTCCTTCTCCCCCTCTCTCTTTCCCTCCTTTTCTTATTCTCAGTACGCGCAGAGCAGCCGCCCAACATCCTCTTCATACTAGCCGACGACCTAGGCTACGGCGATGTCGCTTGCTACAATCCCGAGTCCAAGGTGCCCACGCCAAACCTGGATCGAATGGCCTCCCAAGGCATGCGCTTCACCGATGCCCACAGTCCCTCCACCGTTTGCACCCCTACTCGCTATAGCATAATGACAGGCCAAATGGCCTTCCGCCTCAACTACCCAGGCGTTTTCACCGGCGTGGGTGGCCCTTGCTTGATAACCGAAGATCAACTGACCCTCCCCGACATTTTGCGTCAAAAAGGCTACGAAACCGCATTGTTCGGAAAATGGCATATCGGCATGTCCTTCCTCGACAAAAACGGCAAAGTGATCGACGTCAAAGAACGTCCTCAAGGCATCGACCCAAACATAAATCTAAACCTTGAACTAGAGGCCGTCAAACGCGTCGACTACTCGCGCTCCGTACCCGATGCTCCAATACATCGAGGATTTGATCACTTTTTCGGAACCGTATGCTGCCCCACCACCGATTGGCTTTACGCCTACATGGACGGAGACATAATTCCCGTGCCTCCCACGAAAATCGTAGACAAGACGAAGCTGCCTAACCATGATTGGTCCTTCGACTGCCGCCCTGGCCTCGTCGCGCCAGACTTCGATCATGAGGAAGTCGATATGGTCTTCCTTGATAAAAGCCTCAATTTCCTCGATCAACACAGTCGCAATAAACCGGATACGCCATTTTTTCTTTTCCACTCCTTGCAAGCAGTTCACCTCCCCTCCTTTCCCGGAAAGGATTTTAAAGGAAAAACCAAAGCCGGCCCGCACGGAGATTTTATTTTCGAGTTCGATTACATCGTCGGCAAACTTCTCGACAAGCTCGAAGCGCTAGGACTGGCAGAGGACACCCTCGTAATCGTTTCCAGCGACAATGGACCCGAAGTAGGCACCGTGATCAGCATGCGCGAGCAATATCAACACGACGGAGCCAATCCCTGGCGTGGAGTGAAACGGGACAATTGGGAGGGGGGACATCGCGTTCCGATGATCGCTCGTTGGCTCGGAAAGGTGGAAGCCGGTTCAACCACCGACCAAACCGTTTGCCTAACCGACATCATGGCCACCTGTGCCGCGATAGCCGATGCCGAATTACCGAACAATGCCGCAGAAGACAGCTTCAACATTCTTCCTATCCTCCTTGGGGAAGCCACCGAGAATATTCGTGAATTCACCCTGCACCAAACGATCCGACTGGATCTCGCAATACGCAGTGGCGATTGGAAATACCTCGACCACAAAGGATCCGGCGGAAATCGCTATGAACGAGAAAACCTAAAACCATTCGCCCTACCGGACAACGCCCCCGACGCGCCAGGTCAACTCTACAATCTCGCTCAAGACCCCGGAGAAACCCATAACCTCTACTTCGAATACCCGGAAGTAGCGAAGAAGCTAAAATACCAACTCAAACAATTCAAAACCACCGGCCGCAGCGCCCCAATACGCCGATGAAAACCTCTCTCCTTCTCCCCCTCACTCTATCCCTCCTTCTCTCAATCACCCTTCACGCCGCTAAACGCCCCAACATCGTCTTCATCCTCGCCGACGATCTTGGAATCGGCGACACCAACATCTACGGCGGCGATCGCTGCCTAATCGAGACTCCCAACATCGACAAACTCGCCCAAGGCGGTCTCAAATTCACCGATGCCCATGTCAGCGCCTCCGTCTGCGGTCCGACTCGCAAAGCCATCATGAGCGGCCGCTATCCCTGGCGAGATACGCGTCACGATCGTGGCGGAGCGTGGGGATTCGCAGGACTTCTATTCGATCCCTCGATCACCTACACGCTGGGCGATATGTTCCGCGAAGCGGGCTACTCCACGAATTACATCGGTAAATGGCATTTGGGTACAGTCATGACTACAAAGGACGGGGAAGTTCAGGGAGAGGCCAATGTAGACTACAAACGCCCGCTCAAAGTGGGCCCTCCCCAATTCGGTTTCGATTACAGCTTCATCCTCCCCGGTTCGCTCGACATGTATCCGTACGCCTACGTTCGCAACAATGTGTGGCAAGGCAACATCGCAGCCCAAAAAGGTTGGAGCGCTTTCAATCGCGTCGGCCCATCCGAAAAGGACTTCGAAGACCATGAGGTACTTGAAACCTTTTTCGACGAAGCCGACGCGCTCATAGGCAAACAAAGCAGCCAAGATCCTTTCTTTCTCTTCCTAGCCCTAACCGCTCCCCACACACCCACCAGCCCCGGAGTGAAATGGCAGGGCAAAAGCAAGCTCGGCGTTTACGGCGACTTCGTCATGGAAGTGGACCACGCCGTGGAGCGCGTCGTAACAGCTCTCAAGAAACAAGGCCTCTACGACAACACGCTCATCCTTTTCTCATCCGACCACGGTCCGGCTTCCTACGCGGGCAATATACTCAAAGCCACTCCCGGACAGATTCACCAACTCGAAGAAAAAGGACACCACTCCAACGGTCTTCATCGCGGCTACAAATTCTCCGTGTACGAAGGAGGACTGCACGTACCGCTCATCGCTCATTGGCCAGGAACGATTAAACCCGAAAGGACCAGCGATGCTCTCGTAGGACTCAATGACCTAATGGCTACTTTTGCGGATATCGCCGAAACCAAGATCGACCCTCAAAACGCCTCTGATTCCCTTAGTTTCGCAAATGTATTGAAAAACAACGGGGCAACCCCGCTACGCAAATCCCTCATCATGCAGTCGGCCATGGAAGTCTTCGTCGTACGTGATGGTCCATGGAAACTTTGCCTTGGCCCCGGCAGCGGCGCTAAAGGCATTCACGGAAACCGCCCCCTTCCCGAAGACGCATGGAAATCCGCCTGGAAATCGTTCGATGGAAAGCCTAGCAGAGAAGCTTTCCAAAAAGCCCCCTTTGTCCAACTCTTTAATCTTAGCAACGACCCTCACGAAGACAACAATTTGGCCGGGAAACATCCGGAGCGTGTATCCAAAATGGTAGGCATGCTACAAAACGACATAAAACAAGGCCGCAGCACCCCCGGTCCAAAATTGAAAAACACGAAGAACGTGGTCATCCACCAACGCCTCCTCGACTTCGTCCGCGAAACCATCTCCAAGTAGTGCAGCGCTTCAATCTGAATCAAAGCAGGCGTTCTATAATTCAAACGCAAAGGACACCAAGATCGATCAGGAAGAGCATAAGAAGAGGTCCGCCCAATAGGGCGAAACAGATTCGATTCGAATTCCAAACCTATTCAGTACGGGTCTAATCCCCGTCGTTTGCAGCGGTTGTGTTTGCCAGAAACTACCTGCTTTCGCAACCAACCACTACCAAGCGAATTCTTCATAGCTTGAACTGACAAAACATAAACGGTTCACGGAGGCATCCTTTTTCCTCAAAAGAACGGGGCCTCCATGCGAATAGATTGACTGGCTCTATACGTTTGACGAATAATCTAATTTCACCCTTACCGAGGCCGGTTGCGCCGGCAGACCATAGATCATCATGTCTCGAACCATTATAGCTTCCGCAATAGCCTGCATTAGCGCCACTGTGTTCGCCGCGCCTCAAGCGCTATCCGATACAATGGAAACCGCTCAGGTCGCCGTCGACAAAATCGATCAAGTCGACTTCAACCGACATATCCGGCCGATTCTCTCCGACAACTGTTACTACTGCCACGGTCCCGACAAGGAGCAGCGCGAGGCCGACTTACGACTCGATATTCGAGAAGAAGCGATCGAGGCCTTCGCTTTCGTTCCCGGCGATACGGAAGACGGCGAACTGCTTCACCGGATATTCAGCGACGATCCCGAAGAAATGATGCCCGCTCCCAAGTCCAACAAGGAGCTGTCGGATACGGAAAAATTCCTGCTTAAGCGCTGGATCGCCGAAGGCGCGGTCTATCAGAGCCACTGGGCATACGCTCCGATCGAACAACCGGCGCAACCCGGCATCGACGCGATCGTGGAAAAACGACTGAACGAACAGAATCTGAACCCCTCTCCGGAGGCAGCGAAAAGCACTCTCATCCGGCGTGTTTCCTTGGATCTAATCGGACTGCCTCCCTCGCCCCAAGAAGTCGCAGCCTTTCTCAAGGACAAGAGCCCCCGAGCTTACGAGCGACTCGTAGACCGACTTCTGAGCTCGCGGCATTACGGAGAAAAGATGGCCATTCACTGGCTCGATGCGGTTCGCTACGCCGACACCGTAGGGTACCACGGCGACCAAGAACGCGACGCGACTCCTTATCGCGATTACGTGATTCAATCTTTCAATAAAAACAAACCCTACGATCAATTTACCATCGAGCAGATCGCCGGCGACTTGCTGCCTGATCCTTCGATCGAGCAACTCGTCGCCGCCAGCTACAATCGATTGAACCAAATCAGTCGGGAGGGCGGTATCCAGGACAAGGAGTACCTCAAGAAATACCAGTCCGAGCGCGTGCGTACGACCGCAACGAACTGGCTCGGCTCCACCATGGCCTGCGCCGAGTGCCACGACCACAAATTCGACCCCTTCACCACCAAGGATTTCTACAGCATGGCAGCTTTCTTCTCCGATATCCTCGAGAAAGGCGCCTACACGGGCGATGGCGCCTACCAGGAAAGCATCGATGCCTACCTGACCGATGGCGAACGGCACGAAGGTTGGTTTGGCCCCGAAGTAACAGTACCCAACTACATCTTTCACGAGAACGCGGAACGCGTAGAGGGAATCATTCGCCAAAAAGAAAACGCCTTGGCGAAAGGTTCCTCCCAAGCTCGTAAGGAATACCAGACATGGCTGGCCATGCAGCGAGAACTAACGAAAAGAGAGTTTTCAACGTATTCTTCTTTCGACTACACCGATGAACACAACGAAACTACGAAAGCGGAATCGATCGACCTATCATCCTACCCATGGAGACTAGACGAAACCGCCGCCTTGAACTTCGAGGCCCGGATCGTAGGCGGGGGCGGTCGAGGCAGTCTCGGTATCGAGCTTACCTACGAAACCAATGGAAAAACGCTCAAAAAGGCCTACCACTTCGGCGACAATTTCGAGGGAGAATTGGATAAACAATCGGACGCCCCGTCCGTTCAGCTAACGCCTCTCCTCTACAAGGGAGTATGGCACCCCATCCGTTTATCCGTCGACACGTTGGATCTCCCGAAGGACGCCAAACTCCTCTCCATTCTACCTCTCAAAGGCAACTCCGGAGGATTTCGGAATTTCCGACTAACCACGCTACGACAGGGCACGCAGCACGCTGAGCTCAGCGAGGAGAGCCAACAAGTCCTCGAAAAGATCTTGGCGAACAATGCAAGCCGGTCCGAACAAAACGAACTCAGACGGGAATTCTATATTCACTTATCCGATACATTCTCTCTAGAGCGAGAGTCGATCGACGCGCTTAAAGACCAACTCTACGGGAAACGCTACGCTCCCTTGACCATCAGTGCCCAACCGCGCGAAGTAAAGGTACTCCCCCGCGGCAATTGGATGGACGAAAGCGGCGAAACAGTCCTTCCCTCCAGTCCCGCCTTTCTCCCCAACCCAATCGCCTCCGACGACGACCAACGACTCAACCGACTGGACCTAGCGAAGTGGATCGTTCACCCGGAAAATCCGCTTACAGCTCGAACGTTCGCCAACCGAATCTGGGCCATGTATTTCGGGAACGCTCTCTCCAGCGCGCCCGAGGACCTAGGCCACCAGGGAGAATACCCTCCCTACCCCGAACTACTAGACTTGCTGGCCGCCGAGTTTATCCAATCCGGATGGGACGTCAAAGGCCTCGTCAAGCAGATCGTCTTGTCGAAGACCTACCGGCAGTCCAGCGACGCTTCGGACGAATTGTATGAGAAAGACCCCTATAATCGCCTCCTAGCTCGTCAAAGTCCCGTACGTCTAACCGCCGAGATTATTCGCGACAATGCACTCAAGATCAGCGGCTTGCTCAATCCGAAAATCGGGGGCGAAAGTGCCCGTCCCTACCAACCCGGAGGACATTATCGAAATCTCAACTTCCCCAAAAGGGAGTACGAGCACGATACCGACGAAGGCCAATATAGACGCGGCGTCTACACCCACTGGCAGCGCACCTTCCTCCATCCCATGATGACCACCTTCGACGCTAGCGGGAGGGACGAATGCGTCGTTAAGCGAGATTTATCCAATACTCCCTTACAGGCATTAACGCTTCTCAACGATCCCACTCAAGTGGAGGCCGCTAAAGCCTTAGCCGAAATTCTCATCGAAAAGAAGAGCGATCGCCACCGCATCGAAACCGCATTCTCCTACGCCTTGGCCCGAAAGCCTTCGTCGACCGAATTCAACACTTTAGAAGCGTTTGTCAACCGAGAGCGACTCCGTTTCGAAAACGAGGAAAATCAATCTGAAGCCTTCCTTAAAGTCGGCCTAACGGATCCCAGCGCCAATGATTCCCCCGTCGAACTAGCGGCGCTCGCCAGCCTGAGCCGAGCGATTCTCAACCTTCACGAAACCATCACTCGGTATTGATTCCTTCCAACGCCCACCGTTATGTCTTCATTTTCCAATTACCTCGCCGAAATCAATCGCCGGTCCTTCCTGAAAAAATCGCTTTCAAGCTTGGGGGTCGTCGCGCTAGGAGACCTCTTGAGCACCGATTCGATTGGCAGCCAAGGCGACATCCCCGCTAGTTTCGAAGGATTGCACCACCCCGCGAAGGTCAAGCGCATCATCCATCTGTGCATGGCAGGAGGGCCCTCCCACCTGGAAACGTTCGACTACAAACCTGCCCTGGAAAAAGGTCACGGCGAAGCGATGCCCGAGTCCTTCACCGCGGGAGAGCAAATCGCCCAGCTCCAGGGCACCGAGCTCAAAGTCAAAGGCCCCACCTTCCCATTCTCCCGATATGGAAAAAGCGGCATGGAGATCTCCGACCGGTTTCCACACATCGGAGGTATAGCCGACGACATCGCCGTGATTCGCTCCATGTATACCGAACAGATCAACCACGACCCCGCTCACACGTTCATGAATACGGGGTCCATCATTCCCGGTCGTCCGAGCATGGGAGCTTGGACGCACTACGGCCTGGGCAGCCTTTCGAATGACCTTCCTGGATACGTAGTGCTCACTTCCGAAGGCGGCGGCCAAGCCCAGCCAATCTCCGCCCGCCAATGGCACAATGGATTTCTGCCGAGTAAACACCAAGGCGTCGAACTACAGTCGAAGGGAGACCCCGTTTACTATGTAGGCAATCCCGACGGGATCAGCCGGGACTCTCAAGGAGACCTTGTGGAAACGATCAATACATTGAATGGCCATCTCGCCACCAATCGACACGATCCGGAGATCGCCACCCGCATCGCCCAATACGAACTCGCCTATCAGATGCAGGCCTCCGTGCCCGACCTCGCGGACTTTTCCCAAGAGCCGCAACACGTGCTCGATCTCTACGGTTGCGAGCCAGGCGATGGTTCCTATGCGTCGAATTGCCTCATGGCGCGACGGCTCGCCGAACGCGGCGTGCGCTTCATCCAGCTCTATCATCGCGGCTGG
>Ga0233432_10000543_pt1 | contig 36376 bp, 29 predicted proteins | sample SI_122_August201_6_FD_179870 | JGI IMG/M metagenome (GOLD analysis project Ga0233432, IMG submission 179870) | Seawater microbial communities from Saanich Inlet, British Columbia, Canada - SI_122_August2016_10_MG | ecosystem: Environmental > Aquatic > Marine > Inlet | place: Canada: British... | reverse complement strand
CTAGCACAAAGTTTAGACAGCTTATTATTTGTTGATTTTGGTGTGGGGGTAGCCACAGATTTAAATTATTCTAAAGAGGATGTAAGTACCTATTCCCCTGATATGTCCAGTTGTTTTAGTGAAGATGGAATTCTTAAAAAAGGTATTGAATTAAATCTTGGAATGAAATTGAATGAAAAGTGGAAAACGGGACTAGGGTTTTTGAATTCTTCAATCTATGGATTTAATGATGTGGAATATTATGAAGCAAAACGTTTTTTAACTTCTGATAATTCAGAGCTAACGATAAATTCACCCGAGGGAAGAGCATTTAAAGTAGCAATTGCATTTGGTTTGAAAATGAAATTTTCAAATGATATCCAGCTAATCTTTAAACATAACATCAGCAGAATAAATGATGATGGTTTTGATGGTTGGGATTATGGAACGAATGTAGATTTGTATTCCTTCAGTTCAATTAACTTAAGACTGCCATTTTCAATTCTTTCAAGTGGTAATAAGGAGGAGTAAAATTTTACTTCTTCTTATCGAAAAAGGCATCTAGTATAGTCTTAAGTCCTTTGTAAGCAAAGAAGAATAGACACAAGATAAAGAAAACGCCCAAAGCTTGTAATGCCAAACTGCCTTTGCTATTGCCTATAAATAAAGTGACAGCAGCAGTAAAAATAAAAAAGATGGACATGGAAATCCATATCATGCCATTACTCAGTTTTTGTTTATCCATTGTTGAATTTGTTTAGGGCGGCTCTTACGCTACCGGTTTGCTCTAATAATTCTTTGGCAGAATCGTATTCCAGTCCTGTTTCTTCAGCGACCATAAGTGTACCTCTATCAACAAGTTTATCGTTACTTAACTGCATATCCACCATTCGATTTCCCTTTACTCTTCCTAACTTTATCATTAATGAAGTAGAAATCATATTCAATACTAATTTCTGTGCCGTGCCAGCCTTCATTCGTGTACTACCTGTTACAAATTCAGGGCCAACAACAACTTCAATAGGGAATTGAGATACTGAAGCAAGGGGAGAGCCTTCATTACAAGTAATACAAGCCGTAAGTATTTTATTTGAGTTACATTTTTCAAGACCTCCAATAACGTAAGGTGTTGTACCAGAAGCAGCTATACCTATTACGGAATCTAATTCACTAATATTATGCTCTTTTAAGTCTTTCCAAGCTTGTAGAGTATCATCTTCAGCAAATTCAACGGCTTTTCTAATAGCAGAGTCGCCACCAGCTATAATACCTATTACAAGATTGTGAGACACTCCAAATGTTGGAGGGCATTCTGAAGCATCGACAATACCTAATCTTCCACTAGTACCAGCACCGATGTAGAACAGTCGACCGCCTTTTTCCATTCTAGAGAAAATAGCATTAACAGTTTCCTCAATCTTTAGAATAACAGCTTCAACAGAAGTTGCTACCTTTTTATCTTCTTCATTGATACCCTTTAATAGATTTAGAGTATCCATTTTGTCTAGATTATTATGATTGGAAACTTGTTCGGTTGTTTTTTTCATTCTCTATAATGTGGGGTATTTTTTAGGGTTATGTTCATGCATAATATCATAAACCTTTTCAAAAATATCATCCGTATTAGGTTTAGAGAAATAATCTCCATCTTCACCATAAGCAGATCGGTGGTCTTTTGATGAAATTGTTTTTGGCTCACAATCAAGGTGAAAATATCCTTTTTGTTCTTCCAATACTTTTTGCATCATAAAGGCAGTAGCACCAGCCGATACATCTTCGTCAATAAAGACCACTTTATTAGTCTTTTTTAGGCTTTCTACAATAGCATGATTCGTATCAAAAGGCAATAAGCTTTGAACATCGATAACCTCACATGAAATTTCTACTTTCTCCAGTTCTTTTGCTGCTTCGCTTACAATTCGCCAAGTAGAACCATATGTTACTAGAGTGATATCACTTCCTTCTTTAGTAATTTCTGGCACTCCAACTGGGGTGGTAAATTCACCAAGATTAGAAGGTAATTTTTCTTTTAATCTGTAACCGTTAAGACATTCTACTACAATAGCGGGTTCATCACTTTTCAGAAGTGTATTGTAAAATCCGGCTGCCTTTGTCATATTACGAGGGACAAGTACATGCATTCCTCTTAAGCCATTTAGCATCATTCCTAGAGGTGATCCTGAATGCCAAATGCCTTCTAGTCTATGACCTCTTGTTCTAATAATTAAAGGAGCTTTTTGTTTCCCTTTTGTTCTATAATGAAGGGTTGATAAATCGTCAGACATACCCTGAAAACAGTATAATAAATAGTCCAAATATTGGATTTCTGCGATAGGTCTAAGTCCTCGCATAGCCATTCCAATTCCTTGCCCTAAAATAGTTGCTTCACGAATACCAGTATCAGATACTCTAAGTTCACCATACTTTTGTTGTAAGCCCTCAAGTCCTTGATTAACACCGCCGATTTGTCCGCTATCCTCTCCAAAGACCAATACTTCTGGATGTTTTGATAGAATAGCATCAAAATTATTTCTAATAATTACTCTAGCATCTACATCTTCGGAATCACTATTGTAGCTTGGTTCAATTGACTCTACTTTATCAATGGATTGTTTTGACTGACTGTATAGATGAGAACTGTATCTGTGTTGATTTTCATCATTCCACAAATTCAGTTGAGTTTTAATTTTTTGTTTAGCATTTGTATTTTCTCCTCGTACAAGTCGTAGAGCTGAACGCAAAGCAGAAAATATATTTCTTCGATGTGGACTAAGTTTGGCATCAAACTCTAGCTTTTCTTTTATGGGTTTAATAAAAACTCCATTTGAACTTTCATTTATTAATTCACCCAATAATTGAGATGCTAAACTTAACTCAGAGAGAATAGGGGATTGGTAAGCCTTCCAAGCTGTATTTTTTTGCTTTGAAACCTCTTTTTTAATTTCAGCTCTCAAAGCATCAAGTTCTTCAGTATTTGAAATAGAATTGCTTACAATCCATTCTTTAAACAAGTCGATACAATCAAAATCTGATTCCCACTGTAAACGTTCTTTAGATTTATACCTTTCATGGGAGCCTGAAGTGGAGTGCCCTTGTGGCTGGGTCATTTCTATGACGTGAACTAGAACAGGAACGTGTTCTTTCCTAGCTATTTTTTCAGCTTTTTCATAGGCTTCAATCAAAGCGGGATAATCCCATCCTTTAACCTTTATAATCTCAAAACCTTTTCCATTCTTATCTCTTTGGAAACCTTTAAGTATTTCGGAAATATTTTCCTTTGTTGTTTGGTGCTTACTGTGTACAGAAATACCATACCCGTCGTCCCAAACAGACATAACCATTGGGATTTGCAAAACTCCTGCAGCATTAATGGCTTCAAAAAAGTGACCTTCTGAGGTTGATGCATTTCCTATAGTACCCCAAGCAATTTCATTTCCATTTTTAGAAAAAGATGTCCAGTCTTTGAGGTCTTTATTTTCTCTGAATACTTTTGACGCCTGTGCAAGACCAACTAATCGAGGCATTTGACCTGCCGTACAAGAAATATCCGATGCTGAATTGTATTGATCTGTTAGAGCTCTCCAACTGCCATCTTCATTAAGAGATTGAGTTGAAAAGTGTGCTACCATTTGACGACCGCCAGATTGAGGCTCGGCATCTATATCTGCATGACCATATAGAGCAGCAAAAAATTGTTGAACAGTTAATTCACCTATAGCCATCATAAAGGTTTGGTCTCTGTAGTATCCCGATCGGAAATCACCCTTTTTAAAGCAGCGTGCCATAGCTATTTGAGCTAACTCTTTACCGTCACCAAAGATTCCAAAGCTTCCTTTACCAGAAAGAACTTCTCTTCGCCCCATAAGACTCATCTCTCTACTTCTACAAACGACTTTATAGTCATTAATGACAGATACAGTAAAATCGTTGTAGGTGAGTTCTTTTGTTTTAGATTCTTTTGTAGTCATTTTACTTGGGGTTTAATTTCGCGAAATTAAGAAAAAAGAGCTTTATAGGAGGAAGTCTAGTATGACAAAAACACCAAATACAACAGACGCAATACCATTTGTTGTGAAAAAAGCTAAATTAACTCTACTCAAGTCTTTTTCAGAAATGATAGTATGTTGATATATTAGTAGGGCAGAGAACAATGCAAAACCAATCCAATATAGTAGATGTATTTCTAGTAATACTCCTGCATATGCAAGAGAGAGGAAGGTTATGATATGGAAAAATTTACTCAAATTCAAGGCCTTTTTTCTGCCTAAGAATACGGGTATAGAATTTAGTTTATTTTCTTTATCAAAGGTATCATCCTGAAGGGCGTAGATGATATCAAATCCAGATACCCAAAACAAAACAGCAACTGAAAATAAAATGGGAGATAGGGCAAATTCTCCTGAAACTGCCAAATATGCTCCCAGTGGTGCTAGTGCTAACCCTAAGCCTAAAACTAGGTGGCACAAAGACGTAAATCTTTTGGTGTAGCTATAGCCTAATACAACTATCAATGCTATAGGTGATAAATAGAAACAAAGCGTATTAATGAAATAGGTCGTTAGTATAAATCCTAAACTAGCAGATATGACAAATAAGAGTGCTGCCTTAGGACTAATTACACCTTTTGGAATTTCACGAACCTGAGCTGTTCTTGGGTTTTTTAAATCAATATCCCTATCAATATATCTATTAAATGCCATAGCAGCAGAACGAGCAAATACCATACACATCAATATCAAAACCAAATTTCCCCAATCAAAACCAAACTGACTACTTGCTAAGAAAAAACCAATTAGAGCAAATGGCAATGCAAACACAGTATGACTGAATTTTATAAGCGTTAGGTAATTATTTAGTGTTGCCATAGTTAATTTATTTTGCCCAAACTTTTCTTAAAATGAGTTGTTCGTCACTAGCTTTATCCATCATTTTTAGGGTGTAAATTGGGTAGAAGTCACCGCCAGCTAATTTGACTTTAATTGTTTCAAAACGTTTTTTGATTTCTAACGTTACAACCTCATCAGTATCTTTAATGATGTCATTAAGTTTTGAGTCGTTTACAGCAGTTCCATTAACAGATAAAATCTCATCATCTACTGCAATACCTTTACTTTCTGCTTCACATGAATTCTGTATTTTTTTGATAATATGTTTACCGTTTTGAACAATTGAAATAAACCCAAATTTATGCGCACTTAATGAGGAGTTATTTGTTTTTACTAATTCAAAACCAACGTAAGAAAGAGATTCTGTAAGTGTTTTCGTATACTCTACTGTACCGTAGATGTGATTGTTAAATACTTCACTAACCTTTAAACCTCCGTAATTGACGCATAATTGTTGGAAATCATCTTCAGTATATCCACTATTTCGATAGTCTTCATACAATTCTGTCATTACATCATTTAGAGAATGTTTACCTTCCGAATACTTTATGATGAACAAGTCTATCATCAACATATTTAATGCTCCATCGGCGTATATAGAGGTTTTTCTATTAGGAATCCCTAAACTGTAGCCATCGAGCCAAGTATCAAAAGCACTATCAGCTACTGAAAGGTTATGTCTGCCGTCATTTTCATAATGGCGTTTTAAGTTTTCGTTTTGAGTTTTAATAAATTGTTCCCAATTGAACACATGGCCACGTTTTAGCATCAAGTCACCCATGTATGTAGTAACCCCTTCAGCTACATAGCCTAATTTGGAGTAGTTTTCTTTGGTGTAATCGTAGGGCAACATTTCTTTTGGACGAATGGCTTTAATATTCCATGTGTGGTAAAGTTCATGCGAACAAATTCCTAAAATATTATCGTATTTAGTTTTAAAAACATCCTCTTTGTCACCCATTAATATTACGGTTGAATTGGTGTGTTCAACACCATGATAACTAGGGTATGGTGTAATTTGAAATAAGAAGTGATAATCGTCCACTGGAAGACTTTTAAAGCATTCTACTTGTGCTTTTGTAAAGCCTATAAAATCAGCTTTAACTTTTTCAAAGTCAGGCTTACATTTCCCTTGTATCCAAAGGTGATAAGTAATGCCATCAACAATGTATTCATTATGTAATAGGCTGTTTGATGCAATAAATGGTGATTCAGCTAATTGATCAAAACTATTAGCGAACAAATAGCCGTCACCGTTCATTTTCATTCCACATGCAATTTTGTAGTCTGAAGGTATTTCCAATTCAAGCTGACAAGCTGAATTTTCTCTACCAACTACATACATACAGCAGTTTACTGGATTAACGTACAGTTGGTTTTCATCCAAATAGGTAGAGCCTGCATCCAACTCATTAGCGTAATAGTTATAGGTTATAGTTACACTGCTAGTATTATTACATTCTACTTTCCAACAATCCTTTGTTGTTTTTTGAAAAGGCAATTCATTTCCGTTTTCATCAAATGCATTCCACTTTTGAATATTTTTAGCAAAATCACCAAGTTCATATCTTCCAGGTCTCCAAGCAGGAAGCTGAAAACAAAGTTCTTTATCACCATTAGTTGGTACAGTTAAATCAATGTCTATAAGATGTTTATATGCTTTTTTATAAGAAAATAAGTAGTGTATCATTTGGTCTGAATAATGGGCTCAAAGATACAGATTCTTAGTTGAAAACTCTGTTAATAAAGTTGACTGACTTTTTAGCTTATTTACTAGAGCTTTTTTATTTTTACACTCCTAATATTAATTAGACCAAATTTAAAGCTTAAAAAATGGCAGAGAATCAGTATACAGAAGATAATATTCGCTCACTCGACTGGAAGGAGCATATTCGTCTTCGTCCTGGTATGTATATTGGAAAGCTAGGAGATGGTTCTTCGGCAGATGATGGTATCTATATTCTTATCAAAGAGATAATAGATAACTCCATTGATGAGTTCGTAATGGGTAATGGGAGGACAGTAGAAGTTACAATTAGAGATAAAAAAGTATCTGTTAGAGATTACGGTCGTGGCATTCCACTTGGAAAAGTAGTTGATTGTGTATCTAAAATAAATACGGGTGCCAAGTATGATTCCAAAGCTTTTAAGAAATCTGTTGGACTTAATGGGGTAGGTACTAAGGCGGTTAACGCATTATCCAGTTATTTTAAAATTCAGAGTGTTAGGGATGAACAAACTAAACTTGCTGAGTTTGAGAGCGGGACTGTAACTAATGATGCGCCGATTGAAAGCTCTTCTTTAAGAAAAGGAACTAAAGTAAGCTTCATTCCTGACCATAGTATTTTTGGTAATTTCCGTTTTCTTAATGAGTATGTTGAGAAAATGCTATGGAATTATTGCTACTTGAATCCAGGACTTACCATTTTGTACAATGGCGAAAAATTATATTCTGAAAATGGTCTTAGAGATTTATTAGAGCAAAATATAGATTCCAAAATTGTCTATCCTATTATTCATCTTAAGGGTGAAGACATTGAAATAGCTATGACCCATTCTCTAAAGGGCTATGGCGAACAGTATTACTCTTTTGTTAATGGTCAGCATACTACACAAGGTGGTACTCACCAATCCTCATTTAGAGAAGCAGTGGTGAAAACAGTGAGAGAGTTTTATGGCAAAAATTTTGATGCCGTAGATATTAGACAAAGCATTGTGGCTGCAGTTAGTGTTAAAGTAATTGAGCCAGTATTTGAATCTCAAACCAAAACAAAGTTAGGGTCAAACGATATTGGTCCTGGTATGATGACTATTAGGACATTCATCAATGATTTTATAAAAACACATTTAGATAATTACCTGCACAAGAATCCGGAAACTGCAGATTTATTACTGAAGAAAATCATTGAAGCCGAAAAGGAAAGAAAAGCTTTAGCAGGAGTAAGAAAATTGGCTAAAGAAAGAGCTAAAAAGGCCAATCTTCACAATAGAAAATTAAGGGATTGTCGGGTTCATTATAACAATCACAAGAATGATAAACGATTCGATACAACTTTATTCATTACTGAGGGTGATTCGGCAAGTGGATCTATTACAAAAGTAAGAGACGTTAACACTCAAGCTGTGTTTAGCCTCAAGGGTAAACCTCTTAATTCATATGGGCTTACTAAAAAGATTGTGTACGAAAACGAAGAGTTTAACCTTTTACAAGCAGCTCTAAACATAGAAGACGGTTTAGAAGGTTTACGCTACAAAAATGTAGTTATCGCTACAGATGCCGATGTTGATGGTATGCACATTAGATTGTTGTTAATCACCTTCTTTTTACAGTTCTTCCCAGAGTTAATTAGAGAAGGGTATTTATACATTTTGGAAACACCTCTATTTAGGGTAAGAAACAAGAAAGAAACTATTTATTGTTATTCAGACGCTGAACGTGTTCAGGCTATGAATAAGCTTGGTAAAAAACCAGAAGTTACACGATTTAAAGGTCTTGGAGAAATCTCACCAAATGAGTTCAAACATTTCATTGGTAAGGACATTCGACTAGAGCCTGTAATTATTGGTAAAAAGATGAGTGTTGAAGAATTATTGTCATTCTACATGGGTAAAAATACTCCTGAAAGACAAGAGTTTATTATAGATAATTTACGATTTGAAAACGATAAAGAACTAGATGATAATTAAAACACATGAGTGTAGAAGATACTTCATTAGAAAATAACGATTTACCAAAAGATATTTCCCATATCAATGGGATGTATAAAAATTGGTTTTTGGATTATGCCTCCTATGTTATTTTAGAGCGTTCAGTTCCACTTATTGAAGATGGTCTAAAACCCGTGCAAAGACGAATTTTACATTCGCTAAAGGATTTAGATGATGGACGATTTCATAAGGTTGCTAATGTAGTAGGTCATACTATGAAATATCACCCTCATGGTGATGCATCTATATATGATGCTATGGTTCAAGTAGGGCAGAAAAACCTACTACTAGACCTTCAAGGTAACTGGGGTAACACACTTACGGGTGATAGTGCGGCAGCAGCTCGTTATATTGAAGTAAAGCTATCAAAGTTTGCACTAGATGTCGTTTATAACTCAAAAATCACAGATTTCTCTCCATCCTACGATGGTAGAGGAAAAGAGCCCCTAGCATTACCAGTAAAATTTCCCCTGCTTTTAGCACAAGGTGTTGAAGGAATTGCTGTTGGATTATCTACAAAAATACTTCCTCATAATTTCATTGAGCTAATCGATGGTTCTATTAAAATATTAAAGGGAGTAAAACCAAAGATTTATCCAGACTTTCCTAATGGAGGGATGGCAGATTTTTCCAACTATAACGATGGAAAAAGAGGTGGAAAAGTACGCGTTCGAGCTAAAATTTCTGTTTACGACAGCAAGACTCTTAAAATTAGTGAAATACCACACGGTACTACAACAGTTTCACTGATTAACTCTATACTAAAAGCTAATGATAAGGGTAAAATCAAGATTAAAAAGATTGATGATAATACTTCTGAAGGAGTTGAAATTTTAGTTTATCTACCTGCTGGAATATCTCCTGACAAATCCATAGACGCCTTGTATTCTTTCACTGACTGTGAGGTAACCATATCACCTTTAGGATGTGTTATTGAGAATAATAAGCCTCGATTTATGGGTGTTAGTGAAATGTTGCTGGTTTCTACTAATAACACTCTAGATTTACTCAGAAAAGAGCTTGAAGTTAATCTGAAAGAATTACAAGAGAAATGGCACTTTTCATCATTAGAAAAGATATTCATTGAAAACCGTATTTACAGAGATATCGAAGAATGTGAAACATGGGAGTCAGTAATTCAGACAATAGATGTTGGTCTTAAGCCATTTACAAAGAAACTACTCAGAGAAGTAACTGAAGATGATATCGTACGATTGACAGAAATTAAAATCAAACGTATTTCAAAATTTGATGCTTTTAAAGCTGATAAAGACATTCTTAATCTAGAAGATCAGATTAGTGCAATAAAAGATAAACTTGCCAATCTTGTTGATTACGCAATTGAGTTCTTTAAGAATATAAAGAAAAAGTACGGAGAAAATAGAGGGAGAAAAACTGAAATAAAGACTTTTGATAACATTATTGCTGCAAAAGTAGTTGCTAAAAACCAGAAGCTCTATGTGAATCGGGAAGAAGGTTTCATCGGAACAAGTATGCGAAAAGATGAGTTTTTATGTGACTGTTCTGATATTGATGAAATCATTGTTTTCAGAAAAGACGGTAAGGTTGTAGTGACAAAAGTAGATAAGAAAACTTTTGTAGGTAAAAATATCATTCATGCTGCTGTATTCAAGAAGAAAGATGAGCGTACCACTTACAATTTGATTTATACTAATGGAGTGAATAAAAACTCCTACATGAAGCGTTTCCAAATCACTAGTTCTACTAGAGATAAAGAATACGATTTGACTAAAAATAGTAAAGGTGAAATCATTTACTTTACGGCAAACCCTAATGGTGAGGCCGAGAAAGTAACGGTTCATTTACGTGCTTTGCAGCGACTCAAGAAGTTGAAAATTGACATTGATTTTTCTGAATTAGCTATAAAGGGAAAACTATCAATGGGTAACCTTGTCTGTAAATCACCTATCAAAAAAATAGAGCTAAGAGAAGAAGGAGTTTCCACCTTGTCTGCTAGGAAAATATGGTTTGATGATGTTGTCAATAAATTAAATGTTGATAGTAGGGGTAAATTCCTAGGAGATTTTGAATCTAATGACAAGATTTTAGTTGTGCATAAATCTGGTATAATGCAATTGTTGAATTTTGATTTAAGTAGACATTTCAATGAAGACATCTTACTTATTGAAAAATGTAATCCACAACAACCTTTGACAGCTGTATACTTTGATGGTCAAAAAGAGTGCTATTTTATAAAACGTTTACTTGCTATTGATAGCGACAAAGCAATTACAATAATTAGTTCTTCCAAGGGGTCATATTTAGAAATCATATCATCACATCCTTCACCAGCAATCCACGTCTCATTTGTCAAAGAAAGAGGAAAGGACAGAAAAGAAGAAAGCATTAATGCAGTTGAGTTTATTGCGGTAAAAGGAGATAAGGCACAGGGTAATAAGTTAAGTTCAAAGAAAATTCAAAAAATTGAACTTATTGAGCCTGAAATAGAGGAAGATGAAACTGTTATTGCTGAAGAAGTTACTTCACATTCAGATGAGCCTAAAGCGGATACAAATGACGATGAGCTTAAAGCTGAAAAAACTGATGATGACTCAAAAATTATAATAGATGAGGATAGTACAGATAACCAGTTTAAGTTAGAGCTTTAAATTTGGTCTTTTAATTGGTTATATTTGCACCAATATATTATTTTATGAAAAAACATTTCCTACTCTTCACGTTATTTTTATTATCAATTCAACTGTATTCACAAAGTAGTGACAACTTAAACCTATTGGGTTCACTGAATTATCCTGGAACGGAATGTAATGATGTGTGGGGATATGTAGATTCATCTGGAAGGGAGTACGCTCTCGTTGGATTACGAAATGGATTTTCAGTTGTTGATATATCTGACCCTACTAATCCAACGGAATCTTTTTTTATAGCAGGAGCACAATCTATTTGGAGAGATATAAAAGTATGGAACAATTATGCATTTGTTACTGCTGACCAAGGAAGTGGTGGTTTACTGATAGTTAACTTGAATGACTTATCAGGAAATACATACGTTAATACTACCATTGATAACAATGGGAGTTATATGTTTACACATGCTCACAACATTTACATAGATGAGACTGGCAAAGCATATATTTTTGGAGGAGATATTACGCCAGATCAAAATACATCAGGTGCACTGATACTTGATGTTACAAACGTATCCATTACGGCAACTGATACTGTTTTGCCTTTAGTTCGTGGTCTATTCGATAATTTCTATTTACACGATGGAATGGCAAGAGGCGATACCTTATGGGGTTCTGCAGTTTACGAGGGTAAATTCTTTGCTATTGATGTTTCAGACCCTGCAAATCCAGTTATTTTCAATGATAGTTTAGCTTTTCATGAAACACCTAACCTTTTCACGCATAACTGCTGGATTTCAGATGATGGAAATACATTATATACTACAGATGAAAAAAGTGGTGCTTACATAGCATCATATGACGTTTCAGACTTAGATAACATAGAAGAATTAGATAGGATACAGTCTTCACCTGGTAGTGAAGTGATTCCTCATAATGCACATGTATTGGGTGATTATTTAGTTACTTCATATTACAGAGATGGAATAGTTGTACATGATATAACTTATCCAAACCATATGGTTGAAGTCGCACACTATGATGCTTATTACGCAGGTGGTGATGGTTTTGATGGCTCTTGGGGTGCTTATCCTTACTTACCTTCAGGGGTTATATTATCTTCAGAAATTAATAGTGGCTCAAATGGTGAGGGGTTATTGTTAGTACTTGAGCCAGATTATATGCCAGCGTCTTTCTTGCAAGGAACAATAACGGATTCATTAAGTGGTGCTCCGATTAATGATGCACTAGTAAGAATGTTGACGTTTGATGTGTTATCGACATCCTCTAATATTGCTGGAGATTATTTTATTGGAATAGATGACCCTAATACATACAATGTAGAATTTAGTAAATCGGGATATTTTACTGATACATTACAAATTACACTAACCAGTGGAGGTTTAGTTACCCAAAATGTGAAACTACTACCAAAAAATTCATTTTCGAAGACAGGAAAAGTAGTCAATAGTGGAGGACAAGGCATTCCAAACTCTCAAGTTATGGTAATCAGCCCGTTTTATACAGATACCGTTTATACAAATAGTAGTGGAGAGTTTACTCTTGACACTTTATTTCAAGCGAACTATACTTTTTATGTTGGGCACTGGGGCTATAAAACTACTTGTAATGATATTGCTATTGTAAACGATAGTACTTCACTAACACTTCCTTTAGATTCTTCATACTATGATGATTTCACTTTTGATTTTGGTTGGGAAGCCAGTGGTGATGCATCTGAAGGCTTTTGGGAAATAGGAAACCCTAATCCAACTATTGATGATAACCAGATATACAATTCATCTCAGGATATTGAGAGTGATTGCTATGTGAATGCCTACATAACTGGAAATGCAGTTGGAGGCGGTGCAGGAGCAGATGATGTTGACGATGGTTTTGTTTTATTAAAATCTCCTGTTTTTGATTTGACAAGCTATTATAATCCAGCTATAAAATTTTACCAATGGTTCGCCAACGGCGGTGGTTGGTCAGTAGCTAATGACTCTATGAATATCTATTTGGACAATGGTCAAGAGCAAGTATTGGTTTCAAATACTGTAGGTCAACTTAATAATTCGTGGTTAGAAAAGAACATTAACGTTTCCCAATTTATTTCTGCGACTTCTGAAATGAGATTCTTAGTAAAAGTCACTGACTACAGTCCTGATAATCATCTTTCTGAAGGTGGTATTGATGGTTTTGAAATCTATGAAGACACAATAAACCCTCTGGGAATTTCTTCTTTTGATTTGGAAAATGAAATGATATACCCTAACCCTTCAAGTTCTATTATTAATATTCCAATCCAAGGTGTTAAAAAAATCTATAACTCTTCAGGTCAATTGATGTTAACCTCAGTAGAAAAAGTAATTAGAGTAAGTGAGCTTAACTCAGGTATTTACTTTGTTTTGATTGAAAATAAATATTTCAAATTCGTTAAGTTATAATCACAGCTCTATGGAATCTCATGTAATTACTAGTCAAAGAGGCAAAGAGATACTTTTAGACTTAAATTTAAATTCTGCCACAAATTTACCTCTTGTAATTTTCTGTCATGGATTCAAAGGATTTAAGGACTGGGGACCATTTAATGAGGTCTCAAAGCAATTCGTTAATTCTGGCTTAAATTTTCTAAAATTTAATTTCTCATTTAATGGAGTGACAGTAAATGACCCCAATAATTTCGTGGATTTAGAAGCCTTTGGAAATAATAATTTTACAATTGAGCTAGAGGATTTAGAAAGTGTGATTAATTGGTCTTTAAAACAATTACAAGATAAAGTTGATACTAATCAAATTTACCTGATGGGACACAGCAGAGGAGGGGGTATTTCCATTCTAAAATCATCTCAAAATAAACACATTAAAAAAGTAGTTTCTTGGGCGAGTGTTTCAGATTTCGAACGAAGAATTTTAAATGACAAACTTGATTTGTGGAAAGAGAGAGGAGTTGCCTATGTATTTAATGTAAGAACAAATCAGCAAATGCCTTTATATTATCAGTTTTACGAAGACTTTATTGCGAACAAGGAAATGTTATCAATAAAAAAGGCTAGTAAATCACTTCAGATACCTGTTTTAATAGTTCATGGTGATAATGATGAGACAGTCTATTTTAAAGAAGCTGAAGAACTAAAATCGTGGATTAGTCATTCACATCTTTTGAAGATTGAAGACTGTGACCATGTGTTTAATGCAAAACACCCATTTGATATTCAAATGATACCAAAAGAATTAAAAGTAGCAATAGAAGAGAGTATATCTTTCTTTAAAGGCTAAATTACTATTTTACAGTGACCTTAATATGAATGTTTTATTAGTAGATAACTACGATTCTTTCACATTTAATCTTTACCATCTTTTAGAAGCTATGGTTGATAAAGTCACCGTTGTTAGAAATGATGAGTTAGATTTTAATAGTGTTAAATCATTTGATAAAATAATATTATCTCCAGGGCCAGGACTTCCTTCAGAATCAGGACAGCTTATACCTTTAATTCAAGAGTTTTACACGACAAAAAGCATTTTAGGAATTTGTTTAGGTCATCAAGCTATAGCTGAAGTGTTTGGATGTAAGTTGCTTAATATGAGTAATGTAAAGCATGGTGAAAAATCTTTTTTAGATTATATTGACGAAAGAGAAGCATTATTTAGTGGTGTTGAGGAAAATACTGTTGTTGGACATTATCATTCATGGATAATTGATTCAAATACAATTAGTAAAGAATTGAAAGTTACTTCCAAATCAAATGATTTAATAATGTCAATAAGTCATGAATCCTATGACGTGAAAGGATTGCAATTCCATCCTGAATCAATCCTAACAACTCAAGGAGATGTTATTCTTAGAAATTGGATAGACTCTTAGTAGTCATACCAGTCTTTTTTTCTTTCCCATTTTAAATCTTGCAACACCGATGCTTTTACTCTTATGGTGAAATTATAACTCTGTCTGTAGCCAAAGGGAATCCATTTGATAAGCATTTCCCAACAATGTAAATCTCTGTAAAGATTTAAAGAGGTATAACTTAAATCTTTGGCTTCAAAGTCATAACCAGAATTAAAACCTATTTTCCATTTGTCAGTTAATTTTATATCCCCAGAAAAGTTTAGTGATTGATTAAGTGCTTGATTGGCAGATAATTTATTGTAAGACAAGGTGTAGTTAATACTTAAATTCCATGGGATATCAAAGTCTAAATAATCTAGCCAATAGGCTGTTTCATCATTCTTTTTATCACCTCCATTAAGCCTAAAGTTTAAGCTAGTGTTTGCGTTTACTAACCTAGCAGGAAGGTAAGTTTTTGAAAAATATAAGTCATTAATAAGTTGACCATTTTCATTCTGTTGATAGGGGTCATAAATACTACTGAATGTAATATCAAACTTATTAAATAATCGTGTTCTACCGTTAATGAGGATATTAGAAAGGTTCAGCGAATCTGATAGAAAGTTATAGCTTGAAGATATGTTTAAGCTTTCAACGAGTTTAATTTTTTTGATTGGATTAATGGAATCAGATGTGCTCTTTTTCATTTCTAAAAGGTTGCCAATCGAGAAACCTATACTACTATTTGCTTGTTTACTTGGATATCCATAAATACCATTCTGATAATTAGAATAGGTTTGAGTATTACCTAGTGTGTCTATTTGAACATCATCGTAAAAATTATAGTTTGAAGAAGAAAAGTCAGGGCTAAAATTGAAATTAAAACTTGGACTAATAACGTGTCTAATAGCTTTAATCTTTCCCTTTTTAAAATTAAAGTTTCCGTAAAGTTTGGTGTTTCCAGAAATATAAAAACCATAGTTATAAACCCTATTAAAACCACCTATGGTGTCAGTGTTGAGTTGACTATTTAGCCACTCTTTTTCTATTCTATTAAAATACCATCTTTCGGTATAGTTGAATGACGGGGAGAATGTAAAGTATTTCAGTGCTTTAAAGGATGTTGACACCGGTATTCTGTGTTGAATACCATTTCTAAATTCTGACAAAGTGGATTCGTCAAAAAATAATGAGTCAGCCACTGAAACTGTATTTTTTAAATTAGAGGAGTAGTTAACAGCAATTTTATCATACCATTTTCTTGACGATGTTTTATTAAATTTCTTAAATGGATAAAATCGATTAATGTTGTAACTCACTTCAGGAAGACTCAAATCTACCTTTTTAGAAAGGGTATTTTGACTGTGTCTTACATTAACAGAAAGGTTCGATTTACTGAAGGTTTTTGAGTAAGATATACTTGATTGAAACGTATTGCTTAAATAGTCACTGTCTGAAATAGAATTATTTTGTTGAAACGAACTACTTCCAGCATTTATGTTTGCAGAGAAACGACTTTTCGGATTTGATTTGGGGTCTTGCTGGTGTTTCCACCTAATGAAAAAATCCCTTTTGTCAGTACTATTGCCTAAGATTTCGTTACCGCTTTTCAGACTCGAGTAGCTTAAGTTAAAATTACCACTATAGCGATACCGTTTTTTATAGTTGGAGTTCAATTTTAAATTCCATGAACCTTTACTGTAAATATCACCAACAAGGGATAAATCCATATAGTCACTAATAGCTAAGTAATACCCTCCATTTCTGAGGAAGAAACCCTGATTTGTAGATTCTCCATAAAATGGAAAGATAATACCTGAACTTTGTTTTTGTTCATTAGGAAAAAAACCAAAGGGTATGGCTAAAGGGGTAGGTACACCTCCAAACTCTAAAACAGCAGGTCCTGTAATTATTTTTTTATTAGGAATAGTTTTAATTTTCTTTGCTTTGATAGAGAAATGCGGAATGTCATGGTCGCAAGTAGTGTATCTACCGTAAGAAGTGAAAATAATATCATCAGGGTTTTTCTTCACTTTATCACCTAATATGTAGCCTTCTCCCTCCTGAGTTTTAACGTCTTTAATAATTCCCTTTCTAGTGTTGAAATTATAAGTGATTTCTTTAGCAATAAAACTTTTACCATTTTCTGTAAACTCTGGGTAACCATAGTTTTCACCAGTAGAATCATTAACCAGGCTTTTTGCAAAAACAATATTTTTATCTGAATCTAGTTCAATATATGCGGCTTTTAGTACAATAGCGTCATATTCGATGATGGCTTCGTTGAAAAGAAAAACTTTATTATTAATTAAATCATAGTCAATAGAATCTTTTGCATAGCTATTTATTTTGTTTTTTATAGGATTTTCTGATATAATGGAGTCGTTAGGGGTTTGAAAATCGGCATAACTTTCTTGTGCATTGCTTGTTGAAAAAAGCAATAAAGCCGGTAAAAAGCAGCAAAGAAAATATGCTATTTTTGATTTATATATTGAACTGTTTGTATGATTTTTCAACAACACATTAATTTATGCCCAAAACTAATCATTTCTACTATTTAAAGTACTGAATTAATGAAACGCATATTTTCTGTTTTTCTTATTCTTTCATTTATTTTAACTGGAAGCTATTCATTTGCTCAGACGAGTGTAATAAATACGATAGTATTAGATGCTGGACATGGGGGTAAAGATCCTGGAGCTTTAGGAACAGGAAGGTATTCTAAAACCGAAAAACATATTGCCCTAGATGTTGTGTTGAAGCTCGGTAAGTATTTGAAGCAAAACTACCCTAATATGAAGGTGTTATACACTAGAATTGGTGATACTTTCCCAACATTAAAAGACAGAACAGACCTAGCAAATAACTCTAATGCTGACTTATTTATTTCTATTCACTGTGATTCTTTTACTAAATCCTCTGCTAAAGGCTCTTCTTCACACGTTATGGGTTTACGATACACTGAGGCTAATTTAAGAGTAGCTCAGAAAGAAAATTCAGTAATATACTTGGAAGATAATTATGAAGAAAATTATGATGGTTTTGACCCTTATTCACCAGAAAGTATTATTGCTTTTTCACTTAATCAAACCACCTTTTTGGAGCAAAGTATATTGATAGCACAAAAAATCCAGGAGCAGTTTAGAGATAGAGTAAAACGAACTGATAGGGGAGTGAAGCAAACTCCACTTTGGGTTACTAGAGCAACGTCAATGCCTAGCGTACTGGTTGAGCTCGGTTTTATTTCCAATGAAGCGGAGGAAGATTTTCTTAACTCAGATGATGGTCAAACCTTTATGGCTTCTGCTATATACAGAGCAATTAAGGATTATAAAAGAGAGCTTGAATTATCTGATTTTCTAGAAGAAAATTTAGTTGAAAATGAAATAGAGAAAATAGATTCAATAAAATTATATGATAAAAAAGAAATTGCACAAAATAAGGTTGAAAAATTAGATTCAACAAAGTTGTATCAAAAAAATGAAAGCGTACAAAAAGATATTATATTTAAAGTTCAAATTAGCACATCATTAAAACCTAAAAAAATAGGTAATGTTGAGAACTATGAAGTAGGTAATTATAAAGAGAATAATATTTACAAGTATACAATAGGGAGCGAGGATACATTAGAAGAAGTTAAAGAATTACGAAAGTTGGCAGTTAAGAATGGGTATGCTGATGCCTTCATTATTGCTTTCTTAAAGAATAAGAAAGTAAGTATTTCTAGTGCTGTTGAATATCAAAATAAAAAACAATGACAAAAGTAAAATCAGAATTAAAAATTGGATTAGTTGGAATCATTGCGATTTTCATTTTAGTATGGGGTATTAATTTCTTGAAAGGAAATAACATATTTGGTGATTCTAACAAATATTATGCCATTTACAGTAACATAGATGGCCTTGAATCGTCATCACCTGTTAGGATAAACGGACTTACAGTTGGTAACGTTACAGAAATTTATTTTCACCCCAATAATTCAGGAGATATCATTGTTGAATTTACTTTAAATGACGATATCCGTTTTCCAATTAATTCAGTTGCGAAGATTTATAACTCTGATATAATGGGCACTAAAGCTGTTCAATTAATTTATGGAAACTCTAATTCATATGCATCCTTTGGAGATACGCTTTTTGCAGATGTTGAAGATGGACTTAAAGAGGAGGTAAATAAACAAGTTTTACCGCTTAAAAATAAAGCTGAAGAATTGATTTCATCTATTGATTCTGTAATGACAGTAATAACTACTGTTTTAGATAAAGATGCTAGAGAAAGTCTTTCGGGAAGTTTAAGGAGTCTGAATAGAACGTTTAGCACAATGGAACTCGCAATGGTTAAACTTGATAGTGTAATTTATAAAAATGATGCTAGAGTTTCTAATATCCTTCTTAATGTGGAGTCGATAACTACAAACCTTCACAACAACAATGAGCAAATAACGAATGTTCTTAGAAATTTTGAGTCAATATCAGATTCTCTTGCAAAATCTAATTTTAAAAGCACTATTAAGAATCTAGATAGTTCCTTGTCAGAATTTGATAAAATTTTACGGAAAATAGATAAAGGAGAAGGAACAATAGGTCTACTTCTTAATGATAAAGAAATGTATAATAACCTTACAAGTGCTTCGAAACAGTTGGATTTACTAATTGAGGATATGAAAAGATACCCAAAACGTTATGTTACATTTTCTTTATTGGGTGGTAGAAGAACTTCATTTGAAATTTCAAAGGACTCTGTTAAATAAGCAAGGATGATTCAGCAAATCGTATTTTTAGTTTTACTTATTGGCTTTAGTGCATTATTTACAGTTAATATTCGACAAATAAAAAAGAATATTAATCTAGGAAAAGACGTTGATAGATCATCAAATTCTAAAGCACGTTGGAAGGAAATGATAAGAGTTGCTTTAGGTCAGTCCAAGATGGTTAGTAGACCTATTGCAGGTTTTCTTCATATTTTAATTTATGTGGGTTTTGTAATCATAAATATTGAGGTAATTGAGATAATTATAGATGGAGTTTTTGGTACTCATAGAGTATTATCATTTTTAGGTCCAGTATACGGGTTTTTAATCGGTTCATTTGAAGTATTAGCCGCATTAGTACTGATTTCTTGCGTTTTCTTTCTAACGAGAAGAAATATTATGCGTATTCCTCGTTTCTGGAGTAAAGAAATGAAAGGATGGCCAAAAACAGATGCAAATCTTATACTCGTATTTGAAATTGTTTTGATGTTTGCATTTTTGTTGATGAATGCCAGTGATTCACTTTTGGTGGCTATGAATTCATCGTACTATACTGTTGAATTTTCAACCCCAATTAGTCAATATTTTATTCCTTTAATAGGTCATTTATCAGAAGCAAATTTAATTTTAATTGAACGAGCCAGTTGGTGGTTTCACATCATAGGTATTCTAGCTTTTTTAAATTACTTAGTAGTCTCAAAGCATCTACATATAATTTTAGCTTTCCCAAACACCTATTATTCAAACCTAGAGTCAAAAGGAAAGTTTGCAAATATGGATTCCGTTACCAGTGAGGTAAAGAAAATGCTAGACCCTAATATTGACCCTTTTGCTATAACAGATGATGCCGCACCAGAACGATTTGGAGCAAAAGATGTTAAAGATTTAAGTTGGATTCAATTAATGAACGCTTACAGTTGTACTGAATGTGGAAGGTGTACATCTGAGTGTCCAGCTAATCAAACTGGTAAAATACTATCTCCAAGAAAAGTAATGATGGATGTGAGAGATAGAGTAGAAATTGTAGGAAAAGGAATTAAAAAAGAAGGTGAAGGATTTGATGATGGTAAATCATTATTAGATTCTATTTCCAAAGAAGAATTATGGGCTTGTACATCTTGTAACGCATGTACTGAAGCCTGTCCAATCAATATTGACCCATTGTCCATAATTGTGGATTTAAGAAGGTATTTAGTGATGGAAGAATCTGCAGCGCCAATGGAACTTAATAATATTTTTAACAACATAGAGAATAACGGCGCTCCATGGCAATTCTCTATGTCGGACAGATTAAATTGGAAAGATGAGTAACAAAGTTGATTTAGAAGAGAAGATTGTTGATGGGCAATACATTAGTCCTGTTTTACCAAATAATGTTAAGAATTATTTGATTGATATTGACGGAACTATTTGTGATGATATTCCAAACGAAGAACCTGAACGTATGGCAACTGCTGGACTTTACCCAGATGCTTTAGAAACATTAAACAAATGGTATGGAGAAGGACACATTATTACCTTTTTCACCTCAAGAGTAGAAGAGCATAGAGATGTTACTGAAAAGTGGCTGAATGAAAATGGCTTTAAATACCATGGATTACTCATGGGTAAACCTAGAGGAGGAAATTATCACTGGATTGATAATCACTTAGTACGTGCTACACGTTTTGATGGAAAATTTACAGACTTAATTGAGAAAAAAGTAACCATTCAAGTATTTGAAAAATAAGATATGAGTCAATTAATAGTACCAACAATGGCTGAACTAATGGCCAAAGGAGAAAAGGCAGATGTTCTTTTTTGGGTAGGTTGTGCTGGAAGTTTTGATGATAGAGCAAAAAAAATTACCAAAGCATTCGTGAAACTATTAAACAAAGCAAATGTAAAATTTGCTGTATTAGGAACTGAGGAAAGTTGTAGTGGTGACCCTGCTAGACGCTCAGGAAATGAGTTCCTTTTTCAAATGCAAGCCTTGAGTAATATTGAGGTAATGAATGCTTATGAAGTACAAAAAGTGGTTACCGCTTGTCCGCATTGTTTCAATACTTTAAAAAATGAATATCCAGAGCTAGGGGGTAAGTATGAAGTTGTTCATCACACACAATTACTCAAAGAATTATTAGATGATGGTAAACTTACCATTGAAGGAGGCTCTTTCAGTGGCAAAAAAATCACTTTTCATGACCCTTGCTACTTAGGCCGTGCAAATGATGTTTATGAAGCACCAAGAGAGTTAATTCAAAAATTAGATGCTGAATTAGTTGAAATGAAGCGTTGTAAGGCAAAAGGTTTGTGTTGCGGAGCAGGAGGAGCTCAGATGTTCAAAGAGCCAGAAAAAGGTAATAAAGACATCAATATAGAACGTACTGAAGATGCTTTAGAAGTAAAACCTAATTTTATTGCTACTGGATGTCCTTTTTGTAATACTATGATGACTGATGGAGTAAAGAATAAAGAAAAGGAAGAAGATATTCAAGTTTTAGATATTGCTGAAATGATAGCTCAAGCACAAGATTTATAAGATGTTTATACCTTACTCAGAAGTCGATAAAAACGCTAGAATTTGGATATATCAGTCAGATAGAAAATTAAATTCTGAAGAACTTGATGATATTAAAATTCAACTCACAGAATTATGTGAAAAGTGGAATGCACATGGGGACCCTTTAGCCTGTTCCTTTCAGCTTTACGATTGGTTTATTTGTTTGTTTGTTGATGAAAGTAAATTTAACGCTAGTGGATGCTCCATTGACAGTTCTGTAGCTGTGATTAAGTCCATTGCTAATCAATATAATATCGATTTCTTCAATAGACTAAACATCGCATTTTTAGAGGGAGAAGAAACCAAAGTACTTCCACTAAACGATTTTAAAAGGTGTGTTTCATCAGAAATGATAGTTTATAATAATTTAGTTAAAACAAAGGGTGAGTTCGAGGAAAACTGGAAAGCATCTATAAAAGATACTTGGCTATCTAAATACTTAGAGAATTAATCATTCCAAATATCCTCTTTGGTAGAAATCCGTTCGTTAAAACGCTCATTAAAGCCTTCTAGTCTTTTCCATTCATTTGGCAATTCATCGATCGGGAATATGATAGAATTAGGCAATGTCTGAAAGGATATTCTATTGATATTTTTATCACTAATTCCAATATTCATTTGGCTACAACTTATGGTATTGATGCCAGTTATTTTGTCATTTTCATCTTTAATGACATAAACTGTCTGTCCATTACCTTTCACATTAATTTTTTGAAGCTCATTACGCTTAAAGTAACCAGTCATGTCTTTACCTTTTATCTGGTTATAAAGCCCTAGACTATCCTTGGAAATTATAAAGGCGTTTTTTTGCATTTCAAGAAGGTCAATGTTATTGTCTTTCAAGCGTAATATAATGTGATCACTTGTTAACTGATATTCATCAGACCATAATATTGGAGACTCAAACAACTGAATGGTTGAATCTCTCATAAAATAGATTAACTCTTGAGATTTTCCTTGTAAATTTTCACTATAAAAATTAGCCATTGTAAAGGCTTTAATCTGTTGATATTTCAAACTATCAAGATTTGCTACAATAGTATCAGAATGAAGAAATAAAGTATCTTCTTCAAAGTCTGCCACGAGTAGGGGTGAATCGGTTATTATGGAGCTGTCTAGCTTTTCAAAATATTCTGCTTTATTTCCATAAATAGAGTAATCATTTGTTGTGTCTTGTATTTGAATATTATTGATTGCCAATCCATAGCCATTATTTCTATCATAGTACAAGCTATCACCAGATAACTTTTGATTATCACTCCACAAGTAGGCATTCTGATTAAATTGTGATTTATCTGTAAGAGTGTTGTACCAACCGTTTTCGCAGTAAATTAGGTTATCATCTGAAGTTATTGTTGTTGGCCCAAAGAAATAAGCTATTTCGCTTTCAGTATTAAAGTGAAGGGTATCGCAAACAATAAGATAATTAGGATTAGTTAGGCTAACATTATCTTTAAATATTAAAAATTTACTTTCTGAAATATAGTCACCTTTATCACTTATTAAAACATTCTCTCGGCTAGTTATTCGTGCAGGAGTATAATATGAAGCCACATTTGTTTCTAAGAAATAATGAATTTCATCGGTGAGTAGTTTCATTGTTTTATCTTTTAAAACAATATCATGTTTAACGATTGCCTTTTGTTCTTGTCCGTTATAATTAAGCTTTTTGCCGTATAAGTGCATTGTATCTCCCTGATTGATATGGATATTGCTAAAAGCTTCAAAACGATTCTCTTTAAAATAATACCAGGCACTATCACAGTTCATAATAGCACCATTATGGTTGAAAATTACGTTACCGACTAATCGGCGAATATCAGGGTATTTTTGTTGATCAAAAAAGGTGTAGTCGGCATTAATTATTTCAAGCTGAGTTTTTTCTTGAGCATATATAACATTTACAAAACATAGCAGAAATGTTATATTTCTTAAAAAAGCCAAATTATTACCTGTTTAATGTTTGGGTTCTATCAGGACCAACAGATACAATAACAATTGGAGTTTCTAATTCATTCTCTAGAAAATCGATATAATTATGAAGTGCTTCTGGAGCATCTGATAAACTGCTAAGACCAGTCAAGTCTTCTGTCCATGCAGGGATTTCTTTAAAAATAGGGGTGATAGTATCCTCTGAAGCATCAAATGGTAGATAATCAATTAATTCACCATTGTATTCGTAGTGAGTACAAACTTTAATTGATTTTAAATTACTAAGTACGTCAGCCTTCATCATCATCAGTTTAGTAACGCCATTAATAGCAATTGCGTATTTCAAAGCTGGTAAATCAATCCAACCACATCTTCTTTTTCTACCTGTTGTAGCACCAAACTCATTACCAACTTTACCAATGAATTCACCTACTTCATCAAATAATTCAGTGGGGAAGGGTCCACTTCCAACTCTAGTACAATAGGCTTTAAATATCCCAAATACATCATTGATTTTATTCGGCGCAATACCTAATCCAGTACATGCACCAGCAGAAATTGTATTTGAAGACGTTACAAAAGGGTAAGAACCAAAATCAATATCAAGCAGAGTTCCTTGTGCACCTTCAGCTAAAATTTTCTTTCCGTTCTTTTGTGCTTGAAATAAATAGTGTTCGCTATCTATGTGTTGAAAGGTTTTTAGAGTTTCAATACCTTCAAACCATTCTTTTTCTAATTCACTTAAATTGAAATCCATAAAGTCATTATTTAGCAAACGACTATGTTTTTCAACGAGCTTATCATAGCTATCTTTAAAGTCAGCTGAAGAAATATCACCTACTCTTAGTCCATTTCTTCCTGTTTTATCCATGTAAGTTGGTCCAATACCTTTTAGTGTAGAACCAATTTTACTTTTACCTTTTGCTTTTTCAGATGCTGCATCTAATATTTTATGAGTGGGTAAAATGAGGTGTGCTTTTTTGGAAATAAGCAATTTTGAGACTAAATCGATATTCATCTTATTTAATGCATCAATTTCTTTTTTAAAGATTATTGGGTCTATAACCACACCATTTCCAACGATATTGATGGCATTTTCTCTAAAGATTCCAGAAGGTATGGTGTGCAAAACATGTTTTATACCGTCAAATTCAAGCGTATGACCAGCATTTGGACCACCCTGAAAACGTGCAATAATATCGTAGTCGTTTGTTAATACATCTACAATTTTCCCTTTTCCTTCATCGCCCCATTGAAGGCCTAACAATACATCTACGGACATTTATTTTATTTTTTTGATTGACATTTTTCGCAAATACCATAAAGGTTGAGTGAATGGTTATTCACTTCAAATTTTAACAATTCTTGAACAGTATTTTTAATATTCTGAATTCTTGGATCACAAAATTCAGTAACAGAATTACAACTAGAACAAATCACATGGTCATGCTGACCACTTATTAATGATTTTTCGTATTGAGATTGATTTTTTCCAAATTGATGTTTTCTAACCAATTTACAATCCATTAAAAGCTCAATAGTATTGTAAAGCGTAGCTCTACTTACTCTGTACTTTTTATTTTTCATCTTGATGTAGAGGGTTTCTATATCAAAGTGTCCTTTATGGTCGTAAATTTCTTGCAGTATAGCAAAGCGTTCTGGAGTTTTACGTTGACCGTTTTTCTCAAGATATTGAGTAAAAATTTCTAGAACTGAAGATGTCGATACTGCTTTAGACATTTTGTGCTAATGTTAAGCGTAAAAATAGCTTTTTTTTGAGAAGAAAGATTAGTAATTTATTAACAGTTTTTAAAGGCGAACTACCGACTCTACTCCTTCAACATTTTCTAATTTGTTAATAAGATTTTCTAAATGCACTTTATTGATAACCAATACGGAGATTCGACCATCAAAAACACCATCGTTTGATACAATATTAATTGATGAAATATTTACATTCATTTCGTTTGAAATGAGCTTAGTGATTTTACTTACTAATCCAATTTGGTCATACCCACTAATTCTCAATACTGACGAATATTCAAGATTTTCGACTGTTGCCCATTTAGCAGGTATTATCCTGTAAGCATATCTAGATTGTAATTGAATAGCATTAGGACAGTTTACATTGTGGACTTTTATACCATCGTTTATTGTAGTAAAACCAAATATTTCATCTCCTTGAATTGAAGAACAGCATTTAGCAAGTTTATAGTCTAATACTTGTTTGTCATCACCAAATATAACAGTTGGTTTGTTTGTCGGTGCTTTAACTTTTTCAGTAGTTGTGCTACTTTCTTTATTATATATTTTTCTTTTAAGTAATCCATACCACCCTTGATTTTTAGTGTTTACATAAGAGCGTATATGTTTGTTATTCAATGCGCCAACACCAAACATGTAATACATATCAAGGCTATTTTTAAGATTGAAATATTTCAACATTTCATTCTCAGTATTATGGTCTAGTGTAACTTTAATATGTCGAAGTTTACGCTTTAGTATTTCTTTACCTTCAGAAGCAATTATCTTTTTTTCTTCTTTTAGAGCATTTTTAATTTTAGACTTTGCTCTTGACGTTTTAACAAACGACAGCCAGTCTTCTTTGGGGCTTTGTTTATTAGAAGTAATAATTTCCACTTGGTCACCACTTTTAAGTGAGTGTGAGAAGGGGACAAGCTTGCCGTTTACTTTTGCACCTAAACACCTACTACCCACTTCTGTGTGAATTTCATAAGCAAAGTCTATAGGGGTAGCATCTTTAGGTAATGTTTTAAGGTCGCCATTAGGTGTAAAAATGAATATTTCTTCTGAGAATAAATTCATTTTAAAGTCATCTACAAAATCAATGGCATTTGCATTAGGGCTTTCCAGTAATTCTCTAATACGATTTATCCAATTATCGAGATTTGATTCCTTTGAACTATTCTTATACTTCCAGTGAGCGGCAAAGCCTTTTTCGGCAATATCGTCCATTCGTTCAGTGCGAATTTGTACTTCTACCCATTTTCCATTTGGTCCCATTACAGTTGTGTGTAATGATTCATATCCATTAGCCTTAGGTGTTGATATCCAATCTCTTAGACGATCAGGATTGGGTTTGTAAAAATCTGTAACTATTGAATAAATTCTCCAGCAATCGGCTTTCTCATTTTCTTTTGTAGATTTTACAATAATCCTGATGGCAAATTTATCAAATACTTCTTCGAATTCAACCCCTTGCTTTATCATCTTACTTCGAATAGAAAAGATGGATTTAGGTCGACCTTTTATGCTGTAATTAAAACTTTGATTATTCAGTTCCTCCTTAATAGGTTGAACAAACTTATTAATGTATCTCACTCTAGCGGCTTTACTCTGAGCTAGTTTTTCAGATATTGCCTTATAGATTTCTGATTTTGTGTATTTAAGCCCTAAATCTTCAAGTTCAGTTTTTATGGCATAAAGCCCTAATCTATGTGCAAGAGGAGCGTATAAGTATAGTGTTTCCGAAGCAATTTTTAATTGTTTATGCTTAGGCATTGAAGCTAGTGTTCGCATATTATGCAAACGGTCAGCTAGTTTTATTAAAATAACCCTAATGTCATCAGAAAGAGTAAGTAGCATCTTTCTAAAGTTTTCGGCCTGCATAGATACATTTTGGTCATAGACCTCAGATATTTTGGTGAGACCATCAATTATTCGTGCGACTTTAGAATCAAATAACCGTTCAATATCTTCCAGAGTATAGTCTGTATCTTCTACTACATCATGAAGAAGAGAACATATAATTGAAGTTGTGCTTAGACCAATTTCTTTAGCAGCTATTCTAGCAACATCAATAGGGTGGTAGATATAAGGCTCACCAGACTTTCTACGCATATCCTTGTGTGCTTCTACAGCAATATTAAAGGCTTTACGTATTTGTTTTTTATCCTCTTTAGTAGTTTTGTCACGGCAGTCTCTTAGTAACCCTCTGTATCTGTTAAGGATTTCTTTTCTCTCTTTATCAACGTTTATCGACTGCACTTTATACTACAATTTTTGATTAATAAGTTGGAAGGACTTTGGTCTTAACTTCATCAAAGCCAATTCTTACACCGTCTTTTTCACAATGAGCTTTCATAACTACAGTATCTCCATCATTTATAAATTTTCGCTCACTGCCATCTGGCATTGCAAGTGGCTTAGTACCCTTCCATGATAATTCTAACATTGAACCATATGCACTTTCATCGTTTCCAGAAATAGTACCAGATGCCATCATATCTCCGGCGTGAATATCACAACCATTAACAGTATGATGAGCCAATTGCTGATTCATGTTCCAATACATGTATTTGTAATTTGATTTTGATACTGTATGTGGTTCAAAATTATCAGAACCAATTTGTACTTCTAAATTGATGTCAATGTTTTTATTGCCAGAGAATTTAAGGTAGGGCAGTACCTCTGGTTCTTGATTTTCCCCGTCACATCTAAAAGGCTCTAAAGCATCAAGAGTTACTATCCATGGTGAAATAGAAGAAGCAAAGTTTTTCGCTAAAAATGGTCCTAGTGGAACATACTCCCACTTTTGAATATCACGTGCTGACCAATCGTTAAAAATTACCATTCCAAAAATGTAATCTTCAGCTTCCGAAATATCAATATGTTGACCAAGTGGCTTTCCTTCTCCTGTGATGAATGCCATTTCAAGTTCAAAATCTAGTAATTTACAAGGTCCAAAAACAGGCTTTTCTGCACCAACTGGCATTTGCTGTCCTTTAGGTCTATGAATACTTTGTTCTGAAAGAATTATTGAAGATGCTCTTCCATGATAACCAACTGGAATATGAAGCCAATTTGGTAATAAAGCATTATCAGGATCTCTGAACATACACCCCACATTATAAGCGTGTTGTCTGGAAGAATAGAAGTCAGTATAATCGCCAACTTTAACTGGCATTTGCATTGTAACCTCCTCTATATCTAAAAGAGCACTTTCTAATTTAGATTTTTTGCTTTCGTCTTGAAAAACAATAGAAATTTGATTTCTGACTGCACGCCAAGTCGCTTTATTTTCTTTTAAAAATGAATTTAAAAAATCACTGTTGAAAAGGTTATCGTTTAGAATACCTTCAAACACATCTAGTTCAAATAATTTTGAGAGGTTTATTACTGCATCTCCGATACGGCTAACAGCAACATTTTTATTATTGATACTAGCAATTCCAAAAGGAATATTTTGAATTGGGAAATCACTACCATCAGGTACTGAGATCCATGATTTTAAAAGGGGATTATTGGCTTCAATCATAGTTTTATATTTTATGTAAAGCAAAGATATATAAACAAATCAAATCAATTATCAACTTTTCAAAAAGCTACTAACTATATTTGCAGTGTGAAGTATATTATGATTTTCGTATTCGCGGCTAAGTTTTGCTTCGGGCAACAAGCCGATAGTACAAAGGCATTTCGTTATGCTCTTGGTACTGAAATTGTAATGTATTCTGCTACTATGTACGCCTTAAATGATTTATGGTATAAAGATTATCCTAGAAGTAGTTTTCATTGGTATAATGACAATTCGAATTGGCTACAAATGGATAAGATTGGACATGCAACTACAGCATATAGTGTCGGATTACAAGGTAGAGATTTAATGCTTTGGGCAGGAGTGCCTGAAAAAAAAGCATTGTGGTTTGGTGGTCTTTATGGTTCATTTTTCTTAACCACTGTAGAAATACTAGATGGCTTTTCGGAAGAGTGGGGAGCTTCCTGGGGAGATTTAATTGCAAATACTTCTGGGACTATGCTTTTTATTGGACAAGAGTTGCTTTTTAAAGAGCAAAGAGTTCAGATAAAATATTCCTTTGCTCCAACGGATTATGCAAAACAGAACCCTGATTTACTAGGTGAAAACTTCATTCAACAATCTTTAAAAGACTATAATGGTCAAGTATATTGGTTGTCGTTTAATATTAATAGCTTCAAAAAAACAACTCTTCCAGATTGGTTGAATTTTGCAATTGGATATGGTGCTGATGGCATGCTTAACGGTAATGCTGATGAAATAAACGCTAAAAGAGAGTATTACTTAAGTCTTGATGTTAACTTAAGAAAGATTAAAACTAACTCACGTTTTCTTGATAAGACATTGAAAATATTGAGTTTCATAAAAGTACCATTACCTGCTTTTAAGTTTTCTAATGAGAAAATAGATTTTTACCCAATTCACTATGGACAATAATATAAAGGCAGGAGATTATGTCGATTTCCTTGATAGCCAAGGGGGTGGGGAAGTTAAATCTGTAAACAATAATAATGCAGTAATCCTAACTAAAGATGGCTTTGAGGAAGAACATCACTTAACTAAGCTAGTTAAAGTTAATTATGACCTTAATAAAACCTTAAAATCAACCTATATCCCTTCTGGATTCAAAAAAGTCAGTAAAAAAACTGACAAGAATTCTATTTTCAAATCTAAAAGCAAGCTCATTTGGGAGATTGATATTCATATTGAAAATTTAGTTGATAATTATTATCACCTGAGTAATTATGAAATCGTTAATTATCAGTTGGAAAAATGTGAAGAAATACTCCATAAAGCATTACAGTCTAAAATTCATAAACTAGTCATAATTCATGGAAAAGGGCAGGGGGTACTTAGAAAGGAAGTTCATCATTTACTATACTCCTTCCGACTAGATTTTAAAGACTCTGACTATTTAAAATATTCAGGCGGAGCAACAGATGTATTTTTTAGATAAAAAAAGGTGTAACATTTGTTACCCCTCTCTGTAATTTAGGCCCCTTAAAAATTAATGCCTAGTTGTTGATTAACCTAAATTCAGTTCTTCTGTTTACTGAATGTTCACGCTCTGTACATGAAACACCATCAGAACATCTGTTTTTTAGTCTTTTTTCACCATAACCATTCGCCACTAACAAGCTAGAGTTTATTTTTCTTTCTTGTAGATAATTTACTACTGCCTGAGCTCTTCTTTCAGAAAGTAATTAATTTGATTCATCAGTTCCTCTTGAATCCGTATGTGAAGCAATCTCCAATTTTGCAGTTGGGTTGTTTGCTAAAATTGGTAACAACTTAGTATCAATTATATTTTTTGCTTCTTGAGTAAGAGTGTAACTATTCAAGTTCCAATTAATTGGAAGCACCTGGTATTCAACAAGACTACAATCAACTTCTTTCCAACTTGTTAGCCCATCTTTTTTTGATAATACTTCTCTTGTAACAGTGATATACTCAGCGGGTATTACCTCTTCAATTGTTTTAGCATCTTCTACCTTTACAGTTTTGGTAATAGTTGAGTATTCAGCAGGAATAATTTCTTCTACAATTCGTGCTGGCTCAGTGATTACTTTTCTTGTGTAGCTAGATTTTTGTTTATTAATAGGTGTTCTTTTAATCGTTGCATTTTGATCTAACCGTTTTGTATTTATGGTTTTGTACTCAGCTGGGTAACCTTTATAACACCAGTATTTACAATCATCTGGATTATTAGATTCATAATCTGGATTTGATGCACCCATTTCCCATTGAGCGTATTTTGGTTTAATTTCAATTGTTTCAGAGTCATCATTAAATGATGCAGGCATAACTGATAAAGTAGAAGCACCGTCTTTTTTGATGTAATCAACTGACTCCTTACCCCATTTTGCAGGTATAACTTTTAGTTTTTTTCTTCAGATTTGACTAGAACTTTTTCTGTTCTTTTTTCAAATTTAGCGGGTATAGTTTTAATGATTTTGTAAGAAGGTTTAACCTGAACCTTTACTTTTTCGTTTACATATACATCAGGTGTTGTGCATCTGACATAACACTTTCCAGCTTCAGGATTGGTTGGTAAAACATGTGAGAAAGAACTAATGGCATATGATACCAAAAGTCCTAGTAGAAGAATCTTTTTCATGTTTTAAATAAGTTAATTAATAATGATGCAAATATATTATAACTTTATACAAGTTATTTTATTTTTTTGATTCATTAATAATTAATTCTGATAGTTGTTCTACACCGATATTTCCTTTTATAGCATTGACTAAGATATTTTTATCCTTATCAAGTAAATATACTTTTGGAGTGCCGTTTATGTCGTAGAGTTGCTTTATGTATGGAAAAGGTGTTACATAAGGATCATTTTCTCTATTGTATTCGCCATCAACGAAAGTTTTGAATTCAGCAAGATTAATCCAATCTCCTATATCATAAGTCTTAATAAAATCCACCCATTTTTCTCTATCTAATTCAACAGAGACTGCCATTACTGAAATACTAATTCCATCTTTTAGCCACTCATCATAGTTTTGTTTAATAACTGGTATTTCTTTTTTACAATGGCCACAGTCTGGATCATAAAAAATAATAATTGTTAAGTCCGTTGATAGATTGTACATGTTATGGATAACATCAGAAGAATCTCTAAGCACCAAATTAGGAGCTTTGGAGCCTAACATTAGAGGTTCAATAGTTTCAGCTCTATCGACTATCTTAAACATTTGAGCTTCATCAAGCCAATCAACTTCATTTGTAGCGTAGTGTTTTTTAACTAGGTGAACAAAGACCTTTTCAAGTCCCATAATTTTAGAACGCTCGTATTTTGAGGTTAGGTAAGACACTAAATATCTGAAAACTTTAGGGTTGGCTTTTGATTTACTAATTAGATAATCACATGAAACAATCAAAGAATCTGGCATTTTAGCAGTCAAATTTTCTAAATACGTATTGATTTTACTATGAAATACAGGTGTTCTAAGCAGTCTATCATCTGAAAAATCTAGGTTATCAAAAAAGTGAGACTTATAGTAATTAAATTGAAAAGTACTATCAATACTGCCGTCACTGTTAATTGGTGGTTCAGGAATATCTATTTCTTTACTTGCAAGTAATATTTTTGAAAATAAAATATCAGGATTTTCACTAGTGAAATTTTCTTGAAAATTCATCACTGTTGCACTCATTGATTCGATTTGAGCATCAATTTTTTTCTTCTCAGTTTCTGTTGCTGATTCTTTTTTATCCTGAAGAGCTTTTAAAGCAGTTTGCTTTTCAGAAATAAACTGCATATACCTATAAAACTTTTCATTTTCAGAAGAGTTGGTAAACTTCATGTCTCCTATTAGGTTATTCAAGGAAGTAGAGAATGAAAATTTATCTTCAGTAATTACCATTTCGAAATAGTTACCGTCTGGTAGTACAACCATATACATACCATGGTCTAAGGCTTCGTCGCCTTCAAATACAAATTTTCCATTAGCATCAATCTCAGCAGTATCTTTTGCATATTGTTTATCGCCATAATAGTATGCTAGCATACAGGTGGAATCGTTCAAACCAACAACTTGACCATTATATTTATATCCTTGAGAATAAACACTATAAAATGGTAGTAACGTGAAAAGGAGTAAAAATGTATTTTTAATCATTTTGCGAAAATAAGAGTTAAAACGTTAATAACAACAACGTACATTCAGCAAATCTATTTTTTTTGTTTAATATTTTTTTTGAGATAGGCATCAAAAGAAACAGCAGCTATAATTAATATACCGCCAATATAGAATGATAAATTCATATTTTCTGATTCACCAAAAATAAATAGGGCTAAAAGCACACTATATACAGGCTCTAAATTCACTGCCATGATAACGTTGTAGGGAGATAAAAACTTCATTACTTCTACACTTATTACAAATGCAAAACTGGTGCATACACCACCTAAAATAATAAGGTAAACAATATCTTTAGTACTTAAATTAAGATCACTAAAAGTAATTTCACCTGAAAATAAAAGGTAAACAGATATTATTAGAAACCCGCCTAGCATTTCAATAAGTGTTATTTTTTCAGAACTTACCTTGTTGACATATAGTGCGTTTAAAATAGTAAATAATGTAGCGAGAAAAGCGGCTATTATTCCATATATAAAACCTAATACATAAGAGAAATCGGCGTTTAAAGCTAATCCAATTGCAAATAGAACAACAACACTTAAGACTAATTCTCTGAGTTTTATTTTTCGTTTGAGAATAAGAGGCTCTAAAAAAGTAGAGAAAAGAGAGGAAGTTCCCATACAGACTACTGCAACAGATACGTTAGATACCTTTATGCTTTCAAAGAAAAATAACCAATGAGCAGCAACTACAAAACCTATTCCAAGTATTTGAATAAAATTCTTTTTTGATATTTTAAAGTTTGATGTGAAATAAATATATGCAAGTAGAAAAACAAACGCTATAAGCATTCTATACCATACCAACACTGTCGATCCACAATCAATTAATTTTCCTAGTACACCAGTAAAGCCAAGTAGAATGACTATAAAGTGCATTGATAATAAACTGTTTTTATGAATGAAATCCCTCAAAATTTTCTAATTTTATCATGCAAATCAAACCGTTTGTTTTTAATAATACAAGTTAAATTATAATGATAGCACTAGTTTCTCCAGCAAAATCCTTAGATTTTAAGAGTTCATCTCCTATTTCAATATATAGTGAATCTGAATTTTTAGATAAAAGTAAAGAGCTTGTTGATGTTTTAAAAACGTATTCTCCATCTCAAATATCTAAACTCATGAAGATTAGTTTAGACTTAGGAACATTAAACTGTGAAAGGTATCAAGATTGGAAACGCCCTTTTAAAGTTGAAAATGCAAAGCAATCCATTTTTGCATTTACTGGTGATGTTTATAAAGGCTTAGATGCTGTTAGCATGTCAGAAAAGAATTTAAAATTTTCACAAAAACACTTTAGAATTTTGTCTGGTCTGTACGGAATGCTTAAACCTTTAGATTTAATACAAGCCTATAGACTTGAAATGGGCACCAAAATGCAGTTTAGTGAACAACATAGTAATCTATATTCTTTTTGGAAAGAAACACTTACTGACAAGCTTAACAGTGAATTAAAAGAAACTAAATCAAGCTATATATTGAACTTAGCATCCAATGAGTATGCTAAAGCTATTAACTTTAAAAATATTCAAGCTGAAGTAATTTCTCCTGTTTTTAAAGATTGGAAGAATGGAGAATATAAGATTATCAGTTTTTACGCTAAAAAAGCCAGAGGCCTTATGGGGCGTTATTTCATTGACAATGAACTATCATGTCCAGAAGAATTAAAAGCCTTTGATTATGAAGGCTATACATTTGATCCAAATCTATCAAAAGATAAACCATTCACTTTTACAAGGAAACAATAAGTTATTTAGCACTTTTACGGTAGGAAATCTTTTATAGTATCATAAAATAGGCGCCTGAAACATCACTTTTATTGTTAATAACTTTTTCTAGTAGGGCTATCTTTGAAAAAAATACATTCTTCTCTAGCATTTATAAATCGTCATAATTAAGCATTTAACATATGATAAATAATTGTTTATCTATTTCAGAATAATTTAATCTTATTTAAAGACTTAATATTCATATAAATCATTGATTTATAATGCTTTATGATTTTAAAGGTGTTGTTTTAAATTTAATTGAGTTTCACAACTTTTTAACACATGACTATCAGAAAATAATGGCTTTATCTTTCATTTTAAAAAGTTCTAAACCGCATCAAATCTATAGCTCTCAAAAAGGAGATTTTTATTGTCAATAATTAATATTGTTTTTTTTGATCGAAAAGAGGAGTGAAATGTAATTTTTTATAAATTGAACTCGATAAAGAAATATATTAATCATTAATTAAAATTTTATAATTATGGCATTTTCGCACACTAATAGTAAAGGACAAACTTATTTTTTAAACTCTAAAGATGTAACTTTAAAGTCAACAGGAAGAGTTCAAACAATCTATTATTTCTCAAAAGACGAGCGTAGTACTGGTTTAGATGCAGTTCCTGCAGGAAAGAAGGTTGTAGAAAACCCAAAAACTGGTCTTCCTTTCTTAAAGAAAGCATAGTTTAAACTATATACCTAATAAATAAGAGCCTCTTCATTTGAAGGGGCTTTTTTTATTTAATGATTTTTATAATACTCTAGAAATAAAAAAGGTTAGTTTTGCAAACTCATTAATCAACCTATTTAACATTTTGAAAAGTTTCTCAGAATTAGGACTTTCTAAACCTTTAATGCAAGTTCTTCCTGAACTAGGCTTTGAAAATCCATCTCCAATACAAGAACAAGCCATTCCATTACTAAATGAAAAACCACAAGA
>Ga0233432_10000541_pt1 | contig 36566 bp, 27 predicted proteins | sample SI_122_August201_6_FD_179870 | JGI IMG/M metagenome (GOLD analysis project Ga0233432, IMG submission 179870) | Seawater microbial communities from Saanich Inlet, British Columbia, Canada - SI_122_August2016_10_MG | ecosystem: Environmental > Aquatic > Marine > Inlet | place: Canada: British... | reverse complement strand
GAAGAAGGTAACATGCTCGATGAAGCAACCAAACAACATACAGGCCAAAATATTTTACATCTCACAAAGGAGCTAGATGAGACTGCCTGCCTGCAGTGGGAACGTATCAGGTCCGAATTATTCGAATGCCGCAAGCAGCGAGTACGCCCACTGTGTGATGACAAGATTCTTTGCGATTGGAATGCACTCTTAGTGGCTAGTTTGGCGATTGCAGCGCGTATATTGAATTCGGAAGAGATGGGAGCTCAAGCTCTTCAAACCTTGGACTTTTTGGAGAGAACTTTTAGCAATAGCACGGATAGTATGGCCAGTGATGATTTGGAGAATCCTGTTCGATGGTACCACCGGCATCGTGATGGGGAGACGGCCATCGACGCCTTCGCTGAAGATCATTGCTTTTTAGTATGGGCGTACCTCGAGTGTTATGGCTATACTGCTGATTCTATCTATGTGCAAAAATCCCTTGATTTGGCCGAACTTACCATGGTCCTTTTTGGTGATGACCAAGGAGCACTTGTCCAATCTCAAGGTTCTGAAATTCAGATGTTTGGAGCCCCAATGACTATTTATGATGGGGCTATTCCTTCCGCTAACTCAGCCATGGCCTATTGTTTAATTCGATTGTATCACATCTCTGGTCAAACCAAATGGATTGAGTATTTAGATAAAATGGGCCAACGATTTTCAGAAGAATGGTCACAATTTGGCTCAAGTATTACGGTAGCGATGATGGCTTTACAACAGTATTATTATAAACCTACACAATGGGTCGTTGTGCAGGGTAAGGAAAACGTTTCTAGTGTTGAAGCACTTAAACGTGAAATAGATCAGTATTATTTGCCTACATCTACGGTGCATATGTTGAATAATCACAATAAAGAAGCACTCATAAAAAGAATTCCAAGTCTAGAAAACTACCTAATCGATGAGGCTCCTTCAAGAGTATTTTTATGCCAAAATTACCATTGTGAAGCTCCTATCGAAAACTTGGATAAGTTGAGGGTTCGACTCAAGAGCATGAGTCGGACCTACCCTGGGCAATGAAGAGATAAGTGCAAGTAATGAAGTAAGGAATTCCTTAGTACTGCTGCATCATTTGCAACATAATCCAGTCACTTAAACCAAGTAATTTATAGTTTGATGGCAGCTCAACCATCGCTTTTGCGACCGCACTTCTTTCTGCTCTAATTAACTCATAAAAAGTAAATGTTCCTTCATCTGAAGTCCAAGTCATTAGCACTGGGACACTTTTGGATTGAAATTCTATCGTCAGACGATCCGTTGCCTCGCGTAACCAATCAGGACTATTCAACCAAGGTTCTTTCAATAATCCCCAATCCATGTCTAATTTTGTAGTTGTCCAAATCGTAGCATATCCGCTTCCATCCGCGTCGGTAATTCTAATTTCTTTAGAGGGATAGCCATTTATATTTTCAACTCTTCCAGTCACTACCACGCTAGACTTACTTTCAGCTAGCTCCTGTGGAGTTGGCTCTTCTATACCAAAAATGGCAGAGATCATGCTAAAGAATCCTTCAATTTCTGATTTACTTAGCTGGAGTGCTTGATTTTTACCCATCATTAAAACAAAATCTCGTTGATCTTGCCTTATTAACAAACCACTGGCTTCGTAATTTCCACTTTTAATGGACTCTTCTTCAGCGCCCTGCACTAGGATACGTTCAGGAGTTACATACATATGTATGAGGGAAGTATCGGTAATTCCAGCATCGTTTTTAGAATACAATTGAATGTCTAATACTCCATTAAATTGAGCCTGTGTTGATGTACTCAAAATAGTACAAATAAAAAGTGTCCATAAAGTAAATGTCCGAATCATGATGGTAAAATGAGAATGAAAAGTTTTAAGATTAAACGAGAGAATCCATTTCTTGTTGCATAGATACATTCACCTTCTTTATCCAACCACCGGCTACCACGTCATCTCCTTCGTAACAAACAATAGCTTGGCCGGGGGTGATTGCCTCTCTACCTGTTGGGAAATGTACCTTTATTTCATCTTCTCCTAACTGTGTAAGGGTTCCAATCGCACCATCATCGTTGTATCTAATCGCACCGATAATTTCCATTTCACCTTTTGGAACAGCATCATATTTGATAAAATTTAACTCTTTTGCAGTTAGGGTAGTTTCTATCAAATCTTCTTTTTCGCCAATGGTAATGGTGTTGGTGTAAGGATTGATGTGTGTTACATAAACTGGTTTTCCCATCGGTAGATTTAGACCTCTGCGCTGGCCTATAGTGTAAAATGGATATCCTTCATGCGTACCTAGTACGTTTCCATCTTTATCTACAAAGGTCCCCCCTTTAACTTTCTCTTCTAGCCCCTCAACACGATCTTTTAAAAAGCGGCGGTAATCATCATCCGGTACAAAACATATTTCGTATGAATCTGGTTTGTTGGCCACATTTAGTAATCCGTGATCTTGGGCAATTTGCCTGATTTCTTTTTTTGAGTACCCTCCTAATGGGAAAATAGTTCTGGCTAAATGTTCTTGTGCTACTCCCCACAAGGCATACGATTGATCTTTCGACCGATCTAGTCCTCTAGAAATAACAAAACGGCTATTCTCTTCCCTAATTTGAGCATAATGTCCGGTTGCAATAAAATCACACCCTAAATTATTAGCCCTTTTCATGAGGGCTGCCCACTTAATGTGGGTATTGCACAAGACACACGGGTTAGGCGTTCTACCTTCTAAATAGTCTTCAACAAAACGGTCAATGACCCAGTCACCAAATTCTTCTCGAATATCAACAATGAAATGCTTGAAGCCATGATTTACGGCTATATGTCGAGCATCATTCATGCTTTCTACGGTGCAACATCCCGTTTCTTTACCACTATTACCTCCACTACGATGATAATCCCAGGTCTTCATCGTTATTCCAATGACTTCGTAGCCTTGTTCAGCTAACATTACCGCTGCAACTGAGGAATCCACCCCACCGCTCATGGCCACTAAAACCCGTCCTTTAGAACTCATAGTTAATGTATCGTATTTTGTGAAATGAATAGGTCTTTAGACCAAACTAGGATCAATAATATACGAATTCTGTCACTCTTTTTAGAGCGTAACCCTAAACATCCTGACTGACCTAATGAATTTAGGCCATATAAAGATAAGGTTTCCAAGGGTCTTGTACATTTCCGTTATATTCTCGAAAAAATGTAATCGGAATAGGCCGATATGGCTTTCTCTTAAGTGGCATTTGAGCTTCCTGAGGAGTTTTGTTTCCCTTTTTTACATTGCATTTTTCACAAGCGGTTACCAGATTTTCCCATTGGTCTTTACCCCCTCTACTTTTAGGCAACACATGATCTATGGTTAGGTCCGATTTTTTAGCACAGTATTGACAGCTAAATTTATCTCTGCGCATAATATTTCTTCTGGAAAGCACTACTTTGGTATAGGGTATTCGTATGTAGTTACGTAATCGTATAACTGAGGGGTACTGATACGAAGTTCTTGTAGTGCTTAATTCTTTTTCGGGATCGTCATGGAGTAATTCTGCTTTTTCCAAAAACAGAAGCTTAATAGAACGTTGCACTGAGCATATGCTCAAGGGTTGATAATCTTGATTAAGTACTAAAACAGTTGCGTTCATGATGGCATTCTATTGGTTATTGGATAACGGTTATTTCATGGAGAATGCAAAAACAGAACTAAATCTCTCGCCTAATTGTAATATCTTAACAGATAGTATACAAAGATAACTGAGTTTGTGCTTGTTGGTATATACTCATTATATATTAAGTCATCATTAAATGCCGGATAAAAAGTCGATTAAAAAGACCTTTATTTTCCAATCTTCCCTTGAAGAGTTGGAAAAGCTTGAAGAGTGTTTGAATTCTGTAGAAGGCTACACCATGTTAAGCGAAGATAAACAGTATGAAATCATGCTCGTACTAAGTGAAGCAGTAACCAATGCTATGGAACATGGTAACAAACTTGATGCAGGTAAAGCGGTAAAACTCATTGTTACTATCTCAACTGAAAATATTACCGCAGAAATATATGATGAAGGTCCTGGCTTTATCCCTTCGGAACTTCCCAATCCTCTGGAACAAGAAGCAATGTTTAGAGATCATGGAAGAGGTTGGTTTTTAATGCAGCATTACTCCTCATCTATTGAGTGGGACGATGCGCAAAAATGCTTGAGAATAAGCTTCTAAAAGAACAAGCATGGCAACGGAAAGGTTGTAATCTAATGCCGTTGCCCACTTTTGTCCGTTAGGTTGTTACACGTGAGCGTCTAACTGCTTGGTTAAATGTGTCTTAGGTACCGCCCCAACAATCTGGTCAACCACTTCACCATTTTTGAATATTAGCAATGCCGGGATGCTTCGAATTCCATATTTAATGGATACTTCGGGATTTACATCTACATTGACTTTGCCAATTTTGGCCTTGCCTTCGTATTCTCCTGCCATTTCTTCTACAACCGGACCAATCATCCGACAAGGTCCACACCATTCAGCCCAAAAATCGATGAGCACAGGCTTATCGGATTGAAGTACTTCTTGATCGAAATTAGCGTCGGTTATTTCTACAGTTTTTGACATGATGGTAATGATCTAATTGGTATTAATTTGAGTGATATCCTAATGAGAATGTATACAAAACTGGAAGATATTTCGTTTTTATTGTGACTTTTCTCATGGGAAATTCTTTGAGACTAGTTCATAAAAATAGGGGTATCAAGTCCCATTTTGAAGAGCTAATTTTACATTTTCTTCTCCAAGTAATATACGTAATTCGTGCATAAGTGTGGGTGAGGGATCAACCACAAATTTGCGAATATTCATCGCTATTGGTCGGTCCATCTGTTCACTTTCAATTTGAGCTTTCACATAGGTATGGCCTTGATGTAAACTCAGCAGATGAGCCAAACGGTCGATGGAACTACTCTCTAGATTATGAGTATGCAACCGAATGGATAGTCGCAGTTTGTCCTGGTGTTTTTCTCTTAGATTTTCCACCCGCTCCACTGCTTGTACAATCATCGAATTACCACGGTCTCGTTTACTATAACGGCCTTTTATCCAAAGCACATTGTCTACTTCAAGAAGTGTTGCATATTGATCAAATTGCTGACTAAAGACGGCCATTTCCATGGATGAATGTCTATCTTCTACCATTAAAAAAGCGATCGGTCGCCCTTTTTTATCCGTTATAACTCGTTTTGAGGTTACAATTCCAATAACATTTAATTCGGAATCGTGATGGAGTTGGTCTATGGTATCCGAGGAGAGTGTGTGAGACGAAAATAGCTGAATATCTTCTTTGTACCGTTCTAGAGGATGTCCGCTTAAATAAAAGCCGATTAAATCACGCTCTCGATTTAGTCGTTCCATAGAAGTCCAATTTGGAATACTGGGGAGCTTTGGCTCTTGCAGTGTGGCATCTGATCCAGCCCCACCGAATAAATTAACTTGGTTTAATCTTTTTTCTTCTTGCTTTCTGTTGGCGTAGGATAAAATATCTTCTACGCCTTGAAAAAGTTGGGCTCTATTATCATAAAGACTATCAAAAGCACCCGCCTGTATTAGACTTTCTAGGGTACGTCTATTGCATATGCGTACATCTACCCGTGAAGCAAAATCAAAAATAGATGTAAACTCACCCTCGGTAGTGCGCTGCTCTACTATATGTTGAATAGCACTATCTCCTACCCCTTTTATAGCTGACATACCGTACTGAACTCTATCATCTTTAGCCACAAACCTCCCTCTAGAGGTATTAATATTGGGTGGGTCTACAGTTATTCCAAGTTGCTGACATTCTTCAATGAAGGAGGCGATTTTCTTAATGTCATTCATGTTATGACTAAGTACTGCCGCCATATACTCTGGGGTATAGTTAGCTTTAAAGTACATAGTGTGATAGGCCACTACCGAATATGCTGCTGAGTGGGATTTGTTAAACCCATAACCGGCGAACATGGCCATTTTATCAAATACATTTTTAGCTACTTTCTCGTCGTATCCACGTTCTACGGATTGTCGTATAAACTTCTCCTCTTCTGGTGGAAGTAGATCCGCTTTTTTCTTACCCATTATGCGCCGTAATACGTCGGCTTCTCCTAGGCTATAACCACCCATTTGCTGGGCGACTTTCATGATCTGTTCCTGATAAATCATGATTCCGAAAGTAGTCTGTAATAAGGGGACTAAGTCTTCATGATCGTATTCAACCTCTTCACGCCCATGTTTTCGCTCAATATAGTTGGGAATAAATTGCATAGGCCCTGGCCTATACAGTGCATTCATGGCAATAAGGTCGTCAATGGTAGTTGGCTTCAGATCTTTTAAGTACTTTCTCATCCCTTCACTCTCGAACTGGAAGGTACCTAAGGTTCCACCTTTTTGGTACAGCTCAAAGGTCTTTGAATCGTCTAGGGGAACCTCGTCTAGATTGTAACTTTTTTGATGATTCTCTTGTACAAACTGAATAGCTGTTTTCAGGATGGATAAGGTTTTTAAGCCTAAGAAATCCATCTTCAACATCCCAGCGGACTCAATAACACCCCCATCAAACTGAGTCACTTGCAGATCGGCATCTTTGGCTGTACTAACAGGGATATATTCGGTTAATTGATCGGGAGCGATGATAATGCCTGCGGCGTGAAGGCCTGTGTTTCGAACGGATCCTTCTAAAATGTGCGCCATTCGCAGTGTTTCCGCTTCCAGCCCATCCCCATCTCGGATTTCCCTTAGTTCTTTTACCTCCGAGAATGCATCATCCAGTGTAGTTCCTGGTCTTTCTGGAACTAATTTTGCTATTCGATCGGCATCGGAAAGGGGTAAATCAAGCACTCTAGCTACATCGCGCACCGAGGATCGCGCTGCCATAGAACCGAAAGTAACTATATGTGCCACCTGGTCAGCCCCGTATCTATCGACCACATACTCAATTACCTTTTGACGACCTTCGTCATCAAAGTCGATATCAATATCAGGCATGCTAACCCGCTCAGGGTTTAAAAATCGTTCAAAAAGTAAATCATATTTTAGAGGATCTATGTTGGTAATACCCGTTGCATACGCCACCACCGAACCCGCGGCCGAGCCTCTTCCAGGGCCCACATACACCCCCATGCTTTTGGCAGCTGCGATGAAATCTTGGACAATAAGGAAATATCCTGGAAAGCCCATATCCTTAATAATTCCCAATTCTAAGTTAATACGATCTTTCAGCTCAGAACTTAGTTCACCATATTTCAGTGCCGCCCCTTCAAGGGTGAGATGACGCAAATAATCATCTTCATTTTCGAAGGTTGTGGGAATATCAAATTTAGGGAGAATAACTTCACGCTCTAAGACGATGGGTTCTACCTTTTGGGCAATTTCATAAGTCCCATAGATCGCCTCAGGAACATCTGAAAATATCCCTATCATCTCTTCAGAAGACTTGAAATAGAACTCATGGTTAGGGAATCCATATCTATAATCACGCCCTTTACCTATGGGTGTACTTTTGAGGGCTCCATCGTCAATACAGATAAGAGCATCATGAGCATCGGCATCTCCTTTTTCCATATAAAAGCAGTTATTAGAAGCAACTAAGGAAACACCATATTTTTCAGAAAAACCCCGAAATACTTCGTTTACGCGCTGTTCTTCAGGTAATCCGTGATCTATTAGTTCAAGGTAGAAATCATCCCCAAAACAATCTATCCACCAGGTTATTTCTGCTTCTGCTGCCTCTATGCCTTTATTTAAAATGAGTTCTCCAAGTAGGCCGTTAGTACCCCCACTTAGAGCGATAAGATCTTTAGAGTGTTCGGCAATGATCTGTTTATCCACCCTCGGATATTTGTAATAGTAACCCTGAGTGTATCCAAGGGAACAGATTTTCGATAAATTTTTAAAGCCCTGCTGATTCTTTGCTAGCAGAGGTACTTGCCAACGTAAATCACGATGTTCACGAGTAAATTTTTTCTTCGCGTGATCTTCAACCAAATACAGTTCGCACCCCACAATGGGCTTGATCCCTTGTTTATGCGCCTCTGCAACGAAGGTGAATGCACCAAACATGTTGCCTAAATCCGTAAGTCCCACAGCCGGCATATTCCACTGCGCTGCCTTTGCGACCAAATCTTTAACCCCCGCCGTGGATCTAAGTACAGAATACTTAGAGTGACAGTGCAGATGAGAGAAACTAAGTGGCTCTCCCTGTGTCCATTTTTCTAGTTTTTTTTTTGCCGATTCTTTTTGTTCTTCAGAGACTATAGAATTGCTTTGCGCTGCTATGTTTGGGTCTATTGAGCTATGCTCATGGGGGTGTTGATCTGGTGATTTCGGTGTATCGCTTGCTTGTTCTACACTAGCCGTAGATGTTTTCAGACGATCTGGTGAGACGAGATTTATATAATTTTCTCTCTTTAGATAACTCTGGGGGGATTCATACAATTTAGCATCTAATGGAAAGCTAAACTTGGCTTCTCCAAGTAGCACCAACTCCAAAAAACAGCGAGCGGTTGCCTCTACATCTGCGGCAGCATCGTGTGCATCATCAAACCCCTTGTTGAACAAAGCATGATGAAGTTCTCCTAGGGAAGGCCACTTAAATCCTCGTGGACCTGGAATAGCACAAAACTGAGTACCCTCATCTTTTGTGTCTATCTTAGCCTTATCCATGATAGCCGAAGGGATTCTATTTCGCAGGTATTCTGCCCCCATCACACGTTCATCAAAGGACACATTATGCCCAACCAAAAAGTGAGCCCGATCAATATCTTTTCTAAAAATCTCGAGTACTTTTTTGAGATCGACTCCTTGTTTTAAGGCTCTTTCGGTAGAAATACCATGAATTTGTTCAGAATTAAAGGGTATAGTGAAGCCTTCAGGGCGAATAATGTAGTTCCCACTCGATTGTAATGCACCCGTCTGATCATGTAACTGCCAAGCCAATTGAACCAATCTTGGCCAGTTATCTAACTGTGTTATTGGTGCGCTATAATCTCGGGGTAAACCGGTGGTTTCGGTGTCAAATATTAGATACATACATAGGTAATTATCTTATTAATATAGGGTAACCAACAAAGACTATGTGCACAAGTTTTCCACAAATTTTAGTTATCAAACCCTATATTCTAGCATGGCTATAGCACTGATCTCTACGAACAGAAATTTTCTCGAACTGCAAGAACAGATTCAAGGTTTAGATCCAAATATACAGGTGGATATATGGCCAAGAATAAAGGCAAAAGAGGCGGTAAGAATGGGTGTATGCTGGAACATACCTGAACATGCGTTGAGTCCTTATCCAAACCTCCAGCTCATTCAGTCCTACGGAGCTGGTGTAGCTGAGCTTCTCGAAGATACCAGTATACCTGCTCATATTCCCATAGCCCGCATGAGTCTGGAATCCCTTGCCACCGATATGCTCGCATATATTGAATGGGCTCTTATGGATATTCGGCACCATGGATTATTCTACCGAGCTAATCAATCAGCTGCTACTTGGGCTCCTAAAGATACCCTACGACACCAAGAGCTCAGCATTGGGGTTATGGGACTAGGAAACATTGGGAGCTATGTCAGTCAATCCCTAGCAGCCCAAGGCTACCGTGTATTGGGCTGGTCTCGATCCAAAAAAGAACTTCCGCTGGTGCGTTGTTATGAACAGCACGAACTCCACAACTTTGCTGAACAGTGTAATGTCTTAGTTTCATTACTTCCAAATACAGCCGAAACTCAGGGCCTACTGGATCTAGAACTTTTTAAGAGCATGCCGAAACCCAGCTTTATAATAAATGCAGGAAGAGGGACCCAACTGGTTGATGAAGACCTGATCTATGCACTGGATACCCAGCATATTCAAGGAGCATACTTGGATGTATTCATGAAGGAACCACTTGCCCAAAACCATCATTTTTGGAATCGAAAGGAAGTGATGATCACCCCCCACATAGCGGCAAAGACCAGAGTAGCTGATGCTGCGGCTTTGATTGTTGAAAATTATAGTCGGATTTCATCTGGTATGCCCGCACAGTTTCTTGTGGATCGCCGCAAAGGGTATTGAGACATGTGGGGATACATCAACCAGAGATCTTGAGGGCATAAATCGAGTACCATCCTGCTATGGCCAGGGCTAATCCGAACAGGACTTGAAGCCCCATATTTAAAAAGGCCGCCACAAATTGATCCGTTTTGAGCAACAAAAAAGTATCGAAGGTATAGGTGGAAAAAGTGGTAAAACTGCCTAAAAATCCAACGAATAGAAACATTCGAGGCCAGCCGTTTCCCCAATTTTTTACGTCAAATAGGGCTGCTAGTAGGCCGATTAAAAAACATCCCAGAAGATTCACTAATAGGGTCCCGAGGGGTAATATTTCTGGTTTTAGCCATCGTTCTATTCCCACACTGAGTAGATAGCGGCTCAAAGCGCCTAGACTTCCACCGAGCATGATTGCTATGATGGTATGAAGTTGCACCTGCAGCTTAAGGATGAAGAGTAACGGGATGAGTCCAGCCAAAACGATCTTCTATTTGACCGTATTGAATGCCCGTAATGGTATCATACAATCGCTCTGCAAGTGGGCCAATTTTACCGTTGCCAATTTCGATTTTCTGGCCTTTGTGGGCAATTAATCCTACAGGACTGATAACCGCAGCGGTTCCACTCCCAAAGACTTCTTTAAGCCGGCCATCGGCAGATGCTTGCATGATTTCGTCAATCGAAACTCTACGCTCTTGAACCTCATATTCCCACTGCTTAGCTAATTGGATAACGGAATCTCGTGTAATACCCGATAAAACCGAACCCGATAACGAGGGCGTCACCAAAGTGTCGTCAATGAGAAAGTGAATGTTCATGGTACCTACTTCTTCAATGTACTTGTGCTCGATGGCATCTAACCAAAGTACTTGTGTAAATCCATCTTGCTGAGCCTGTTGAGCGGGCAGGAAACTGGCTGCATAATTTCCCGCTGTTTTAGCCTCACCAGTTCCTCCCGGCACCGCACGCACAAAATCTGGCGAAGTGGTTAAAGAAACTGGATTAAACCCTTCGGCATAATAAGCGCCCACGGGGGACATTATGATATGGTAGGCATAGGTAGAAGATACTCTAGCAGCGAGGTAATCTTCGTTAGCAAAAATAAAGGGTCTAATGTAGAGCGCAGTGCCTCGCTTCTGTGGCACCCATGCGGCATCTAGCCGGATAAGAGTTTCCAATGCTTCAATAAATACCTCATAGGAAGTTTCTGGTATGCACATTCTTCGACACGATCGATTAAAGCGGGCATGATGCACATCTGGGCGAAATAAATTGATTTGATGCTCATCTACATAAAATGCTTTCATCCCTTCAAATACAGCTTGCCCATAATGGAGCACGTTCAATGCAGGGGTAATTTGAATAGGGCCAAAGGGTTTAACATGGGCCGTTTTCCAGGCATTGCTTTCATATTGCATCTCAAACATGTGATCCGTGAAACACCGACCAAAGTCTAAGTTATTCATATCCACTTCCTGAATTCGGGAAGTAGCCGCCTTATCTACCTTTATTATTGAAGCCATGGTTGTATTCATTGAATCTTTAGCGAAATATAGTGAGGATGTATATGAAAGTTTTTATAAAATACAGCTTTTTAGTGGGGAAACTTAACCCGTACTTTGCATGGCTGCAGCTATGCTGTTTATATTTAAAAAAAGTAACTCTGTTAGTATTTCTTCTTCTTCCTGGTCGGTTAAGTTACGTTGTGACCAGCGTTGAATTAGCTCGGTTTGTATAACGTTGAGAGGATAAGTGAAGGGATTTCTAAATGCTATAGAGCGCTGGATGACTGGGTTGTGATCTAAAATCTTCTCCATGCCAGCTATGCGTGTGATATACTCGGTTGCCCAATTAAAATCTGTTAGTATCATTTGATGAAAGGTATCCTTTTCAGGATGCTCCAAATATAATTCAGAGGTGGCTATATGGGTTCGAGCCAACTCTCGCTGGGAATTATTAAGAACGGTATGGAAAAAAGTCCATTCTCTAAACCACCGCTTTACGATCTCTAGAGCATCTGGATTATTATCCATTAGTTTTTTTAAGCCCGATCCTATACCGTACCAGCCCGGCACATTATAGCGGACTTGAGTCCATGCAAAAACCCAAGGAATGGCTCGAAGTCCATCGAAAGTCAGCCCACCAGCAGCACCTCTGGAAACGGGTCGGGAGGCAATGGGAAGCTTACCAATATGCTCAATAGGTGTTTTTTGCATATACCATTCCCAAAAGCCTGGCGCATCGATTAGGCCTCTGTAGGCTTCCATCGTATATTGAGAAAGTTCCTGCATGAGATCCCATTCCCGATCTTTACCATAGAGGTACCCAGGTGCATTTTTTTGAGCATTAATAACCTGAGCCATCGCGTGGACAAGCTGTTCTAAATGGCGATGGGCAATGGTCTGCAGAGAATATCGAAAGGAAATAACCTCGCCTTGTTCGGTAAATCGAATGCGCCCGTTGTTACTCACCGGCGGCATTGCCACAATGGCTTTATTGGACTGTCCGCCACCCCTACCTACCGTGCCACCTCGGCCGTGAAAAAGCCGAAAATCTATGTTATACTCTCTACAAACCATTCCTAAATCGTACTGAGCTTTATTTAATGCCCAATTTGCTGTCCAATATCCCCCATCTTTATTGCTGTCAGAATAACCCAGCATGATTTCTTGAAAATTATTCCTCGCCTCTATATGGTCTTTAAAAAGTGGGTCCTCAAACATTTGAGCCATTAGATCACGTGAATGCTCTAAATCTTCGATCGTTTCAAAAAGAGGTACTACATCTAATGGGGTAGTAACTTTTCCATCCACTATACTCCATAAGCCCATTTCTTTGGCAATAAGAAGGACTTCTAGCATATCGCTAACCCCATGAGTCATCGAAATAATATAGCTGCCAAATATATTGGGATCGAGTTCGAGCATATCTCGGATTTCTTCGAATACACCCAACACTTTTTGAGCTGTTTCGCTTCGTTGGAACCCCCTTGAACATAGCGGGCGTGGATTCTTTAGTTCCCTATCCAATAAGTCAATTTTTTCATTTTCAGAAAGGTGGGCGTAATTACTTTTAGCACCCGCAAAGCGCAACATTTCCTCCACTGTTTCCTCATGAAGACGAGAGTGCTGTCGAATATCCAAGGCCGTCAAGTGAAAACCAAAAGTTTTGGCACAAACCACCAAGTCATGTAGTCTACCCTGTTCTGCCATCCCGCTGAACCCTTGTTGCTGCAAGGATTGGCATATAAGTTCTAAATCACCAATAAATACATCAGGAGTATACTCTTTAGCCGTACTAAGAATATGACTTTTAGTGCCTTCTAATGCATGTAATTGTGTCTTTAAACGTTGCATTATATGAGTAATTTTCCTTCTGTAAGGCTCTCTTTGATACCTTCTCTCATACAAATCACTCAGTGGATTATCGCTTTCTTCCAAACGCAATGAATCTCTCAACGCATCCGAAATAGTCGTTTCTTTATACGAAATACTCAAATATCTACGAAGATGGTCCAGTTTTTTTAGATACAGCTGTATAACTGTCTTACGCTGTTCGATAAGGGTTTTCCAAGTTACTGATGAGGTGACATTAGGATTGCCATCCCGATCACTTCCAATCCAAGAACGATAACGAAGCACTATGGGTAACTCAGGAGCATGATGGGCATAGGCTTCTGGATAATAGGTCTCCAAAGCTAGTCTCATATCTTTATAGAGTCTCGGGATAGCATCCCAGATAGTATGAGTAAAGAAATACAGTCCATTTTCAACTTCATCCTCTACCGACATTCTTTCGGCCCGAACCTCGTCGGTCAGAAGTAGTAATTTCAACTGATTTAGAATTTCTTTCCTCAGATGCCGCTCTTCGTCTGAAGTTAGTTCCTCGGTGCCTAATTTACTCACCATCTCACTTATTTCATGTTGCTTGGTGAGAACACTTCGCCTCCGCGCTTCTGTTGGATGGGCCGTGATGGTGGGCTGAATATCCATATGATTGAACACATCCATCACCTCCGCAAAACTATACCCTTGCTTTTTCATTGCATGCACCGCCTCCAAAATACTTTCATTTCGAGGGGTGTCCGGTGTTTCTGCGAACTCGCGTTTTCGATTTATCCGACTAATTTCATGCTGTTCAAGAGAGTTAACCAAATGAAAATAGGTGGTGTATATCCTCAAAAACTCTTTTATCTCTCGGGTTGATAGACCCTGAAGCCCCTTCAAAAAGGCTTCTAGTTCATTGGTATCGCCCTGATCTAGTGCTTTTTTTATTTGAAGAGGAGCATTGCCTAATAAGGCCAGAAATTCAGGGGTACTACGATCTAGACTAAGCTGTTCTAAAATTTCGGAAAGAGCGGATACATGCTTACATAGCGATTCGCTTACCTTACTTTCAGCTGCTAGTTGGCGGACGGTTGATTCTAACTGCATACGTACTTCGATTTTGAGATTGTGAGTACCTAAATGTAGTAAATTCTACTGCCCTATGTAGGATAAAGCTATTATGAATTGCTTCTTTAGCTCGGTTTATGCAAAATTAGTGTAGAGAATATAAACTCCCATGACAATAAGAAAATAGCCAAAGCCTCTTTTTAGCTTTTGCTGAGGAATAAACTGACTGGCTTTAGCACCCAAAAAACTACCCACGATACCAATTAAAGTGAAAATGACCAAGAGGCTCCAGTTTACACTCAAATCCTCTTTGGCTAATACATCAACATATTTAAAAAACCCAAGTAAACTCTTAGCAGCAATAATAAACAAACTCGTTCCAACAGCAATACGCATAGATAATCCACCTAATAAGACCAATGCTGGTATAATTAAGAAACCACCACCAACTCCAACCAAACCAGTAATAACCCCTACGACTAATCCTTCGGTAATCAACAGCCAAATTGGAGCTTCTTTATCCTTGACTTGTAGCTCTTTTGGTTTTCTTATCATCAGTACCGCCGCTAGTAACATGACGGTAGCAAAAATCATCAATTGCATACTACCTGTTAAAAAAACAGACAGAGCAGCTCCCCCATAGGTTCCCGCCATTCCTGGTATTCCAAAATAAAATACACTTTTCCAATCCACCTCTTTTCTTAAGGCATAAGGTATCGCACCCACTAGGGAAATGGTGGCTACAATACCAAGCGATTCAGCAATGGCTACTTTTTCAGGCTCCCCTACCAAATACACCAAAACAGGTACAGTAAGGATGGATCCCCCCGAGCCTAAAAGACCCAGGGAAATTCCTATTAACAAGGCTCCAATCCATACACCAATCATGAATTAAGCCTCAACCATAAGATTACGTTGCTGTAAGTAGGGCTCAACCTTGTCAGCAATTAATACTACCTCATAACCATGTTTTTGTAACAAAGCAGAGGTATAAGCTGCTCTTCCACCAGCCTGACAATGTACCAGTAGCGGTTTATCAGCAGGTATCTTGTCAAGATTTTCGAGGATTCGAGTATGAGCAAAGTTAAGTGCGCCAGGTACCGCGCCTGTGGCATACTCAGATTCTTTGCGAGCATCGAGTACCCGATAGTTATCCGACTCATTATATTCATCGAATTCCGAAAAAGTAATTGTTTCGGTTGTAACTACCTCTAGGTCTTCCTTTGCATATAATTCAGATGGGGTTATATATCCGCTAATATTATCTAAGCCAATCCGGATTAAATCGAGTATTGCCTCGTGAAGTTTATCCTCTTCTACAACCAGGTACATATGCTCATCTTCCATTACAAAAGATCCTACCGTAGTGTTGAAGGCTTTGTTGACTGGTGCAAACAAAGCACCCTTAAGGTGATTGTCCATAAAAGCTTCACGTTCACGTGTATCAATAACCACTGCGGATTCGTTGGAATGAACCGCAGAAACAAACTCATCTGCTGTCATTTTTTGCGGCTTAGGAATGTATCCAAGTACCTTTGGACCCATTTTATTGTCACGTTTCATACGTGCAAAATATAGAGGTGGCTCTGGTTGTCCATCTAGTATAAAGTTCACAAAATCCTGCTCAGTAATAGCCGCACGAATAGAATTGTTAAACCTCATTTCATAACCTACCGTAGAATCTGGCACGGCACCTAAGGCTTTACCACAGGCACTTCCGGCTCCATGACCAGGCCAAACTTGGACGTAGGATGCTAAATCTTTGAATTTCTCTAACGATTTGTATAGTACTCTTGCCGATTCCTCCATCACACCTTCCATACCTGCAGCCGATTCTAACAGATCGGGACGACCTACATCACCCACAAATACGAAATCACCCGAACAAATACCCATAGGCTCATCTGTAGTGGCTCCATCGGATACTAAATAACTGATATGCTCTGGAGTGTGACCAGGACTATGAACCGCTTTGAAAATGATGTTTCCAATCGTAAAGGTATCATTGTCGGTCAGGAATTCGTAGTTGTAGTCGCTATTCTTAAGCCACTCATATTTCCAATTTTCATCGCCTTCATCGGAGGCATACACTTTTACACCTCGGGCGGCATATTCCCGAAGCCCTGAAATATAATCGGCATGAATGTGTGTATCGGCCGCGGCAACAATAGTTAATCCGTGCTTGGCAGCTAGTTTATCGTAACGATCAATATCTCTCATAGGATCGATAACCACTGCTTCTCCTGATTTCTGGCAACCTATTACATAGGCGTACTGTGCTAACTTTTCCTCAAATATTTGTTCAAAAAACATGGTGACTTTACATTAGTTGTGTTTGGTTAGCTGGTTAAGGGATCATCTCTTGAACCAGATTAATTCTTGTATAATAGTACAAATATCTGTACACTTGTAACAACATGTTATTACATTTAGTACAGGTTTGATTTTAATCTTTCTGTACTATCTACACAGGCATAAGTAAAATAATGTACCACAACCGTTATGGAAGAACAATCTAAACCCCGACATGAACAAATTGCGCATCACCTACGAAGAGAAATAAGAGAAGATTATTTTCAAGAGGGGGATAAATTACCTTCTGAAAAAAGGCTTTGTGAATACTTCCAAGTGAGTCGTATAACCGTACGAAGAGCCCTACAAACCCTAGAAAATGAAAGCTTAATTTATAGAAAGCAAGGACTTGGGGCCTTTGTTATGGCTCGGAATAATGAAAGCCCACTAATACAACTCACCGATTTTGCAGAGGATCTAAAAAAAGCAGGGTATCAAGCAACATCAAAAATAATCTGTTTTAAAAAAACCAAAGCAAAAGTCAGCATAAACCCGAAACTTGGCCTCTCTCCAACCAGTCAGCTTATGAAGTTAGAGCGGGTTCGATATGCTAATAATAAAATTGTCGCTTTTGATCAAACATGGTTACCAGGTAGTTATGGTCAACTTTTGTTCGATGAAGATTTAGAACACAAAACTATCTACGAAATACTTGAAGAGAAATATGAAATCCCTATAACCGCTGGTTCTTATACCTTTACTGCTGTGAATGCAAACAAAGAAATCGCCCAGCATATGGGCTTAGGTGAATCCGCTGCCCTTCTGTGTATTGAGCGATGCTCAAAAACTCTCGGCAACAAACGCGTTTATTACCAATACCGGTATCTCAATCCAACATTTATACGCTATGAAATTGAGTTGAACCGAGATGAAAGCTCGCTGGACTCAACCAAAAATGGCATGCCTCTTAAACAGTTCGTTCCTAGGTTTAGCGTTTGATGTGCCTTGCTGGATAATTTTATTGATTAAGCTTTTTTCATCACACACTTCTGGTAGGTCTAGGTGTTTACCAGACTGTAGCCACTGCCGGAGTTGAAAGACAAATTCTGGGCCTATATCATATACCACTTTTCCACCTAACTGCTCTATAGCTGCCGCATTGCATAATTGCTCGTACTGATTTTTAATAGGAATAGTGAGTAATTTTTTCCTCAAATACATTGATTCGGAGGTCGTTTCAAAGCCTGTGGCAGAAACAATACCTTCGCATGATTCAATGCTCTCCAAAAAACTTTCGTTACCTACAGGGCGTACCCAAACATTTTCATCCCAATAGTCTTGCTCACAGTCAGCAGTAAAAAAATGCCATTTGATCTCTCTTAGCTGTTTAAAGTAAGGAAGTAGTTCGGAGGCATTAAACGCCGGCAAATAGACGGTCACGTGGTCTTGACGAAATGGACTTAGTCGTTGAATCTGTTTCCGGACTATCGGTGGCTCTATGAAGGAATCATAACGTAAGTAATGGCAAGCCACCGCAGCGTTTGAGGGAGCAAAATGACGAAGAATACCTTCTGCCACCAATGATTTTTTCTTGGGCCTTGGGGTCTTCTCAGACAAAAACGAGGCTTGATGACTTATGGCCACGCAGCTAATACCCGCCGTTTGAGCTGCCCAAGCAGTAACAGGCTCATAGTCATTGACTACGAAATCGTAGTCTTCTACCGGTAGTGATTGAATGTCTTGAAGGAGTTTAACCGGTTGAATATTTAACGCTGTTTCTAGTACATCGACACTTCCCTTTCGGTCATACGCTAAACTAATTCCTCGGGCTTTGTAGGTGATTTCTCCGTCGAGGTGTAACTTGAAATTATACCCACTTATAAGCACATCAACCTGTGCGACTTCACGTAGACGGGGTAAAATTACTCGAGCCCTGCTAATATGACCGTGTCCGGTGCCCTGTACACCGTATAATATCTTCATGCTTCATGCTGTTTAGAGGTTGTTCTCGTAGCAAGGCTACCTGATTCGTTGAACATGTTGCTGGAGTTACGCTTGTCCCATCGATCCGGTTTTCAATCCCTGGTCATAACCGTTGATTAAACTAGGGTGAGCAGCGATCATTGGGGTAATATTTGAGCTTTGATGAACAAGGGCATCTGTTTCGTACCGATAGAGACTCCACTCTTCCCCATCGTATTCTAGAGAGGTAAGGTTTTCCACCCAATCGCCAGAATTCATGTAAATTACCGAACCTTCTTCATTTTCGTAGCCCCGTATTTTGGGTTGATGAATGTGCCCACAGACTACATAATCGTGCCCTTCTTGAATAGCTAATTCCATGGCAGTAACTTCGAAATCGTCGATAAAGTTAACAGCTGTTTTTACGCTATCCTTAATTTTTTTTGAAAGAGATAATTTCCCATATCCCATGCGAACTGATATAGAATTAACCCACCTGTTTAACAGTATCAGTAATTCATATCCATGGCCTCCCAACTTCGCCAACCATTTCGAATATTTCATGGTTACATCAAATATATCCCCATGAAAAAACCAGACCTTTTCTCCATTTAACTCTAATACTAATTTATCACGCACAAATAATGGACCTAATTGCAAACTGGAAATCTTACGAAGTGTTTCATCGTGATTACCGGTGAGATAGTATATATCAACCCCATTAGTCATCATCGTAATAAGTGTACGGATCACATGCATATGCGCTTCTGGCCAATAATACTTTTTGAATTGCCACATATCAATAAAATCCCCGTTTAAGATAATCCGTTTAGGATCTATTGAATTTAAGTATTGAATAAGCTCGACCGCGTGACAACCCACTGTTCCCAAATGCACGTCCGAAATCACAACCGTGTCTAATGTTCGTTTCATATGTGTAGATGATAATTAATACCGTTTAATAAACACTCTATGTGTTACCATTGCTTAAACCCATCATTAGTAAATTATTAACTAGTAGATAGGCGGTCTCTCAAGGCGGATGCTTGAATAAGCTCATTTTTTTCTGGTTAACCGACAAAAACTTGCGATTTGTGGCTAATCAAAGCAAGTTATGTTTATATTAAGTGTGAACGGCACTATAAGTGTAAACAGCACTAAACGACATTAACAAGTACCTATTAGATTTCGAAACAGGTCTGCGAGAAACATTTTTTATGGCTTTGTTTACTCTGTGATGTACTAATATTTGGCGATATTCATTAATCTTGCATAGTCCACTACTGATGAACCTATCTAAACAAATCCTTTTTTATGTAATTTTTGCTTTAAACCTCACAAATACTGGCTGTGAATCCATTTTTTTAAACGAGCAGTCCATCGAGGTTACTCAATGGATTAAGCATGCGGCCGGGGTAGAACAATGTATTCCTTACGAGTTTGCAACCATTGATGATGCATTAAAGGAATTAAGTCAAGCTAACATAGAAGTGTTAAGCTCAAAAAAAATTGAATTCCCAGTTTGCAGAGCTTGCTTTTGCCCAGTTGGCCTTGAATACTATGCGCTCATAGCCCAAAAACAACTACCCACAGCGGTTGAAATAGGATGGACGGTGGTCAGCGATTCAACTGAAACTCATTCAATGACGCCGTAATGATGATGGATTTAAACTACGATCACTCAAACCCCCAAAACTAAATTATGCCTGAACCTACTCCTATTCCCTTTCTAAAAGTTGGATTTACTGACCTAGACGGTGTAGTTAGGGGTAAATATATTCCTTATTCAAAATTTGAGCAATCTATTGAAAAAGGAATAGGGTTTTGTAATGTTGTATTTGGTTGGGATATGCATGATGAGTGTTACACAAAAGATAGTGTGAGCGGATGGGGAAGTGGTTTTCCCGATGGAGTATTAAAACTAGATTCCACCACCCTAAGGAAGCTATCATGGGAAAAAGGGATTGAATTGTACCTGGGTGATTTTTCGGAGGATCCGCTGTTGAACGCTGTATGTCCTCGTTCTCTTCTCAAGAGGATACAAGCGCAGGCTAATGAGGCAGGTTATCAAGCAAAATTTGGGGCTGAATTTGAGTGGTTTATGTTCCACAAAAATTCCGAAGACTCTTCTGCTAACAATTATCAAAACATGACCCCACTAAGTTCTGGAATGTTTGGTTATTCGATGCTCAGAACCTCCCAATTTCAAGAATTAACCCATCGTATTCTATCCGATTTAACGGCATCAAAACTACCATTAGAAGGCCTACACACAGAAACAGGGCCTGGAGTTTACGAAGCAGCCATTAGCTATAATGATGCTCTCGAAATGGCAGACCAATCCACCCTGTTTAAATTAGGCATTAAACAAATAGCTAATGAATTTGATGTAATGGCTAGTTTTATGGCTAAATGGTCCCCTCTTTATCCTGGTTCCAGTGGTCATTTGCACCAAAGTTTATGGGACGAAAAGGGACTGAATATGTTTTACAACTCAGATAATGAATTTGGACTTAGTACTGTTGCTCAACAATACCTCGCCGGTCAACTCTACTGTCTGCCGTTTATCCTGCCCATGTTTGCTCCTACCGTGAATTCTTATAGACGCTATGTGGCCGGTTCATGGGCTCCTACAACCCTTAGCTGGGGATTGGATAACCGAACAACCGCTATCCGAGTTGTGCCTGAAATATCTGGGGGTAAGCATCTAGAGCACCGTGTAAGTGGAGCTGACATAAATCCCTATTTGGCTATCAGCGCCTGTTTAGCTAGTGGGCTATATGGCATTAAAAACAAGCTTCCTTTGACTGTTGAACCTTGCAATGGGAATGCCTACGAGCAAACAAATCTAAGTAAACTTCCTGGATCACTCACCGAAGCGGTGTATCAAATGAAGCACTCTGAATTGGCCATAGAACTTTTTGGGCAACCATTCGTCGATCATTTTATCCTGAGTAGAGAATGGGAATTAGAACAGTCACTAGGAGAGGATTGGGATTGGGAATTACAACGTTATTTTGAGATCATATAGATGAGTTTTATCGATTTTAATGCCATTGTTCGGAGTGCTTGGGATGCCTACGATTCCAGTCGTGAACTTCTTCATATTGAAGATATTTCAGCCAAGGTTTCAACCAATCACGTCTATCGAATGATTCTATCAGACAAAACGAGCATAGTCGCTAAACTATCCTACTTTGGCCGCTACGAACATTTTGTTGAAGATCATAGTATTATCAATAGTTTATCTAATAACCTACCCAATCCTTTTGAGGATGTACTATCCAGGTCTTTAATGAAGGGTAATGGGTTATTTGTGTATCGACACAAGGAAGAACCAGCGGATGTTTGGGTAGTGTTTTACCGACCCATCAAAACTCGACAAAAACTCCCCAAGCGCTTGGACGAGGAACAAATTGTCAAATTTGGTAATCAAATGGGCCAATTCCATGCTGCCTGCGAAAAAGTACGCCACACTCTCCCCTCATCTTCTAAGACGTTAATGGTGGATATTGATGACTTACTTGTTCACCTAGATACTGATGAAGGTCGTTTTGAACATTTTATGTATCGGGATCTAATTCGTGAGCATGCAGAAAAATTCAAACATAATTTCATGAAATTAGAGGCCCATCGCCTTGTTCGTATTCCTGTATTTGTGGACTGGAACATCGGAAACTTCTCGGTTACTAAGGGTTTGAGATTGTACTCAAGGTGGGATTATGACTGGTTCCGCGTAAGTAGTCGAACGTTGGATTTTTATTTTTTTGCGCGTGTGGTTTCCGATATTGGTGACCGGACCATGTTTACCTATAACGTAGATATTTTAATGCACGAACGATTCAAATTATTTTTACGCTCTTACCACCGGGTGAACCCACTAACAGAGCGAGAAATTTTATTTCTAAAGGAAGCCTACCGCTTTTTTTTGTTAACCTATGTGGTTAAGTATGGACGATTCTTTTTCCACGAGTTATTTGCAAACACCCTACAAAAAGAAACCTTTGAAACTCACTTACCTAGCTTAGATGATCATTTCGATCCATCCAGCTTATTGGATATCCTAAGCTAGCCTATTTTCTCACTCATTTGAAACAAACACTCATTTTCTATGAATTATTCTAGTTTTTCACGAGTCATCGAAGATTACAAAGTTGTTATGCTCGATTCCTATGGAGTCGTAAAAAACCATAAAGGTCTTATCGATGGAGTTCAAGAAAGCATACGAACACTAAAACAAAAAGGGAAGACTTTTCGACTTCTAACCAACGATGCTTCCCGAAGTCAAGAACAACAATTAGAAAGCCTACAGCGCCTGGGTTTACATGACATTGAATTACATGAAATAATTACTTCCGGGATGATGGCTAGGCAGTTTTTAGAGCAAAAAATTACCTCCGGACGTATTGCCTATTTAGGCACCCAAAATTCAGCTGATTACATTCTTCAATCAGGCTTACAACACGTTGCAGCTGGTGATGTAGACCTCAATGACATTGATGATATTGCCGCCTTTGTTTTTCTGGATGATGAAGGATTTGATTGGAATACCGATATCAACAAAACGGTCAATTTGCTTCGTAAGAAAACCATGCCGGTGATATTAGCTAATTCAGATAAATATTACCCAGTAGCTAAACATGATATAGCCGTAGCCACAGGTGGTATAGCTAAACTAGTGGAGAGTATGTTGGGAAAAAAATTCATTCATTTTGGCAAACCAGATTCTCAAATGTTTATGTACGCCTATGAAAGTCTCGTTCAAGAAATTGGCCCATTAGAAAAAAACAACATACTAATGGTGGGCGACACACTTGAGACCGATATTCTAGGTGGAAATCGTTTTGGTGTAGGTACCATGCTGGTACTCTCCGGAAACTCTAGAGCAGAACACATCGAACGCGAAATTTCGGCTACTGGTATAATTCCTGATTATATTTGTGAGGATATACTTAGCTAGTATAGGCCTCTATTGGAAGGCAGGAACACACTAAATTTCTATCTCCATAGGCATCATCGACCCGAGAAACAGAAGGCCAAAATTTATTCCATCGTAATTCGGCAATCGGGAATACGGCTTGTTCGCGGCTATATGCTTTATCCCAAGTTTCTTGGACCAATACACGCATAGTATGAGGGGCGTTTTTTAGTGGATTATCCTCTATTGTCCAATCGCCTTGTTCTATGGCCTTAATTTCTGCCCGTATGGCAATCATCGCCTCGCAGAATCGATCCAGTTCAGCTAAACTTTCGCTTTCAGTGGGTTCTATCATGAGTGTACCTGGCACGGGAAAACTCATGGTCGGAGCGTGGTACCCATAATCCATTAACCTCTTTGCTAAGTCTGTTGCTTCAATGCCAGCGCTTTGCTTGAAAGGTCGTAAATCGATGATAAATTCATGTGCCGAACGACCACTAAGACCCGTATATAGTATAGTGTAATGAGGCGCTAAACGTTCTTTAATATAATTAGCATTTAGAATGGCCCGACGGGTAGCTTCCGTTAGCCCATCTCCACCCATCATCCGAATGTAGGCGTAAGAAATAGTGAGTATGCTTGCGCTTCCAAAGGGTGCTGCGGATACCGGAGAAGCACCAAACGTTCCACCGGTAGGAACTTGGGAGTGAGTGGAAAGAAAAGGAGTTAAATGCTCAGCCACTCCAATTGGGCCCATGCCAGGACCTCCTCCACCATGAGGAATACAAAATGTTTTATGAAGATTTAAATGGCATACATCGGCTCCAATAAGCCCTGGACTAGTAAGCCCTACTTGAGCATTCATATTTGCTCCATCCATATAGACCTGTCCGCCATGTTGGTGAATAAGGGCGCAAAAATCTTTCACTTTATGCTCAAATACCCCATGAGTAGATGGATAGGTAATCATTAGAGCTGCTAAGCGATCAGAGTACTGTTCCACTTTAGCTTCCAAATCTTCAGAGGATATATTCCCATGCTTATCTGTTTCTACAACAACCACGTCCATCCCTGCCATCACAGCACTAGCTGGGTTTGTTCCATGTGCAGAAGCCGGGATTAAAGCCACATTACGATGAGAGTCTCCCCTATGCTCATGATAAGCTCGTATAGTCATTAACCCAGCATATTCCCCTTGAGCACCCGAATTCGGTTGGAATGATATCGCATCAAATCCAGTAATATCTGCAAGCCATGCCTCTAATTCTTTAAACATATGAGCATAGCCCTGGGCTTGCTCGAGTGGTGCAAATGGATGAATGTGCGCAAACTCTGGCCAACTTAGAGGAATCATTTCACTGGTTGCATTGAGCTTCATCGTGCATGAACCTAGGGAAATCATGGAGTGGACCAAGGAAAGATCCTTTGACTCCAAACGCTTCATATAACGAAGCATTTCATGTTCTGTACGGTATGCATGAAATACTTCATGAGTCATAAACTCTGAATCCCTTAGAATGCTTGAAGGCAACTGGATTTCAAGTTTATCCATTTCCTTAGAGAAATCCAGGTTGGACTGCTTTCCTGTCACCTCTTCGAAAATTTGCTGTAGAAGCTTGAGATCATCAAGGTCTTTTGCTTCATCCCAGCTTAAACTAACGGTATCATCGGTAGGATAATAGAAATTTGCTTCTAGCTTTGTAGCAACAGGTTCTAAAAGACTACGTTCCATCCGAAAACTTAAGGTGTCAAAGTACTCGGTTGTTTGAACTTCTACACCCAAGGACTCGAGCAGTTTTTTAGTTAGAGCAGTAAAGCCGTGAATACGTGATGCAATATGTTTAAGCCCGTCTGGGCCATGATACACCCCATACATTCCCGCAATAACGGCCAGTAATACTTGTGCCGTGCAAATATTCGAGGTCGCTTTTTCACGTCGAATATGCTGTTCTCTAGTTTGAAGGGCCATACGATAGGCTGGTCGGCCTTCTTTGTCTTGTGTCACACCAATGATTCGGCCCGGTATTTGTCGTTTAAAAGCTTCTTTAGTTGCAAAATATGCCGCATGTGGCCCGCCATAGCCCATCGGAACACCAAAACGCTGCGTCGTTCCAACTACTACGTCGGCCCCCATCTCACCAGGAGGAGTCAATAAGGTCAAACTCAATAGATCTGCTGCCGCTACCACAAATACCTTATGCTCATTACACGCTTGAACCAGCGCCTCGTAATTTACTACCTGTCCATCGGCTTCTGGATATTGGAATAGGATTCCAAATACATCGTCCCGTGTCACATCCAATTTCGCCAATTCGCCCACTTCGACCCGAATGCCCAATGGTGCTGACCTGGTATAAAGCACATCAAGAGTTTGAGGATACACTTTATCACTCACATAGAAAGTGTGAGCCGTTTTTTTCTTACTTCCTTTTCGCTGTCCATATAGCATCGTCATGGCTTCAGCCGCTGCGGTAGCTTCATCGAGTAGCGAGGCGTTGGCTAATTCCATACCTGTAAGATCGCTGACCATCGTTTGAAAGTTGATAAGTGCTTCCATCCGGCCTTGTGCAATTTCTGCTTGATATGGGGTATAAGCGGTGTACCACGCAGGGTTTTCTAAAATGTTTCTTTGAATAACCGCTGGCAAGAAGGTATCGTAATACCCCTGGCCTATGTATGAGGTATATACCTTATTTTTTTGAGCAATATTCCGGAATTCCACTAAAAATTCTTCTTCTGTAAGTGCCGAGGGAATGGCTAAATCACTTTTTAATCGAATACCGTCAGGAATTGTTTCTGCAATCAACTGCTCCAGGTCTTTAGCATTGATCGTCTTCAGCATGTGTTGATGATCCGCAACACTCATTCCATGATGTCGATAGGCAAAAGGTAATTTTTGAAAAGATATACTCATTATTAGGTGCTCAAATAAGATATTTATGGGGATGACACGCGGCTCAATTGAACCTTAAAACGCGCGTATGTCTGCTAGATTAACTAACTAAGATTTCAGTCCTTAGAATGGAATAGAAATTACGGATTTCTACTTTTTTTTTCTGATAAATAGCAGCCCTTTTATATATTGTCTATTTTAGCGGTGCTGTTCACCTATCCTTTTATCTGAACAACACTTACACGATTAAGAGCTAAACGAGAGCTATCTGTGTTGGGAAAATATTTTTTTTAAGCCTTAAAATTTTGCGAATTATGAATGCTAAAGTCCTTTCTATTTTCTGTTTATTCCTTTTTATACCCCCTTTTTTTGTCCTTGCCCAAGAGTCCCAAATTCGGCTTCTGAATCCCTCTTTGGAACTCAGGGTTAATGAACGAGTCCAACTTGAAGCAGAAGTACTAAATGCAGAGGGTGAGCTCTTACCTGATACCGTGGTTTTTTTCTCTAGGGCTCGACGGTCACTGGTGGTTAGCCGTGAAGGAGAATTACAAGCGATTAAACCTGGTGTTCATACCATTTCGGCTATGACACTTGGCACGGATAGGATCCGTCAAGATTTTGAGGTGGTGGTTCTTTTCCCACCCATTACCCGTGTTGATTGGGAGCAAGCTAGTCATACATTCTACACAGGTACTACATTAGATCTCGCCTTTGAGATACGGGATTCACTAGGTGCTGTTAGAAGCGTAGATGATCTTGTAATTAGTAGTAACAACCAATCTATTTTTAGCGTAAATGAATTCAACCAGTTAAGTCTTCACGCCGCAGGTAGTGCCCAGCTTAATGTTCTAGCAGGTACCGAGCAATTTAGTTGGTCTGTGGAAGTAATAGAAAATAAGGCCACTAGCATGAATCTAGCTGTCACTAATTCGAGCTCAGAGGCCATTAAAACTGGAGATGTGCTCCACTTTACAGCATCTGTGATGGAAGAGAACGGTAACCCCCTAGCTAACATGCCTGTCCAGTACAGTTTTGTGGCTTATCCTGATGATCAGTTAGGCCAAGGAAGCTCTGCTCAAATAGCTCAGGACGGTCGATTTGTTGCAAATCATCCGGGTAAATACTCTATAATTGCACGTTCAGGCGCTATTCAAGGAACCATGAATATTACTATTGAACCAAGAAAAGTTCGTCGAAGCTTAGAAGTAGTAGGTAAAGGAATTGTGCCCGATGTCAAGACCTCTGACCTTTGGGTATGGGAAGGAGTTGATGGGCGAGACTATGCCATTACAGGGACCTGGGGCGCCCGAGGGGAAGCATTTTTGTGGGATGTCACCGATCCAAGTAACATACACACCATAGATACGGTTCAAGTGGATGCCCGAACGGTTAATGATGTAAAGGTATCTGAAGATGGCACCATTGCAGTAATCACAAGAGAAGGAGCTTCGAATCGAAAAAATGGTATAATTATTTTAGATGTAACCAACCCTGCTGAAACCAACATACTTTCAGAATATACCGATGGTTTAACTGGAGGCGTACACAATACATTCATCTACGAAAATCATGTTTATGCGGTTAATAACGGGCGTAAATATGATATCATTAATATCGAGGATCCCCGCAATCCTTACACTGTTGGCGTTTTTGAACTCGATACTCCTGGACATTCCATTCATGATGTCTGGATTGAAGACGGTATAGCATATTCCTCGAACTGGGGAGATGGAGTAGTGGTGGTTGATGTGGGATCAACCAACTCAGCTGATATGCCTGGGGCAGGTGGAAGCCCCAATAATCCTACCCCACTTGGGAGTTACACTTATCCAAGTGGTTGGAATCATGCCGCATTTCCCTTTAAATCCAAGTCTACCGGTAAATTTTATGTAGCTGCAGGTGATGAAGCATTTCCTTATGGTTTAGATACTCAGGGGCCCAATCGTGCTGCGGGATGGATACATTTTATCGAATTTGATGGTTGGGATAATCCCGATGAAGTAGCACGCTACCAGGTCCCTGAAGCAGGTTCTCATAACTACTGGATTGAAAATGATGTCATGTATGCTGCTTTCTATAATGGCGGTTTACGAGTGGTTGATGTATCTGGTGACCTAATGGGAGACTTGTATGAACAAGGCCGTGAAATTGCCCTCTTTTTACCTTCTGATCCCAACGCTGCTATACCAAATTCAACCTTTACGTGGGGGCCTCAACCGTACAAAGGACTCATATTTCTTTCGGATTGGAATTCAGGCATTTGGGCTGTAAAGCTAGGTGAAGTCCAAAATTAACTTATCATTGTATTTAGAGAGCTACTAAGATCCGTCACTTAAACAAGCAACTTGTATGAACACTTATAAATCTATTCCCTTCAACCTGACTTTTTCAGCCTTTATAGGCTATTTAGCGAATGTTGTACTATTGCTCCTTATTACATTCTCCATAAATCTAAACGCACAAGTCTATCAGGTGTATGTGGCAGCTGAATCGGACGATGTCGTCCAACGAGTAAGCTTTGACGCAAACACTAACCAAGGATGGGTTGATGCAACCATTAGCGTGGGTAAACTCCCAACGGAAACGGATGGGCCTCATGGCCTCACCATATCACCCGATAAAAAATATTGGTTTGTTACTATTGCCCACGGTAATCCCTATGGTTATTTGGCAAAATACAGCACCGAAACACATGAATTAAAGGGCACGGTCGATCTTGGCTTATTCCCTGCAAGTATGGAAATTTCAGAGTTTACCGGTCTTTTGTATGCAGTAAATTTCAATTTACATGGAGAAATGGCACCTAGTAGCATGATGGTTGTTGACCCCGAAACCATGGATTTAATAGCTGAAATACCGACTGGAATTATGCCTCATGGAACTAGAATGAACTCTAATGGCACTAAAGCCTATCACGTTTCAATGATGAGTGATGAGCTTTTAGAAGTGGATACTTATAGCTTAGACGTCTCTAGAACCTTATCGCTTAAAGAATCTATAAACAGCGACGCCGCTGTTGGTCAGAATCATGAACAACACAGTTCTATGACCACCCAAGATTTAGAAGCTGAGCTAAAAGCTATGGATGGTTCTGGTGGACGTATGGGCTGGATGAAGGAAATGAATACGTCAAAACCAGCAAATAAAGAAGGTCACAACTCGGTGTCCCATCGTGCACCTACGGTTAAACCTACTTGGGCAGATCCCCATCCCAATGGCCAATGGGTATATGTTGCTGGTAATGGATCCGATGAAATTATCGAAATAGATGTTGAAAAATGGGGCGTCATTCGTAGGATACCAACAGGGGAATCGCCCTATAATTTAGAAGTTAGCCCAAACGGTAAGTTCTTGGTTAGCTCCCTTAAAGGTACCGGAGCAACAAGCATCATAGACCTGGAGCGCGGATTGGAACTTGCTCAAATACCCAACTCTCGCAGTGTTTCCCATGGTGTTGCCATAAGCCCTGATAGCAAATATGCTTTCATTTCTGTTGAAGGAATTGGTGGTGAGCCTGGATCCGTTGACGTCATTTCCATTGAGACCCAAGAGTTAGTGACCTTTGTTGAAACAGGAAAACAGGCCGGAGGAATAAGCTTTTTTACCACCTTGGAGTAATTTACTCACTTAGTTGAGAAGATCGTTTTACTTTCAGATCTGCATCCACACTTACCGACTACATCCTGTCCCTAAATTTCTTAAAAAAACCGAATGATAGACATTTTCCGGTAGTTTCTTTGTGTAAACACTCATATATTTAGTCAAGGCTAAGTTTTTAATTAGCCTCTATTAATCTGTTCAAGATTAATAAGATTAGATAAACTAAAAAGCGTTCATAATGATACTACCTGACTGGTTTCTTTCACTACATCCAATAGTCCAAGCTTTTATTGCTGGATTATTCACTTGGGGTATGACCGCATTAGGAGCCTCCTTAGTCTTTTTCACCAAGCAAGTGAGCTTTAAATTACTCGACAGCATGATGGGCTTCGCTGCAGGTGTCATGATCGCCGCAAGTATTTGGTCACTCATTTTACCTGCCATAGACATGGCAGAAGCACAAGGACACATAGGTTGGGTACCCGCAGTGATTGGTTTCTTAGTTGGTGGGTTATTTCTACGGGTATGCGACCATTACCTCCCCCATTTGCATATTGGACTACCAAAGGATGAAGCAGAGGGCATTCCCACAAATTGGAGGCGCTCTACCCTATTAGTACTTGCTATAACTCTTCACAACATACCTGAAGGTTTAGCCATTGGGGTGCTTTTTGGAGCGGCTATTCAGTCCGCTGACTTAGGTATGTCAGCTGCCCTCGCCCCTGCTGTGGCACTAGCGCTAGGAATTGGAATTCAAAACTTTCCTGAAGGGGTAGCTATTTCTCTTCCACTAAGGAGAGATGGTATGAAACGCGGTAAGAGTTTTTGGTATGGGCAGCTTTCCGGCATCGTAGAACCTGTTTCGGCTGTCATTGGCGCCGCCGCCGTTATTCTTGTTCAACCTGTACTACCCTATGCATTAGCTTTTGCTGCTGGTGCAATGATTTATGTGGTGGTTGAAGAGCTAATACCAGAAAGTCAAATGCATGGTAACACCGATATCGCGACCTTAGGTACAATGATTGGGTTTAGCGTGATGATGGTATTAGATGTAGCCTTAGGCTAGCTTGGCTTTGATGATTATACTCAAGTTATAGCCCAGGCTAAGAAATTCTAGGTTAGCGGTGGAACCAGTTCATGATTGAGTTCATTGCATTAGAACTAAAATCTTTGACTCGGACACTGAGCTCGTGAGAACCGGAAACCACATTAAACATGACATGATATAGGTTTTTGCGTTTCTGTAAGGTGTGTTGTGAGTTACCAATGGATTGAATACGTATTTTTGGAATCCAAATCTGCTTTCTAGCGATTACTCTATACCTTAAATATAGGTGCTTTGAGGAAAGCCCAAGCTCAGTATCCTCGTAGGTAATCCACCCATAGAGTGTGGCAGGAATACTTAGCAGAGCTGCCCAGGCTAACCAAGGCAACCAGTAAATCCCCAATAAGGTTGGGAATAACCAAAGATAATTGGGTCTTCGTAGATAGCGGAAAAAAGCTTTTCCTGGAGCCTTAGCATACATTTGAAGCTCATCGTCATCATTAGTCTCCAAGAAGTTTTGCGGGGAGATTGAGGATTCATCTACATTAGAAAGAAAATCTTGGGGTGAGTCCTGAATTTCTTTTCTGGTTTGCTGACTAATACCCTGGGCTAGTTCCCAACTTCCAAAAAACTGCTGGAAAAAAGCCTCGCGTTCGTGGCTATAGACAAGAGGAGCTGCCAGTAGAGATCGTTGCTGCTGGCCTTGCTGGTGTCCTGCGCTAATGATAGAGATGGATTCTAGGCCAAATGGCTGGCGCAATAGTCCTTCAGTGGAGCTTATTGCTTGAATTCTATGATAAGGCACGGTAGTTTGAATACGCTCTAGTAAACCCCGGGAGATGTGTAATTCATTACCAACTTTGCGAATGGTGAAGCCATAGTAGCGTACAATGCTCGATAAAATGGATAGTAAATAGGAGACCAAAATAACCGACGCTACGCTAAAGAGCACAAAGAACAAGCCAGGCTGCTGTATTACTGGTATACGGTCAACAATCCACTGGATGTTTTCATCGGTAATAAAGTCTGATAATTGCCCTAATATGGTGCCCAGAATCGTAGCAATGATACCAAACTCACCCGAGGTTAGTGCTAAGTAGAGTAAGCGTTTATTGGATAAGGTCCATTCTGAATTGTAGTTGTAATGCGTTTGATGATTAGGAGGCGGAGTTAGATTAGTGTGGGAATGTTCGCCTTCATTTGGCAGTCCACTTATTTGTTGCTCTTCTTGACTCAATTCGGAGATTAACTCCGATTCTTCAGCATTTTTAGGGTTTAATACATCCACAATAGTACGGGCCCTTTCGGCATCTAATGCAGAAAGTACCGCACGTTCCGACCCCCCACCTGCAGTCTGAATGGTTAGGGAGACCAAGCCAAATATCCGCTGAATAATGCCAGCAGAAATTTCGGTTACTTGGACTCTATTTTTGTGGATATAAAGTTTTTTTTGAACAAAAATACCTTTATGTATATGTATTTCGTCTTCTAATAATTGATACTTGAAACGAAACCACCCCAGAATACCAAGGCCAAAAGCAGAAAGAAGTCCAGCACCTATTAGCCACAGAAAGTATGGAGATTCGTTTCGCGAGCCCACAATTAATACAATAACAAGGGTAAGTACGTTTTGCTTTATGACTTCTAATACCCCAGTAATGGACGCTACCCAATGTAGTCGCTGAAACTCAAACATCTTCTTTTACCAACCGCACCATGTCGGTGATTTTATCTTTGAGTTCTTGGGAAAGATCTTCTTCTAATGCGGGAATTTCGTGAGAAGTAGCAGCATTAGAAAAACGAATAACCGACAAGCCATAGGATCGGTAAATAGGGCCCTGACGAGTATCTACATGTTGGATTCGATTGATGGGCACCTCTGTATGCTGAACCCATATGATACCCCGACGCATCTGAATTCCTTTGTCAGAAACCTGATAGCTCCAACGTGACCAGCGTAGCTGAGGTAGAAAAGTCACGATAAGTGTATAGATAATAATTGCGATAATAGCCGTACCAATTGCCCATTCTAAGGCGACTACCTCTTTTGTATGAAGGAAGTAAAGAAAAGCAGCTGGAATAAAAAGAAAAAGTCCACTTAGCGCGAATTGCAAACGCCAAGCGGGAATTGCATTAGGATGAATACGTTCTTCAAGCATAGTAGTTCATTTGATGAGAATCTAACATTTTCATAACGTTCTTACACTTAAGCAGGGTCTTGAATTTTTTCAGGTTCTTGAACCCGCAACATGAGCAAAAAACCGAGGGCAAGCAACACTAAGACCACCGACATTCCTATTCGTTGGCTCGCAAATAGTACCGTTACCCAACCCAGTAGTTTGGGACCAATAAATGCTGTAGCTTTGCCAGAGAATGCAAACAAGCCAAACATTTCGGTTCGTTTATCTTCTGGTGCCAAACGGCCCATTAAGGTTCTAGAGGCTGCCTGTACTGGGCCAAAAAACACGCCTAACATAAGTCCCCAAATCCAAAACCAAAAAATATCCTCAACGAATAAAATCGCCGTTACTGGGATAATTAAGCCTATGAGTGAGAAAAGTATCGTTTTTTTACTCCCCGAACGGTCGTCCATCCAAGAAAAGCCAACCGCACCAAGAGCAGCAGTTACATTCAGTCCAATTCCAAAAATAATAATCTGGGACTCATCCATTCCAAAGGTTCCTGCAGCATAAATACCACCAAAGGCATAGATTAGTATAACGGCGTCATTATAAATCATCCTGGCAAGAAGAAAACGGTATATATTGGCGTAATTTCGGGCTTCTTTAATGGAGTTTTTTAGTTGTAGGATTCCCTCGGTAATGGCCTGTCCCACAGGGATATTATTTTTAGGAATATCTGGAGTACGAAGAAACATGGGGATGGAAAAAACCAAATACCACAACGCCGTAAATATGAAGGTAGCACGTATGTGTTCTAGAGTCTCTGTATCTAAACCAAGCCACGCGCCTCCATTTTCAATGAAGAGATACAAAGCCCCTAAAAGGCACACAATTCCACCTGCAAATCCCATAGCCCAAGACCATCCTGACCACCTCCCCAAATGGGATGGGGGGACCAAATCGGGAAGCATAGCATTGTAAAATATGAAGGCGTATTCCGCTCCGACTGTAGCGACAAAGGTGACCACTAAGGCATAGGTCAAGAATTCGGTACTAGGTTCGGCAAACCATAGTAAAAAACTGGCTACAATGGACATGAGTGAAAAAGCTGCAATCCAAGGTTTTCTACGTCCAAACCGATCGGCAATAGCACCCAAAACTGGAGCGGTAAAGGCAATTAATAATCCTGCGGCCGAGACCATATTACCCCATTGCTCAGTCCCGCTTATCGCGTCAGCAGCTATGGAACGTTGAAAATAGGCAGCAAAAACGAAGGTCTGGATAATGACAAAAAAAGCACTGTTTGCCCAATCAAACATGGCCCAAGACCACATTCCTTTTGACACCTGTGTAGGAGTCGAATGTTTGGTAGAATTCATACGGTATGCGTTGGTTTGGCTCAATGTAAGGATTGCAAACCTTAATTCGAATCTAACGCATTAATTTCTTGTAATGTATCCGAGTTGGTTGATCTTCTGTGATACCCAGACGCTGTCTCCGATTCTCTTCGTATTCAGCATAATTCCCCTCGAACCAGTAGGCTTCACTATTGCCCTCGAAAGCTAATATGTGAGTGGCAACACGATCCAAGAACCATCTATCGTGGGAAATAACCACCGCACAGCCAGCAAATTCAAGCAGCGCTTCCTCTAGGGCCCGTAGGGTATTTATATCCAAATCATTGGTTGGCTCATCGAGAAGGAGTACGTTAGCCCCTTCTTTAAGCATTTTTGCCAAATGCACTCGGTTTCGTTCACCACCTGAGAGTTGAGAGGTCTTTTTTTGTTGATCACTACCACTAAAGTTAAATCGAGCGACGTAGGCTCTAGAGTTAACCTCTCTGCTGCCTAGCATGAGCAAATCCTGACCTCCTGAAATTTCCTCCCAAATCGTTTTATTAGGATCTAAGGGTCTTTTCTGATCTACATATCCAAGCTGAACCGTTTCCCCCAACGTTAAAGTACCTGCGTTGGGTTCTTCTTGTCCGGTAATCATTTTAAACAAGGTGGTCTTACCTGCCCCATTCGGACCAATAATCCCCACGATTCCACCAGGAGGTAGTGAAAAGTTCATATCCTCCACCAATAATCGTTCATCATATGCCTTTTGAACGTGCTCGGCGACGATCACTTTATCACCTAAACGTGGTCCAGCTGGTATAAAAATCTCCATATCCTCTCGTCGCTTTTCTTGCTGCTGATCCAAGAGCTTATCATAGGCGTTAATCCTAGCTTTACTTTTCGCTCGACGCCCCTTAGGATTTTGGCGAATCCACTCCAATTCTTGTTGAAGTGTTTTTTGACGCTTGGACTCTTCCTTTTCTTCTTGCTGCAGTCGTTTGGCTTTTTGCTCTAGCCAAGAACTATAATTTCCCTCAAATGGGATACCTTCCCCACGATCGAGTTCGAGTATCCAACCCGCTACATTATCCAAGAAATACCGGTCGTGTGTTACGGCAATGACCGTACCTTCATATCGAGCTAAATGCTGCTCTAACCAACCCACTGATTCGGCATCTAAGTGGTTGGTCGGCTCATCCAGTAGCAGTACATCTGGCTTTTTTAATAGCAAACGAGTCAGGGCTACCCGGCGAGCTTCCCCTCCCGATAAAACACTCACCGAGGTTTCTCCATCAGGGCAACGCAGTGCATCCATGGCCTGATTCAATTTTGAATCCAAATCCCATGCATCGACTCGATCAATTTGCTCTTGCAATTTGGCTTGCTTTGCAATTAGAGCGTCAAAATCAGCATCTGGATCTGCAAATTGAGCATTTACTGCTTCATATTCTGCAAGTAGATCAACCGTTTCCTGAACACCTTCCTGAACAATTTCTTTCACTGTTTTACTCGGATCTAACTCCGGCTCCTGCGGTAAATAACCGAAAGTCACCCCCTTTTGGACACTTATATCCCCTATATAATCCTGATCTTCCCCCGCTATGATTCGAAGTAAAGTCGACTTACCCGCTCCATTTAAACCGAGAACACCAATTTTGGCACCGTAAAAAAACGACAAATAAATGTCTTTTAATACTGTTTTGTTGGGTTTGTGGACTTTGCTCACGCCCACCATAGAAAAGATTATTTTTTGGTCGCTCACGGCTAATAAAGTTAATTTTTAAAATTTATCCTGTGTAAAAATACAAAAATACCCTGATAAATATGCAGTCCCAGCATACCTATCTCATTGGTTCCTCATTGGTTCCTCATTGGTTCTTGTAGCCTGCGATAAGCTAATTATTGCAGTGAGTCTAAACTAATTTGAACGCGAAATACCTATAATATCAACTTTATTTCTACTCTAGTTTA
>Ga0233432_10000539_pt1 | contig 36640 bp, 35 predicted proteins | sample SI_122_August201_6_FD_179870 | JGI IMG/M metagenome (GOLD analysis project Ga0233432, IMG submission 179870) | Seawater microbial communities from Saanich Inlet, British Columbia, Canada - SI_122_August2016_10_MG | ecosystem: Environmental > Aquatic > Marine > Inlet | place: Canada: British... | reverse complement strand
TAATGATTGTTGGAAAATACCAACAATTACACATGATCATTCAGATGAAATAAATATTTCATTATTCAGTATATTATTTCAATAATTATTATTTTATATTATTATTTTATAGTGAATCATGGAGAAATATTTTAATGCATTAATAAAATTCATTAAAGATAATGACATACTAATGATAGTAATCCTTATAAGTATATTATTAGTATGTTGTTATTTTAATGTTGGTGCAAATAAAGGTAAAATAAATAAATCAATTATTAAAGGTAATACAAATGAAATATATAGTGATAAACAATTTATACCAAAAACAATGTTTAAGACAGGACCTGATCATTATAATAATTTAAATAATGAATTATCTGATATTTTTAATAATATGATTAATGATAATCCGGGTTTGGTAATTGAATATTATGATGATAAAGATTCAAGGGAGTTCATACAAAACAATTTTAATTCCGATGTATTAGAAGCATATGATAGTCTAATTCCTGGTGCTTATAAAGCAGATTTATTCAGATATTGTATTTTATATAAACGGGGTGGAATTTATAGTGATTTATCACAGAGAATAGTAAAACCATTAAACGAAATCATAGACTTTGAGAATGATAATTTAGTATTAGTAGAAGATAGGCCGCAACAATTTAATATTGGACCTGAAAAAGGTAAATATGCGAGAGGAATTCAAATAAGTTTTATGGCTTCTAGACCAAATAATGATATTTATATGAATGCTATTAATAGAATAGTAAATAATTATAAAACAAGATATCATGGAGAAAATCCATTAGATCCAACTGGTCCGAGATTATTTTACAGAATTCTTCAGGGATATCATGGTGAATATAAATTAAAATTAAAAGAAACCGGGGGTAAAGTTATAGATAAAACATCAGGTCAACCAATTATCATAAATAGAACTAAAAATCATCATAGTAAGAATTTAAAAGGTAAACCACACTATAGCGAATTATGGTGGAGAAAACAAGTATATCGCTAATTTATAAAGATATAAATTTAGATACTATTTTACTATAAAGAGTATGTTTGTTTTCTTGTAACCATTTGATATCTATGTTTCTAAGATAATTTATTGAAAATGTTTCCCATAAATGTAGAGTAACTAAATTTGGAGAAATGTCATATTTATATTTAAAAATTTTATCAGTTTCTGTTGGACCCGGATAGAAAAATACATCTTGTTCTTGCAATGAAATTAAATCTGGATATTTTTCGTATAACTTTTTTGGAAATATAACTGATGCCTCAGCCCATCCATCAGATATAAATTCTTCTTCATATTGATCCATCCATAATTTGAAAAATCGGCTATTAGGTATAGTCATCATAATAGCATTACATATACCATAATTTCCTTCTTTACCTAAAACAACTTCGTTATCCAATAAATGATGATATGATTTTGCTGATATTGTGTCTATATCCATATAAATACCCCCTCTTTCTATTAATTTATTCATGCGAATAATATCTGCTTTATGAGCAACTTTTTTTAATGGTTTTCTACCTATATGTGTTGGTATATCAACATATTCAAATATTATATTTGGTATATTTTTTAATTCATTAAACCATTTTCCATAAGGTTTGTAATGATAATAAAAATAAATTTTATCTGGTTTATTCATTGCCCATGCTGAATATACAGCTAAATAATAAGTAAAGAAAAATTCCTCATCTTGTTCTTTTAATCCAAATACAAAATGAATGATATTTGGTATCTTAATATTTTTAAGATATTTAATTGGATCATCATTATTATCAAAACAATATAAACAAACTAATACTCCTATTATCACTATTATACCGACTATTTTATAGATATCATCTGAATTTAAAATAGTTTCAATATCTTCCATTATATTTGTAAAAATATTTTAAATACTCGTATCAAATCTAACATATTCACAATCACTTAAATCAGGATTTATAGATTTTAAAAAATCTCTTAACTCCTTACCAGTTTTCTTTAATCCATATTTACTTAGATAATCTTCTCTTGGTGAATATGTATTTCTTTTAATATTATTTAAGATACGAATTGCTGATTCTTTGATAGTGTTTTCAGTAAAAAATAATCCCGTTTTATCATTTATATATTTCCATCCTCCTAAAATTTCATTATTAACCATGACGGGTGTATTTAATACAAGTGATTCAGTTAAAACTCTCGGCGATGCCTCTTCTGTATTTGGTAACAACATGAATCTACTTTCCATAATTTTTCTATGAAATTCACTTTTCTTTAAAATGGGTGTTGAAATGACTCTATCTTTATTTTTTACATTAATAGGACATTTATCTCTACCAACTATCAAACCAATTAATCCTAATTCATCACTTAATACTTGAATACATTTTTCTGCTAAGGGCCAATTTTTATAATGACCATGCCATCCTATTTTACATTGTGGATTATCAATTGGTTGAATAGCAATATAATCATATTTTTTTTGAATCGATGGATCATAAAGAGCATCTTCAGCATTAAAATCAGATTCAGAAATTAATATTTTAGGAATGCCCGATTTAATATATTTTTCTGGTTCCCGAAAACAATGACACCATCCTAAGACAAAATCTTCAACATCTTTACCAAAAACTTTTATATTTTCAGCTTTGTGACACCCACCATAAGGATTATTACATACTCTTGGGAAAGATTGATGACTACTACATCCTATAAATCTAATCCCTCTATTTAAATATTCTAAAAACTGCTTTGTATTTTTTCTATTATATTCAAGATATCCTCTTATAACCAGCATGTTAATATTTCTACCATTCTCATCTTTTAAATTTAAAAAAGGCCACTCTACATCAGGGACTTCATCTAAACTTTTCATGTAATATTGATATCCTATAACTAATATTACAATACAGATTAACGTTAAAAATATAATTGTATCATAGGATATATCATATAATTCACTAAAACTAAAATCATAATAGGGTGTTTCCTTTTGATCCATTTCTAAGAATTAAAATAAAAAAATATGAGTAAGTATACTTAATGGAAAGTTGGATATTTTATGCGGGTGTTGCTGCTTTCTTAATCGCAATGAGAGATATATTCACTAAAAAATTTACCGCTAAATACTCTACGATAGAGCATTTATTGTATTATTATATTCTTTGTGGATTTTTTATTATCTTATTAGCCTTATATAAATCAAAAGTTCAAGGAGAAAAGATAAGATTCATCGAATTACAAGATCTATGGCCTTATTTAGTTGTTGCTGGGGTTTCAGCAGTAATCATTTCTCCATGTCAGTTCTTATCATTAAAAACCTGTGATAATCCAGGTAAAAGCAAAGCGATTGTAAATATGAATAGTATAATTGCTTTTTTCTTAGCAATCTACTTTATAAGAGGGACTAAAATGACTATGAAATCATTGTTCGGTATAGCATTAGCTGCTATTGGTGTTTATCTAGTTGTTTAATCCTATAAAATATATACCTTGTAAATAACTATCTGATAAATCATCTTTCTTCTTAGATTCTTCAAATAATTTATGATAATCATACGATATTTTAGGATTTTGATATATCATGTGTTTTGTATACTGAATTGCTAAAAACTTGTTTCTTTTATATGTTTCTTTAATATCACATTCTACTTTAGGTCCATCATAAGCTTTTAATTTATTGCGAGCATTAATCATTTGAATTTCTTTAATATTTCCTTTCATTAAAAAATAACTATAGACTATCATTTGAACACTTTTCATTGTAGGATTTTTTAGAGCCGGTTGATTTTCAATGATTACGATTTCAGATTCTAAAAAGTTCTTTTTCTCATCTAAAGTTTTTACAATGCTTTTACCCAACTGAAACATGGGATTTTCTAGCTTTGGTGTATTTTTTAATTTAAGATCTTTATATGATTTCAGTTTACAGTGACTATTACATAATCTGAAACCTGTATCTTTAACCATCTTTTTAGCAGTGCTTTCACAGCATTTACCTTTAATTTCATGTTGGCAAGTTGGTTCAACTGAAATATTTAAAATACCCCAATCAATGATAGATTTATCTTCACTATCTAATTGACAATAAGCAAGATTTTTAATACCAACATCAAATGATAATATCTTCATAATTATCATAACATAAAATAAGTTTAAATAAGATTCATTTATAAAGTGAATCCAATAGGACCACTATCTCCACCGAATCCACCAAAACCACCACCACTGAAACCACCACCCATAGATGAAGACTGATTCGTCATCTTAGGTAAAGTGAATTCTTGCTGAGGAGGTGGGGGCATTTCCATGGGTTTCTCATCAGTTGAAATCTGAGGTGGAGAAGGTCCTTTACCCGCTAATAGAGGTGGTGCCATACCTAAACCATAGTGCTGCGACTGCATAATAGGTGCTTCAGCTGGAGCATTCTGTAGGGCCGAAGATACATGAATATGTAATAAAACATTCTGAATTAAAACATAAATTACAGGGAAAATTAAGAAAATCCAAGCTAATTCTGTCTTATTATACTGACATAAACCATACATGATAACACCTAGGGTTAATAAGAATTTTAATTCTTGAGCCGAATATAAATTATATAAATTTTCCATCTTAAGAGTATTATATCTACCCAATCTCTGTCTCACTAAATAAATACAAATCAAAGACATAGCTAAGACGACACCATATATAATAACGGGTGAACACATTTTTGTTGTTAAAAGCTCATTCACTTCATTTAACGTTTCCATTTATATAATACTTAAAATAAAAAAAATACGAAGAGAAAGATTAAAGATAAATTTGATTTTAAATATTAATGTATCATAAATAAAAATAACGAGATGTGTTTTACTCGTCGTGCGAAAAAAGGTAAAAGGATAAGGTCAAATAGTAATACAAAAAAAAGAATTAAATCTGTTAAAATTTACCCTGTACCTCCACCACCTACATTTACTATGGATGAAAACATCAGATGTCATGGATGCTTTCAAAGGTTTCCTCTTGATCAGATAAAAATTAATTGTGCGGGATGTGATAAATTCTTTCATTGTAAAGTAGCTGGGACTTGCTATGGCGATAATTGTAAAGAAGAAACCAGAGCAGGGAGACTTCACCGTCTATCATGGTGTACAAACTGTGTTCCTAAAATACCTGAAAATAAAGAAAAGATTAATCGTGAAGAACCTTGTATTTGTCAAAAATGTCATCCTTAATCAAATCCCCTATATTTATAAATTAAAGTTCTTAGATTCATAAATATTTTTAGACTTTCACGCTTTGTTATCATGAATGTATTATCTAATGAATTTACAATATGTCTATGAATTTCACCAATATGTAAAAGATTCTCTATGGTTTCATTAATATCTTTCTCTATCTTATTTTTTTTATAAACCATGATGTATCTATCTACATCTAAATTAAATAGATTTTTTATAATATATCTATAAAACCATATTTCCCTTTCATCTTCATCAATCATGAATATTTTCTTCTCAATTTTAATGAATTCAATTAAGAAATCATCTATATCAGTGTAATATCTTACTAACCAAGCAAATTTATGAATCTTGGGATTTAAATCTATACTAAAAGTATTACTATCCAAAGTAGTACCTCTTTGATTTATCCTCCAAGATAGATTCTCTGTATTAATATTCTTATTGATATACTTTAATATTGAATAACTGTTACCGATTTCAGTAGTGGAGCCGGTAATCTTAGGTAATTCGCCTTTCATTAAATCTAAATAATCTGGCAAACCATGAAAGATAATATTTCCTCTTGTATCATGCCCTCTTCTACCTGCTCGACCACTCATTTGTAAATAATCGGATGTAGTATAATTTGGCAAATTATATCCAGATAAAGCTACGCTACGAATCGGTAAATCAATCCCTAAACATAGTGTTTTATCACTAATAACAATGCCAAGTTTCTTTTCGCTCATTAACCTCTGTAAAATCCAATTATACACATCAGGCATAGATGAAATATATAAACCAACTCCTCTCTTTAATAATTGAAAATATGGATTTTCATATTCAATCGTTAAACCAATTGATTTCTTGATTTCTCTACGAATACTTCGTATTTCATCTCCACTCATCGGATCACCTCTTGTAAATACAAACTCTGAATGTTTCTTAAAAATATCTACATCTCTAAAATCAGGATTTTCAAGGAATACATCTCTTTCTTTGATAATATTCTTTAAAGGAATACCATCACATTTACCACAACATTTATTATAATAATCTAATACATCTGAAATATATTTATATCGTTGTTCCTTATCAAATTTGTTCATCTTTTCACTCTTTTCAGTATGAGCATCTTTTGTTTTAATTTTAATACTATCAGAATAAGTTTCTCTGCGTTCTAAATATTTCTTGTATAGTTCACTTTTCTTGTGAAGAATATCATAATGAAAAGGGTATTCGCGATTTTCACATTCATGTAAATTTTGATATAAATTCATAAAGATATCTTTTGCTACACTTTCATCAGTATGAAAATATAACATTGGTAACATATCATTCTTCTTACAATCTTTAAAGAATGTAATCATTTTATCTGTATCATTTATTTTTTCACATGGTAATGATTTGAATCTATCCTGAACTTCAATCATCTTATCATTATATATTTCGTATAGTTTTGGTAATTCATTTTTTATGTATTCTTCGTAGTCTTTGGTATCATCTAAAGTTAATAATTTATCCTCTTTAAAATAATTATCAGGTGAAAGATATTCTATCTTTTCCTCTTCATCAGAATCTTCAAAGATTTCATAAATGATATCATATAACTTAATTAAATCGTTTGGCGTGAAGGATAAACTTTGAATTTCCGAAATATCATTTTCTAAACATGCTAACGGATGTAAAACAGTTAACTTATCATTATAAACCCATCTTTGAATATTAATAAATCGCTTATTGTATTCAACGTATTCTATATGCTTTGTAGGATGTATCTTCATAAATACATCCCTAATAAATGTAATATTTTCAATTGTAGCTGATAGAGCTAAGAAAGGACATTGAACGAGTTTAATAATATTTTCATATTCTATCATAGAATCAAGATTATGAATTTCGTCAAATACGGCATAATCAAAATTGGTATAAATTCTTGGTAAATATTGTTCTATAACACCAGGAGTCCCAATAAAGATATTTGTATCTTTACTATATGATAAATGACCCATATTTTCTACTAAATAATGAACATGATAACCCATCTTTGTAAAATTTGCCCCTACTTGAAATGCTACAGGTTTCGCGGGGCAAATATATAATATTTTTTTATGAATAATACCAGTAGCCATTGCTACAAAGGTTTTACCAGAAGAAGTTGGAGCTCGCACTAAAACCGATTTTGAATTTTTAATACACCCCACAACATGTTTCTGCCAATCATCTAATACATAATCACCCTTGTCCCAAAAATTTAATGGTGGTAATAGATCACTACATTCCTTCATCAGATAACTTTTTACATCACATTCACTAAGTTTCTTGTCTAATTTCTTAGATAGTTTTATATAATTTTTATCATTGATGATAAATTCGCGATTACCATATTTTAAACTGTAATATAATATTAATATTTGAGACATATAATCTTTCTTTTTTTCCTTTTGTAAATCAACAAAATGAGATAAAAGTTTAAATTTAAATAATTGTTTTCCTTTTTCTGTTTTCAGATTATTAAATTTATCATAAAAATTTTCTGAAGTTATATTCTTAAAAGCGTAATCAATCTTCATAATATCATCTTTTACTTGTTTTTCACTTCTTTTCTTATTTTGTTCTTGAATAATTAAATCCTTCTTTTTTGGCTTAGTTGATTTCTTCTTTTGTGTCTTTTTAAGATTCTCATCATCTAAAATCATGTGTTTTAAATTTATATTTATATTTTGAGATAAGTCACGAATAAATACGTTAAAGAGAGCATTGTTATGTGTTTCCCAAAAGAGTGTTTCCATATCAAATATTATTTCAATTGATATGTTTAAATAAAAATTAATTATCAAATTTATATTTTAGTTTAACCTTATTTTTTAGTTCAACCTTCATTTACTTTAGTAATAACTTGTGTTCTACTTATGAAAACAGTCACGAAATTAGCAGCCATAAATAATAATACCGACATAACTACTAATACAGTTATCTTTTGAATAAAATGCCAAAAATGTGTTGTATTTGCTAATTCATTAAAATTTAAATCAAAATTAGGTGTAAAATCAAAGGTAACTTTAGTTTCTTTATCATATAAATCCATATATAATCTCTCTAAAAGTAAGGTTGTATTTGTTGGAACATTACATACTCTTGTTTCATATTCTTTAGAGATTTTAATAATATTTTTGACTGCTTTAGGTATTAAAGGACCTAATTCATCTATTAATTTATTAATTTTATATCTTTCATCATTGTCTGCCTGCATGATATCAATTCTATCATTACCGATAACTTTGAATATTAACGAACCAATCATGAGAGTTTTATCAGCAACTCCTGTCGCACAGATTGATTTACCTAAATTTAAAAGATTCATACAGTCTGTTACATCTCTTGTCTTCATATTAATTATTTTTCTTAGTTTACGCTTCAAATAATGAATATCTTCATTTCTAAAATCTTTGATTGAAGTATATCCAGCTATCCTTTCTTGAGTTTTATAATCTTTATCCATATCATCAATTGTATTTAATTTATCATTAACACAAGCCTCAAACGCTGAATCATATTGTAAACCAGATAATAAATTACCAAATTGTGTCGCAGATCCAGAAATATCTACCGAATCCGCTTCTCTAGCATTGTCTAAAATCTCTGTAATAAAATCTTCAACTTCTTCGGCTATAACATCATTCGGTCCAAATTTACTATTAGGACATTCAGCCCATGACGGTTTATTAGAATCTCCACAATAAACAACAGAACCTCTCCCATCATTAATATCTCTTCTTAACTTTTCAAAGTCAAAAACATCTACGGTTATCTGACCACCTATTGGCTGTCTTTTCATATATTCTTCCGGTAATGTGTATTCTAAAGTACCAGCTGTTCTATTTCCAATTAATCTTAAAATTTCTTCGTTTGTTAAACCTTTATTATTTGATTTCCAATATTGTTGTATTTTATATGCTTCAGAACTAATATCTGTTGCGTCTAATTGAGAACCGGCACTTGACCAATTTATCCTATCAACAGTATCACCCAATATATTAGCATCTTGTTGTCGCGTAAACCATAATGGAATCGTTCCAGGGGGCGAATCATCTCGTAAAGCACCTGAATCTGGATCAGTTGATATATTACACATTTCATATCTACCCGCATTCATTAAATAATTCTTTGTTCCAAAAGCTGGATTATTAGTTTCACCTAAAGAACTTGAGCAAGGGAAACAGGTTTCATTCTCTATAAATGTAGCCTCCTTATCTGTTTTTTCTGCGTCATTGTTTTTCGTTGCGCATATATTAAAACATGTTTTGTTAAAATTTTCCGTACCATAAGATTCATCCGAAGTAACAGATGGATCCATAAAACCTCGATAACTTTTATCAAAAATATTATTTGCCCCTTGATTATAATTAGGACATGATTCTTTACTTATTCCATTAAAAACCATTCTGTCTATAATATTGTATATTATATTTTATTTCTTATAATATAGACAATGGATGGTAAAAGTAAATTATTTAAATATGGGGGTGAAGGTTGTATTTTTATACCCGAATTACCATGTAATTCACAAAAGAAAAATAAGAAAACAAAAAAACATCTTCTTCGCAGCAGTAAAAATAAAAAAAAGAAAAAATCAACTAAACGAAAAACAAAATTATTATTTGATGAAATCCCCTCAAATGAAATAAAAATTTCAGAGATTATCATGAAAAAATCAGATAACTATCAGAATTGGTGTCTTTTATGGGATAGTAAATGTATTTCAAAAGATTATAATTCATTAAAAAAACTTTCTGATGTTCAAAGTTGTTTTACTAAAGCGGGAAAAGTAATACCTAAAGAAAATAAAAAGTTTAAATTATTACAGGGTGATTTTGTAGGTCGCACATCAAATAATTATTATTACTCTTTATTTACTAAAGAAGTAATTAATGATAAACACCTATTTATTAAAAATTTCATTGAATTGTTCAAATCTATGGAAAGCTTATTCTTAGGATTAGTTGAATTACAAAAGATAGGAGTTTGTCACCATGATATCAAGGGGGATAATATTATTTTTTACGATGGTAAATTATATTATATTGATTTCGGATTATCATTGAAATTTGGGGAAAAGAAAAAATTAATACATAGGATGAAAGAGGAATTTAATACAGGTAGAATGTATGAAGCATATCCTTTTGAATATATATATTATCCTAAATTAACAAATGAAGAAATTAAATATGAAGAAGAAGATATTGTTTTTGGAGAACATCGCAAAGATTATATGTATTGTCAATATATTCATGAAGAATTATTCGGTAGAGATTTAGATAATATCAGATATGATATCCTAAAAAATGAATTTCATAAGTTACGCAAACCAGATATTAGATCATTATTTCGTAAATTAGATACTTACTCTTTAGGAATGGTACCATTTATGATTTTGTTAGATTCATGTCGCAACAACGATACCGATAAAAAATTATTACTAAAATTATTACTCAGTAAAGAATTAAAACCATATTTAGAATTATTTCATGACATGACAGAACAAGATTACAGAAATAGAATCTCTGTGAAAGAAGCATATAAAAGATATTTAAATTTGATTTGAATTTTTGATAGAATCAATAAAACAATTTAAAATATGATGGACTATTACGGATCAATCATTAAAAGCAAACAAGAAATAGATAATGAACTCATAAAGAGTTTCAGGAATCGTTGTCACGAATCATATATGAAAAAAATTATTAGTGAGTTGAGAAAGGAAAATATCTTACATAAAGAATATTCTCACAGTGGATGGATGGTATTTCATGGGAAAACAATACATGATATTATTAATTTACATATTGGTACAATATATAAATTAAAAATGAGTGAAATTAGGTTAAAATTTACTTATTGTTACAACCAATTATACAATGACACGGATGTATGTCGGATGATTTGTGATAGGATTTAATTAATAGAATTATTAAAATTATAAATTGTCTTACCAATTAATACTACTATCAACGCAAACGTGATTAATGGTACAATATCAATGATATCAGAAGTAGACTTATCTTCAATACTGCTATAGATTAGTTCAACGTTCAATAACAAAGAAACAGATAAAAATGCGATAGGGATAATATATTTACCCTTTTTTTTCATGAAATTCGATTGATATTTAAAATTATGAACAGCTAATGAAATCGTTATAAAAATACCAATATTCCTTAAATTACTATGATATACAGCTAAATATTTCATATCCGTATCATTGTCATCTATAATATCCATATTATATATATATTATATATTATATATTTTCTATTCATTAACCCAAGAATCCAGCGCTCATATTAGCATTTTCGCCCATATTAGCACTAGGTTGTCTCCCATGAAATGGTGCTATTAATTTATTACATACTTTATCATCTAAAATCTCCAACACTTGAATTTGTCTGTATTTATTATCACCACAATTATCCTGTTTACCGAACGCCCTACTCATCCCTACATCAATGCGCCATAATCTTTCACTATAAAGCGAATTCATATATTTATCCTCCATAAACTGAGGTGTATGAGCAACAACAACTCTACTTACTGGTTCTATTAATTGATTTCTTGAATTTATAATTCTTAAAAGCTCATTATAACCCTTTTCTGTATTTTCACCATAACCATCATCCTCCGAATACAACCGGCACCAAAAAGGAGACATATCATCATCATCTCTAAATATCTCATCAAACACTTTGTCTTCCTTTTCTGAACCCTGTTTTAATAACCATTTTTGAACAACATTGTTGATTTCATGAATACTATACTTACTCATCAAACCATGACTTAATCCACCATGAACAAATAAATTTTTACCAATCACTGTAATACTCTTTTTTTGAATCGCATAATGCTTTGCTATATTACCACCTCTTTCAAAAACTTTTAATCGATGATAATATCCATAAGGATAACCATCATCAGTATATTTCTTATTTCTTTCATTGGGTGGGACGAATTCTAAAAATTCCTGTGGTGAAACATATCTAAAATCTCTGTCAATATTCATTAATTCATGATTACCTATCATTCCCAAAACTCTCCCACCATGTGGTTTCGCCATAGCATCTAATTTTTGCCATAATTGAATAATCATCATATTATTTCCTTCATCTTCTACAACATCATTAAAATCTTCAATACAATTCTTTTTCCAGTTATCGGGTCTACATCTGTCAATCTGATCACCTAATTGAATTACCCAAGTATCTCCGCCACACCATGATATTTTATCAACATTATAAGGGAAAATAGTATCAGGGATAACCTTTGCTAAACGAAGTGCTTGTAATGTAATACTTAAATCGCCATGTAAATCACCCATAGCGATTAATCGTCTAACTTTGGGATACATTCCTATCTGATCATATTTATTCATGTTTGGATCTTGGACATTTTGTTTGATCTCATTTTGACCATTATTATATACTACTTTTGCTGAATGGTCTTCTCTTGCCTCAACTTTTTCTTGTGAAGTAAAAGGTTCTGACATTCTTCTATCTCGATTTACTGAAGGTTGGGGTGGAGAAGTCGCTGTATTATTTGTTTTTTGAATATTTAATGGTTGAGAAGTACTTCGTTTTAAACCATGTTGTGTACTGTCGGGCACAAATGTTTTAATATTCTTTTGTATATTCGCCGAGTTAGATACCGATGAACTAGGCGCAGAAATATTAGGCGCAGAGTGTCTTCTCTGTTTATAAGCAGTTTTTTTATAATCTACCCATTTTTGTATTTCATGGATAACTTGCTCTCGTGTGTGATTTTGTAATTCATTACTCTGAATAATATTATATTTTAAACAAATCCCGGCTATTTCTCTATCGGATAATTTTGTGATATTAATATCCATATTAAGATAAGAAATATTTCATCTTTCTTTTTTAAACTAATTTTTTTATATGTTAAATTATAAATATGGTTAAAAGAACTCGTAAAAGAAATAGTTCGCGGCGCCGAAATTCTACTAGAAAATATTCTAGACGTAGAAACCCTGCTAGAAAATATTCTAGAAAGAGAAATAATTATAGAAACAACACTAGACGCAGAAATACTAGACGTAAGACTAGACGCAGAAATGTTCAAAGAACTAGGCGCAGAAATACTCGGAGAACTAGACTCAGAAATCAAAGGGGTGGATTTAAAATATATCGGTATGGTGCATTTACTCCGTCAGGTTTTAATAGGGTAATAAGCAAACCAGAAGCTCTATTACATGAAGATGGAGAAAATCTACATTTTGAGTACAAAAGTAGAGATATAGCTAGTGGTGGGAGAGATTACAGTGGCATTATTGGAGAAGTAATACGTAAAGATAATGGTGATTATATACTCAGAAAGAGGCCGAAAATTGATACTAAAGAAAATTCTTTTTATGTAACGAAGGAACAATTTGAGAAAGGGGTGCTAGATGGATCAATTTCCGACAGAGCCGGGGTGTTAGTCAGGCAAATGTCAGGATCATCGGGGGCAGCAGAACCACAACCAGTGGTAGCAACGGGGGCAGCAGAACCACAACCAATGGTAGCAGCGGGGGCAGCAGAACCACAATCAAAAAGAGAAGCAGGACAAGATGAGTCAGAATTAGATATGCGGAGAAGCCATGTCAGACCACCAGAACAAATTCCGGGACTCTACAATTCTAAAGATAGGAAAGAGAGATTGGAACAAAAAATAGAAAATCGACTCGGGGACAAAAATTTCCTCACCGGAGAGGCGGCACGTGTAAATATTAAAGCGATTGAACAGTTAGAAGCACGACTAAGATATATAGAACAAAACCCATTGATGACGCCAGTAGGAGCAGTAGCAGCACAAGTAGCACAATCACAATCACCACCGTCAAATTCAGCGAATGCGGGTTCTATCAGGTCGCAGCTACTGAGTTTGGGTTACAGTCCTCGTGAAGTGGTTCAGACGGTTGAAAAACTAGACACTGATAAAGACATCAATACATACATAACAGATATAGAGGGCGAAATCAGAGATAGACAAAATAAAAGTGGAATTGAAGAGCCACCACTGAAACATGCCGCTGAGGGAACAAAACCTTACGAGATAGCCACTAATTTTCTGTTAAATATAGGTTATCCTAAGGATCGCGTTTTGAAACAAATAGAGCAAGAAACTGGCGCAGGATATAAAGGTTCTACAGCCTATGAAAAAGCAATAGAGGTCGTGAAATACTTTGATAGTATAGGAATATTACCTGATAGGTGGGAGATTGCAGGCTTTAAAGATGGGCAACCCTACTACGTGTATGGTGACGCAAAGAGGACGCAATGGGAACATCCAGCAATTCTCTCGCTGAAAGCACAATTGGGAACAGGAGGATATACCGCTCCGGGAACAGTCCCACCCCTTATACCTCACAGAGTGCCAGATGTAGAAGTCGTGGAGGGGAACACACCTTCAGTAGGGATGAGTGCTGAAGAAATAGCGACAGCGTGGGAGTTGCAAGCACAGAACGACGCACGACGTGAACAAATACAATCACAACCAGAACCAGCCCCCGAAGGAATTATTAACATTAAGTATAAAGATCTTAATGGGAAAATTCATTCTGATCAAGTAGATGGAGACTATTTTACTCTAAAAGATCTAAAAAATAAATTAGGACATGATTACGAACAAGCTACAGCCACAATCGAAATAGGTGATCATAGTTATCCAATCGGTGACAGAGATAGTCTTCCAGAAGATCCAGCATTAATAGTGTTTCATAAAGGTGACCCGGGAGGCGGTTTGGTAGGGGCAGTTCAAGATTTCGACATGGAACCAGAACCAGAACCAGAGGGTCCACGCGGTTTGGCACAGCTGGAGAGTACGGTCGACTTCGGGATGCCCACAGCAGACTTCATTGACCCTCTAATTGAAGACCCGAACGAGGCCGCGGCAAGAGACAAGTACCCGGACTTCTTCGGCAAAGGCGGCAGGGTCATCGAGGCACCTGACCAAGAGATGGTGAAGAACTGGGTCAGCGATGGCACCAAGCCGTGGAGTCTCGGCATCCACCCGACCGACTTCCTGATCCCGGTCTGTCACCAAGGAATGAATCGGTCACAGGTGATGCGGCTCGTGCTGACAGGCGTGGTGCAGGAGCTGCAGAATCAGCAGTCGCACGCAGCGGTCAAGGGCCAATCGGTGGATACCGACTGGGTCTCCCGGGCGCACGGCGCGGTCTCCGGGTGCGATGCGCACAGCGCGTACAGAGAGTTGACTGAGGAAAACTTCGTCGAATACATGTTCGACACCGGCGAGATCTTCGAGCCAAGCTACGACCCGGAAAGAGACACAGACCCGCAGTCAGGGCCGCTGCAGCGGGGCTTCAGAGAGCTTTTCCAGACGACGAAGAAGCCACGGGTCGGCGAGGAGATGGCGCGCCACAAGAAGCTCAACCCGACGACGGAGTACGTACCGCCGAGTGAGTGGCTGACGATCGGGGCCGACCGCGAGTACACGCACCGCTGGTTTAACAAGTTCATGTTTGCTCCTATGGAGCGCATCCGTGAGGCGGCCAAGGCTGAAGAGGGTGGACAGCATACGCCGTGTGATGGCCAAAACACACTGCCGCCGCCGCAGGCCACGCGGCGCATCTTCTTCGCCTTCGCTCGGGCGGTGCCGAATCTCATCGAGCGACTGCTGGAGGTGGAGCACGGTGCGCTGAACACAGTGATCGTGTCGCTGCAGTACGACGACACCATGAATCACGTGCTGCGCCACTGTGCTTTATTGACGGAGGAGCAGGTTCAAGAGAAGATGGTAGAGGTCCACCAGAACGCGTACATGATGTATGCCAAGCTGGTACACGCAGACCCCAGCGCTGGACCACAGCCGGCGCCTATCCCTGCGCCTGCATCCCTCGACGGTGACGGGATGCAGGCGCATGCACCAGCACCAGCGCCAGCGGCTGGCGGCTATCATCCTCATGAAGAAGAATTGACCGCTGCTAAAGTTTATTTCATAGAGTGGGCTAAAAGCAGCCGGGGTATGCCAGAGAATGAGGCCGAACAGCTGGTGGAACAAGCGATTCAAGAGGGGCAAAAGCCGCCGTTTGAAGAGGCCAAAAACCGCGTGCGAGAAATATGGGCTGCGAAGCAGAAACCGGGGCCGCAACCTGCCACTGATACGCGACCTAGAGTGATCGCCGAAGGGACTGATTATACTATGTATTATGATCAGAATGGTGCCGTAAAATATTGGAATAAATCTACAAGGGAAGACACCCGTGATTTCCCTTACGGAGATAGTCTGCAGATGTACATGCGTGCGAACCCCGGATTACGTATAACAGACTATATATTGGCTACCATCATTATTCAAAATGGGGAAATATGAGAGATAGAATATGAAAATATTATCAAGCTCTTTCAATGTCCTTTCTTAGCTCTTTCATCTACTGTTGAATAATTAATTTTGGTTTTAAAAGAACCAATGAGTTATTGAAAGTCCTCATTAGGGTAGATGGGGATGTTTAATCCACTGCTGCTCAAGTGGCCATCCCACCATAAGAATATTAATTTTCTTAAATAAATTTGATTTAAACATGTGATATTTAATTAGTATAATAAATATGACAACTAAAAAGATGAATGTAATGCTCGCAAAAGAATACGAACTTGGAATGACTCTTAAGAAAGATAACTCTAAATATGCTACTCCTCCTAGGGGATGGTATATGTCTGAGAAGTTTGATGGATACAGAGCACTATTCTGCTATGAGATGGTAGATGGTAAGCCAGTAGGTAAATTTTATTCCCGTAACAGTAAATCATTCAATGCCCCTGATTGGTTTCTTGAGTCTATGCCTCCACCAAACCTCTTAGGTGATAAAATTATTGATGGCGAGTTGTGGGCCGGCAGAGATAACTTTCAACTCATGGGTATTGTGAGAAAGAAAGTTCCTGTCCCCGAAGAATGGCTTCAGATTCAATATCAAGTTTATGACATCACAAATGCTGAAGGAGGCTTTGTAGACCGACTCAAGGAGTTGAAACGCATTGTTAATTTTACGAGCAAGTCATGGTCTCTAAGACTCAAGAACGAAGAATTTTATATTCCAGATGATACTAGCATCGAACCACCATTGATTTTCGCTCAGCAAAAGCGTATTACCGGAGAAAAGATGATGAAAGAATTTTATCAAGAGATTATTGACAATGGAGGCGAAGGTATTATGCTAAAGCATCCACAAGCACCTTATGATAATGGGCGTTCTTCCTATATGTTGAAATTCAAACCAGCATTTGATAGAGAAGCAGTAATCATTGATTATAAAATGGGTGATCCAGATAGTAAATATAATGGTATGCTGGGTAGCTTCATATGTCGCCCTCTAAAGAATCATGATACCTATATGAGTGTTGATAAAGATGATAATCATATCTTTACTCTTTCTGGTATGGATGATAAGATTCGCAAGAATTATCTGAGAACTCATCCAGTAGGAACAATTATTACATTTGAATGTTCTGGATTTACCGATAAAGGTGTTCCTCGGTTTGGTAGGTATCTTAGAATCAGAGATGATGTTGTAGTGAAAGATCATGTAGTCAGTGAAGGATGTAGGGATACACTTGATAAAGTCATTAAGATTTTCAACTATTTTGAAAATTATTATAAGAGCAATTATGATACATTTAGGGCAAAGACTTACATGAGCGTCAATAAGGCTTTGAAGGGGTTATCAAAGGATTCCGAACTAGATGCTTCTCATCTAAAATCTGTGAAAGGTATCGGTCAAGGTACAATTGATCGTATCAAAGAAATTATTGATACAGGGACTCTTCAAGAGTATGAAAATATTAAGGATAAGAAATCTCCTTTAGAAGAATTTCTTAAGATTCATGGTGTCGGGAAACAACATGCGAAGAAACTACTAGGGGCAGGTTTCAAATGTGTTGATGATCTGAGAAAATGTGATAATATCCAAGATCATCTGAATGATACTCAACTGAAGGGTCTACAATACTATGATGATATGCAAGTTAGAATCCCTTATTCAGAAATAGAGAAGCATGAAGTTTATCTTAAGGGTATCTTAAAAAAGATTGATATTAAAGCAGAACTCACAATCGCGGGTTCTTATCGTAGAAAGAGACCAGATAGCGGCGATATTGATTTGCTGCTCAAAGCCAGTTCTAAGAAATCATATGAAAAATTTATTGATGTATTAGTTCAAGAAGGTTATCTTATATGTCAGTTAGCGAGAGGTGGTAAGAAGTATATGGGTATGGGTAAGATAGATTCTTCGCCATGTCACAGGCGTATTGATATTATGTATACGAAACCCAGCGAATATCCATTTGCTATCTTGTATTTTACAGGTTCAGGTGATTTTAATGTAAGAATGAGAGATGATGCTTTGAAGCAAGGTTATACGATGAATGAATATAGTATTAAACACACTGATTCGGGTAAAACGGTAGATAAGGTGTTTCATGAAGAGTGTGAAATATTTAAATTCTTAGGTTACGAATATCTAAATCCAGAAGACAGAATTCAGTAAAATATTTAAAAATATTTCATATTTATATATTAAATGACAGAGCTAAGAAAAACAAGTATTTATAGTGAAAGCCAAGATAGTTTACTAATGGATTTACCTAAGAAACAAAAACGATGTGGTTTTGGAATGATGAAATGTTTAGGTTGGATTATTTTTTTATCGGGGACAAGTGCTCTATCATTTTACATTGGTGTAAAATATGGAAATCATTTAGAAGATAATGATGGATCATTATAAAGATGTATCCACCTTTATTTGTGTCTGATATAAAAGAAAATAAAAGTAAAATTGGTAAAATTGATAAAAAGTTATGTAAAGAATTATGTGGGGTATTTAGTTGTTTATCATGTGTTTGTATCTTATATTTAATATTTTTTACACATGTTATTAATAGTGAAATAGGTACAAATTATTCATTATTTTAAATTTAATGGATTGGATTCATATATATTTCATGGGAGGAGCTAATCTTCACCCACTATCTTCAAAACTTAATCCCACTTTTCGGCAGCAGCAGATATTTCGTCACCATCAAGGTTCCCACCCGTTACATCTTTGCCTACTTTATTAAATCCAATAAAGGCGGCGGATACCGCTATTATGAAAGATAAACCGAATGGTATTAAACCTATCCCGTATAACCAACCATTTGAATTTAATGTTTTGGTTATATTCGCACCATTTTTACAATAACATTTTGCTTCTGATGAGGAATTTGATAAGGATTTCGCTCCACATCCTAATTGAATATGTCCACCTGAAGTTCTAAAGGTTTTTTCTTTTGTTTCTTTATTATATTCTTTGACTAAAATAGGATTTAATTTAAATTTACTTTCGCAAATATTGCCCATATCTCTTTTATCATCATATTCCCATTTCCTGTTCTTATTTATAATATTTGTCCCGTCGGAAATTATCTGACACACGGATTCACTACTCGCATCTTCGCCATTAAAAGTATCTACTTTCCAATTCTCATTCTGTGTTTCTTCATTTGTAGTTTTTATTAATGCTGATGTTGCCCATATACTGTATGAGTGTCCGAGACCTTGTGGTGGATGTTCTATATCATTTGACCATGCGACCTTAAATCGTGGTTCATGATAAATTGGTTTTTTTACACCTAATCCTTCTGGTGGGTTACTATCAATAGTATATATATTATCCGGATGAAACTTGTGATTATTTTTTACATCATCATCATCGGCGTTGTCTATAATAATTTTATTCACACCATTTACTTCAAGTATGCACCCCCCCTCCTCTCCCCCTGTTTTCTGAGGACAACCAAGATTTTGTAGATTTAATCCACCATCAGCAGTATACCCATTATTATTTACATGCGAAGAAGGTGTGAGAGATTGTGATTTATCTTTATTATTGAGATTTGTAAGATAATTTATAGAACATTTATCAGCTGACATACAGGTTGTGCCACCTGCTTTACTGCAATATCCCAGTGTTTTAGTAATTGATGATAAAGTACTACTTGGACATGATTCTGGATTTCCATCATCGTTAAGAGCAAGTGAACTATTCCATAAACCAGTGATACCACCAGGTTCTTTACTTTTATAACACGCGAATCCATAACTTTTATCGTCAGAAATATCTGGAATAGTGTTAGAATTTAAATAATCTGGATCAGTAGAACAACTACTTAGAGAATTTACATAAACTTTTAAATTGGATCCATCACCATCAGTACAAGTTTTACCTTCTTTGCAGCAGTATTCCCCATTTATGTTTCTACAAGTAGTAATATAAGGACCCCCTGTTAAATAACCTGTGCCCGGTTGTAATATTTCTATGCTTTCATCATTATGAACCTGATTATTTCTAAGTTTAACTGGGTCCACTGTTACACTTTTATCTCTCACCCATTTATTATCTTCCTCTATATTAGAATAAAAATCATGATGATAATAAAAATCATCATCTTCTAATGTTGTCGTAAATTTATTATCATCACTATCATATATATTAGAACATTCTACAGATGTGCGTAATCTCATTTCCGCTATATAATCATCTTCAGCATCTTCGCGGCATTCCAGACCATTAGATCCTTTTTCACATTCTTTACCACTCTTGTCTTTTGTAAATGAACTTGATATAGGTGTACCTGAAATATCAGGCATGTTCATATTTTTTCTTATTGAATGTTCTTTCCAGTTATATTCCCAATGCTCTCTATCAGTAGCTTTTTCTAAACATTTATCTATATGATCACCCACACGCTCGTTAAAATCACCATCAGTACAATAACTCCCAAACCAGGGTTCTTCAAATTTAGTGACAACCATAGAAGTGCCAGGTAAAGTATCAGAAACGAATAACATAATACACCACATAATAACGGCGAAAAAGATATAAGATGCAAACCAAATAAATAAAACCTTTTCCAATGTACTTTTAGAATTCTCCGTTGTGTAGTATGCTTTAGCTAACATTACAAACATGAAAAGAACTCCAACAATTGTACCAAATAAACTAGGACCCTGAGAGGCGGTATTTGATAATGTATTTTGTAATGTAACAGCAATAACATTTTTTGTTACTACCTTATCATCAGCTGATAGCATGGCTTTCTGTGATAAATCTTGGTTGATGTTTTGATTTTGATAAATTTCTCCATCTTCACAATCCACTTCATCATAATTTATTAAATTATGGCCTTCTACATTCTCTATAGATGAAATAAACTCGTTTCTTTTAATAAATATATTATTTCTAATTGTATTATTTACATCATTTGATACTTTATTTAATTGATTGTTTATTTGTGCAGATAAAAACCCACCTGCAAATCCTGGAGCTTCTTGATTTAAATCATTCTTCAAATCATTCGTAACATTTGTAGATAAATTGGTATCATATGATATATCACTTTTACTTATCGCGGTTATATCTTGAGTAATGTTTTGACTAACATCAATATCTTGGCCGATTTTGCAGTTTTTCACAGTTAATTTACCACCAGGCGAACTCTGTTTTAACTCATTTAATGCCCTTACACCAGCTTCTTGATTTGTATTTAGTTCACTCGCAATTGCTGTTGAATTTGAAACACTTGAATTAATATTATTATTTACAATGTTGCTTTGTTGACTACTCTGATATCCCGCAAACATTTATTCTATATTATTTAGAAACATATAAAAAAAGATAAATATACATAAAATTAAATATTATTTAAGTTTCTTTAAACATTGGATTATCATTCACCCCCTCCACTTATCCGTTATCATTTGATTTACTAAAAATTTTACTAAAAATTTTACTAAAAATTTTACCGAAAGGATCAAACAAATAGATAACTGTTAATACAAATCCTATCACTACAATAACAACTATTGTAATCAGTAAAATATTATTATCCGATGACGATGGTTCTGATGGTGATGGTTCTGATGGTGATGGTGATGGCGATGATGATGGTTGATTATGACGTGTACTAGAATGAAAATCTCCGTGTTGAGATTCCGTAAATCTCTGATTCTTAACTTCTTGTCCGTTGCGACCACACATCCTCGCATTCGAATCGTTAACATTATCTGATAAAGCTGGTGAGGGGCTCACAAAGCATTTTTGATTAATCTTCTGTACAAGTTGTGAGTTCCCTGTTATAGTTATCTCATCATAATCAACTATATTTTGAGCTATACAAGCATATTTACAACTACCCTGATTACAATGAGCCCCTGTTTCACCTTGATTGACATCTTTAGTATGTCTAGTATTTAATCCATATTTCTCAAGTTCAGTATAATCGCTATTACTTGTCGTAGCACTCCAACAAGGCCAATACCAACATGAATTGTCTATATTTAGCCTATCATCCCTTGTAGGATCTTTATTACTGTAAAAGTCAATGATTTGTTGAACTAAACCCTCTCCTGTTTGAGCGTTACTCTGACACGCAGTTTGTTCTTTCTGAGTTAATAAGTCGCAAGTGTTATTATTACAATAATTAGAATCTGCATTTATACTACGACAAATATTAAATTTATAATTCTTTCTAACTTCTTCTTTTACTGGGTTGCCGAAAGCAGGAGTCTCAGTCCATGACCAAAAACAGTTACATATTTTTGAATATCTTGCCTTTAATAAATCATTATATTTTTTTTTATAGTCTTGTACATCCCGAGGCTCATTCTCATATATCTCGCGCCAATCAAAAATATCAGCTCTACTACAAAATTTTTTCATATTTATGATAAATTCATTTTCACTATTCGATTTTTTACTTGTGGAATATGTTGAATGATGTAAGAATGCTCCAGCAGCGCGAGTTGTTAGGAAATTTAGAAATTTCCCTAACGTTGTATTCGCATCAAAATTAGTATCAAAAAGTGTCCTTTTTTCTTGGTCCTTGAGAATATCTCTTAAATTTAACTTTGTGTTTAGATAATTACAACATGTACCTAGATTACCTCCTATACATTCACTGTAATCAGATCCTTCACCGGGAAATAATATTTCATATATAAAATCAAACATACCTGAATTATAAAGCAGAGTAATCATTCGATCTTTACTTAAGTCTTCGGTTAAACCACTGTATCCGGGATATTCATCAATAATAGTTTTTAAATCTTCAGTATCTCTTGTTCTTAAATAATCTTCAATTATTATTTTTTTGTCACTATTATTATTTTCAACATTTCTCACTTCTGGATAATATCCACACCCAGATTCCGATAAATCCTCTCGGGGGGGGATTAAATCTCCATTAATAGATTTAGCTTTCCATTCATCTTGTTCATCCTTTTCATATTGATAACAAGGGTAATATGTTATTGTAGTTCCATTTGTAATACTGTAAAAACTTTTGGTACAATTTTGAGAATCAAGATCAGTGCATTTATTTAATGTTGGTAGAATAGACGGAATTGTACATGAATCTGATTCCAGATATGGTATCACACCCTCACACGTAAGACCACTCTCAACAAGCATCGCATCTATTTCAGCTTTTGTTTCGGGATTATCACTATGACATGCGCTAATGATTTTCTGATTATTCTCCGGAATCAAATGTAATGTATTACATACATTTTCAGGATTTATACTTCTATCTCCAATATATTGCGTAGCTTCAACAGTTCCAGATGGGCAACCTTGTTGAAATCCACTCATTTTGCTCTCTACCTGTATTAAATCATTTCTAATACCATTTGGTGATTTAACAGATGATACTGGTGTATACTCACTATTAGCCAAATTGGCTGAAACCCATATAAAAAATTCTTTTAATTCATTTCCAAGAGCCCGACTCCTTGGTTTGAACGGTAATTGCTCACTTGTTAAACTTTGTTCATAGTCTAATTCTAACCAACTAATACAAGATGTATCTGTTAATAATTTAATATATTTTGTATATTTAATATCCCAAAAAGGATCACTTAATACTTTTATTACTGGCTTCCCATCACTTCCTCTACTAAACTCATCATTATCTTTTGTGATATTATGTGAACACCATTTATCAGGTGTATCTGGTCCATCAATATTAAGATTGTATCTTGCGCAAACATTTGATCCTGGATCATATACTCCAGCACCATACTTTTCTATATCATCATTTGAATAAATGTCCATTGCATCCTTGGTAAGTGGGCATATTATTTTATCGCCATTAATATTAGTGGGAGGTTTAAATACCCCATCTTCATAACTAGTACAACAAGCCATCCGTGCTTTAGGTATTCCAGTATCTACATCAATGTATAAAGGATCATATACACTTTCTTCATCTGCTTCACTTTTAAATCTAGGTGGAGCATCCCATACACGATCATTCCAATCTTTCCTGTATTTATAATGACAACCCATAGAATCATCATCATATTTTTCTGAATAAAATTCGGAACCAATAGCCAGCGCAGTTAATACCACCGGGGCTGCTACAATGCTTGTCGCACCAAGAACCGTCGCTCCTGCGGCGTACGCAACCATGCCCGCGCCCGCGCCTACTACTGCACCACCACCACCCACCCCCCCCGCCGTTGCATTTTTTGTTGTTGTTCCGTTTAATAAACCAGGTTCAGATAGTATTTTACAAGTATCCGTTTCTTTAAGTTCAAATCCCGACCACAATGCGAATGGTGAATCGCATTCGCCGTTCTCATTACCAAATAATCCTTCAGTAATTAAAGACCATGTTGCATCACCTGGGAAACTTGAATGGTTACCGTGCCTTATTTGACCCTCTCTCCACCCCTTTGGATCACCATATCCACAAGCTGTATAATATTCATCTAATTTTAAGATACCATTCGTGACGTCCTGATCCAGACCTTCCCTGTAACAATCTTTATCCCTCACCCCGCATATATTAGCGCCGTTATACCACTCTCTCTCACCGGTGCTACCTGGAATAACACCTTTTGGTTTTTTAGCGTATTCTGGACTATCTTTCGGATATTTATCATCTCCCCCGGGATTCATACCGGTCCATGTACTATGGCCTGGGAATATCAAAGGTTCGCCCCCACCCTCATGTGTCTTGTTATACTGAGGTGTAATTTTATGTCTTTGTGATATATTACACAGCGTTCCTTCAGCTTGTTCAGCAGGACAACATTCACGTCCAAGCTCACCACATCCAGACCAGTCCATTTATATACTATTAATTATAAATAGATTATTATTTTATTTTTTAAAGTTATAATCTTAAAACTATTTTGACGAATACTAATATAAATATGGGACAAACTCCAAGTAAAGATCAACAATTTGCTGAATTATATTCATCTTATATTCAGCAACAACAAAATTTAATTTATCAGCAACAACAACAAATCAATAGTTTGTTTAATAATAATTTACAAGGGCAAATGATGCAACAGCAAATGCCGCCTAACATGTTTTTTCAAAGTGATACCATGGGTCAGCAAAATGCTTATCAACCACCACAACAACCACAACTTCAATTACCTTCTGCTAAGGTTAAACTTGATCCTTATAAAATATTAAATTTATCTAAAACTTATGATGAAAAGACTTTAAAGAAAGCTTATCTGAAAGCAGCCATGAAAGCACATCCTGATAGAGGGGGATCTCCTCAAGCATTCCAGCAAGTATCTATCGCATTTACTATTTTACAAAAGAAATTAAAAGAACAAAATAATAATCATAGTCATAATGACTTAAGAGATTCATCAAAAGATTACTATTCTCAACAAATGAATACTCCAAAAATAAATACTAAAATGACTGAAAAGTTTGATATTGATGTTTTTAATCAAATATATGATCAAAATAAAATACCCGAAGTGTATGACGATGGTTATGGCGATTGGATACAAGAAAATCCAGCTTTGGAATCTGGTCAGCAAAAAATGTTTCAAAATGGATTTAATAAAGATATGTTTAATGCTACATTTGAAAACTATAAAAGAGAACAATCACAGAAGAATCCTCAAAATTCGTTAGTGAAATATAGAGAACCAGAAGTAAAAATTTCAATGTCTAATTCTGATAGTATTATGACATTGGGACAAGGTAAAATTACAGATTTCAGTGGTAATTCAGATAATTTAGCTTACACTGATTATAAACAAGCATTTACAGATGGGAGCATGTTGATTGACCCTTCTTCAGTTGATACTTCTGGGAGAGCAAATAGTGTAAGAGGAGTCAAATCACAAAGAAGTAATATTTCTTATCAAATGACACAAGAAGATCAGATCAGATTAGCAAAACAACAAGCTTTAGAAGAGAAGATAGAAAAAGATAGATTATCCCGATTGGATGTTTATGATAGACAACATGGTGAAGCATATGAAAAAATTCATAGTATGTTACTCAGATAATTGAATGACTATTCCTCCAAATCGTGCTTCATCAGCATAGCATTTCTTATTATTAATAAAACATTCATGTATTTCACCTTTTACATCATTTACAATTGATAAGAAACCACCTGTATGATCAATATTGTAAAATTTTATACTTTCACCATTTTCAGTTGTAGTTAGTAAAACACATTCATGGCATATCATTTTAGGATATCTTTCAAAATACACCATATCTTTATCGCAAATAGGACAATTCTTATTTTTCATTTATAAGAATATTTTAAATTTATATTTAAATAATAATTTAAACTTCAACTTCATCTTTAGACCCATTTAAAATATCCCCTCTACCCGCAATAAAATCTCTCTGATTCTTAGTGGAGCAGACACATCCTGTGCTAGTAGAGAATGTACTAGGACAGCATAGAGGACTTGTTACATTATTTGCCCACATGAACATCTTTTCAAATGAACCCTTAACACCATCAACTGGTGGACCTCTTAATGCCGCTTGATCAGATAGTTTCATCTTGATTGGACCCTGACTAGATAAATAAGTATATAATGTATCATTTGGAACTAAAGCAGTCTCATCTGGAGATTTCATCCAATACTCCTGATTACCTGTTTTAAGACATAATCCATCATAGGGGCCAGTATTCACAGTAGATGCTTTCACTAAATTATCTGGTCTTGCTCCACCCGCAGAAACAGTATTATTACCAACAATACTGTCTCCGCTATTATCTGTTTCAGGGAAAAATCCCAATGAATTATCCGGGGCACCACTTTCTAAACCCTCTTTAAATGATAGACCATTGTTGTAAAGGAAAAATAAGGTAGCACCTCCTACTACCATCTTAGAGGTATCATCTTTTAATACATATAATACTAAATACACCGCAACAACAATCACAATTAAATTTTTACAAGAAAACATTTATAGTTATAGTATAGAAAAATAAATTAATGGAAATTATTAATTTAATATTTTTTTCAACTATTATCACAATATTTTTTATCATTTATAGCGAATATTCTGTTGGTCAAATATTATTAAGACCAGATTCAACCGGTAAAATCAGTATAAATTTAAATTCATTATTTGGATACTTAATGAATCCTTTTTATAAAAGAGACTTATGGACATGGAATACGTTAGATATTAATTATGCGTTTGTATTAATATATTCATCTTTAATCTATTTTATTTTCTAAGGTTATTTATATATATAATGGGTAATACCTTGGGTAATACCTCATCAGCAGCTATGAAGGAAATCAGTCCTCTGGTAGTGGCAGCGGAGAGGGGAAGACGGGCACAATTATCTCTAGCTACAAATAACGCAACATTAGGTGCAGCAGCCAAATTAGCACGCAAGGGTTCTGAGCGGGTGGCGAGGACTCTGTCAGATGAAAGATTAGAAGAACTTGCCAATAGAACCGGTGGAGGAAAAAGAAAGAAAATAAAATCTAAGAAAAGAACAAAGAGAAATAAACCGAAAACAAAACGAAGAAAGAATCACACTAAAAAGAATCACACTAGAAAAAGACGTTAATATTCGCCTTTTAAAACCTTGTTTAATGTAGATCCTGATATCTGAATATGATGTTCTAATTCTAACTTTTTAATAAGATTTGATTTCTTTAAAATTTTATTTTCAATATCATCTTTATAATTTAAAATAGTTTGTAAATCCTTTTTATTAAACTTCTTTTTATGATTTGTTACACCATTGATATCAATATATTCATAGTTTAATACTATACCTTCACTGCTTTGTATATAACCATAAATTCTTAAATTTTCATTATGAACCTTATGATGACATGATTCACATAATTGAACAAGATTATGAGTAATATTTTTATGATGATTATCTATAATACCATTGCTATCTGCTGTACATTGTTCTTTAATATGATGAGTATGTTCTGATTTACCTTTACATACTTGGCAAATATCCATTAAAATATCACTATTATAATTACTCTTTTTATCATTCACTAATGTTTTATTAATATCACTGATTTCCATTTGAACATTTCTAGCGAGTGATATAAATTCATCACCTAAATCTAATGATTTACATACTTCTAAACCATAGATAGCTGGTCCAGAACCTTTTTCTAATTTGCGTTTATAAATGAGTGTTTCTGTTTCTGGATTGTATTCAATTTTCAAATGAAATACTTGAAGTGTGCTTAAACTTTTCACAATTTGAATATCCATAAGTTGATGAAGATGAGAAGTGAAAATAAATGAACATTTTAAATCACTTAATGTTTTTAATCCGGCTGAAACAATACTTAATGCAGAAGTTGTTTCTGTTCCTGAACAAACTTCATCTCCTAAGACTAAAGAATGATTATCGGCTCTTTTTAAAATACCTCTTAACTCACTCATTTCAACAGCGAATGAAGATTGTCTTTTAAAAATATTATCATTATTTAGAATCCTTGTAAATATCTGAGTGTAAGGTGAATAAATAAATTCTTTACATGGAACAAAGAACCCTGCTTGAGCCATAATAAGTGTTAAACCAATACTTTTCATAAGAGTAGATTTACCACATGCGTTTGTTCCATATAAAAGTATCCCATTCTCACCTAAAGTAACATCATTCGGTATGTATTCAATTTCAGTTTGAACTCTTTCGACAATAGGATGTCTTATACTTTTTGCTACAATCATACTCTTATTTGATTCTATAATTTCAGGTTTACAATATACATTTTCAATACTAATCTTCGCTAAACAACTATTTAAATCAATAAAACCAATAAAAGAGACTATTTCATCAAATAAATTTTTATATGATTTATAAAATTTATCACTTTCACTTAAATAAGCCGTTTTATTCATGCTTTGAATTTTAGACTGATTCGCTACCAACCGATTAGATAATTCATTCGTGTAAGAAAATTCAATATGTGAATTTGTTCCTCTTTTAATAAACCGAATATCTTTAAGATCAATTGTTATCCCTTCTACCTTAACTGAGGTATTCACTAAATTACTTATTGACTTTTGAAATGTTTTAGCTCGGTTATCAGTTACATAGAGATAATATCCATATTTTTCATTGTAATCTTGTTTCACAATACCAGTTTTCTTAGTATCAATATATTTTCCTAATTTTTCACAGATAGCATTAATCATATCTTTAGACTGTAAAATTTCATGTTGTAATTTATCAATCTCTGGATAAATATCTTTCTGAAAAACACTTGTAATCATATTCACTAAAGAATATTTTTCTAATTCACTTACATTAAAAACGGTTGTATATTCTTTTATAAATGTATTTAATTTTAAAATAGTATCACCTCCGATATCAGGTAAAACCCCTTGTAAAGTAGAATTACATTTAAGTAAATATGTATAAGAAACATGTAATGAATAAAATTCATATGGGGTTAATAAATTCAATCCCATTTTACGATGTAATTTCTCGACATCCAATATCTTTTTTAAATTTGGTTTTAATGAATTATATAATTCATCCTTCTGAAATTTTTCAATCATTTCATATCTTTCTTTTAATTTTGAACTATCAATGATAGGATATAAAAGTCTATTTTTTAAAAGTCTTCTCCCGATAGCAGTATTACACTTGTTAAGGATATTTAGTAATGAATTAAATTTTTCATCTTCATGTTCTTTACTTGGTATTAAATATAATTGATAAATCGCATTATGACTTAAAATTAAATTTTTCTCATCACATTTTAAGGTGGGTTTCGGTAGATCACTTAAATTTTCTAATTTGTGTTCATGAATAAACTGAATCATATAAATATAACTAAGTGTCATTTCAGTAGAATCAAATCCTAAATATTCAGTCGGTGTCAGATATCCTGTTTTGAATATCTTTTGTAAGAAATCATTCTGAAAACTTGGTTTTTTATAACAAGAGTCTTTATATAATTCATAATGAAGTGTATCTGAATTAATATCAAACTGGCTACTAATATCTTGTTTTGATAAATGAATATCTTTATCGATATGAAAAATTATTTCTTTTGGTGAATAATAATGAATTAATCTAAATAATTCATCTTTCCATAGATTATCATCTGAGACAGAAGAGATAATTTTATGAACATTATTCTGACCAGTAGATATATCAATTGATGATAATCCGATTACATGAATACGCTTATCTAATCCTTGCGGATAACTATTGATATAAACCGATAATAGATTATTGCTATCGCTATTATTATAATTTTCTAAGACTGTTCCGGGACTAAGTATATTAGTTATTTTTCTTTCAGGATTGGGTGGCTCAGTAACCTGATCTACAAATACAATTGTATAGTTATGATTTAGTAATATTTTTTGAAATTTTTCTGTAGCATACATGTTCCAACCCGCCATTAAGAAATTATCATAATTAATTTCAGGGATGCTCTTATTACGACGAACAACTTGAATACCTAGTATATCAGCTAATTTATAAATATCAGCACCAACATTAATGGATTCATTTTGAACACTATAAATTTCATAAAATGAACCAACTTGCATTAAAACAACTGTATTTTCACCATATTTTTGTATATTTTCATCATGGTATTTTAAATATTCTTTTAAGATAAAACAAGGTTCACTCATATTATATTACAATTTAATATATGAGATAGTTTTTAAATAAATTAGGGGGACTGATCTAACTGAGACCCTAATCTGGTCGCCGCAGAACTCGCTTTTTGGTAACCGGTTTTTAATTTATCTTTTACTTTTTTATAAACTGTTTCGGATCCCAGTTTAATCATATAATATATAAGAAATATACTAGGTAAAAGTAACACAGTTCCAAACACATACCACATCCATTTATTGCTATCATCTTCATTGCCATCTTCATCTACCTTTTTACACAATTTTTCTGGAATTAACCAACCAAATACACCCACTGTCGCCACAATTTGAATTATAATAAATAAATATATCATGACTGTTGTCCACATTTAGTATATATATATATTTAAAATATTAAGTTTATATTTAAAGAATATTTTCATACTACAATTATTAAAATATGAACGCGGATAAAGATAAATATATTTTTATAGTTAAGACAGTTCAATCTGGGGCTTTTAGAGTACTTGTTGAATCATTAAAAGAAATTTTAACTGATACAAATATTACTTTTGATAAAACGGGTATTAAGTTGATTGCGACAGATACTTCACAGATCGTATTAATTCATATGAAATTAAGTTCGGAAAACTTTGAGTATTTTCACTGTGATAAAAAGACATCTATTGGTGTTAATATGATGAACATGTTTAAACTTATCAAAGCTATGAGCAACAATGATACATTAACTCTATTCGTAGAAAAAGATAATCCTAATCAACTCGGTATTAAGATTAATAATGCTGAAAAAAATACACAAACAACATTCAAGATGAATTTATTAGATATCCCTGAAGGGGAATTAACGATCCCACCGGCTAAATTTGAAACAGAGTTGACTCTCCCTTCTGGTGACTTTCAAAAGCTTATCCGAGACATGACTAATATTGGCGAAAATATTGAGATTAAAAGTGTAGGACAATCATTGATACTAAATTGCGAAGGAGACTTCGCAAATCAAGAGACAGTCTTATGCGAAACACAGGGTGGTTTAAGTTTTTCTAAATCGGCGGGTCCAGAATTACCAATTCAAGGTGTATTTTCCTTAAAATATCTTTCACTTTTTACAAAGTGTACTAATTTATGTAATTTAATTCATTTGTATATTAAAAATGATTATCCTTTAGTTATCCGATATGATGTAGCAAATTTGGGTCATATTAAATTATGTCTTTCACCAAATGTTAATACAGATTAAAAGATTATAATATAAATTTTATATTATGGAAGATTATCCGGGGAAACACTCTGAAGATTATTCAGGAGAGTATTTATCTCCGAATGATTATAATCAAACTACATATGATGAATATACAAAGTCTGATATCCAGATAATTTTAAGTTTTATTTTATTCTTATCTTGTTCTCAGGTTTGTAGTAGTTTATGTATGGGATTTATTAAAAATTGTAAAAATAATTACAATAAATATAAATTACCCATCAGTAAAGTAAGATCAAATGATAATTTATTACTAGATGAGTGTAGTATATGTTTAGAAAGATATAAAAAGAATGAAAAAATTATAAATTTAAATTGTAGTCATAGTTTTCACCGAAACTGTTTAAGTAAATGGTTAAATAATAATAATACATGCCCTCAATGTAGGGAAAATATTATCTAATTATAATTATAAAATATGGCGAAAAGAAAAAATACTTTGAAAAAGAAATCTTTTAAAAAGAAAGGTTATAAATCACGTAAAATTTCTCGTAAACGATCTAAAAGAAGAGTTAAAAAAGTTATGAAGGGCGGAATGGGATGAGGTGGTGGAAAACTACAATCGGGTGGTGGATATATGTATGGTGGTAATCATCATAGGAATAATCATAAGGGTGGATGAGGATCCTAAAATATCTATCATACATAAAAAATGAATTTTAATCATATTTACCAATGACTAAATATTTATTAAATTTAACAGATATTTATGAAAGTGTAAATAAATTTGATTAAATATACTTAAAATCTATTTCATTAAGAAAAGAATAAATATGAAGTTACTATTAAAGCCTCTCAATGATGAAATTAAGACTATGTATCACGACGATGCTTTAGAAACATCAAATACAAATAGGGAGTCTAGAGGGGATGCTGGATTAGACTTATATTGTCCGAGTGATTTAATTATCCCACCCCATGAAACTGGTAAGATTGATTTCAAGATTCAATGTGAAGGTTTATCAGATAATGATAGTAGAAATGTATGTTATTATCTTTACCCACGTTCAAGTATTAGTAAAACACCACTTCGGTTAGCAAATAGTGTAGGTATTATTGATGCTGGATATAGAGGTAATCTAATGGCTGTAGTTGATAATATTTCAGATGAGCCTTATCATATTCAAAAGGGTCAAAGACTCTTTCAAATTTGCGGACCTCATCTCGAACCAATCAATTTAAATCTTGTTGAGGTATTATCTGATTCTGAAAGAGGAAATGATGGATTTGGTAGTACAGGGAGCTAATCCATGCTAAAAATATACTTTAATTTTTGATTTTTATGATATATTTTATATAAAAACCCTGTAATAGATATTGAAATGATTATTAATGTGATATAATCACTGTATATTTTATATTCTTCAATGTTTTGTTTTTTGTTTTCTTCTAAATATAATATATGTGAATTTAGTGTGTAATTTAATAAGATTAATAAAAATATTAATAGTGATAAATATAGGTTAATTTTAGTAGTCATTAAATATATTACAAACAATATGCTTGTATTTTTAATATGTTCTTTGACATGATCCCTATCACTTGATGTAAAGTTTATTGTAAAAAAAATCAATACATATAAAATTATTAATCTTACATAATAATTTTTATTAATCAAATTAGTAATACGTTTACCTAATGTTGGTAATGTACAATTCGCTAAAATGATTGATAATAAAAAAAAAATACCATTAATTATATCTTCCATATAATTTATATAATATATTAAAGTATATGAATTCTTATTTATTATTAATACTTGTCCTATTCTTATTTTTTTGTCAAAAGACACAAGAAAATTATACTAATATGAATATTCAAATCTATGAAAAAAATCAACCTAAAAAAGATGAACCTGATAGTAAACAATTTTATGCCTGTAGACAAGAAGTAGAATCTTCTCCTGGTTATCCATTTAAGCGATTTCCAAATAGTAATTTTAGAGTGAAAACGAATGAAGTGAATACCCCCTTAAAAGGACCATTCAGCGCCTTCCTTGATGTTCATAAAATAAGAAGCTATGATCATTTCTATCATTCACCTATTTGTGAAGATGATCCAAGGAAAGAATCTTATGATTTTAATACTGATATTAATTCACAATTCAGATTAATACCAGGTGCCTTCCCAGAAGAAGATGTTAATGAAATATATAAGGAAGAATTAGAAAAAGACTCACATGATTTAAGAAATCCTCATTATAGTTACAGTGATCCGGAACATATCCAAAATAAAATACTTTATGATGATGAAATACAAGATATATTCTTAAGGGTAAAATTAGAACAACCTAAACATCATGAAGATGATAGACATTTAATTCATGATCATCAATATCAAGGGACTCATGATTAACGACTATTATATAATTTAGGTATTAATTCTTCATAATGATTTAATTTATCTGTTTTTTCTCTTAATTCTAAACTCAACTCTTTGAGTTTATAACGACCCTCTTGTAATAATTCTTCATAAGTTGATATCTTTTCTTGAACTTCATGTTTCTCAATTTCAACATGTTTTACGCGGTCTGTTAGTTTCTCAATAATGCTTTGTTGATATATAATTGTATCTTTTAGATCTTTTATATCTTCATTTGATTTACCACCACCTATCTGATTTAAATTTCCAGTATTACTTTCTAATATAAAAAAACGACTCTTATAAATAATATTTCCAATTTTATCTCTTCTACAAATATGAACATTCTTTGTTTGGCCTTTATGATCAACGATTAAAATATCATTACATCTTCTTATAAATTTACAATTTGGATAAAATGAATCGGCTTCATCTTCTAAACCACGCGTTACATATTGAATATCACATCCTTTATCAAAATCATATGGCATTTCAACTTCAACATAACCAGTTAATAATTCTCTGATTTTAGTTAAATCTTTTATCATAATTATCTATATTAATTTATATAATTTTAAATATGGATGATGATATTAATCTTATTTACCCTGCTATCCTAACAAATATAATTACATTAGTATTATTCAAAAAGCAAAACACGCGATAAATGTTTATTATTTATAATGTTAATTGGGCAATTGATATTAATAAGTGGAGAAAGTGATAAAAATTTAGATGAAATACAAATATCTCATATATTATTTGTATTAACAATCTTAATAGGATCAGTATATTTTAATGAAAAATACAATTTAGTTTTTATAGGAATATTAATACTTTTAAGATTTATTACAAGATATATTTATGATGATTGTTTATTTTTATTGAGTAACCATAACAATGAATTTGAAATTGAGACTATTGTTCATGAATATATTAATTGGGATATAGTTTTTCTATTCTCTTTAATAATTATATCTTATAGACTATTCAAAGATAAAATATCTAATAATTTATAATGGAACCATTAAAAAATATACTTGAAATATATGAAAATAAACAAAAAGTCCTTTTACAATATCTACCTCATGAGTCTGTCAAAGTCTTATCAAATCATGAATACGTTTTAGATTTAGAAACCTTGTTTTTAAATGATCGGTTGGTATTTATTAAAAAATCCTCTGGTAAAATTCATAAAAAAGGAGTAGTCATTAAAATTACAAATACAAAAATAACTTTGAAAACGACAACCATGAATCTCTCTTTGACGAAAGATGATTATTATATTTTTAGATACTTAAAAAAAAATAATAGCAAAAAAAATAACCGTAAATTTTATGAAGAACTATTGAAAAGTCTAAGTTAAATTAATTTATTAGTTAAACTATGCGATGTATTACCCGATAATACATTCGCTTTCGAACAAAAAAATCCTAAAGGACTTTTTACAGTATCATATACATTGTCAACAAAATCTATGTGCGAACTTATTTTATTACAATTTGCTTTTCTCTATCTCTCTCTAATAATATTATTAAATTTACTTCTAAATCAACGAGTTTATATTCTAAACTATCTAATTTTGATTTAACTTCTGGATCCGCAATAATAATATTTTATATATATTTTATATATATTTTATATATATTTTATATATAAATGGTCAAAAGAACTAAAAGAAAGAATAATAGAGTTTCCAAAAAAAGAGTTTCCAAAAAAAGAGTTTCCAAAAAAAGAGTTTCCAAAAAAAGAGTTTCCAAAAAAAGAGTTTCTAGAAAAAAAAATAAAATAATTGGCAGAAAGTTTAATAAAATGATAGGTGGGGCGGCCCAGCGCGCTGGGGGGGAGGA
>Ga0233432_10000537_pt1 | contig 36695 bp, 36 predicted proteins | sample SI_122_August201_6_FD_179870 | JGI IMG/M metagenome (GOLD analysis project Ga0233432, IMG submission 179870) | Seawater microbial communities from Saanich Inlet, British Columbia, Canada - SI_122_August2016_10_MG | ecosystem: Environmental > Aquatic > Marine > Inlet | place: Canada: British... | reverse complement strand
CGCGCGCCATTCTGCCATTCCTCGCGGTGGAAATATTGGTCATCTTCATGATTACCTATATTCCGGCATTGTCCATGACAATACCGCGGCTTGCCGGTTTCATTAAGTGAGGGATATAGTTCATCAAAGCAATAATGGAGGAAATGATGAAAAGACTAGTAATGCGTTCTCTGATGGCGGTGGCGTTGCTTGCAGCACCAACAATGTCAGCGTTTGCGGCGGATTACACAATCCGTGCAACTGCTAACTCTAATGAAAATGACGAAGATTATGATGGTCTAGTGGTTTTCAAGAATTATGTTGAATCAGCATCTAATGGCGCGATCGCCGTTGAACTATTTATTGGTACCCAGCTTTGTTCTAAGGGTGCTGAGTGTTTGCAGGGTGTAGCTGATGGTTCAATTGACGTCTATATATCTACGTCAGGTGGTGCCGCAGGTATTTTCCCTTACGTGCAGGTTCTTGATTTGCCGTATTTGATGTCTGATGACCGTATTGCCGAGCATGTTCTGTCAGGCGATTTCACCCGCGAAGTCAGAGATATGGCTCTTGCCAGTTCTGACAACAAGGTGCGTCTGATGACAATCGGTAACACTGGTGGCTGGCGTAACTTTGCTAACACAAAACGTCGCGTTCAGAACCCTGGTGATATGAGTGGTCTGAAGATCCGTACTGTTGTTGCTGATTTGCCACAGGAGTTGGTTAAGGCTCTTGGTGCATCACCAACACCTATTCCGTGGCCAGAGCTGTTTACAAGCTTCCAGACAGGCGTTGTTGAAGGCTCCAAGAACGGCATTACCGATATCATGGGTATGAAGTTTCCTGATGCCGGTCTTAAATATGTAACACTTGACGGCCACGCCTATATGGGCGCGTTATGGTGGATGTCTAATGACAAGTTCATGGGCATGCCTGAAGAAATGCGTGCTGTTGTTGTTGACGGTTTTGCCCAGCTTCAGCAGGCGACTTTTGCATCACCGAAGCGCAAGTCAATTCAGGCCTATGCTGATTTCGTAGCTGGTGGTGGTGATCTATACGTGCCGACACCTGCCGAAAAGGCTGCCTTCAAGAAAGCGGCATCTCCAGTATATGACTGGTTCAAGTCGAATGTTGATGGTGGTGAGGCTGTGTTTAATGCCCTGACAAAGGCGGTTGCGGCTGCTGAGTCCGACATTAACGCAGGTCGTGCTAAAGACCTGAAATAAAATGAGAGGGCTACCTTATAATGAGGTAGCCCTTATTTGTAACATGCCCCGCAGATTACTATCTGAAGGGGAATAGCCAAACACGATAATCATCGATAAGTACATGCGCTTTTTCAATTTGTTCATTAGTCATTTTTTTAACGACTTCCTCTTGCGATATTGCCGCATCAGGATCACCGCCGATCGCCGACAGGACGTACCACATATATGCGCGAACAAGATCAGGGGCAGGCATGCCACGGCCAACTTCGTAATACCAGCCGACACCCGATTGGGCTCCGGGATGCCCTTTCATCGAAGCGCGCAGATACCAGTCAAAAGCGCGGATGTCATCCTGTTTGACGCCCAAACCCATTGCGTACATGACGCCAATCAATTCTTCGGCATCGGCATTTCCCGATCGTGCCGCAGGCCACAGAGCTTCGCGCGCCTCAACAAATTTTCCTTCTTCCATAAGATCTCGCGCAGCTTCAATTTCAGCATGCGCAATGACCGGCAGAAAAATGACTGTGGTCATAAAAATCAGAAAGCGACGCATTTAAAATCCTTTATTTTTATAATAACGGTTGGCATGTTTTTTGGGCATGCAGCATTGGCCGAAAGTGTGGATTTGCCGTGGCCACTTGTTGATGCCGATTTTCATAATATTGATGCCACGCAAGCCCGTCTTGGTCAAAAGCTTTTCTATGACAAAATCCTTTCTGGAAACCAAAATATTTCCTGTGGGACTTGTCATCATCACCGCTTTGGTGGATCGGATGGACTGTCTTTGGGTATTGGTGAAGGGGGTGTTGGCGTTGGGCCAATGCGGTTGCCCGGGTATGGAGATAGCCGTATCAAAAAGCGGGTGCCACGCAATGCCTCTGCCTTATGGAATATTGGTGCAAAAGAAGTCAAAATTCTGTTTCAAGATGGTCGTCTTTCGGTGTCCGATGAATATGAGAATGGATTTAACTCACCAGCTGAAGAATGGCTACCTGATGGGCTTGATACGATACTAGCAGCACAGGCAATTCTGCCCATGACCGCGCAGTTTGAAATGGCTGGAAACCCAAAGGAAAACGAGGTTGCAGGCGCTGCCCATGACCGGATTGATGCGGTCTGGCCAATCATTGCCAAGCGGGTGCGCATTATTCCCGAATATGGAAAGTTGTTTGTTGAGGCATTCGACGATGTGGAAACAGCTGATCAAGTTGATATCACGCATATTGCCAAGGCGCTTGGTGCTTTTATCGGACAGGAGTGGCGGTCGCATGACAGCCCGTTTGATGCCTATTTAGCTGGTGATGAAACAGCGTTGGATGCATCACAAAAGCGCGGTTTGGATTTGTTTTATGGCAAGGCAAATTGTGCCAGCTGTCATTCAGGTCCGTTATTAAGTGACCATAAATTCTATGCGCTGGCACTTCCCCCTTTTGGTCCGGGGCGCACACGCCGCTTTGATCCCTATGTGCGCGATGTTGGGCGCATGGGCGAAAGTGATGACTTGGCTGATGCCTATAGATTCAAAACACCTCAATTACGCAATATCGCTCTGACGGGGCCTTATGGACATAATGGTGCATATGCATCGCTGGAGGATATGGTGCGACATCATCTCAATCCAATGCAGATGCGCGATGAATGGAAGCCAGAAATGGCAGAATTGCCAAAAGCTGAATGGCTGGCGGCGATTGATTTTGTTGTCATGAGTGATAAGCGTGAAATGGCGCGGCAACTTAGTCATCTCGATATTAAACCGATAAAACTTGATGAGCGCGATATTGAAGATCTGGTTGCTTTTCTGCATGGCCTGACTGGGGCAACTGCACTGAAACTTCCTCTTGGAGTTCCCGATAATGTGCCAAGCGGTCTGCCAGTCGATAAATAAGCTGTCTGTTTAGGGCTATATGCCTTTTACAAGGCGTTGGTTAAGCGCTGCCAGCATATTGTCACATTGTGCAAGCTGTTCGGCACTCACAAACTCGTCTGGTTTATGCCCCTGATCCATTGAACCTGGCCCACAAACCACTGTAGGAATGCCTAAATTGCGTGAAAACAGTCCACCTTCGGTACCAAAGGCCATCTTGATTGTGCTGTTGTTGCCTGTCAGAAGTTTCATGAAGCTAACAATCTCGGCTTCTTTTGGCGTATTAAGCCCAGGATAGGTATTGGTGATGGTAAACTGGATATCTGCTTCAGGAGCGGTCTTTTTCGCGGCCTGAATGATTGGCGTAATACGTTCTTTGAGACTAGCCAAGAGCGCTATGGGATCATCCTCGGCCAGATTGCGTATCTCAAAATCAATAAAAGCTGCATTTGGTACAATATTTAGCTGGATACCACCTTCAATCCGACCAACATGCATGGTGGTATATGGCACGTTATAATCATCATCTTTTTGGCCATGAAGTGCCAGTTCAGCCTGCATTTGGCGGATTTCACTAACAAGATCACAGGCAAGGTGTAAGGCATTCATTGCCATCGGTGCCAATGCCGAATGTCCCTCGCGCCCTTGGCAATCTGCACGTATTGCAGTTTTGCCCTTATGTCCGGTCGCCAATCCCATTTCGGTTGGCTCGCCAACAATACAAAAGGCGGGTTTGTATTTCGATTTACCCATCATGTCGATCAGTGAATGAACGCCAATACAACCTATCTCTTCGTCATAGGATAATGCTAGGTGCAATGGGCTGGTTAGTTCAAGGTGGGTGGCATCAATAAAACTGGCAATTGAAGAGGCGACAAAACCTTTCATATCAGCTGTACCCCGCCCGTAATATTTACCGTCTTCATGAGTGCAGGTAAAAGCAGGTTTGGTCCAGTTTTGACCATCAATAGGAACAACATCTGTATGGCCTGACAGCATGACACCACCATCAATGTTTGGACCAGTTACAGCATATAAATTGGCTTTTTTCCCACTTTCATCAGGGATTATAACTGGATTGACACCATGGCTAGCAAGCTTGTCGGCGACATAGTCAATCAACATCCGGTTTGGGTCACGGCTGACCGAGGCAAAGCCAATAAGATCATCAAGAATGTTGACTGTTTGATTCATTAGCTAAATGTCCTACTACTCGTCTCCGGCAACACCGTAACTTGGGGCGGCGGCAGGATCAATCGCCCGTAGAAGGTAAGGTTGCATTTGTGGCTCATAAGCATTCCAAAGTGAGCGCAAAGCCATGCCTGGACAACTATCACTCCAGTCAACGCGAAGATCAACAAGCGGCCACGTGTGCTCATGGGCGACAATTAAAGCTGCAGAATGCGTTGGGCCTTCTTCCCCGCCAGCATCAATGCCAGCCTGAAGGGCGGTAACAAGACGATCCGCTAGATGTTTATTGTGATTGGCTTCAAAAGAGGCCACCATTTCGGCTGGGACATTTTCAACAGATAATAAATTGCCAGCAGCAATGCAATCAGTACCGCTAGCAACAGCGTTTATTCCAAGGATGTTTTTGCCCGTAAAGCTACTTGTCATACCGTTACTATCAATCGCGGCAACCTGACGATAATCAGCGTGCTTGCGATTTTTCATGATAGCGGCGATTGCATCTTGAGCGGTTTTTCCAGATTGCATCAGATCAAGCACCGCTGGGCCAATAGACGGATCAGTTATGTTCTGGGTGGTGACAGCACCAGCGCCAGCACGCGCATAGGGACACCGACTGCCCACGGCGATGCTAGAGGTGGTTATAGCAACACCGGTCATGCCTGTATCTGCACATCGACCAACAACTGAAAACGTCATTAATTATCTCCCACTACAAAGTCGCCTTGCCAGATATTGCGTGAATTCGTGATTTTCGCGTTCAAGCCAGCTAAGAGGTCCGGAAGTTGATAGTGGCGCTTGCGCCCCTTTGAAAATATTTTCAACAACAAAGCGATCTTCTTCCTGAACATCATCAAGGAAAGCACGTGTTTTAGCAATATAATCATCGACATCATTCTGCGCGGCAAGGACTTCGGGCGCAATTGCTGCGCCATAAAGAATGCTTACCCGATCAACGCCCATCGGTTGCAGTGACAGATACCAAAGATGGTCAGGTGCCAACACATACATATGCGTTGGAAAAATCGTTGGCATGATCGAAGTAAAGCGAGCTTTGCCCTGAAGAGTTTTATTGTCTGGATGAGCTGATCCAACAGGTGCAGTTCCGGATTTGGTAAATGTCTGATAGGTGAAATTATCGAAACTACCACGATCATCAAAGGTGGTATCCATCAAACCAAAATGTGCACCAACCGTATTTTTATGCGCAACAGGCAGATGATAGCCTTCCATAAAGTTTTCGGTTAGATGCTTCCAGTTTGTTTGCCAAATATGTTGGTGACGGAAGATTGTGACATAGTGTTCCATATGGTAGGGCTGAATGATTGGAACAAGATCAACCAGCAAATTTTCAATCGGCACAGCCTCTTTATTCATGGTGACATAGATCCAGCCGTGAAATATTTCGCAACGAATTTCCGGAAGTTGCATGTTATGGCGATCAAAGCATGTGGTTCGATCCATATATGCCGCGGCAATCAGTTTGCCATCAATATTATATGTCCAAGCATGATAAGGGCATGTAAATTTTTTGGTATGTCCGGATCCGGTGGCCAGCCGCATCATACGGTGCAAACAAACATTGGCGCGAGCATGGATAACATTATCCGATCCTCTTACCAAGAGCAGGGGCTGGTCACATAAGTCAAATGTGAGATAGTCGCCAATATTTGGAATTTCATCCGCGCGACCTGCGCAAATCCAGTCACGATAAAAAATATTATCTTTCTCACGTTGATGGATTTCAGGTGATACATAAATACCTTTGGGCATTGCTGTTGCTTGGGCAAGGGGCTTGCACGCAAGTGTCTTTAAGCTGTCCAAGATTTTGTCCATCATTCACCCCGTTTAAAAAAGGTGGGATTACAATTTCGTCTTAACACACTAAAAAATTTATAAGTCTATATATCAGTCAGGGATCACCGCCGTGATCTCTATTTCTACAACCCATTCAGGCCGTGCTAATGCGGGCACAACAATGCCGGTAGAGCAGGGATGCACACCCTTAAGCCATTTGCCCATCTCCTTATATACCGCTTCTCGATAGCGGATATCAGTCAGATAAACGACAATACGGCAAACATGTTCCATGCAACTGCCAGATTCATCAAGTAATAAAGCGATATTTTGCATCGTTTTTTCAGTTTGCTTGGCCGCGTCACCAATATGCAAGGAGTCACGAGTATCGAGATCCTGTGAAACCTGCCCCCGCAGAAACACCATTGTGCCACGTGCAACCACGCCTTGCGAAAGATCATTATCGAGCTTCTGTTCTGGGTAGGTGTCCTTGGTGTTAAATGGCCTGATTCGTTTGTGCGCTGTCATTTTGTGATGTCCTGACCTTTGTTTATGATCTGGTATGCTATTTCATTCTGTCTGACAAACCTGCGGCCTTATGTGCAAAATCTAGCGGGCCATTCCAGTCAAAATTTCTGTACACAGCGGCTAGCTGGGCAAAAGGTGGTGATTGTGCGAACAGCTGGAACGTTAACCGATGGCCAGCATAATCTGAATTAAGCAAATCACGCGCTAAAGCCAATAACTTTCTCCGATCATCCGCTAGCCATTTGTCATTGATTGAATAGAATTTGTCCATCCATGGTTTTGTATCGGCAGCGGCAAAGGTGTTGGCATCAGGTGTCACACAAATTTGACCGCCACATAGTTCACGAGCCAGATGCATCATTTTGGGCAAATTAGATAACGCATGGACACGGCCAGAGAATAGCAATGACTGATTCGGCATCAGCAATCCATTTGGGCTGGTTTCAGCAGTAGCAATCGCTGCGGTCAAAAAGGCATTAATACCTTCACGCCATACAGCCAGCTCGGATAGTTTTTCTTGAACAGCTTGCTGTTTTTCAAGGCCAGTTTGCTTAACGTTCCACAAAGCAGCCCCAATGATCAGATCAGCATAGGATAATGTGCGTTGAACATAGGGAAAAGCCGAATAGCGATGCAGAGTAGCGCGGATAAAGCTGGCCGCCTTTGTATGCTGATAAAACAGAACGTCTTCCCAGGGTACCAGCACATTGTCCAGAATCATCAATGTGTCAATTTCGTCAAATTTATTGGCCAATGGGTAATCTTCCTGATTGGCGCGTGGGCATCCGCCGCTGGCTCCTGCAAAACCTGATCGGCATATATGTTTGACGCCGGGCGCATCCATTTTGACAATACAGCCTAGCGCATAATCGGATAGTTCGGCATCACCCCAATTGGCAATTGTCGGTTTCAGAAAGGCCTGATTCGAATAAGCGGCGGCGGTTTCAAATTTGGCACCACGAATAATAATACCCGCATCGGTTTCTTTGACCACATGCACCAGCATATCCGGGTCTTGATCCTGTGGTGCCTTTGACCGATCACCTTTCGGGTCTGTATTGGCGGACACATGGAACGGATCATTCTTGATGGCCTGATGAATATGACGTTCAATGTTTTCAGCAAAGCGCGCATCTATCTCGTTTAATATGTCCTTGCCATCCCAAAGCGACCACATTTCACCAATTGTTTCATCACCAACGCGGGTAACAACACCACCTAAATTATGTGTCACAAGATCGACCGCGTCACGTTTGTCCTGCCAGTCTTTTTGTTCATAGGGCAAGCGCAGACCAATGGCGAAACTTTCACCATTCTCTTTGTAAGTCATGGCATTTTTGGTTTTGGCGTCATGCTGCATGTCATAAATATAGGCACGCGCATCAACTGCTGGTTTGATTTGTGGATGTTTACATGGATCTTTGACGCGTTCACCATTAATCCATACTTCACGGCCATCGCGTAATGAGTCACGATATTCTTCACCTGTTCTAATCATTACAAATCACTTTCATTAATATATTTATGATACTGATATTATTTATTTAATCTAAATTTAAAAATTGTTCATATAAGCCATGCCGGAACCACAACCATCAACCAATTAATAAACGCTAAGCCAAGCCGTTGATTAGTTAAAATACATTTTTTTTTGTTTATCTATAGTCTTATGCTATCTTTGCGCTATGCACCGATTTACCTTACGTCAGCTTGAATATTTTGTTGCCTGTGTTGATAGTGGATCAATTGCAGGTGCGGCGGCCAGCCTGAACGTATCTCAACCCACAGTTTCCATTGCGATTAGCAAGCTTGAAGATCAGCTAGGTATGCAATTATTGCTTCGGCATCACGCGCAGGGTGTTTCAGTGACAGCAGGGGCTTTACGTTTTGTTCAGTCTGCACGTAGCCTGCTATCCCACGCAAGTGATGTGCAACGTGAAGCGATGATGATAAGTGATGATATTGAAAGTGACGATATCAGCGGCGTTCTGAAGTTGGGAAGTTTTGTGACGTTAGCACCTTCGGTTTTACCAGGTTTGATAAAGCAGTTTCATAAGAACTATGCGGGCGTTAAGCTCGATTTGCAGGAGGGTACACAGGAAAAGCTTGTTGAGGGTTTGTATTCAGGTAATCTGGAAATAGCTTTGTTGTACGATCTGGAATTACCAGAAGATATACATAGAGTGGAATTAGCCGAGTTATCGCCTTATGTGCTGTTGCCAGCCAATCATAGATTAGCTGATCTGCATGAAATCGATCTTGTTGAACTGGCGACAGAGCCGATGATCCTGTTTGATGTTCAGCCCAGCCGTGAGTTTTTTATTGGCTTGTTAAAATCTATGGGTGTAACCCCAGATATTGCCTATACAACATCGTCACTTGAGTTGGTGCGAGGTATGGTGGGGCGCGGGCTTGGCTATTCGCTTCTTGTTACCCGCCCAAAAGGTGATCTGACTTATGAGGGGGCAAAGCTTATTGCCTGTCCAATCAAAAACAACATCATTAAAAGCCGGATTGTCATAGCCAGTCTTGAAAATCTGCGCCCAACACGAATTATGTCTAGGTTTGAGGCCGTTGCGCAGGCTTATTTTGCCAACTGGAAATGAGTGGTCACAACTCTATTAAATGTCAGATTCAGCGATCAGGATATATGTTTTGCGCATTGGTTCATGAATTGTCCACTCGCCTGTCCAGCCTATTGGTAATATCAGCATATCACCTGCACCAATATCACGCTTGCCTCCGCCATCAGCATTCACAACTGATGCACTGCCAGATAAAACATGACAAATTTCAGCAGATTTAGTTCGGTCGGCTGTAAAGCGACCAATCGTACAATCCCAGATGCCAATTTTGGTTAGGCCATCAAGTGACTCCCATAGTGGCACCAGTGCTTCGGTTTGGCCTTTGGTTAATGTTGTTGGTTTTGGTGCAAATTCTCCAGCTGGAATTTCACTCAAATCGCCAAAGCTTTCCAGATTGATCATGATAACCTCGTTTTTGTTTTTTGGCATAGTGATCTGAACAAGATGTTTTGCCAACCCAAAAGCGGTCAAAGTTGATGGATATGTGACGAAATCAACTTGGCGGTTGTAACCTTGGCATTTCTGGATATTGTCACCTTACATAATTCCTTTACCGATTGTGGTCATATGAATGTGATCTGGTTCAAATTATAGGTTAAAATAAGGAGTGGCAAAATGGCCATGAAAGTCTATCTTTCTGGGGAAATCCATACTGACTGGCGCGAGCAAATAATCACAGGAGCAGCAGGTCTTGATGTGACCTTTTCAAGCCCGGTGACTGACCATGCCGCCAGTGACGATTGTGGGGTGGCTATATTGGGTGCCGAGACAGACAAATATTGGCATGACCATAAAGGTGCGATGGTCAACGCGATCCGCACGCGTATAGCTATTCAGGATGCTGATATCGTGGTTGTGCGGTTTGGCGAGAAATACAAGCAGTGGAATGCTGCATTTGATGCTGGCTACGCTGCTGCGCTTGGTAAATCACTGATTATCGTTCATGGTGAAGACCATCAACACGCCTTAAAGGAAGTCGATGCTGCGGCTCTTGCCGTTACCGAAGATCCAAAGGCAGTTGCCGATATTTTGCGGTATGTGCTGACACAACAGCTTCCAGGTTAACATTCAGATGCTGATCCAACATATTTTTGAAATAACCCTTTATGACTGACCGGTCGTCATTGTTCAGCGCGACTGACAAATCTGCTGTATCGAAAGGCATCTTTCAGATTTGCCTAGCTATGCTGATTATTCCGGCTATCGATGTCTGTGCCAAAACGCTAGGTCGAAGTTTTGACCCTATTCAGGTCACATTTTTCCGGTTCTTCATGCAGATATGTCTATTAATGCCATTAGTGATCTATAACCGTCTGTGGGTTATTCCGCCTGGCACTTTGGCCATACAATGTATGCGCGGCATCACGCTTATGATTGCTACATTCTGTTTTTTCTGGGCAATTCAGCATCTGCCATTGGCTGAAGCGATTGCAATCTTCTTCGTGCAACCACTCATTTTGACAGGTTTATCGGTTCTCATGCTGGGTGAAACGATCCGCATGCGCCGTATTTTTGCAATTATTTTTGGTTTGATCGGGGCGATGATGGTCTTGCAGCCAAGCTTTGTGATCTTTGGTTGGCCAGCCTTATTGCCCCTTGTGTCGGCTGTATCGATGGCCTTTTATATGATACTAACTAGCCGCATTTCATCGGTTGCGCATCCTTTTCAGATGCAGTTGGTTGTAGGGCTGGTTGCCGTCATTGTACTGGGCCTAATTATGATTTTAGGGCACTTTGCGGGCATTCCAGGTACAGATTTTTTGATTCCAAATACTGGTCATTTTAAATGGATTATTGGAATGGGAATAGCCTCGACCATAGGTCATATCTTTATCGTCTTTTCAACACAGAATGCTCCCGCTAGTGTATTAGCACCATTTCAATATGTTGAAATCGTTACGGCCGCCTTGTTTGGCTATCTATTCTTTAATGATATGCCCGCCGATACGACCTTTGTTGGAACATTTATCATTATTGCAAGTGGAGTTTATTTGTTCCACCGTGAACGTGTTGTAGCGAGGGAAATGGCAAAATACCAAGGTTGGGAATAATAGATGCGTGATAAAGACCAAAACTTTAATGACGATGCTAACGCTAACAGCATGATGGAAAATTTATACTGGTGGGGTATCCCATCTTTATTTCGCGCCCCAATTCATGCAACAGCAGATGGTTTGGATATTGCCCTAGTGGGAGTTCCGCATTCGACAGGTAATGGGACAACCGAACGTGATCAGCACCTTGGGCCACGTGCTGTAAGGCATGTGTCAGCGAATATGCGGCGAGCTCATATGCGCTATGGCTTTTACCCTCTGGAAACGGGAGTAATCGGTGATATTGGTGATGTGCCACTTCCTGAAGCGAACAATAACGAAGCATGCATTCGAGATATTACTGCCTTTTATCGCAAAATTGATGCAACAGGCGCACGGCCAGTATCAATTGGTGGCGATCATTCGGTGACGGGTGGCATTTTACGAGCTTTAGCGGGTGCCGAAGCCAACCTGACCAAAGGTGAAAAGGTCGCTTTGCTTCACCTTGATGCCCATACAGATACGTTTGAAGGGTTGGATCATTTTTTAGGAGCAAAGGATAGTGCAGCTCATTGGGCAAGTTATCTTGTTCATGAAGGGTTTGTTGACGCCAGCCGGAGTCTGCAGATTGGTTTGCGTGGCAATGCGCGCCGGCTTGATTGGCTGGAGCCAAGTCACAGGCTTGGCTATAATGTTATTACGATGGATCAATATCGTTTAATGAAGATTGATGATGTTTGCACGAAAATTCGTAACGTTTTAGGCGATATGCCGGTTTATATCACGTTTGATTTGGATTGCCTTGACGCTACTGTCGCGCCCGGTGTTTCTAATATTGAACCGGGCGTTGCTGGTTTTGGGATTGATGAGGCGATAAGATTAATCCAGTCCGTCAAAGGGCTAAACGTTATTGGTGGTGATGTAGTGTGTTTGATGCCAACCAAAGACAACCCCAACAATATAACAAGTATGGTTGCAAGTGCGGTTGCTTATGAAATTCTTAGCCAGATTGCCTGGTATAATGCTGGTAAAGACACAGTCAGATCAACGTCATGAAAGTGGGCTTGATTGGTGTAGGTGCTTTAGGGTCTCTGTTTGGAGGCGCTTTGGCTAAAGCCTGTTATGACGTGACTTTGGTTATCCGAAATGAAGAGCATCGTAATGCAATATGCGCAGGCGGATTGAAAATGGTGCTTGATACAAGTGACTCCATAGTCAATGTACCTGTAATCGCACCAACCGAACCGCATGACCCTTTTGATGTGATGTTTGTATTCACCAAGACTGGCGCAACAGTCGCAGCCATTAACGCAGTATTGCATATGATTGCTGATTCAACATGTCTAATCAGTGTGCAGAACGGGCTTGGCAATCATGACGTGTTGGCTAGGTTTGTCGGCTATGAACGGGTGATATATGGAACAACAACAGCGCCTGCAGATTTGATTGGTCCCGGGCATGTTGCATCACATGGGCAACATCTGACACAGATTAACGCGGCGCGGGAAGATAGTGCCAAGATCGCGATGCAACTGGCCGAGATGTTATGCACAGCTGATATTCCCGCGGTGGTTAACAACGAAATCGATCAAGTGATCTGGAGTAAGGTCGCGTTTAACACAGCTATGAATGCCATTTGTGCATTGGTCATAGGCACGCCTGGGACGATTGCTGACTCAGAACATCTCAGCAATCTTGCACGTGCAGTGGTGATGGAAAGCTGTGCGGTCGCTCATGCAGATGGTGTTGCTATTGATCCGCAGAATGTTTTGGCGATTGTCGAAATGGCTGGACGTGAGCACCGAACGCATAAACCATCGATGGTTCGTGATGTGATAGCGATGCGCCGAACCGAGATTGACGCGCTTAACGGGGCTATTGTTGCACTTGGCAAAAAACATAATATACCAACACCGTTGAATGAAGCTCTATTGGCGCTGATTAAAGGTGTTGAAGCGCAATATGAAAAAAATCACTAGATAATAGCCCCGCATGGAGGTCATAGTGATTGAAGTAATTTTCCTGTTTTGGAGGTTTTAATGCAATCAGTGGCACTTGACGTAACCTATCCGGAAACACCGAACGGTATGAGTGAAGCTGAATGGCATGCTCGGGTTGATTTGGCTGCCTGTTACCGTTTAACGCATTTTTATGGTTGGACCAGTGTTGTCTATAATCATATCACTTTACGGATACCAGACACTGATACATTTCTTATAAATCCTTTTGGGCTGACATATGATGAAATCACTGCATCAAATCTGGTGCGTATCGATTTGGATGGCAACAAGCTGGATAATAATGATGCGCCCATCAATATGGCTGGTTATTTAATACATTCGGCTGTTCATCGCGCGCGACCGAATGATTTACATTGTGTCATGCATACGCATGAACCAATCAGTCAGGCAATGTCGGCAATCAATGCAGAAGCCATTCCTCTGGTTCAGGAAGGATGCCAACTTTTTGAGCGTGTTGGCTATCATGATTTTGAGGGGATTGTTTTAAATGCTGATGAGCAGGATCGTTTAAAATCTGCTTTAGGCGATAAAAACCATACATTGTTATTGAAAAATCATGGTCTTTTAACAGCTGGCCCATTAGCCATATGGGCATTTGTCAGGCATCAGGTGTTTATACGCAATTCGGATGTCCAGTTACGGGCAATGGCATCAGGTGCCGAGATCAGCTATATTCCTGACGATGTGATGCGGCATACACGTCAACAGTTCGAAGGTGGAAGCGCACAAGGTGGTGCAAAGGTGCGCCACCCAGAATGGCCAGCTTTTTGGCGTATGCTTGACCGCATTGACCCGGACTGGAAAAGCTGACCAGTGACAAATCAAACTTCTATGCGCCAAGCTATAAAATAGCTGAAGTCACTCTAAACAAAACGGTTAACGATATTTTCAAGATATTCCTGTTTGCCGGATACCGGTTGTGGGTTGATATCGTTAGCAAGCACTTTGTCGGCCAGACTGTCAAGCCCATGATGGCCATCCATGATTTCGGCACCAAAATCAGATTCCCACCCAGCATAGCGATCAACAAGATGCTGTTGCAAACTTCCATCTTCAAGCATGGCGGCGGCGGCCTTTAGGCCACGAGCGCAGACATCCATACCACCAATATGCGCCAATAGAAGGTCCTGGGGATCAAGTGATTGACGACGGAGCTTGGCATCAAAATTTGTTCCTCCGTTTTCAAATCCGCCATGTCCTAGTATTTGATAATAGGCAAGGGCTACCTCTGGCACATTGTTAGGGAATTGGTCAGTATCCCACCCTGATTGATAATCATTTCGGTTCATATCTATCGAGCCAAAAATGCCCAATGCATTGGCAAGTGCCAACTCATGTTCAAAGCTATGTCCGGCCAAAATTGCGTGCCCCTGTTCGATGTTGACTTTGATCTCGGCATCAAGGCCATAACGTTTTAGAAATCCATAAACAGTGGCAACGTCAAAATCATATTGATGTTTTGTTGGTTCCTGCGGTTTTGGTTCGATCAAGATAGTGCCGTCAAAGCCGATCTTATGCTTGTAGTCCACAACCATATTCAGGAATCTGCCCATCTGATCCATTTCATGATCAATCGCTGTGTTGAGCAGGGTTTCATATCCTTCACGGCCACCCCATAGCACATAATTAGCCCCACCAAGTTGTTTAGTAGAATCAAGGCAGGTCTTTACTGTAGCTGCAGCAAAGGCAAAAACATCAGGGTCAGGGTTCGTGGCACCACCACTCATATAGCGGCGATCTGAAAAAAGATTGGCAGTTCCCCAAAGTAGTTTGACATTAGTTTCTTCCATTTTTCCCTGGAAATAGTCGGTTATTTCTTGCAGATTTCGCGTGTTTTCAGCAAAGTTAGCCCCTTCAGGACGAACATCAGCATCGTGAAAACAGAAAAATGGCGTGCCAAGCAGGCTGAACATATCAAACGCGACATCTGCTTTCAGCTTTGCTGCGTCCATAGCATCACCTTTGGTACCATTCCATTGTGATGCAAACCATGGCCGTTCAAAGGTTTCGCCGCCAAATGGGTCGTTGCCTGGCCATACGAAATTGTGCCAGTAGCAGATCGCAAAACGCAGCTGATCCTCCATGCGTTTACCAAACACCATTTCATCTGGATTATAATGTTTAAAGGCAAAAGGATTTGTGCTGTCAGAACCTTCAAAACTAATTTTCTGATCTAGTCCAAAAAATGAAGTGTTCATAATGATGTGGTTTCCTCGTGTAATCTTGGTTGCGCTTTATATTGCTTATTACAGATTAAAGTATTGGCTTGATCGCTGTATAGAGTTGTTGCCAATGGTGTCGGCGATCCCCTAGTGCATCTCGTATTGCTGAATTAGGGCTAATCGTTTCAATAATATCAGGTTTGCGTAAAATAATGTCAGTATCACCAGATGTATGGGGTTTGCTGGCTAGCAAACCGAGCCGTGCTGCACCAAGAGCTGCACCAAAATCACCATCTTCTGGGATGACGATGTCACATCTTGTCACAGCAGCAATCAATGACAACCAATAACGACTTTTAGCCCCACCGCCTGTCGCAAGTAGTTGGCTAGGGCGTTTATCAGCCGCGGCAAGGACATCGACTGCATCAGCCATTGCAAAGGCGACGCCTTCAAGAACAGCCCGGGTCATATCGACACGGTCATCACCACGTGAAATGCCAAAAAAACCGCCACGCGCTGTCGCGTCATTATGTGGTGTTCGTTCGCCAGACAGATAAGGATGAAACAGCATATTCGACGGGCAAAAAGCACTTTTTTCTATTGTATCCATGAGACCGGCAACCGGAGTATTAGATATTTCTGACAACCAGTTCAAACAATCAGTTGCGGCAAGAATGACGCCCATCTGGTGCCATGTATTGGGTAGAGCATGACAAAATGCGTGCGCCCCATCTGAATGGGCAGGGGCGAAGCTTTCAGTGACACTGAAAACGACTCCAGATGTGCCAAGTGATAAAAAGGCATCTCCCGGATTTGTAACGCCAAGACCACAGGCTGCCGATGCATTATCGCCACCGCCACCAGCTATCGTCACAGAGTTTTTGATGCCCCATTTATGCGCAATGTCAGGCCGGAGTTGGCCTGCTGGTGCACTGCCTTCGGCCAGCTCAGGCATGTGCTCGATTGACAGGCCGCAAGGGGCTAACAAGGTAGGTGACCAAGAGCGTGCCGCAACATCAAGCCACAAGGTTCCTGCGCTATCCGACATGTCTGAAATTTTTTCACCCGACATTAGAAATCGGATGTAATCCTTAGGTAATAGTATAGTAGCTACCTTGGCAAATAATTCAGGCTCATGTCTTGCCATCCACAAAGCCTTTGGGGCTGTAAAGCCAGGCATAACCGCATTGCCACCAATTTTACGATAGTCTGGATGTTCATCATCAAGTTCTGCCGCTTCGGCTGCATTGCGTGTGTCATTCCACAAGATCGCGGGACGAAGAACACTATCATTTTTATCTAGCGCGACCATCCCATGCATCTGACCTGAAAGACCTATGCCACGCACATTTGCCATCGCATTAGCATGGTCACGTGATAGTGTCATAGCTGTATCATTAACGGCGTTCCACCAGTCAGATGGTGATTGTTCTGACCAACCGGGAAGAGGGCGCACTACGTCAATTGAGGCCGACGAACTGGCCAATATTTTGCCGTCTGAGTCAATAAGTAAAGCCTTAACGCCCGATGTGCCGATATCAAACCCTAAAAACATTGCTTTTCCTCACTCATACTTCGTCGAGCATTCTGTCTATCTATAAGCGCAAAATCAAGTCTGTGAAGCATATGGATCACAGCTACATGCGAAGGTGGTTTTTCTTGCCAACGGCTATTTGCTTGTCTAATCACAAAGCCATGTTTTCTATATAACCAAGTGAGGTTGATTATGTCAGTACGAATTGCTGTTTTGGGCGCTGGGCGCATTGGACAAGTGCATGCGCGCGCTGTTGCTGGACATGATGCAGCAGTTTTGGTTGCAGTTTCTGATCCAATTGTGGCAGCAGCAGATGCAATCGCGGATCATTATGGATGTGATGTTCGCATGATTGACGAAATCGCATCCAGTGATGACGTTGATGGCGTAATTATCTGCACTCCTACCGATACACATGCTGACCTGATTGAACAATTTGCACGCTGCGGAAAAGCAATCTTTTGTGAAAAGCCAATTGATCTTAGCGTTGATCGTGTGCGTGCGTGTCTTGACGTTGTGAATGAAGCCAAAGCTGTTCTAATGGTTGGTTTTAACCGTCGATTTGATCCCCATTTTGCGGCTCTTAAGATGGCTATCAATAACGGAGATATAGGTGCTTCTGAAATGGCGGTTATTACCTCACGTGATCCCGGGGCACCGCCAGTTGATTATATAAAACGTTCAGGCGGAATCTTTCGTGATATGACGATACATGATTTTGACATGGCCGTTTTTCTGATGGATGAAATGCCTATCACTATTCAAGCCAGTGGTTCAGTTTTAGTCGATCCAGCGATTGGTGATGCTGGTGATTATGACAGCGCATCGGTGATAATGACAATGGAATCAGGCAAGCAAGTGACTATTTCCAACTCTCGCCGTGCGACCTATGGTTATGACCAGCGAATCGAGGTGCATGGATCAAAAGGAATGGTTGCGGCAGAAAATCAGCGTCCTATATCAATCGAAGTGGCCAATGAAACGGGATATACGCGCCCACCATTACATGATTTTTTCATGACCCGCTATATTGATGCCTATGCGCATGAAATCACTGCTTTTGTCGATTGCATAGTTAATGGCAAACCAGCCAGCCCTGATGGACTGGACGGATTAAACGCATTGCGCATTGCTGATGCAGCATTGTTATCTGCACAGACAGGTCAGGCTATTCATCTATAGAACCGGTTTGCCGATCGGTGGCGTTTATACGTTAGCCCAGCTGCCAGACATGGCTGATCGATCAACAGCGTCCATGACTTGTTCAATCACTAATGCCGAATCAAAATCAGGCCATATTTTTTCGCCCGTTTCAATCGCAGTTAATAGATCGTGCAATTCGCATATCTTGACATCCATATAGCCAAGGCTATGTCCGCCATTAGGTAAAAAGGCCGAATAAGGTGCATGATGCGGGCCAGTCAAGATAGTACGAAAACCGTCAGTTGCTGGATCATCCTGTTGGGTGAATAACTGAAGCTCATTAAGGCGTTCTTGATCAAAGGTGATTGTACCTTTTGTGCCTTGAACTTCCCAACGAAGCCCGCATTTTCTTCCCCAAGTCACGCGGCTTGCACCTATATGCCCATGGACTCCATTTTGGAAATGAACCAAAGCGGACACCATATCGTCATTATCAACTGTCAAAGTTGCTTTAGCGTTGTTTGGGTCACTTCGCTCTTTATGAACTATGGCGTAATCGCCAACCACTTTGGAAATTGTTGATCCGGTGAGGTAATGTGCGACACTGATAACATGGCACAACACATCGCCATTGGCACCAGTGCCGGATTGATCGCGTGACATACGCCATGACCATGGGCGCATACCATCGGCTTCATTATCAACGTCATAACGGCAGAAAAACCCAGCAACATCGCCAATAACACCGCTTTCAATAAGACGACGTGCATGTGTTACGGCAGGATTCTTAGTATAATTATAGCCAACTATCGTTTTGCCTGAGCTGTTTTTAGCGGCGGCGGCCATTGCCGCGCTATCGTCAAGATTTGTTGACATTGGTTTTTCGCACCATACATGCTTGCCAGCATTCAGCGCTGCAATCGCAATTTCAGCATGTGTGTCATTAGGTGTGCAAACTGAAATCAGGTCAACCGAGTCATCATTGACAACATCACGCCAGTCTGCGCTGTAACGTGAAAACCCCAAATCGGTCGCACGTTGACTGGCGCGTTCAGGGCTCAGATCACAAACAATTTCAAGTTTTGGTCGAAGTCCGGTGCCAAAAACCGAAGCAGATGCACTGTAAGCGATCGAATGCGCTTTACCCATAAAGCCTGTTCCAATTACGCCAATTCCAATTGGTTTCATGATTCTGCTCCAATAATTATGCCCCCTAGCTTGGGTGCGTGTGTTTTTTGATAGTGATCCAGACGCCTGATACACTTTTTATTTTGTGCTGGAAATAGCATTTAATTGAGCCTGTAAATAGAATAAACTTTGTCTTTTTAAAAAAAGCAAAATATTTGTTCTAAAAATATCTTTACTTTCGATCTCGTAAAAGTTTTTATTGGTTTGCCAATCAGCTGTCTTTGGTTGGCTAAACTTATGGGAGTGAAAAAATGAAAAAAATTGTAATGGCTGTTTCAGCCATGATGATGATAGCTGGTGCTGCTCAGGCAGAACGCTATGTAATGGTCACACACGGTGAAGGTAAAGATCCTTTCTGGCCGGTTGTCCAAAAAGGTGGTGAAGATGCTGCACGTCACGTAGGTGCGGATTTCGAATATATCTTCAATCCATCAGGCGACATGGGTGATATGGCAAAATCAATCACTGCAGCCGCGGCTACACAGCCAGATGGTATTGTAGTGTCTTTGCCAGATCCAGATGCGCTTGGTCAGGCTATCAAAGACGCCGTTGCAGCTGGTATTCCTGTTGTAACTATGAATTCTGGTCTTGAGTCATCAAAAGAAGTTGGTGCACTTATGCACGTTGGTCAGCCTGAGTATCTTGCTGGTCAGTCAGCTGGTAACCGTGCGAAAGCCGAAGGTGCTACTAAAGGTCTTTGCTTCATTCAGGAAGCTTATAACACTGCATTGAATGATCGTTGTAACGGTTATGGCGAAGCTGTTCCTATCAAGTTGGTTGACAGCTCGAATGACCCAGCAACAATCCCAACACGTGCGGCTGCTGGTCTTCAGGCAAACCCTGATATCGACGCTGTTCTGTCTGTTGGTCCTCACGTTTGTGTAGGTGTTCAGCAGGCTATTGATGAGCTTGGTATGTCTGTTCACCATTCATGCTTTGACCTTAGCCCACCAGTTATGGATATGATCAATGCTGGTAAAGTTAAGTACACAATTGATCAGCAGCAGCGTTTGCAGGGTTACATGCCTATCATTGTAATGCATCTGTACAACAATGGTGCAGGTCTGCTTCCTGGTGCTAACATCCCGTCAGGCCCAGGCTTTGTGGATAAGTCAAACGCATCATCTGTGGCTGCTCTTGCAGGCGTAGACAGATAGGTTTGGAATAAATTGAGGATGGGTAGCGTTTTGCTACCCATCTTTTTATTTGATGGGGAAAAAAATGAACGCGTCCGTATCTCAACGGCAAGAATCTGACCGCCACGACCAAAAAAATTGGTTTAAGGCACTTTTTTCAAGACCCGAAATTGGCCCGGTTGGGGTCATGTTATTGCTTTTTGGCATGTTGGGATATTTTTCAATCCCAGCGGGTGAATTTTCTTTAAATCCTTTTGCAGGCGAAGGTTTTAACGCGCTTGGCATTCGAAATAATTTAAGAGTTATCTCGCAACTTGCGATTATTGCGCTGGGTGCTGGTTTGTTGATTGTTGCAGGTGAGTTCGATCTGTCGATTGGATCAATGATCGGCTTTGCTGGTGCCTGTATGGCGATGATCCTACGATGGGGTTTCTCGATTATCATCCCTTATATATCTTTTGAGGGTGGTGTTCATATCGAGTTTTATACGCTCATACATATATCGGATGTGTCACCCATTGGCGCACTTTTGATAACTCTCTGTTTTACTTTGTTTTTTGGTTGGATTCAGGGGTATATTGTAGTTAAATCTGGGTTGCCATCTTTTATTGTAACGCTTGGCGGTTTGTTTTTCTTAAGAGGACTGACCGAGGTTTCTTTGCGTTCATTTAACCATAGGCCGGATCAGATTAAAGGTGCCACAACAGTCACTGAGATACCGGATATAAAAAATATCATAGATTTGCCTGGTCATGGTGAAATTGAACGGGCAGCAGCAAAGGCATTGCCAGAATCTGATTTGACTCAACTTATCAGTACGTTACCGGCCGATACGATTGCTAAAATCTCTGAGCGCCTTGAATATACCTATCAGCGTGTTGCGGATGCAAAAACAGAATTGATGTTGTCCAAAGGTGTCAAACCATTAGAACGCGCGTTGGAAAATGCCCTTGAATCAGGCAACGAATTTATGGCCAAGACGATTCAGGATAAAATTGCTACCTTCAAAGTTGATCCTGTGGTGCCAAAGTCGGTCACTGATGCAGATATTGCTCGGGTTTATATCGACAGTATTAGCTCGGCAAGGCCTGTGGCTAATTTCTTTGGTGGTGATATTTTGCAACCATTATTTGATTGGTTGTATTTTCCAGTTGATTGGAATGTAAATAATTTTGGCAACCAGTTTGCTCAGGGACTTTACTCCTGTGTGATGATCTGCCTGATTATGTCATTGATTTGCTATTTTGTGCTTAGCAAGACGCAGGCCGGAAACTGGATATATTCGACTGGTGGTAACATTACAGCAGCTAAAGCCAATGGTGTTCCGACCAATAAAGTCAAAATATCATTGTTTATCTTTTCGGCTTTTTGCGCCACGATTTTTGCTGCATGCCAAGTGTTCGAAGTGAATACTGCAGATGCGGCCAAAGGTAATCTGAAAGAGTTGGAAGCAATTGCGGCCGCTGTTATTGGTGGCATTGTAATGACTGGCGGATTTGGAACTGTCGTTGGAATCATTGTTGGTGCCTTTATCTTTGGTATAGCCAAAGAAGCATTTTTCTACATTCCGGGAATTGACGGCTCATTCTATCGCGTGTTCCTAGGTCTTGTGATTGTGGCATCGGCATTATTGAATGAAAATATACGAAAACGAATAATGGGGACCATTTAACATGGCAAAGTCAACGATAAAGCCACTGATCGAAACCAAAGACTTGGTTAAAAAATTTGGTGCTTTCACGGCGTTAAATGGTGTTTCCCTTGAGGTTTATCCAGGAGAGGTTCATGCACTGCTTGGTGACAATGGTGCGGGTAAATCGACTTTAATCAAATTGCTTTCGGGCGTTTTTGCACCCAATAGCGGTAGTATTTATGTCGAAGGCAAGGAAGTCAGCTTTGCCTCTCCGCGTAATGCGAGTGATGCAGGTATTGGAACTGTTTATCAGGATTTGGCACTGAACCCTCTGGCTTCGGTGACGCGCAATTTTTTTCTAGGGCGTGAGATAACCCATTTCGGCGGTCCGTTTGGATTAATGAAAATGAAGGAAATGCATCAAATTGCGATAGAAGAAATGGCCAAGATAGGCATTAATATTGCTGACCCTGAACAGTCCGTTGGCACCATGTCCGGTGGACAGCGGCAGACACTTGCTATTGCGCGCGCGATTTATTTTGGCGCCAAGGTTTTGATTCTTGATGAGCCAACATCGGCACTTGGTCAAAAACAGCAAATGGAAGTGCTGAAAACCATCCGACGGGTTCAAAAACTGGGCGATATCGCTATCATTCTGATTACGCATAATGAAATTCATGCTCGTTTGATTGCTGACCGCTTTACCTTTTTGTCACTTGGCGAAGTGATTGGTAGTGGCATGTCAGAAGATCTTGCCGGTGATGATATCAAGCGTTTGATGGCTGGTGGTGCCGAAATTGGAGATTTGGCAAAAGAGCTTGCTGTCTAGCAAGGTCATAACAAAGGGTAGGGGATGAATGTGGAAATGAGTGGGGAGACTGCGAACATTGTTACGGTTCCCCCGCAAACCTATGATGGCTTGATTAAACTAATCACAGCTAATCATGACCATATGTCAAAGCGCCTTCGTGATATTGCACGATTTGCACTTGCCAACCCCGAAAAAATGGCTCTCGACACTCTTGCGGAACTTGCCGAAAGTGCTGACTCGAATCCTTCAACAATGGTTCGTTTTGCCAAACAACTTGGTTATAAAGGGTTTTCACAGCTTCAACATGTATTTCGCGACCGCTTGCGGGGAAACTGGTCAAGCTATGAAAGTCGTTTAACCGACTTAAATGAGTCTTCATCAGAAGATATTCTTGATTCAATCGCTATGTCGGCTGCGCGATCAGCAATGGCCATGCGAGAAAGTCTAGTTAAAGCTGATGCCAGAGCTGCAGCTAGGCGCATTGCTAAGGCTGATATTGTGTGGTTGGCAGGGGCTGGGCGAACTGAAGGCGTTGCAATATATCTATCTTATATGTTGACCCGTATCGGTATTATGAATCGGCTCATTTCCGTGTCGCCATCACAATCATTACAGGAATTCAATTTGGCGGGTAAAAATGATGTTCTGTGCGCATTTAGCTTTATGCCCTATAGCGATGTTACAATTGCTTTAGTAGATGCCGCGTATCGTCGCGAACTTGATTGCATCTGCATCACCGATACTGAAGTGAGCCCGCTTAATCACGGCACGCGTCTATTTTTGAAGGAAGAAGATTATGCCAGTTTCCGGTCGCTGACGGCATCGATGACCATCGCCCAATATTTGGCAATAGAGGCGGGTATTTTAAAAAGATCAATGAATGCTTGATTGCTTGCTTGATGATTTAAAAATTTCACTATAAGGTTTTTGGAATATTTATTTCGTTTGTTGTTTATTTATGTGAAAGCCATTTGGTTCAACATATCTATATTTCGAATTAAACCGAATGACCTGTATGGCTTTGATATGTCAAAGTTCTACCTCAACTAAGAGTTAAAAATGCCAAACACAGCCTCGCTAGAACCTAAACTTGATGTTATTTGCATTGGCCGTTCGTCGGTTGATTTGTATGGAAGTCAGGTTGGTGGTCGGCTTGAAGATATGGCTGGTTTTGCCAAATATATTGGCGGTAGTCCTACAAATATTAGTATTGGAGCTGCCCGACTTGGCTTGAAATCGGCTGTCATTACGCGTGTTGGCGATGAACATATGGGGCGTTTTATTCGCGAGCAGCTTGTTGCAGAAGGCGTTGATGTTTCAGGTGTTATTACTGACCCTAATCGCCTGACGGCTCTGGTGCTTCTGGGTATCCGTGATAATGAGCAGTTTCCGCTGATCTTTTATCGTGAAGATTGCGCTGACATGGGGCTTGTCGAGGATGAAATTGATCCCGCTTTCATTGCCTCTGCGCGTGCTGTGCTGGTCACAGGCACTCATTTTTCAACGCCACAGGTTGCCGCGGCAAGTATGAAAGCTATTAGGTTAGCTCATGAAGCTAATCGTAAAGTTGCTTTGATATAGATTATCGTCCAAATTTGTGGGCGTTGGGTGGGCATAATGATGGCGAGAGTCGTTTTGTGGAAAGTGCTTATGTGACCGAACATTTGCGTCCAATCCTATCTGAATGTGATTTGATCGTCGGCACTGAGGAGGAATGGCATATTGCTGGCGGCTCCACCGATACATTAACGGCTTTGGCATCGGTACGATCATTTAGCGACGCGACAATGGTTTGTAAACGTGGTGCGCTTGGGTGCACTGTATTTGCGGGTAAAAATGATAACGTAGATACAAATGAGTCGACTCAAATCACCAGCTGGGACGCTGGCATAACCGTGCCTGTTCAGAAAATTGAAGTTTTTAATGTGCTGGGTGCTGGGGATGGCTTTATGGCTGGCTTTCTTCGAGGCTGGTTGCGAGGTGAGCCGCTGGCAACGGCGGCATCTTATGCGAATGGTTGCGGTGCGTTAGCTGTATCTCGGCATGGATGCGCGCCTGCTTATCCCTCATTTGAAGAATTGTCACATCTGCTAACGAACGGAAGCCCGGAATTTGCATTGCGGAAAGATGCCAAGCTCAGTCAATTACATTGGGCAACGACGCGCCGCCGTCGCTGGCACAAGCTAGCGGCATTTGCCTTTGATCATCGTCACCAATTTGTTGCTATGGCCAAAAAGCATGGCCGTGATGAAGCCGCTATTGATGATTTTAAGTTATTAGCGCTCGATGCTGCCTCTAGGGTGATGCAGGAAGCTGGTGATGAAGGCTCAAGGACAATGGGTATTCTGGTTGATGATCGTCTTGGGCGTACGTCTCTACATAAAGCTTCTGATCTTGATTGTTGGATTGGCCGTCCGATTGAGGAATCAGGCGTGTTCCCTTTGTCGCTTGAAGAAGCACCTGACATTGGCTCAAGGTTGGCGCAATGGCCGACAAACCATTGTGTCAAAGTTCTACTTCCTTATCGCACTGATGACCCGGCTGACATGATTGCTGACCATGAGAAGTTGATTGTTCAGCTTTTTGATGCTTGCCAACAGACAAACCATGAAATGTTGCTGGAAATTATAACCGCACGACCTGATAAGCCAACAGCCGACGATCAGGTTTCACAAATTATTGAACGAATGTATCAATTAGGTGTGTTTCCGGATTGGTGGAAACTGGAGCCAGTTGATAACCCCACATTCTGGGTACAATGTGGAGATGTTGTTCGTGCGCATGACCCATATATTCAGGGCATTATTGTGTTAGGCAAAGAAGTATCAAGTGATGCTTTGGCTTCGGTCTTTGCAGCGGCAAAAACAGAACCACTTGTAAAAGGCTTTGCCATTGGCCGAACGATTTTTGCTGATGTGGCTGACGCTTGGTTTAAAGGTGAATTGACTGATGACGTCGCGCGCGACAGCATGGCAAATAGATATGGAAATCTAGTTGCATTCTGGAACAAAGCAGGTGAGTGATATGACACATGTAAGATTAACAATGGCGCAAGCACTAACGCGTTATCTTGCGGCACAATCAATCAGGCAGCTTGACGGATCAATCGCGCCAGCTTTTGCCGGTGTATGGGCAATTTTTGGCCATGGTAACGTCGCTGGTCTGGGTGAGGCGCTATATTCAACAAAAGATGTTTTGCCAACATTTCGGGGACATAACGAGCAAGGCATGGCGCATGCGGCCATAGCCTATGCAAAACAGAATAATCGTCGCCGGATGATGGCTGTTACATCATCAATTGGCCCTGGTGCAACTAATATGGTGACCGCTGCAGCGCTGGCACATGTGAACCGTTTGCCTGTGTTGCTTTTGCCTGGTGACGTTTTTGCGGATCGTCGTCCTGATCCGGTGTTGCAACAAGTCGAAGACTTTACTGATGGCACTATATCGGCAAATGATTGTTTCCGGCCAGTAAGCCGCTTTTTTGATCGGATCACTAGGCCAGAACAGATCATGCAGGCCTTGCCAAAGGCAATGGCTGTCTTAACTGATCCGGCAGACTGTGGTCCTGTGACCTTGAGCTTGTGTCAGGATGTGCAGGCTGAAGCCTATGATTTTCCTATTAGTTTCTTTACGCCAAAAACGCATGAAATAAGGCGGCAAAAAGCTGATCAGAACGAATTTGCTGTCGCTGTTGATTTGCTTGCTGGGGCAAAACGTCCACTGATTATAGCTGGTGGTGGGGTTCGTTATTCGGGGGCATCCAATGATTTGGCAATGTTTGCTTCACGCACGGGTATTCCGGTTGCTAGCACTCAGGCAGGTAAATCTGCATTGTTAGATAGCCATAGTCAGAATGTTGGATCGCTAGGCGTTACGGGCAGCAGCGCGGCTAACGCATTGGCTGAAACAGCGGATGTAATTTTATCAATTGGGAGTCGTCTGCAGGATTTTGCCAGCGGGTCAAACGGCATGATCAAAGGACAGATTATTGCTTTAAATGTGCAATCACATGATGCGCTCAAACATAATGCTTTGCCCTTGTTGTGCGATGCAAAACAAGGGCTGGGCGATTTGTCAGACGCAACACCTGAACTAGTTATATCCTCGGCTTATACTGGTGAAATTGCCGATTTATCAGCAAGCTGGCTAGCTGACATGGAGGCCGTTACTAGCGCAGAAACTAACAGCGATAACGCTTTGCCATCTGACAGTCAGGTTATTGGTGCGGTTAATCGGAATGTGCCAGATAATACGATTGTTGTAGGTGCCGCTGGGTCAATGCCAGGTGAGTTGCATAAATTATGGCAAGCTGGTGGTGTTGACGGCTATCACATGGAATATGGTTTTTCTTGTATGGGATATGAAATTGCTGCGGGTATAGGCGTGCATATGGCCGCACCGGATCGTCCGAATGTAATTTTTACAGGTGATGGTTCTTATCTGATGATGAATTCGGAATTGGCGACGGCAGTTATGATGGGCGTGTCGTTGACGCTGATTGTGACTGACAATCGTGGCTTTGGCTGTATAAACCGGCTACAGGCTGGGACAGGTGGCGCGGCATTTAATAATATGCTGGTAGATTCACATCATGCAGTTTTGCCTGATATTGATTTTGTTGCACATGCCGCTTCAATGGGGGCACGTGCGGTAAAGGCCGCATCTTTGGCTGATCTTGAAAGCCTGACTGCTGCTGCGATTAATCGTGATGGTGCTGACGTGATTGTTATAGATACCGATGCGACGCAAAGTACTGAAGCTGGCGGCACATGGTGGGATGTAGCTGTGCCAGCCGTTTCGGAACGTAGTGACGTTAAAGAAGCGCATGCTAAATATATTGAAGGCCGAAAACGTCAGGCCAAGGGCGCATCATTGGCATCGAAAACATAGATAGGGAGAGTTGAGATGGCTGACCTTTTGGTATCACCAGATCTGAACGGCGAAGCTGTTCATGACATTACGCCAGCATCGGCAGGGTGGGGGCATGTTGGATTTGCTACTTATGACCTGCAACCTGGATCAAGGATTGATGCATCGATAGCTGCGGCTGGTGATGCAAATCATGATGTTGAAATATGTATTGTTCTGTTATCAGGTTCAGCAAGTATTTCAGCAGGTGGTCAAGATTTTGGGCTGCTTAAAGGACGCAATTCGGTTTTTGATCGGGTACCCCCCTTTGCTGTTTATGTACCAAAGAATACAGATTTTACGGTGATAGCCGAGAGTGCATGCGAGATAGCTGTTTGCCGCGCGCCTGGATTAGATGGGGCGCATCCGGCACGATTGATTACGCCAGATGATATGTCACTTGAAGTGCGGGGAAGCGGAAGCAATACCCGCCATGTCTGCAATATTTTGCCTGAAACCGAGCCAGCTGACAGCTTGCTGGTTGTTGAGGTTATCACGGAAAGTGGTAATTGGTCGTCCTATCCGCCCCACAAGCATGATACTGATGATTTGCCAAATGAATCCTATCTTGAAGAAACTTATTACCATCGGGTTGATCCGCCCCAAGGCTATGTAATGCATCGTGTTTATAATGATGATCGTAGTCTGGATGAGTCGATGGCAGCTGGTGATCGTTCAGTTGTTTTGGTTCCCAAAGGGTATCATCCAGTTGGCGTGCCACATGGCTATAACAGCTATTATCTTAATGTCATGGCTGGTCCGAAGCGGGTATGGAAATTCCGCAATGACCCTGACCATGACTGGATTGTAAACCCAAAATAACGAGGCATCACAATGACACTTAATGAGCATGACTTTAACGTTGCAACCGAGGCTTTGATTGAGGGACCCGGATATTATCTTTTTCCGTCTGTATTTTCTGCTGAAAAAATAGCCGAAGCCAATCGCATCATCAATTTTCATTCGGATGAAGCGCAGGCAGCAACACATTTTCATGGTGCGCATTCGGATAAAGTCCATCTCCAGCGCCGTGTGTGGAATCTTCTTAACAAGGGGGATGTTTTCGTTGATATGGTTCAACATCCTGCGGTCATGGCTGTGTTTTCAAAGGTGCTGGGACGCAATTTCATTCTTGGTTCTTTTGCGGCCAACCGTTTATTGCCTGGTGCACCTGGCCAAGAGCCGCATGTAGATTATCCCTATTGGGATATGCATGATATTGATGAATTCCCAGCAGGTATAAATTCAAGTTTTCATATGAATTGTCAATCACTTATAAGCTTACATGAATTCACTGCTGAAAATGGTGCAACAGGTATTGTTCCGCATTCTCAAAAGCGCGGTGTCTATCCAAAAACAAAAGATTTTGAAGATGAATTCATTCAAGTCACAGCCCCAGCAGGTAGCTTACTTCTGTTCACAGGGATGAACTGGCATTGTTCAATGCCGAACAATTCCGATGCTGAGCGCACGTCAATTCTGGGGCAATATCTACCCAAGTTTGTTAAGCCTATGGAAAATCTTTTGGAAAGTGTGAATCCCGATATTCAGGCAAGTGCAAGTCCAGCATTACGCCAGCTTCTAGGAATTGATTTGCGCTATCCCGAATTGCTGGAAGATGCCGATGCGGGTAACGCAGAAGGTCGAAATGCTGCTGAGGCCGCTGAGTAAAATTATTTACCTTTGTTAAGGATAGCCTATGTCGTCACCTATAATCTCTTCGTCTGCAAGTGGGCTTAATGTTCGCCTTGGCATGTCTCCAATCTCATGGAGCAATGATGATTTGCCCCAGCTTGGTGGTGATACATCTTTGGAAACCTGTTTAATTGAGACCCGTGAAGCGGGGTTTACCGGTACAGAAACAGGTGGAAAATTCCCCAGTGATGCGAAAGCGTTAGAATCAGTGTTGCGTTCACATGATCTGGCGCTTGTATCAGGATGGTATTCAGGCACGATGATTTCGAATGATATAGCGTCTGAAAAACGCCGTATAACACCACAGTTAGAATTGTTTCGTGATGTTGGGGCGGCGGTAATTGTTTATGGGGAAACGTTTGAAACTGTCCAGAATCAGCAAGACCGTGCTTTAGCTTCACGTCCTAAACTGGCTGATTTTGATGCAGTTGTTTATGGCCGTAATCTGACCTTGCTTGCTGAATATTGTGCTGATTATGGCGTGCCATTGACCTTGCATCATCACATGGGTACGGCGGTAGAAAGCGAAGCTGAAATTGACATCATGATGAACAATACCGGTGAAGCGGTGAATTTGTTGCTTGATACCGGACATCTGGTCTTTGCTGGGGGCAACAATGCGTCTGTGATCAGCAAATATGGTAACCGTATTAATCACGTTCATACGAAAGATATCCGGCCAGATATATTAGCTGGGATTGATCGCGATAATAAATCGTTTCTTGATTGTGTGCTTGATGGTGTTTTTACAGTGCCTGGTGATGGCATGATCGATTATGATGATGTGATGCAAAGGCTGGCAGATGTTGGCTATGAGGGATGGGTGATCGTAGAGGCAGAACAGGATCCGATTAAGGCTAATCCACTCATCTATGCCAAAAAAGGTTATGATGCCCTTATGGAAGCTCTGACTAAGGCTGGTTATGGTGTAACCTATTAGGGAAATGGACTAGATCAAGACTGTGGAGAAAATCATGGATTGGGCGACTGCAAAAGCCGAGTATGATCGTGATGGTTTTTACGTTATCGATAATTTACTTTGTTCAGACGAGATTGATGCGCTTATTACTGAAACGGCGCAGATCTGCCGTGGCGCGCGTGGTGCTGTCCGGGGTATTGAGGAAAGCAAGCACTTACTTGATGATGATCTGGATGATAATGAAATTTTATCGCGCGTACTGACTATTCAGTTTCCTCATAAAGTATCGCCAATGATACGTGATAATTATATTGCACATCCGCGTATAGCCGAGGCCATGAGCTATTTTATTGGCCCAAATGTGAAGGCAATGCAGTCAATGCTGTTTATAAAGCCTTCGGGAAAACCTGGTCAGGCATGGCATCAGGATGAGCATTTTATTCCAACTCGCGACTGTTCGCTTACGGGTTTATGGATTGCACTTGATGATGCAACTATTGAAAATGGTTGCCTCTGGGTGCGTCCGGGAAGCCATAAGGATCGTGTGATTTATAACACTGCTCCGCATGGATCGAAAAATTTTGATGAAGGCAACCAGTTGGTTGGTACACCCGATGACGATGATGATGGCGTGCCTGTTGAAGTCAAGCGTGGTTCAGCGATTGTATTCAACGGGTATATTCATCATAGAAGTTTGCCAAATAAGGCAAAGAAAGGGACGTTTCGTCGCTCGTTGGTCAACCATTATATGAACGCCAATTCATTACTTCCATGGGATTGGGATGGGCGTATCGTGCCAACCCGTGATATGCGGGATATTATGCTTGTATGCGGTGTTGACCCTTATTCTTGGAAGGGGACTGATGATATCACCTTTGCCTTTTTACGCGCCGAAACAGCCAACGATAAAGACCCTAATCACGACACGCAGAAAAAGGTATTTTGATGCCAACAGTTAAACATCTGGATGCATTGTTGGCGCGGGTACAAAAAGGTAGCTTCTTTGCAATAGGCCGCGCAGGGCTTGATTTATATCCAGAACCAATTGGCACCAAGACCAAAGATGCAACCAGCTTTAATGCTGACCTTGGTGGTTCGGCGGGTAATATAGCTGTTGCCCTGTCTCGACTGGGAAAAGACGTTTCGTTAGTTTCGGTTTTGTCCGCTGACTCAGTGGGTGCTTTTACAAAAACACGTTTGGAACATTATGGCGTTGGCACTGATTATGTGCGGTTTGCTGACAAGGGACATGAAAGGCTGGCTCGCAATTCTTTGGCGGTTGCCGAAACCCGTCCCGATGATGCTGAAGTGGTGATTTACCGAAACGGTGCGGCAGATTTACTGTTATGCACAGAAGATGTTGTGTCGTTGGATTTTAAAGGCGCGTCAGCACTGATTGTAACGGGAACGGCTTTATCAGCCAATCCATCCCGTGAAGCAGTTTTTGCGGCCGCCAGCCAAGCCAATACAGATGGTTGCCCTGTTGTCTTTGATGTTGATTATCGCCGCGATGCTTGGCAGAGCGTCGAAGATGCCGCGTGTGTGGGCAGAAAATTCACGTCGATGTCCGACATTGTTATTGGAAATGATGACGAATTCGATGTGCTGGCAACAGGTACAAATCAGACTGGATTAGCCTATGCAACTGAGTTGGCAGGTGATGTTGGTCTCGTTTTATATAAGCAAGGTGCCGTTGGGTGCCAAGCATTTCACATAGGTAAACAAAAACACAAGGATATGCCAGTAACTGTCTCAAAATATGGTATTTTTAATGTTTCTATTTTTAAGCCATTTGGTGCTGGAGATTCCTTCATGGGGGCTTTCCTAGCCGCGCTTCATACAGGCGTTCCGCTTGATGATGCTATTGTTCGTGGGTCGGCGGCGGCGGCAATAGTCGTGTCACGCCCAGGATGTGCGTCGGCCATGCCTGATAAAGATACAATAGATACTTTTATGGCGCAGACTACAGTTAGTGCATATGGTGCTACATAAGGAAATGGAGATAAATTATGCATATTCCACCGCATGAAAATGCCAACAAACCTATTATTGATGCACATCATGCATCGGTGCCGCTGACTTATTTTAATATTGTCAAACTGGCCAAAGGTGAAAGTTTCACTTATGCAGTTCCAGATTATGAGACCTGTATAGTGCCAGCTACAGGTTGCATCGACATTACCGTTTCTGCATTAGGTACTAAAGACCAGCATTTTGACCAGATTGGCAATCGTGGCAGTGATGTTTGGGACGGTGAACCTGAAGCGGTTTATGTGCCGACGGGAATGACCGCGCATTTAACATGCAAAAGTGATGTTGCCGAAATTTTTGTTGCTGGTGCCCAATTTTCTGAGGTGTTGACGCCTTTTGCTGTTCGACGTGATGATATTGACCTTGTGCAATATGGTTCGGATGATACCAAGACACATCGCAAGATTAAGCATGTCTTGGGTCAAAAACAGGCTGATAAGGTGGGCCGTTTGTTGGTGTCTGAATTATTCACTGTTGGAACGGGTGGCTGGTCCGGTTTTCCACCTCACAAGCATGATACCGACCGCAAGCCTGATGAAACCCGCCATGATGAGGTGTATAACTTCCGGTTCCGTCCAGATTTCGGTTTTGGCATGCAATTATTACAGCCCGCAGATGGCGGGCAGGGCGATGCGTTTCATATAACCAATGGATCAACTTTTGCGATCCAGTCCGGCTACCATCCGTGTGTTGTCGCACCAGGCTATGAGATGTATTATTTCACCATCCTTGGCGGTTTGAGCCAGCGACCTCTGGTACAATATTTTCAACCTGAACATGCCTGGCAAATTGAAGTGATTCCGGGCATCAAAGATATGATTGCCAAATTCAAATAGTCGGATGGATTAACAATGCCCGCTGTCAATTTAACGGATGTTCTCGAACCTGCTCTGACTGGGCATTATGCTGTTGCTGGTCTTGTGGTGCTTGGATGGGAAGATGCTGTTGCTTTTGTTGCGGCTGCCGAAGACCTTAACCAGCCTATTATTCTTCAAGCAGGCCCTGGTTGTCGTCGGCACACGCCATTGCCTGTTCTGGGACGTATGTTTCGCCATCTAGCTGATAATGCGTCTATACCTGTTGTATGCCATGTTGATCACGCGCGAAGTCTTGAAGAATGCCAGATAGGTATTGAGCATGGTTTTACATCAGTTATGTTTGACGGCTCTGATTTACCATTGTCAGCAAATATAGATGCGACGAGTGCTGTTGTTGAAATGGCGCATCCGGCAGATGTGAGTGTTGAAGGTGAAGTTGGAATTGTTGGGTATAGTGAGGATTCAAAGCTGAATGTTGCCGCCGCCAAATCGCACAGTAGCGACCCATATGAAGCGGCAAAATTATGCATCGATAGTGGGCTTGATGCGCTCGCAGTTTCAATTGGTAATGTGCATCTTCAGACGAGCAGCAAAAGTGAAATTGACCGGAGAATGTTGACGTTGATTGAGGATGCGATCGCGTCTGAACTTCAGCTAAAAGGCATGGATAGACAAGCTATACCTTTGGTTCTGCATGGTGGTAGCGGTATTCCAAGCGCGGTACGCACAGATCTTGCGCGAAAAACCGCAATCTGCAAGTTCAATATTGGCACTGAGTTGCGTCAGCAGTTTGGCTTTGCTTTACGTCAAACGCTTAATGAAAAACCAGATCAATTTGACCGAATTGACATTTTAAACGCAGTAATGGCACCGATGCAAAAGGCGGCAATGGAAATTATAAAGGAGTTCGGTGCACCGTAATACGATCGATTCAAGATATTAAAAACGACTGTCTGATATATGACAGCTATTTACATCAATATAGACCTGACTATAACAAACATATGGGGGAAGACGTCTATGACAAAAGTTGGAATTGTTGGTATTGGCGATATGGGAAGCGGTATAGCCAAAAATCTTATTGCTGGTGGTTTTGATGTACATGGTATCGACACCCTAGAAAAGCGGATGCAAAATTTTGTGGCTCTTGGCGGGACAGGTGTAAATTCACTAGCTGATGTAGCCACCGATGCGGCGGCTGTTTTTGTTATGGTTATGACAGGTGCTCAAGCAAAGGGTGTTATTTTTGGTGATGATGGGTTGGCGGCACATATGCCGCAAGGCACAAGTATCATTTTGACAGCGACCATCAAACCGGCCGAAGCTTCTGAAATTGCGACTGGTCTGGAAGGGACAGGTATTCATTTGATAGACAGCCCTGTCAGTGGCGGATTTCCGGGGGCGCAAGGCGGTACATTAACCATGATGGCGGCTGGTAATGATACAGCAATGGAAAATTGTCGTCCCTTTATGGAGGCTATTTCTGGCACCATTCATAAAGTAGGTGATGCTGCGCCTGCGGGGCAAACTGTAAAAGCATGTTTGCAATCGCTGATTGGTTCTATCTTCTCGGCAACATTCGAAGCCGCAACATTAGCTGCCAAGGCCGGCGTACCTGGTGAAATACTCTATAACGTATTCTCAACATCGGGCGCTTCAAGTGGCATTACAAATAATGCACTGCAAAAAATCATTGATCGCCAGTTTGAGGGCACAGGGAGCCATATTGCAACAATGCACAAGGATTTGACCATTTCGCTGGCCTTGGCTGAAGAGTTGGGTGTGCCGTTGCATACAGCTTCGACAGCCATGCAGTTGTTCCATGCAGGCAAGACCAAATACCCAGATGGTGATAATTGGGTTGTAACACGTGTTTTAGAAGAAATTGTTGGTGCAGAGTTGCATCGTTAGCCTGTCAGGAAATGGAGACTATGATGAAGTTAGGCGTAATTTGTGATGGTATCAGCCGTGATCTTGATCATGCTTTGACCGTGATGAGTGAATTTGATCTTGAATATGCCGAGTTGCAATTTGTATGGGACAAGGAAGTTGGAGATCATGATGCACAGGAAATACACAAGATCAAAGGGTTGCTTGAAAAGCATAATAAGCCTGTATCCTGTCTTTCCCGACATGTTTTTGCTGGTCTAACAACCCAGAATAAGCCAGGTGACGCCGATCATGTACGTCATATGGATGCATTAAAGCGCGTTATCGATATGGCGCATCAACTTGGATCTCCTTTGGTCCGGATCATGACGTCAAAGAAAGAGCAAATCCTGTGGGGATATAATGGCGCTGAAAAGTGGAATGTGGCTAAAGGGGCGTGGGATACGTTGCCGCCTTTAATTGCTCCAGCGGTTGAGTTGGCACGTGCCGAAGGCGTTCAGCTTGTTGTTGAAACGGGTAATGGCACAATGGTCAATTCAAACTATACAGCCTGTAAGTTGATTGACGAACTGGATGCCAAAGATGTGTTGAAGGTGCTTTGGGATCCGGGCAATAATTGCTGGTGTCATGAATTGGCATATCCAGATGGCTTTGAGGCAATCAAAGACGGCTATCTTGGTCACCTTCACATCAAGGATGTTCTGGTTGATACGCCAAAGGCAACACTGGAAGTACGCGAAATGGGCAAAGGTCAATTGGCACCTTTATTTGCACCAATGGCAGAAGCTTTGCGCGACAATAGCTATGATGGTGTGATCTCATTCGAAAGCGTTTATCATACTGGTGATGGCGATTTTGAGAATGGGTTCCGTGCATGTATAGATTTGTTCAAAACGCACTTTGCGTAGCAAGCTAGTTGAGAGCAATCTTGAGTTTGTATTATCCATAAAATGCCTAGGCGCCTATCAAAACGCCTAGGCAATAAGATCAGGAATTTTATCTGTAATGATTTTTCCAAGAGAGTTACGGGGCAGGGCGTCAACAAACACAACGTCCTTGGGAATCTTATAACGGGCTATTTTACCCTCAAAATAGTTGAGAATTTCTTGCTTTGATATTAACGGACGGGATACGTCGCGCACCGCAACCAGAACGGGCACGGCGCCCCATTTGTTGTCATCACGGCCAATAACAACGAATTCAACTAGATCAGGGTGCGCGAATAAAACACGCTCAAGCTCGGCTGGATAGATGTTTTCGCCACCTGAAATTATCAAATGCTTGGTACGTCCGACAAACCAGTAAAAGCCATTTTCATCAATACGGGCAACATCGCTTGTGTGAAACCAGCCGTCAGTAAGCGATTTAGCTGTACTTTCTGGATTGTTCCAGTAGCTGTCTAGAACATTATCGCCTTTGACCCATATTTCGCCATTCGTGCCAACGGGAACATCAACGCCCTGTTCGTCAACTAACCGTATAGCGCATAATTTGCCTGCCTTGCCTATTGACCCTACCGTTGCAAAGGCGTGTTCTTGTTTTTGGTAAATAGCTATCGGGCTGGTTTCTGTCGCACCATAAATCTGAACTAATGGTATATTACGTTCATGAACGTCGT